>ERZ777003.2826-NODE-2826-length-18652-cov-8.214067_pt1 | contig 18652 bp, 23 predicted proteins | sample MGYA00374956_ERZ777003 | MGnify/ENA primary metagenome ERZ777003 (study PRJEB29302, sample SAMN06268252) | bioreactor metagenome | isolation source: Joint BioEnergy Institute, California, USA | place: USA:Joint BioEnergy Institute, California, USA | collected... | reverse complement strand
CCGCCCCCGCCGTCGCGCGCCGGCACGATAGGGGAGTTCGGCGCCTGGGTCGCTGATCTTCGCGCCGCCGGCCAGGACTGCCGGGCCAAAGTCGACGCCATCAGGGAGATCCACGAGAAACGCGAATAACACTGTTCCGGACTCCGCAGCGTTAACCTGCCCGCCTCGGCTTCGGCCGGGGCGGGCCTTTTGCGTTTCAGGTCGGGTTATTGATCGGTATGTCGATCCTGGTGAGACAGGTCATGCACCGCTGAACCATGACCTCGCCCTTGCGGTGCGGGGCTATCATCGGACCATTGCAAACCGGGCAGAACGTCATCGGTCTTCCGTCGGTGACGCGCCAGATCGTTATCATGACGCGTTGATGCTGATCGAAACTCATACCGAAGCGGCGCTCGAAAATAGTCTTGAAAGACTCCAGTGCGTGTTCGCGTATATTCAATCGAATGAAATCTTTTCGTTCGCGGATCAGCTTTTCGTGTGGGGTGAGGCGAGGCATCCGGATCGTGCAGGGTTTTCGGCGATGAATCGATCAGCGCAATGCGCCTGGACTGGCAGCCACACCATCTGGTTATGTCGAACCGTCTCCTCTTTATCTTGATCCGGACGCCCCGATATTCGATCGCCTTCGCCATCAAAACGGTATGTCGTCATATTCGCCCGTCACGCGATCGATGACCTCTAGAGCCCGGCAGTACTGTTTGCCGTTCAGCCCGGTCTCAATGCGAAAATCGATCTCGCGCTTGGCCTTCTCGAGCGCGTCGTCGATCGTATCGCCTTCAGTTTCTACGAGGTGCTTCCGCCACTTGGCGCGCGCCGAGAACACCTTCAGCGCGATGTTCGAGAACGAGACCTTTATTTTAACGCCACGGTAGATGAATTTCGGCATCAGAACGGGATGTCGTCGAAGTCCGTGAGGCGGTCGATGACCTCTTGAGCGCGCTTGAAATCGCCGCCGCTGAGCCCGGAATCAAGGCGCAAGTCGATGTCTGTTTTTACCTTAGCCAAGGCATCGTCTTTGGTGCGGGCGCTCCCAGCGACCTCGTGATCTTCCCATCTGGCAACCGCGTACCAGATATCCGTCCATTTCTTCAGGGTGATCTCGATACCCCTGTGTATGACGCGATGCTGCATCATGGCTCATGACCTGACGATGTCCAGAACCGTCGGGAGCGGGTCGTCGGCTGGGCGCGGCTTCTCCTCGATCATGCCCATTCGGAGCATGACCTGCTGCGCCGTCACCCAGTCGTCATAGGAGCAACCCACGACGCCGTGCCAGATATCGTCAAGGCGCCGCTTGAGGTCTGCGTGGATCGTGGGGCGGCTCATATAGGCGCGTCGATGACCGAGATCGCGCCCAGGCCTATGACCGGCGATCGAGAACGTGACTTCGCGCGTCATAATATCCTCCAGAGCAAGGCCAACGTAGCCCGTGCCGTCGAGTACGTAGTTGATGATCGAGGAGCCGGATCTCGGCCCGCAAGAGTTCCTTTGGTGGGTCGACCCGGATGCGTTTGATCGCTTCATCAGGTTTCGTCTGGGACTCCACGGAATACTCCACGGGAACCTGCTAAGTGGTTGATTTATCGTTATCTATAACGGCAATCATAATCCCTTGGTCGGGGGTTCAAATCCCTCCGCCGCTACCAACACTCTCACACTTCGAGGACTCGATTCGTTTGCGGCGGCGAGGTCGAGCAGGGCAGTTAACTCGTAGCTCGCCGCGCAGCTCGACTCGGTACCGACCTCTCCTATCGCCGGATGGATGACAACCGTCTCGATCAGGTTTTCGCAGCACTTGGGCGGCGCGTTCGCGTGTGCCGTCCCGTTCGAGCGTCTGGGCAACTCGTCGAGCTTGCGACGGTAGTCGGCCACCTTCGGTTGCTTCATGATCGCGAGTTCCGCCTCGACGCCGTCTTGCGGCCGGTAGTCGCCATGAGCCGCTGCCGTATTTTCATCTCGCCTGCAGGTACAGCGGCAACTCCGGCCGGCGCGCGTGCCAAAATCTCTCTCGATCATCGGCACCAGATCCGCCCACGCGATTATGCCCTGATCGCCAAGAGTCGGTGATCAGTCTGGCTGCTTTAATGTGGACGTCGTAGATCGGCGTCGCCGATAGCCCCCGTGCCTGCTAGCCTCGCTTTTACCGCTTATTCTGATCGCTCGCGATTACGATGGCTGTGCATCATTTCCCACCAGACGCCTGATCTTTACCGCTGTCCCGGACGCCACAAGCAGTATCAATTGCTGTCTCCAAGTTCCTAGTAATCGAGATCGACGCCGATTACGGCATCGGCTTTGACCATCAGGGCTTCACGCTTCAGCTCCGCGAGCACAGTGCGGCGCGCGTCCCGGAGCACCTTCTGAACGGCGCCAGACCGGCCACCAACAATATCGCGCATGGTGGCGAAGAAATCTCGAAAAAGGTTCATTCCATAGGCACATTCAGCCGTCACGATCTCGATTTCCCGCTCGATCTCGTGGCCGGCGACGAAAAAGCCTGTCGTCAACACGATCTTGCTGGCGGCGCGCTCGACCACCTCGAGCGGCACCTCCGACCAGTCACCGGTCTGGACAGCATAGGCGTAAGGATCGGTGTTCCTGAGTTCGGCAAGGGCGGCGGCCTGGCGCTCGCGTTCCGCGATCTCCGCCTCGGTGATCGGCCGAAGCCTGAAATCCTTGAGCCCCCGGCGCTCCAGCATCGTCCGCGCCCGGTCTTCGTCGCGGAAGTCTTCTTCCCATGTCGGCCGTCGGCGCACTCGATCAGGAATTTCATAATCGCCCCCCATCCGATGTTCTGCCCCAAGAATGGGCCTCATTAACCGTCCGCCCGTACGCTTCATATTGGGGCTATCCGACATGATGCGGAACGTCGGCCGACCGGAAGGTATGGGCTCGTTCCTCTTGATGGCAAGCCCAAGTCGTCCCACAGGTCGAATCATGCGCCGCTACGGGGAACGTCGATCGACACGACCGGGCGGCGGGGGCCGGCACGATCTGCGCGCGGACGTTCGCGCCAGTTGCCGGCCCGTCAACTTCGGTAAAGATATTTCCGGGCGACGACCTCGTTGCTGAACCGCATGCGTGCCTGGGAATCGATGTCCAGGCGCCGCAACCGGCACCATTCGGCGAACGCGTCCGGGTCGATGTAGACGCGCTCGACGATGTGCCCCGCGCGCTCGAGGTTGCGCTCGAGTTCTTCGGCAGCCTGGAGCCACTCGTCGAAAGTCGCAGGAAGTTTATCGCGATCGTCCATGATCGCGCGGATGCGCTCGTAATCCTCGCGCCAATACCACGGAATGCCGACAGCGCGTGCGCCGGGCGGAAACATGCCGGATCTCCTGCTCTGATGGCTGCTCCACAACCGCCAATTTAGGGAAAGCGGGCGCGCCCGTCACGGCCACTCGAGATGTCGACAACAAGGGGTGTCATGACGAAACCGCGCGCACACGCGGGCGGTGGCGCACCGGCGCGCCGACGTGCGCAATCCGGTGCCCGCGTTGCCACTGGCGCTCGACTCGAACCAGCGACTCGCCGAGGCGGAGCGTACGCGCGAGCGCGTGGGCCGCAGATCAACCGGTCGCACGCCACGGTATGCGGGCCCGAGCGCTGCGATCAGGCGCCGGTCGACAGGACGCGGGATACGGCCGCTTCGAGATCGGCCAGCCGAAACGGTTTTTGCAGTGTCGGTGTGTCGGCATAAAGGGCGTCCAGGCTCTTCGTCCCGTAACCGGTCGCAAAGATGATCGGAATGTTCCGCTGCCGCAGGATATCGGCGACGGGATAGGAGGGGTTCCCGTTCAAATTCACGTCGAGAATAGCGAAGTCGAAAGACCCGCTCTTTGCCGCCTTCAGCGCGTCGTCGACCCGTGCTGCCGTTGCGGTCACCTCGCAATCGAGGTCGGAAAGGAGGTCCTCCATGAGCATTGCGACCATCGCCTCGTCCTCGACGAGGAGAACGCGATACCTGCGGTCGTCACGGTCGTTCATGACACGGCATCGCGGAGACGGCGGCTAGGCCGCCGGCATACGTGGACGCGTCGCATCCGTCTCGCCTGCCGAACCGTGCGGCGCATGGCCAGGACGAACCGCCGCATCGTGTTCCCGCGCGCCCCCCGGTTCGGGAAATCGTGATTCGAATGCTGTTTACCGCGACGGCTCGACCGGGGGCCTGTCACGTTCCAGCCCGTACAGTCGAGAACATGAGTCGATGACGTCACAGCTCTTTCAACGACGGCTGCTGAATCCCCGGCTGCCTGACCAATGACCGAATGTCGACCGGTGGCCAAGGACGGACCGGTGGCCAAGTACCGAGCCATGATGTCGAAAGACCTGTTCCGTGCCGAATAGCGGCGCACCGAAGCTATGGGACCGTGGCTTGTCGATGATCGTCGCGTGATGGTGCCGATGGCCAAAGGCATGACCGCCCTTGAACCGGTCGCGTACGATCACCGTGCCGCCGGGGCGCACCACGACGGTCGAATGGGGCGGCACGATGATGACATGACGTCGGTGGGGAAAGCCGTGTGCAAAGCCGCGATGGTCGCCGAGCTTGAGCGTGAGCTGGGTTCCATGACGGTTAATGAGGACGTCATGGGCCGTCGCCGGTCCGGCCAGGAACGGTACGAAGGATGCGAGAATGGCGAAGGCGACGGTCCGACCGCGCATCAGCTCATGAACGCGGCCATTGCGGCGAACGTTCCGTGGGGATGGAATCCGATGGCGATCCCCGGGAAGCGCGGCGGGTATCCCCCGACCGAACCCCGGGATAGACAGCGGCGGTTCAAGACCGCATCTTCTGGGCCGTACGGGAACGTATTGACGGATATCGGTTCAAGGAGCCCCTGTGACGGGTTTCGAGGACGAGCGATGGACGAGCTTGCCCCAGGGACATATGTCGACAGTGACGATCCGGACGTTCGTGCCTTTGCCGCGAAGCATGCGGCCGGCGCATTGGACGCGGCGGAGAAGGCGCGTCGTCTTTATACGGCCGTTCGTGACGAGATCATCTACGATCCCTACGTGAACTACGCGTCGCCGGACGTCTATCGTGCGAGCGCGTGCCTGCGTGCCGGGCGCGGCTTCTGCATCGGAAAGGCGGCCTTGCTTGCCGCGGCAGCGCGGGCATTGGGGATTCCGAGCCGCGTCGGCTTTGCCGACGTCCGGAATCATCTGGCGACGCCGAGGCTGCTCGACCTCGTCGGCGGTGACGTCTTCACGTGGCACGGTTATACGGCGCTTTATTTGGACGGCAGGTGGGTGAAAGCGACCCCGACCTTCAACCTGTCGCTATGCCGGCGTTTCGGCGTGCGGACGCTGGACTTCGACGGGAAGAACGATGCGCTCTTTCATCCGTTCGACCGCAACGGGCGCCGGCACATGGAATATCTGCGCTACCACGGCGAGTTCGCGGACGTGCCCGTGGACAGCATCATGGCGGCGTTCCGCGTCAATCATCCGCGCATGTTCGAAATCACGCTACGGGACGCACGATCTGGCGCGGCTTCGGCGGAATAGGCCTGGCGTCGTGGGCCGCCGTGCCGGCACGAGATAGCGGCCCGCAGATACCCTCGATCTTTTCCCTGAGCATGGCGGCGCTGAACGGCTTGGCAATATAACCATCAACGCCGGCTGCGCGCGCCGTCGTGACGCTGCTGGGCTCGGTGGCCGATGTCACCATGAGGAACGGGATTTCCTTGTAGCGTGATTCGGCGCGCATCCGGCGCAGCAGCTCGATGCCGTCCATCGGCGCCATCTTCCAGTCGGCGATGACCAGCGTGAACTTCTTCTCGGCGAGCTTCGCGAGAGCGGCGGTTCCGTCTTCCGCCTCTTCGACGTTCCGCAAGCCGAACATGCCGAGAAAGCGTCGGATGATCTGGCGCATCGCCTCGAAGTCGTCGACGACGAGAATATTGTGGTGGGACATTGTTCCATCTCCCGGAAATTCCCCATCCAGGCGCCCATTCCGGCGCAAATAGATCACCAGGACGTTAAAGACGCGCCGGTCGCGATGTCGGACATCCCGTGCATTTGCGCAAAATGCGCATCAAATCGCGTCGACCCTGAGCGCGGGTGAGATCCATGTCCGTGGGGCGGCGCCTCTTATGCGCCGCCGCTCAGGGCAAATGCCGCGAGAACATCCGATTGATATCGGCGAAGGGCACCGCCTCGCGCGCGAACGAGAACGAGCCGTGATCCTTGATCTCGCGGACGGCACGCAGGAACGCCCCGATCGCCGCGCGACTGAGGGCGGAACCAAGGCTCACACGTTTGACGCCGATCTCGGCAAGCTCCGAGAGGGTCAATGTCGCACCTTGCAGGCCCATGACCACATTGACCGGCTTGTCGACCGACTTGACCACGGCTTCGATGTCCTGGCGCGATTTCAGACCGGGCGCATAGAGCACGTCCGCCCCCGCCGCCTGGAACGCCTGCAGGCGACGGATCGTGTCGTCGAGATCGGGTCGGCCATGAAGGAAGTTTTCGGCGCGCGCGGTCAGGACGAAGGGGAAGGGAAGGGCCCGGGCCGCCTCGACCGCCGCGCGGACCCGCTCGGTCGCGAGCGAAAGCTCGAAGATCGGGTCGTCCTTGCGGCCCGTCGCATCTTCGATCGAGCCGCCGACGAGACCCGCCTCTGCCGCGAGCCGTATGGTCTCCGCCACCGTCTCCGGCCGATCGCCGTAGCCGCCTTCAAGGTCGCCGCTGACGGGAAGGTCGCAGGCGCCGACGATCTCCCGCGCGTTGGCGAGCACGTCGTCGCGGCTCACCGCGCCGTCCGGCCGGCCGCGCGAGAAGGCGAGGCCGGCACTCGTCGTCGCCAATGCCTCGAACCCGAGGCCTGCGAGCAGACGCGCGGTGCCGGCGTCCCAGGGGTTTGGAATGACGAAGCAGCCCTCGCGCTCGTGCAGGGCCAGGAATGCTCTTGCCTTTTCTGCCTGCGAAATCGACATCGGCACCTCCTCATGCAGCCCCGATTCATGGGGGCTCCACGCCGATCCTGCAAGGATGCCGAGGTGGTGGAGGCCGGTGCCGAGATACCCGTCAGTTCAAGGGGCCACAGATGCTCTCGATCTTCGCCTTCAACGTCGTCGCGCTGAACGGCTTGGCGACGTAGCCGCTGACGCCGGCTTCGCGCGCCGCCAGAACGCTGTCCGGTTCCGCGTCCGATGTCACCATCAGGAAGGGGATCGAACGGTAGCGCTCGTCGGCCCGCACGCGGCGCAGCAATTCGATGCCCGTCATCGGCTGCATCTTCCAGTCCGCGATGATCAGCGTGTACGGCTTCTCCTGGAGCTTAGCGAGCGCCGACGTTCCGTCTTCCGCTTCGTCGACCCTGCGCAATCCGTACATGCCCAGAAAGCGGCGGATGACCTGGCGCATGGCGCCGAAATCATCGACGACCAGAATCCTGTGATGCGACATTGACCGGCCTCCCCGAATTGGCGACGGTGGCACGCGATTCCGGCGGAAGGAAATGACCAAGTCGTTAAAAATAAAAATTTCGGGATCTCGTCTTCGCTCTACGTGGATAGATAAAATAATTCTCGATTTTTCCAGATAAAGGCGCCGATGTACTGCATCGTGCCCTTCACCCTGGTCGGGACGGGGACGCGTAAACGGATGGCGATAGGGCGCTCGATTTCTGCTGTGGGACTCGGGCGCCTGTGATCTATCCGGGGGTCAACTGCAGTCTCGTGTCGATACGGGACTTGCGCTCATGCATGACGAAGCGCCCGGGACGGCGCGAGGCCGTATCGGCTTGATTTATTTTACCTGTTCGTTCAGGAAGGGTCATTCCGGCACCGGCAACGTCGATGCCGGCGAAAGGAGCGTCGGCCGTGAGCATCGAATTCCTGGTCACCTCGTTCATCGTCATCATTTCGCCCGGCACCGGCGTTCTCTACACGCTGGCGGCAGGCCTCTCGCGTGGATCCCGGGCGAGCATCGTGGCGGCGTTCGGGTGCACGATCGGCATCGTCCCCCACATGGCAGCCGCGATCATGGGGCTGGCCGCACTCTTGCACGCCAGCGCGCTCGCCTTTCAGGCATTCAAGTATTTGGGCGTCGCCTATCTTCTGTATATGGCCTGGGAAACGCTGCGTGCGCACGGCGCCTTGAGGGTGGACACGGCGCTCGGCGCCCGTTCGGCCGCTCGCGTGACCGTGACGGCCATATTGATCAACATCCTCAATCCGAAACTGTCGATTTTCTTTCTGGCGTTCTTACCGCAGTTCGTTGGTGCGGACGAGTTGAATCCGGTTGCCCGCATGCTCGAGTTGAGCGCCGTCTTCATGCTGATGACGTTCGTGGTCTTCGTCGGCTACGGCCTGTTCGCCGCGTCGATTCGTGACCACGTGATCTCGCGTCCGCGCGTGCTGACATGGATGCGCCGTACCTTCGCCGGCGCGTTCGTCGCGCTCGGCGCCAAGCTGGCGTTTGCCGACCGCTGAGGGACCGCCTTCTCTGTCGCCCGGTACCGCGGCGTCCTGCGGCGCGTCCCGTCCAGCATACCGGACGGTCAGCGTACCTGACGGTATATCGTAAGGGCGGTGAGATCGGCCTTGTCTTTTTCCGGCGGTCTGCCGCCGACTACCGATCTCTGATAGAGCTGGGTCAGTCGGCTGTCGGCAAGGACGTCAGCGGGCGAAGGCGGGGCTCGGAACGGCGCGCTTCGAATTCAGGGTCTGCGCGCCCGGGAGCTCGATGTCGATCTCGAGGGTCGACATTTCGGCGCCGCGCTGCAGCTTGACTTCGACCTTCTCGCCCGGCACCTGGATATACTTCCTGATGACCTCAAGGATCTCCTTCTGCAGCAGCGGCAGGTAGTCCGGCCCCGAACGATCCTGCCGCTCGTGCGCGAGCAGGATCTGGAGTCGTTCCTTGGCGGTCTGCGCCGAACTCACGCGCGGCGTGCGGCGGAAGAAGCTGAGCAGCGTCATGCCGTCCTCCACAGGAGCCGCTGGAGAAAGCCGCGGCGCTCGGGTCCGAGCACACGCATCTCGATCTGTTCGCCCATCAGCCGCGACACGGCGTCGGCATAGGCAGCTCCGGCGTTCGAGGTCTTGTCGAACACGACGGGCGTGCCGATGTTGGACGCTTTCAGGACGGTCGGGCTCTCCGGAATGATGCCGAGGAGGGGAATGGACAGGATCTCAAGCACGTCCTCGACCTTCATCATGTCGCCTTTCGCCACCCGGGCCGGGTCGTAGCGCGTCAGCAGAAGGTGCGGTTTGACTGGCTCCTCGCCCTTCTCGGCGCGCCTCGTCTTGCTGCTCAGCAGGCCAAGGACCCGGTCGCTGTCGCGCACCGACGACACTTCTGGGTTGGTGACGACCACCGCCTCGTCGGCGAAGTACATGGCCAGGTGTGCGCCGCGTTCGATGCCGGCCGGGCTGTCGCAGATGATGTAGTCGAAATCGTTGCGCAGCTCGTTGAGAACCTTTTCCACACCCTCGCGCGTCAGCGCATCCTTGTCGCGGGTCTGCGAGGTCGGCAGGATCGAGAGGTTTTCGAGGCGCCGATCCTTGATCAAGGCCTGATGGAGCTTCGCCTCGCCTTGGATGACGTTGATGAAATCGAAAACGACGCGGCGTTCGCATCCCATAATCATGTCGAGGTTGCGCAGGCCGACGTCGAAATCGATGACCACGGTCTTCTTGCCGCGCATCGCGAGCCCGGCGCCGAGGGCAGCCGTCGAGGTCGTCTTGCCGACGCCCCCTTTGCCCGACGTAACGACAATGATCTTAGCCAATGCCGATCTCCCCTTGATGATTGACAACTACTTCAGGGGCTCGATGCAGAGCGCATCGTCCTTGAGAAACACCTGGACCCGCTGCTTTCGGGCCCACGATTCGATCTCGTCGCTGGTCCGGTAGAGACCGGCGATCGCGAGCAGCTCCGCATCGAGGCTCTGACAGAAGATGCGGGCCTTCGGATCGCCGTTGGCGCCGGCGAGCGCCCGGCCGCGCATCCTGCCGTAGACGTGGATGTTGCCGCGGGCGATGAGCTCGGCACCCGAACTCACCGAAGCCACGACCACGAGGTCGCCGGCATCGGCAAAGATCCGCTGTCCCGAGCGCACCGGATCGGTGATGAGCAGGGTGCCGCGCGAGGGTTCCGCAGTTCTTGCCGTATCGCTCCTATTTCCGTCATCCGGCGGCAGGTCGCGGCCGCCCTGAAGTGTGATCAGACCGGCTGCGAGCGCTGCCTTGCTCTGTTCGCTCGTGCCGTTCTGGATGCCGATCAGCGTAAGGTTGCGTGCCCGCAACTCCCGTACCAGCCTGATGAAATCGTCCGGCTGCCGGATGCCCGCCGCCCTGTCGAGATCGAGCACGATGGGCGCGTTGGTGAAGAAATGCGGTGCCTGCGCCAGCTTGGTGTCGAGCACTTCGTAGAACGTGGCATCGGCGTCGCTGGTCAGCTGCAGGACGATGGCGGTGAAGAAGCGGCCGCGAATCTGGAACGGCGCGACCTTCGGCGTCACCCGCCCGCTTCCGCTGTTCACGCGCGCTTGCTGCAAGAACGTCATTTACGACTGCGTTGGCCGATCCGCGCGAAGGTCTATCCGATTTGCCGTTGAGGCGCCATTCGACTCGTCGCTTGAACCCGTGACATTTGAGTGACCGCCGTGAACAACCGGCCCTCGCAAAATCGTCGGCAGTGACTTGCGTGTGGCGATGATCACGCATCGCGTTCCTGCCGGTGCAGGGCCGACGTACACGCCCGGCGGATACGCCGTGCCGATCACGGTTGATGTGGAGGGCGCGGTCGCGAGGCCGGCGTCTTTCGGATGGAACACACGGAACGGCGACAACGGGGCCAGGGCCGGAAGGGGCGGCGCAACACGGGCCGCGGCCGGTCAAGCCGCCGTCATCGGTTGATCAGCCAGAGGATCAGCGACAGGACGATGCTGACCAGGATGCTGGTCACGATCGGAAAGTAGAAGCGGACGTTCTCCCGCTCGACCACGATGTCGCCGGGCAGCCGCCCCAAGCCGAGCTTCTGAAGCCACGGCCAAAGGAGCCCTGTGATCACCAGGATGATGCCGATCGTGATGAGCCAACGCGCCATGTCTTATGCGTCTTATGCGCCACGCCTCGGGGACGTCATAGCGGAAACAATCGGGGAAGCGAATGGGGCACCGGATGGGATGGCATGCGGCTAGCCGCACGCGGCGGGGGCGCGGTGCTCTGCCCGCCCCCGCCATCGTACTCATGCGGTCGCCCTCTTGCCGTAGTGTGCGGACCAGCCGCTCCAGGCGGCGAGCAGGGCGATCACGAGACCCAGGATCAGGTGGCTCCACATCGCGGCCGCGATCGTGGAGAAGCCGAGGACCCAGGGCGAGATCACCAGCCAGACGCCCAGGGCGACGTTGATCCACTCTTCCCACTCCGCGAACTGCACGAGCGCCGCAATGGCCAGGGCCGCGATGATGACGCCGCACACCCAGGCATTCCATGCTGGCGTCGGTTGATCCGCGAACTGGAAGAGCCACGGCGAGACGAACAGCACAACGGCCAGGACCAGATTGATCCAGTCCTGGAACCGGTCGACTGACTTGATCGTGATCTGATTGGCCATGGCGTTTACCCCTTTTTCTGTTGAGACAAACCCATGACGAACGGCCGGCAGGCCTTTTCCCGCCAGCTTAATTTTTTGATTTAGGCGAGGAACTCGCCCGTGACAAGGGCCGGGGAGGGGCAGGCGTGCCGGGGGAAAGGGCGTCGGTCGTCTGCCGGCGGGTGTACGAATGCGGTTGCATGCGGCGCCTTGGCCGGCCACAGTGGCGGCCCTTGTTCCGAGCGGAGGCTGCAGGTTCCCGATGATGTCACGGTTTCTCGTCCGGCTCTGCGTCGCGCTAAGCTTGGCCTTTGTCGCGGCGCCGACGGTGGCGTTTGCCCAACAGGATCCCGAGAATACCCTTTATCTCGACCTCGAGTATGGACGGGTCGTGATCGCGATGCGACCGGACCTGGCCCCGAAGCACGTCGCCCGCATCAAGGAACTCACGCGCCAGGGCTTCTACGACGGGGTGATTTTTCACCGGGTCATCGACGGCTTCATGGCCCAGACGGGGGATCCCAACGGCAACGGAACCGGCGGGTCCGGCGTGAAGCTGCCGGCCGAATTCTCGCGCGAGCCGTTCGTGCGGGGTACGGTTGGCATGGCGCGAACCCGCGACCCCAACAGCGGCGACAGCCAGTTCTTCATCATGTTCGCACCGGCGCCGCACCTGAACGGGCAGTACACGGTGTGGGGCCGCGTCGTCTCAGGCATGGAGTACGTCGACAGGATCAAGCGTGGCGAACCGCCCCGCAACCCGGACCGCATCGTCCGCATGCGGGTTGCCGCCGACGTGAAATAGGCACCGGCGGCGCGATCCCGAACCCAGTTCGCGAAAGGAATCCCGAATGACCGAAGATCTCGAGAACACGCTCTATCTGGATCTCGAATACGGGCGCGTCGTCATCAAAATGCGGCCCGATCTGGCACCGAAGCACGTCGCCCGGATCAAGGAACTGACGCGGGCGGGCTTCTATGACGGGCTCAAGTTCCATCGCGTGATCGACGGGTTCATGGCCCAGACCGGCGATCCGCGCGGCAACGGCACTGGCGGCTCGGGTCAGAAGATTCCTGCTGAGTTTACGAACGAACCGTTCAGGCGCGGGACGGTCGGCATGGCGCGGGCGGCCGATCCGAACAGCGGCGACAGCCAGTTCTTCATCATGTTCGCGGACGGGGATTTCCTGAACGGCAAATACACCGTCTGGGGCGAAGTCACATCCGGCATGGAAAACGTCGACCGGATCAAGCGCGGCGAGCCGCCAGCGAATCCGGACAGGATCGTGCGGATGCAGGTCGCCGCGGACGCGGCCTGACACGCGCGACCGACCGGGATCGGCGCGGTGCTCGTCCGGTGCGCCGCCTCGTTCGGTCTGTGACACCGGTTTCCGACCGCTGGCTTCGCGTGCGCCCAGGCGGTCGGATCGATCAATGCGGTAACACCGGCCCGACGGCCAGGATGTCGACCCGGCGGTTGACCGAGGCTTCCAGCCGGGCCGGCGTCAGGATGCCTTCTTTTCCTTCGGTTCGATCAGGTCGTTGAACTTCTTGCGGAACGTGTCGATCTTGTAGGACGGAAGCTTGTAGGCCCAGTTGCCGACGCGGGCGTTGATCGTCTCGACCTCTTTCCTGACCTCGTCGGCCGGCTTCAGCTTCGACGCGTCGTCCTTGTCCGCCTTGTCCTTGGCCTCGTTTGCGGCGACCTCTTCTTCCTTCTTCTCGGCCGCTTGCGCGGCGTCGGCCTGTTCGGTCGGCTGCGAGGATGGCTCGAAGGCGGCGACGAAGCGGACCCAGGTCCCGCCATCCTGGTCGGCGAGGTAGGCGGTCAGCTTGAGGCCGTCGAACGTCACGGCCTCCGCGGCCGGCGTTTCCGGGAACTTGACCTCGGCCACCGGCTTCACCGCATCCAGTTCCAGGCTCTCGAACGCACCGCCGATCGAGTTGATCTCCCAGCTCGACTTGACCTTGTGGTCGTCGGGCACGCCGGCGAGCGTGAAATCGTTCTCGCTCGGATCGGTACGGGTGACGGTGACCTCCTTCTCGGTCGTGCGCAGGCTGACCGTGCGGACGCGTTCGCGTTTCACGTCGACGATCTTGCGGTCGAGCCACTGAACGGCGTCGCGGTTGACGGTAAGGCGACCCTGCGCGAGCCAGGCCTGGGCATCGTCGCTCCGGCGGATATAGACGCCGTCGCCCGCACTGCTGGTGCCGCGCCCGAAGCGCTGCTTTCCGACCAGGACCGACAGCACGTCGCCGCCATTGGCGTCCTTCAACGTGAGCTGCACGGATTTCGCGTCCGGGGCCGAGACATCCTCGACCTGCAGCTCCGGATAGAGGTTGGGGGAGCGGGTCTTCGCCTCGAGCGCACGCAGCTCGGCAAGGCCGACCAGCACGCGCCGCACCTCGTCAATGGAGGCGGGGTAGTTCGATTGCTCGGGCACGACCCAGCCGTCGTCCGTGCGCACGATACTGAAGCTGCCGTCCTTGTGCCGCACCTGGATCGTCCGGATATCATCGGCACGGGCGGCAAGCTGCGGGAACAGCCTGTTGCCGATCTCGGCACGCGGCGCCGGCGACTGCTGCATGGTGGCGACGGCGACCGCGGCGCCGACGGCGATGACGGCAGCGATGCCAAGGGCGATCAACGCTTTCGATTTCATTGACGTGTCTCCCTTCGCGCGTGGTTCCTATGCCGCAGCAGCCGTCGCGGCCCCCGGGGCCCGGCGCCGCCGCATGCGGGCGAGGCCGACGAAGACCGCCACGATGGCGACGACGATCGGGACCAGCCCGATATTGACGAACTTCAGCCAGCTCTCGAGGCTCTGGATGTTCTGCCGCAGGTTTTGCTGTACCTCGCGCAGCTCGCGGCGGATGTTCAGCATATCGGCGCGGAACTGGTCGATGGCCGCCTGCTGTTCCGGAGAGAGGATGGCGCGACCGCCTTGATCCTTGCCCTGGCTCTGCAGCTCGTTGAGCTTCTTCTCCGTTTCCTCGAGTTTGGCCGTCAGCTCGCGCTCCTTCGCCCGGAACTGCAGTTCGGCGTCGCGCTGCAGTTCCTGCACGAGCACGAAGGGGCGGGACGACTGGCCCCGGCTGCGCAGGCTGATCAGGTCGCTGCTGCCGAGCAGGTTGTCGACGGCGTTCACGACGAAGTCACCGTTGTTCGCGACCGGCACGACCAGCTTCTGGCCGAAGAAGTCCTGCACTTGCGCCCAGAACCGGTCTTCGAGCAGGTCGGTATCCGCCACGACGATGACGTTGATCGGCTCGCGCGACTCGCTCAGATGCTCGTTCTTCTTTTCGGACGACTCCGCGGCCGGCTTGGCTTCCTCGGACGCCCCGGACTTGGACTCGTCGTCCCCCTCGGTTTCCTTTTTCGGCTCCGGCGGCGGGCCGTCCGGAAACGCGCTCTTGACCGTCCCGCTGATCCGCGCGGCAAGCGTGAAGGGCTGCCCCTCGGCCTTAAAATTGGCAAGCAACGCCACCGGATCGGGCGCCAGTTTCACCTTGTTGGCGTCGATCGACATCACCTCGGCGCTGGTCTGGATCAGTGGCGTCATCGTAGTGGATGCGCCTTCCTTGGCCTTGAGGATGCCGGCACTCGCCATCTGGATGAGCTGCGTCTCGGCCGTCAGGATGTCGGCACGATTGAAGTTCGGTTCGCGCAGGGCGAGCCACGCGAGGTAGTCGACGGCGCGCACGCGCGTCTCGGTGCCGGCGTTGACGCGGCGTGCGGCGAGCCGGTCGCCCGCGACCTTGCCTTCGACCATTTCGATGCCCCACGCATCGAACAGCTTCTTGAGGTTCGAGTCCGTCATGCCCGTCTGCGCCGCGATGCCGGGCCGGTAAAGCTCGCCCTCGGCATTGGGATCGACGAAGACCAGGGCGCGGCCGCCGCGCAGGACGAACTGGTCGATGGCGTAGAGTGTCTTTTCCGGCAGATCCTTGGGATGAACGATCATCAGGACGCCGATGTCATCGGGAATCTCCGTCGCGTCGCGGTCGACCGTCCGGACGTCGAAGAACTGCGTCAACTGAGTGTAGATCAGCCACGGCTCCGGCGCCTGCCGCGGGCCGCGGAACTCGCCGGTGAGGGGCAGCGTCGAGAGCAATCCGACGGCCGGTTTCTTCGGCGTCGCCAGGTTGTAGACGAGCTTGGTGAGATCATATTCGAGAAACCGCTCGCGTTCCGGTTGAAGAAACGCGATCACCTCCTCGCGGTCCGCGGTGTTCGTGCCAGCGATGCCGAAGTAGACGAGCTCGCCCGCCTGGTTCACCGGAACGCCCTGCAGGCCGAAGGCCACCGCACGATCTTCCTCGTCCGAGAACGGCTGCGGATCGATTACCTCCACCCGGATCTTGCCGGGGGCGGCGTTCTGATACTCGCGGAGCATCTCGCGCACGCGGGTCGCATAGACGCCGTAGGCGGGGATCTCGCGCCCGAGCCGCTCCGAATAGTAGAGGCGAAGCGTGATCGGCTCTTCGATCTTGGCGAGGACCGACCGTGTCCCATCGGAGAGCGTGAAGAGACGATCCTCGGTCAGATCGAGGCGTGCGGAGCTCAGCACCGTGTTGCTGATGACGTTCACCGCCACGAACAGGATGGCGACGAGCACAAGACCGACGGCCGAGGTCACGCCGCGCTTGGTGGTGACTTTCGCTGCCATGGCAGATCAACCCGCTTTCTTCATGTCGACGACGACCGCGTTCGCGAACAGGAACGCGGCGATCAGCGAGCCGAAATAGATCAGATCGCGGAGGTCGATGACGCCCCGGCTGATCGCGTTGAAGTGGGTGAGGAAGCTGAATGACGCGATGGTGTCGATGAGCACCTGCGGCGTCCAGCCGGTGAAGAAGTTCAGGACGAGCGGCGAGCCGCTGACCGTGAAGATGAAGCAGATCGCGGCCGTGATGACGAAGGCGATCACCTGGCTCTTGGTGATGGCCGACATGCACGCGCCGATGGCAAGAAAGCCACCCGCCATCAGCAGGCTCCCGACATAGCCGGCAAGGATCACGCCGTTGTCGGGATTGCCGAGGATATTGACGGTGATCCACAGCGGGAAGGTGAGGACAAGCGCGATCGCGGTGAATGCCCATGCGGCGAGAAACTTGCCCAGCACGGCCTCGTACATCGAGATCGGCAGCGTTAGGAACAGCTCGATCGTGCCGGTCTTGCGCTCTTCCGACCACAGCCGCATCGAGATGGCCGGGATCAGGAACAGGTAGAGCCAGGGATGGAACGTGAAGAACGACTGCAGATCGGCCTGGCCACGCTCGAAGAAGTTACCGAGGTAGAACGTGAAGGCGCCGGAGAGCGCCAGGAAGATGACGAGAAACACGTACGCCACCGGCGTGGCGAAATAGCCGGCCAGTTCGCGGCGCGTGATGATCAGCGTGTTGCGCATGGGTCATGCCCTCGCCGTCGTGATGTTGCGGAAGACTTCGTCGAGGCGGCCGCGCTCGACGCGGACCTCCTCGATGCCGAACTCGGCGTTGCGTGCGATTTCGCTGATCTGGGTGATGATGGGCTGACCGTTGACGGGGAAGGCGACGAGGCAGGTGAGATTGTCCTTACCCTGGATTTCCTCGATGGATCCGATGCCGCTGATGCGCTGCAGCGCCGCGCGGCAACTTGCGACCTTCGGCGCACTGAGGACGATCGACACCGCATTGTGCCAACGCGAGCGCGCCTCCAGCTCGGCGGGCGTGCCGTCGGCGACGATGCGCCCTTTGGCGATGATCACCGCACGCGTGCAGACGGCATCGACCTCTTCGAGGATGTGGGTGGAGATGATGATCGCCTTGTCGCGCGCCATGTCGCGGATGAGCGTCCGGACCTCGTGCTTCTGATTCGGGTCGAGGCCGTCGGTCGGCTCGTCGAGGATCAGAACCTCGGGATCGTGCAGCATCGCCTGCGCAAGCCCGACACGGCGCTTGAAGCCCTTGGAGAGCGTCTCGATCGACTGGTGCAGCACGTCCTTGAGCTGGACGCGCTCGACGGCGAGGCCGATTCGCTTCGCTTTTTCCGCGCCGCGCAGGCCTCGGACGGCGGCGATGAAGTCGAGAAACGCCGCCGGGGTCATGTCGGGATAGGCGGGTGCACCCTCGGGCAGGTAGCCGATGCAGCGCTTCACCGCGACCGGATTCTCCAGCACGTCATGGCCGCACACGACCGCCGTTCCGCTGGTCGGCGTCAGGTAGCCGGTGATCATCTTCATGGTGGTCGACTTGCCGGCGCCGTTGGGCCCGAGGAAGCCGAGCACTTCGCCACGCGAGACCGAGAAGGAAACGTTGTCGACCGCGCGAATCTGCCCGAAATCCTTGGTCAGATTTCTGATTGCGATCATCTCCGACATGATGCTCACCCCCGCCAGAACGCGCGCTTATCACCACCAAATCAGGGCGAAATAATGGCTGCGCTGCGGCGACGCTGATGTAATCCATCGTGGCAATTTTGCAAGCGCATTGAGGGGCTTGGTCGTCGAAGGCGGGGCCGTCATCGGGCCGCGTTCCGCCGGCGGGTCTTGATCCGCGCGCAAGGCGACCATATCAACATTTTTTTATCTCTCGTCTGGTGGTGCGTCCGTTGTGATCCGGTTTCGTGACCCTGCGAGGGCGAAACCGTGGTCATGTTTTCACGGGATGGCTCGTCGTGGGCCGCTGCGGCCACCGATGCGGATAGGTGGCGACGAACGCCGCGGCTCGGACCACGCGCCACGGTTTCGGTCCCCGAAAAGGTCCGGGCGTTGGAAGCGGCGAAAAATTTTGGCGGCCCTCTTGGCGGCGGCTGCAGGGACTACCAGATCAGGTCCGCCAGCGATGAGCGGTGCATCCGGGGGTGCCGCTTCGGCTGGAGCGCCGAAAAATTTCGAGCCCTTGGAAGTGCCGGTTTTCCGGCCTTCTTCGCGATGCGAAAAAACTTCGCGAAAGGGTTTGACAGTCTGACGATGCCGGTCGTATATAGCCGGCCCCGACGCGGCGGGAACGAGTTGATCGGAACGCCGCATGCTCTTTGACAAAGTGAATCGCAAGAGGAAGGGATGCGCGGGCGGCGGCGCGGGAGGGGGTCTCGTGTTTGTTCGTCGGC
>ERZ777003.2825-NODE-2825-length-18657-cov-6.592893_pt1 | contig 18657 bp, 17 predicted proteins | sample MGYA00374956_ERZ777003 | MGnify/ENA primary metagenome ERZ777003 (study PRJEB29302, sample SAMN06268252) | bioreactor metagenome | isolation source: Joint BioEnergy Institute, California, USA | place: USA:Joint BioEnergy Institute, California, USA | collected... | reverse complement strand
GCCGCCCCCCGGCGCCGGACCGAAGCGCCCGCGCCGCCTGCTGCGCTCGCGCGACGACCGGATGATCGCCGGCGTGGCCGCCGGCCTCGGCCGCTACTTCGCGGTCGACCCGACGATCATCCGCCTCGGGTTCGTGATCTCGATCTTCTTCGGCGGCCTCGGCGCGTTCGCGTACCTGGCGCTCGCGCTCCTCGTCCCCAGCGCCGACGGGGACGGCGAGATCGAGCCGGCGCCCGTCGAGCGCTCCCGCGGCCTCGCGATCACCGCCGGGATCGCAATCATCGTGGTCGCGCTGTCCTGGGGCTTCTTCGACGCGGGCTGGTGGTGGGACGACGGTCCGGCCGGCGCCTGGTTCTTCGGACCCCCGTTGGTGCTGATCGCGATTGGCGCCGGGATCTACTTCCTGCTGCGCAACACCGGCAACCGCTCCGCCGCCGGGATCGCGGGCAAGATCGTGCTTGGGCTGATCCTCTTCACCTTCGCGGTCTGCGCCGCCACGTTCAGCGCCTGGGCGGGCGCGACCGGACACGGCGTCGCCGTCGCCGGCGTGATCATCGCGATCGGCGTCCTGCTCGCCGTCGCGGCCTTCCACGGAGGCGCCCGGTGGCTGATCGCCCCGGCCGTCGTGCTCGCGATCCCGCTGGGCACGGTCGCTGCGGCGGACATCTCCTTCGGCGACGGCATCGGCCAGCGCGAGTACCGGCCCACGTCCGTCGCCTCCCTGCCGGCCGACGGCTACGAGCTCGGCGTGGGGCGCCTCGCAATCGACCTGCGCCGGCTCGAGTGGAACGAGGACACGGAGATCGACCTCGACGCCGACCTCGGGATCGGGGAGATCGTGATCGCCGTTCCCGAGAACGTGTGCGTCCAGGCGCAGGCGAACGCGTCGGCGGGCCAGGTCCGGGTCGCGGGCGACAACGCGGAGGGTCTGGACGTCGATTTCGACAACGACGTGCCCGACGAGGCCCGCCCGCGGCTCAACCTCCACGCGGAGGTCGACCTCGGTCAGATCCGCGTCATGAACGACGATGACGTGGACCTCGACCACGATCATCCCTGGCGCAGTCGCGGGGCCGACGACGAGGAGCTCGAGGACCGGCACGACAAGGCTTGCGCGGTCGCGCCCGAGCGCCCCGCCCGCGAACGCGGAGGGCGTGGCGGCGGCAAGCGGGGGAACGGGTGAGACGAGAGTTCGACCCGGTATCGCTCGTCGCAGGACTGGTGATCGTCGTGCTCGGCGCGGTCCTCATGCTCGACCAGGGAGGTGACATCGAGATGAGCCCTGGGCTCCTCGCCGCGATCTTCGTTGCTGCTTTCGGCCTGATCATGCTCGTCAGCGGGCTGCTCGACAGCAAGCAGAAGTGACGCAGGCTCAGCCGCAATCCACCGAGGCAACCCGCCTCGTGCGCGACCCCGACGACTCCATCGTCGCCGGGGTTTGCGCCGCTGTGGGGCGGCGGCTCGGCATCGATCCGATGATCGTCCGGATCGGGTTCGTCGTCTGCGTCATTGCCACATCGGGCTTTGCCCTCCTCGCCTATTTCGCGGGATGGGCGTGGATCCCGCAGGCCGGTGGCGAGCGGGGCGGGAAGATCGAGGGGAAGCCCGCGGCGGAGGCGAAGGCCGAGCGCTCGCGGGTCCCCGCCAATTGGAAGGTCGCCGGCGGGGTCGGGCTGCTCACCCTCTCGTTCCTCCTCGTCCTGCGCGAGCTCGGCATCTGGTGGTCCGACGCGCTCATCTGGCCCCTGATCCTCGCCACCTCCGGCGCCACCCTGCTGTGGCGCCAGTCGCGGGCGATGTCACCGGAGCCCGAGGAGGTCGCGCGCCACCCGGGGATGATGAGCGAGCCCCGCGGCCGCCACCGCGCCGGCATCGCCGACCTCTACCGCGGCGGGTTCGGGATCGCCCTCGTCGTCGGCGCCGTCCTCCTCTTCCTCGCCTCGAACGACGTGCTCGGCGAGACGCGCGACGTCGTGCTCACGGTCATCGCAGCCACGGCGGGCCTCGCCCTGATCCTGGCCCCATTCCTGTGGCGGCTCGGCCGCAACCTCGCGAGCGAGCGGGCCGAGCGCATCCGCTCGCAGGAGCGCGCGGAGCTCGCCGCTCACCTACACGACTCGGTGCTGCAGACGCTTACCTTGATGCAGAAGCGCGCCGACGATCCGCGCGAGGTCGCCCAGCTCGCCCGCCACCAGGAGCGCGAGCTGCGGGCGTGGCTGTTCGAGGATGAGCGCGCCCCGGCCTCGGAGAGCCTCGCCCGCGCCCTCGAGACCGCGGCGGCGGACGTCGAGGACGCCCACCGGGTCCCGATCAACGTCGTCGCCGTGGGCGACGCTCCGGTCGACGACCGGGCCGAGGCCCTCGTTGCGGCGGCTCGCGAGGCGATGGTGAACGCGGCCAAGTTCGCCCCCGACGCGGGAGAGATCGCCGTGTACGCGGAGCTCGGGCCCGACGGCTCGCAGGTGTTCGTGCGCGACCGCGGGCCGGGGTTCGACCCCGAGTCGATTCCGCCCGACCGCCGCGGTCTGCGCGAGTCGATAATCGGGCGCATGGAGCGGTTCGGAGGACGAGCGGAGGTGCGCTCGGAGGCCGGGCGCGGCACGGAGGTCGCGCTCACGATCGGGGAGCCTGGCTCGTGAGCGGCGGGAAGCCGACCGTCGTCATCGTCGACGACCACGCGATCTTCCGCTCGGGCGTGCGCGCCGAGCTCGAGGGGCTGGTCGAGGTGCTCGGCGAGGCGGGCACGGTCGAGGAGGCGGTCCGCGTGATCGGCGAGGCGCACCCGGAGGTCGTCCTGCTCGACGTCCACATGCCGGGCGGCGGCGGGGTCGAGGTGATCCGCCGCGTCGCCGAGACCGCACCCGCCCAGCGGTTCCTCGCGCTCTCGGTCTCCGACGCCGCCGAGGACGTGATCGCGGTGATCCGCGCCGGCGCCCGTGGGTACGTGACGAAGACGATCTCGGGCCCCGACCTGGCAGACGCGATCCGCCGCGTGCGCGACGGCGACGCGGTCTTCTCCCCGCGCCTGGCGGGATTCGTCCTCGATGCCTTCGCCGGCCAGATGAGCGAGGCCGAGGTGGACCCCGAGCTCGACCAACTGACGATGCGGGAGCGGGAGGTCCTGCGCCTGATCGCGCGCGGTTATCTCTACAAGGAGATCGCGCTCGAGCTCGGGATCTCGGCGAAGACCGTCGAGGCCCACGTGAGCGCCGTCCTGCGCAAGCTGCAGCTCTCGAACAGGCACGAGCTCAGCCGTTGGGCCGTCGAGCGTAAGCTGGTCGATTGACCCGCGGCCACGGCTGCCGCGGGTTTCACTGGGTAAGGCGGTTCCTGTGGCAGACCTCGAGCTCCACCTCGCCGCGACGGACGAGGCCCCGCACCACGCGCGTGAGGAGATTCGCGCGCAGCTAGCCGACCGCATTCCGGCGACCACCCTCTACGACCTGCTGACGATCGTTTCCGAGCTGGTCGCGAACGGCGTCATCCACGGCAGCGGCGACACCGTGGAGGTCCGCATCAGCGTGAACGGGGACGGCCTTCTCCACGGTGAGGTCTCCAACGAGGGCGAGGGGGAGATCCAGCCGCAGCCGGTCGACGTCCACGGCGGAAGCGGCCTCGGGCTGCGCATCGTGGACGCGATCGCCGAGCGCTGGCACGCCGTCGGCGACGGGCCGACGCGGGTCGAGTTCGAGCTGCGGACCCCGTAAAGGCCGGGTCAGGCCGGCGCGTCCATGGAACGGGCGCCGTCTCGCTCCAGGGCGAGCTCGATCAGCCGCTCGCAGAGGCGCTCGAAGCTGATCCCGGCCGCCTCCGCGGCCATCGGCAGCAGCGAGGTGTCGGTGAGCCCGGGGATCGCGTTCGCCTCGAGCACCTGCGGGCCGTCCTCGCCGAGGATGATGTCGACCCGGCCGAAGCCGTCGAAGCCGAGCGCGTCCCACGTGCGCAGGGCGGCGTCGATCACGAGGCCCTCGGCAGCCCCCAGGTCGGCCGGGCAGATGTACTCGGTGCGCCCGATCTCGTAGCGCGCCTCGTAGGAGAAGCGGTCCTCCTCACGCGGCTTCGCCTCGACCGCGGGGAGCGTGATCCCGCTGAGCAGCGAGACGGCGAGCTCCCGGCCCTCCACGTGGCGCTCGATCAGGACCCGGTCGTCGTAGGAGAAGGCGGCGACGAGCGCCTGCGGCACCTCGTCGGCCGAGGCAGCGAAGCGAACCCCGAGCGACGAACCCCCGGCGGCGGGCTTGATCACCAGCGGGAACCCGAGCGTGGCCTCGATCTGCTCGAGCGTCTCGGCCGCGCCCAGCTCGCGGAAGGCGAGCGCGTTGAACGCGGCGAAGTCCGGGGTCGGGACCTCGGCCGCGCGCAGCTCGTGCTTGGCGGCGACCTTGTCGATCGAGCGCATGCAGGCGCGCACGCCCGGGCCCGTGTACGGGATCCGGAGGATCTCGAGTAGCTCCTGGACCGTGCCGTCCTCACCGCCGACCCCGTGCAGCGCGATGAAGGCGACGTCCGGGCGCTCGGCCTTGAGCTTCGCCACGAGCCCGGCGCCGACGTCGATCGGGATCACGTCATGGCCAAGCGACCCGAGCGCGTCCTCCACCCGGGCACCGGAGCGCAGCGAGACCTGGCGCTCCAGGCCCCGGCCGCCCTTGAGCACCGCGACTCTCACCGGTCGTCGCGTGGCGGGAAGGGAAGGACCGATCCGGGCTCCGCCGGCGGCGCGGGCTGCACCTCGTGTTCGCCGGTGATCGAGCGGTAGAGCTCGACCTGCTCGGCGACGACGTTGCCGATCCGCTCGATGCCCTCGTGGAGCTCCTCCTCCGAGGAGTTCGAGAAGTTGAGACGCATCGACGAGCCGCCCCGGCCGTCGACGAAGGCGGCGGCCCCGGGCACGAAGGCGACGTTCTCGCGCAGGGCCTTGGCCAGTAGGTCCGTCGTGTCGATGTACGACGGCAGCGTCGCCCACAGGAACAGGCCGCCCTCGGGCTCGGTCCAGGTCGCCTCCTCGGGGAAATGCCGGCGCAGGGCGTCGAGCATCGCGTCGCGACGCCGGCGGTAGATCGAGCAGAGGTCGTGGATGTACTCGCGCCAGCGGCCCTCGCCAAAGTACTCCGCGACGAAGTACTGGGCGAGCGTCGACGTGCAGAGGTCGGATGCCTGCTTGCCGAGCACGACCTTCTCCATCACCGGCGGCGGCGCGCAGAGCCAGCCGAGGCGGATCCCGGGGGAGAGGATCTTCGAGAACGTCCCGAGGTAGATGACGTAGTCGCCGCCGTCGAGCTTGTAGAGCGGGTCGCTCGCCTGGCCCTCGTAGCGCAGCAGGCCGTACGGGTTGTCCTCGATCACGAGGAGCTCGCGCTCGCGGGCCAGGGCGACGAGCTGGGCCCGCCGCTCGGCGGACATCGTCACCCCGCCGGGGTTGTGGAAGGTGGGCACCGTGTAGATGAACTTCGGCCGCCGGCCTTCGCGCTCGAGCCGGTCGACCTTCTCCGCGAGGAGGTCCACCCGCAGGCCCTCCTCGTCCATCTCGATCTGGTGGACGTCGGCCTCGTATGCGCAGAAGACGGGGACCGCGCCCGGGTAGGTCGGGCCCTCGCAGATCACGGGGTCGCCCGGGTTGATGAGGATCTTCGCGACGAGGTCGATCGCCTGCTGGCCCCCGGTGGTGATGATGATGTCGTCGGGGTCGGGGTCCATGCCCTCCGCGCGCATTACCTCGCGGATACAGTCCTTCGTCCGCTCGAAGCCCTCCGTGGGCCCGTACTGCAGCGCCTCCGCCGAGGACTCCTGCGCGATGCGGGTCATCTGCGCGGCGAAGCTCTGCGGCGGGAAGGTCGAGGTGTCGGGGAGGCCGCCGGCGAGCGAGATGACCTCCGGGCGCGCGGTGATCTCCATGAGGTCGCGCATGGCCGAGGAGCGCATCACCTTGGTGCGATCCGCGAACAGATCCGCGTAACGGACGAGGTCGCGCGCGCGTGTGTGCGAGCGGCGCTGCGAGCGCGTCGTGGGGATCGGCGCCGATCCCGGGCGTTCGCTCGGTTCGGTCATGCACGCAGTGTGCCGAACCCGCGGGATGTAGGGCGGCTACCCTGCGCTCCGCATGGACCTCTTTCTTGCAGGCTGCCAGGGCCTCGGCCTCGCGCTCGCGGTGGGGATGCTGGCCGGTGCGCCCGGCCGGAAGGACGCAATCGGAACCGCGCTCCTCGTCGTTGCCGTGGTTGTAGGCGCGGCCGGGTTCGGGTGGTCGCTCACGCAGGAGGACCATCCGGCATGGCCCGGGTTCGTGGTGGGCGCGCCCGCCGCCGCGTTCGCGTTCGTGGTCACGCGCGATGTCTCCGCAGGCGCCGCGACCCGCGCGGAGGGCGCCGCTACCACCGGAATCATCATCGCCGTCGCGGCGCTGGCGCTCGCCGGGCTCTCGCTGGTGGTGCCGCCGATCTCGCTCCTCGTCCTCGCCGGACTCGCATGGCTCGCGGCCGGGCGCCGCAGCCGCGCCGGGCGCAAGTACGAGGGCCTGCGGACGCTGCGTTGACGGCCCGGCGCAAGCTCGTCCTCTGCGTCGTCGATTCGCTCCGCACGGACATGCTCCAGCGCGCCGTTGCGGAGGGGATGGCGCCGAACTTCGCCGCGGTGCTCGAGCGGGGCGAGCTCGTTCCGGACTGCGTCTCCGCGTTCCCGTCGGTGACGCCCGTCTGCTGCTCGGAGATCGTCACCGGGCACGCCGCCGACCGCCACTGGATCAGCGGCATGAACTGGTACCACCGCGCCGAGGGGCGCTACGTCGAGTACGGCAGCTCGTTCGAGGCCACGCGCACCTTCGGCCTCTTCCGGACCCTCTACGACATCGTCTACAACATGAACATGTCCCACCTCTCGCACGAGGTGGAGACGGTCTTCGAGCGCCTGGGCGACGAGGGCCTGCGCACGGCCTGCACCCCGTTTCTGATCTACAGGGGCCGGCGCCGGCACGAGCTGGGGCTGGAGGGGCTGCTGCGCCGGGTCGCGGTCGCCGCGAGCTTCCGCCACGCGACCTGGGGCCCGGACGAGCTCTTCTACGGCGAGCTCTACGCGAGCAGGCGGGTTCCCTGCAAGCCGACCCTGGCGCGGCCCGGCACCCGCGACGAGTACTCGGCCTGCGCCGCCCGCGAGCTGGCGGCCGAGGGCCTCTACGACTTCCTCCTCTTCTCGCTGCCCGACAACGACTTCCACTCGCACAAGTTCGGGCCGGAGTCCCAGCTCGGCTCGATCGCGCGCGCGGACGACGCGTTCGGCGAGCTGATCGACGCGGCGGGAGGGACGGACTCCTTCTTCGATGAGCACGCGGTGATCCTCATGGCCGACCACGCGCAGACCCGGGTGGAGCACCCGCTGGCGCTGGCGCAGGCGCTCGGCGAGGAGTGGCGCGTACTCGAGCCCAACGCGCCGCGCCCCGAGCAGGCGGAGTTGGCGGTGAGCCCGATCGCCAGGGCCGCGGGCGTCTACGTCCTCGCCGACGGGCCGCGGGCCACGCGCACCCACGCCGGCGTGCGCGACAAGCTTCGCCGCCTCGAGGGCGTCGACCTCGCCGCGTGGCTCGCCGACGCCGAAGGGGAGCCGATCGTCCGCGGCGAGGCGGGCGCGCCGGCACCGGCGGAAGCGGTGGTCGAGCGGGATGGGCGGGAGCTCCGCTTCCGGCCCGGGACCGGGGTCCGTGATCGGCGCGGGCGCGGTTGGGACGTCGATGGCGATCTGCGCGCCGTCGAGGCCAGCATCAGCGACGGCGTGCTGGCGAGCGCGGACTACCCGGACCCGCTCGGCCGCCTTTGGGCCGCGCTCACCGCGCCGCATTCCGGCGACATCCTGATCTCGGCCACCCAGGGCCACGAGCTCGTCGACTGGGGCGGGGTCACCCACTGCCCGGGCGGAAGCCACGGCTCCCTGCACGCGGGGGACTCGCTCGGCCCGCTCGCCTTCTGCGGGCTCGAGGGGGTGAGCGCGGCCGACCGGGCGCAGTGGGCGCTCGGGGACGCCGCCGAGCTCGTGCTCGGGCATTTCGGACTCGAGGTCGCGCCGACCGCGGCCGCGATGGCGGGCGGGGCGGTGTGAGCACCGTGGAGGAGCGCAGCGCGAGCGCCTCGGAGTGGACGTGGCGGATGCTGCGCCGCATCCACCTGGGCACCCGGCGCCCGGACAACTGGGCGCAGCTCTTCAAGTTCGGCGTGGTTGGAGCCTCCGGCTATGTGGTGAACCTCGTCGTGTTCGCCCTGCTCACGGGCGCCGCTGACTTCCACCACATCCCGGCGGCCGTCGGGGCCTTCTGTGTCGCGGTCACGAATAACTTCATCTGGAACCGGGTGTGGACCTTCCGGGCCCGCGACGGGCACGCCGGCTTCCAGGCCGCGCGCTTCTTCACGGTCAGCGTCGTCGGCCTGGGGTTCAACCTCGCGCTCCTCGAGCTGCTCGTCTCCGTGGCCGGGTTGCCGGAGCTGCCGTCCCAGGCGGCCGCGGTGGCCCTCTCGATGCCGGTGAACTTCATCGGCAACAAGCTGTGGACCTTCGGGTAGGAGCGGCGCTCGCCGCGATCCTCGCGGCGCTCCTCCTCGCCGCGCCGGCGGGCGCGCAGGAGACGGGCCCGCCGCCGGCCCCGCCCGAGCACCTGCCGCAGACTCCCGAGGGCTACGAGATCTCCGCGCGGGTAGCGGTCGAGCACGCGAACACCTCGCCGATCGTGGAGGAGCAGGCGGCCCGCTACGGGGTGCTCGAGCCGGTGGTCCAGGCCAAGGAGCCCAACTGGCAGATCGGCTACAAGCACGATGGGCGCGAAGTAGCCCAGGTCCTCGTCGACGGGCGCACCGGGGGCTTGATCGAGGCCTGGACCGGCTACCAGGTCGCCTGGCCGATGGCCCGCGGCTACGAGGGCCAGTTCGGCCACAAGCTGAACGCGCCGTGGGTCTGGATCCCGCTCGCGGCGATCTTCTTCCTCTGCCTCCTCGACTGGCGCCGGCCGCTGCGGATGGTGCACCTCGACCTGCTGGTGCTGCTCGCGTTCGGCGTCTCCCACGTCTACTTCAACGACGGCGAGATCGGGGTCTCGGTGCCGCTCGCATATCCGGTGCTCGCGTACCTGCTCGCGCGCATGCTCTGGATCGGGTTCCGCGGCGGCTCGCCGTTGCGCCCGACGCTCGGGTGGCCCTGGCTCGCGATTGCCGCGGTCTTCCTGATCGCGTTCCGGGTGACGCTGAACGTCGCCGACTCCGGGGTGATCGACGTCGGCTACGCCGGGACGATCGGGGCGGACCGGATCACCCAGGGCGAGCAGCTCTGGGGCGAGGGCGCGTTCCCCGAGGACAACCGCCACGGCGACACCTACGGGCCCGCGAACTACCTCGCCTACGTCCCGTTCGAGCTCGCCCTGCCGTGGAGCGGCGAGTGGGACGAGCTGCCGTCGGCGCACGCTGCTGCGATCGCGTTCGACCTCGCGGCGATGCTCGGCCTCTTCGTCTTCGGCCTGCGCCTGCGGCCCGGGCCTGGCGGCCGCGCGCTCGGGGCGACCCTCGCCTTCGGCTGGGCGGCCTACCCCTACACGGCGTTCGCGCTGCAATCGAACTCGAACGATGCGCTCGTGGGGGCCCTGGTGATCTGGGCGCTCGCGTTCTTCGCGCGGCCGGTGGCGCGCGGCGCGCTCCTGGCGGTGGCCGCCATGGCCAAGTTCGCGCCGGTGATCCTCGCGCCCGTCCTCGCCGCCGGCGAGCGCGGGATCTCAGTGCGCTCGCTGCGGCCGGCGGTCGCGTTCTCGGCGGCCTTCGGGGTGGTTTGCGCCGTGTTGCTGCTGTTGCCTGCGCTCGACGCGGGGCTGGCGACGTTCTGGGAGCGCACCGCCGAGAGCCAGCTCGACCGCACCTCGCCGTTCAGCATCTGGGGCCAGGTCGACGGGATCCAGTGGCTGCAGACCGCGGTGCTCGCAGCGGCGGCGCTGCTCGCGTTCGCCCTCGCGTTCGTGCCGCGGCGGCGCTCGGTGGGCCGGCTCGCGGCCCTCTGCGCGGCGGTGCTGGTCGCCTTCCAGCTCGGGGTCGACCACTGGTTCTACCTGTACATCCCGTGGTTCTTCGGCCCACTGCTGATCGGGCTCGCGGCGTGTGAGAAAGTTCCGGCCGCACGCAGGCAACAGGGAGGAAGGAGCGCATGAAGCGGGTTCTGGCGGTCGCGGTGGTCTCGGTCCTCGCCGGGGTGACAACGGCGGAGGCGGCCGAGCGGCCGAAGCTCTCGGTGGTGCGGGTCGCGAACCCGCCGCAGTTCGCGCTGGCCGGCCAACCCTTTGAGGTGAGCGGTCGCCTGCGAAACGCCGGCGATGCCGACGGGAAGGCCCGGGTGAAGATCAGCCTGCGCCGGCACGCCAACGGCGAGGATGTCCGCAAGCTCGGCGCCGTCCGCCTCCGCGTCCCGGCCGGCGCCCGCAAGAGCTTCTCGACCAAGGTCCGCGCGCCCCGGAAGGTAGGCCTGTACTTCGTCGCCGCGTGCGTGAAGCGCAAGGGAAAGAAGGGGAAGGTCGTCTGCCGGTCCTCGCGTGAGCGCGTGCTCGTCTTCACCTGGCCACAGGTCCCGCCGCCCCCGAACCCGCCCAACCCGCCGGAGCAGCCCGAGGAGCCGGAGGAGCCCGGGCCGACGTTCGAGCCCGGCGCCCGCACCCTCGGCGATCCGCTGTTCCCGCAGCTCGGCAACGGCGGCTACGACGCGCTCCACTACGACATCGAGGTCGACTACGACCGGGAGGCGAACGAGTTCAACTCGGCGCGGACGACGATGACCGCGACCGCCACCCAGAACCTCTCCGAGTTCAGCCTCGACTTCCAGGATCTCCCGGTGAGCTACGTCGAGGTGAACGGCGAGCCCGCGGCCTTCGAGCAGGTCGAGGCGGAGCCGCAGCTCAGCTCCGACCCCGATCACACCCAGCCGATGAAGCTCGTTGTGACGCCAGCCGAGGGGATCCCCGAGGGAACGGAGTTCACGGTTGCGGTCGAGTACGCCGGCGAGCCCCAGGTCATCGTCGACCCCGATGGCTCATCCGAGGGCTGGATTCCCGCCTGCTACAGGCCGGAGCCGACCGACCCGGAGGTCTGTGACAGCGCCTTCGTCGTCGGCGAGCCGATGGGCTCGCAGGGTTGGTTCCCGTCGAACAACTACCCGAGCGACAAGGCGACCTTCCGCACCGAGATCACGGTCGCCTTTGGCGAGAAGGCCTTCGGCACCGGCGAGCTCGAGGACCGGGTCGACAACCCGGATGGGACGACAACCTGGACCTGGGTCGAGGACGACCCGACGGCGCCCTACCTGGTCACGGCCACGAACGGCGTCTTCGGCTACGCGGCGGTCTCGGCCAACGAGACGCTCACCGGGCGCACCCTGCCGGTCCACGTCGGCTACGACCCATCGGCGACCGACGCCCAGCTCGAGAACCTGTGGCTGTACGTGGCCAGCAACGGCTCGCTCATCGACTTCTTCGGCGAGCGGTTCGGGCCGTACCCGTTCGACTCCTACGGCGCGATCTTCGACCGGGCGCCGGACATCGGCTACGCGCTCGAGGTGCAGACGAAGTCTCACTTCGCGAGCCTCAACACGGCCGCGAACACCTACGTCCACGAGCTCGCCCACCAGTGGTTCGGCAACGCGGTGACGCTCGAGCGCTGGAACGACATCTGGTTCAACGAGGGCTGGGCGCGCTTCTCCGAGTGGCTCTACGCCTACGAGAGCGGCGCCACGGCCACGACCCCGGAGGAGCAGTTCTCGAGTCGCTACAACAACCCGAACTTCGACTGGTCGATCGCGCCGGCCGTGCTCGACGGTGATCCGGCGAACCTGTTCGAGGGGACGCCCACCTACACGCGCGGCGGCATGGTGATCGAGGGCTATCGCGAGATCGTCGGCGACGCGCGCTTCTACGACTTCGCCAAGGCCATCCAGCAGCAGTTCGCCCACGACAACATCTCGACCCAGGAGTTCGTCGCCCTGGCGCTCGAGATGTCCGGGTTCGAGGGCGAGGACCTGGAGCTGCTCGAGGAGTACTTCCAGCAGTGGCTCTTCGGCGTGGAGAAGCCGACGGTCAGCCCCGAGAGCTTCAGCTAAGGAGAGGGGAGAACGGAGCCGGCGCCGCGCTCAGTCCGGCGCCGGCTCCAGCACCTGCTCGATCGACCGCGCGAGCCCGTCGGGGCCGAGGTCGACGACGACCGCATTGACCCAGACGTCCTCGTCGGCGGTCTGGAAGCGCACGGACATCTGGGTGCGGAAGCTCTCCAGCGCCTGCTCCCAGCGGACCCCGAGCACGCTCGCGCGCGAGCCGGTCATGCCGACGTCGCAGATGAACGCGGTCCCCTGCGGGAGCACGCGGGCGTCCGCGGTCGGCACGTGGGTGTGGGTGCCGACGACGGCGCCGACCCGCCCGTCGAGGTGCCAGCCCATCGCGACCTTCTCCGAGGTCACCTCGGCGTGGAAGTCGACGAAGTAGGCGTCCGCCTGGCCGGACGTCCGCTCGAGGATGGCGTCGGCCTCCGCGAACGGCGATCGCGCGGCGCGGAGCTGGACCTGGCCGATGAGGTTGACCACGCAGACACGCACGCCCGCGACCTCGACGATCGTGTGGCCGCGGCCGGGGTTGCCGGCCATGAAGTTCGCGGGCCGGATGACGCGCTCGGCGCGGTCGAGGTACTCGAAGGCGTCGCGGTGGCGGAAGGCGTGGTTGCCGAGCGTGATCACATCGGCGCCCATCGAGAACAGGTCGTTGGCCGTCTTCTCAGTGATCCCGAGCCCGCCCGCCGAGTTCTCGCCGTTCACGATCACGAGGTCCGGGGCGTAGCGGTCCCGGAGCCCCGGCATCGCCCGTCCCAGGCCCGCCCGGCCGGGCTTGCCGACCACGTCGCCGACGAACAGGATCTTCACGGCTCGGTGGAGGCTATCGGTCGGCTCGCCACCCCCATTGACACGCGCCGCCCGCGTGCTCCATGATGGGTGGAGATGGGCGGGGGACCGACTTTTCCGTTGCGCGCCGCTGGGATCGCGCTGATCATGAGCCTCCTGCTGGCCCTGGGCGCCGCCGTGCCCGCGTCGGCGCTCGTCGACATCGGCGCGAAGCGCGCGAAGGCCGAGCGCAAGATCGTCAAGGCCGTGAAGAAGGCCCTGCCGAAGGAGAAGATCCCGGGCCTGGTCAAGCCGCGCAAGAAGATCAAGATCAAGGTCAAGGGCTGCGACAACCTCGGCAACGCGTCGAACTTCCGAGGGTTCAAGTGCCGCTGGCGGGCGCTCGGCGAGCTCCCGGGCCGCGTGCCGATCCGCTGCAAGGGCGAGGTTCGGGTCAGCGCCTCGCTCAAGGTGCGGAAGATCAAGAAGTGCAAGAACGTCACCGAGCTCCAGTCCCCGCTGCTGAAGACCCCGCACGACGTCAACTTCGGCTACTTCGAGGACTTCACGAGGCTGCCGGGCCTCCTCGACGACGCTTCGGCCGCCGCGACCGGCGCCAACACGATCCGCGAGGGCATCACCTGGACGGTGCTGCAGCCCGAGCCGGGCCGCCCGGTGGAGGAGTGGCGCTGGAGCGACTTCGACGCCTTCTACCGGGGCGCGCTCGCGCACGGCGTGCGGCCGATCTTCACTTTCCGCAACGCGCCGTGCTGGGCGGCGGTCAAGCCGTGCAGCGAGAACGGCCCGAACCCGCCGGCGCCCGAGTTCTACGACGAGTACGCCGCGGCGGCCGCGGAGATCGCCAAGCGCTATCCGGAGGCGCTTGCGATCGAGATCTGGTTCGAGCCGAACGGGGCCCTGTTCTGGGGCAAGCCCGCCGACCCGGCGGCGTTCTCCGCGCTCGTGGGCGGCGCCGCGGACGCGATCCACGCGATCCCCGGCAACACGGTGAAGGTCTATACGGGCGGCCTCGCCCCCGGCCAGAAGGCCTCGCACAAGATCTACTACGGTGAGTTCCTCCACCGTGCCCTCGACACGCCCGGGATCGACCGCGCCGATGCGATCGGGTTCCACGCGGTGACCGAGGTCCCGTTCAAGCCGGGCGCCGACCCGACGAAGAGCTACCTCGGGCGCCTGCGCGTGCAGACCCAGGCGCTGCGCTCCGCGCTCGCGGACCACGGCCTTTCGAAGCCGATCGCCTTCACCCAGCTCTCCTACAGCACCGGCGCCGCCACCTACCCGTACACGGAGCCACAGCAGGCGGAGGCGCTTGTCGAGAGCTACCAGCTCATCCGCCGCACGCCGGACACGGAGACCGTGATCGTCTCCCGCCTGTTCGACAACGGCGACGGCTCGAAGGTCCAGGGCTTCGGCACGACCCGGGCCGACGGCTCGCGCAAGCCCGCCTACTGCGGGCTCGCCCGGGCGCGTGGCGTGGCGAACCCGCCAGGCTGCTGACGGCCCGCTGACGGCGACCCGAACCCGGCGGACGGCTACCTTCTCCGCCTCATGGCCGCGACGAGCGAACCGCAGGAACCCGCGGGGACCGCCGCAATCGCAGTCCGGGACCTGCGCAAGGAGTTCGACGGGCGCCAGGCGCTCCGAGGCGTCTCCTTCGAGGCTGCACCGGGCGAGTTGCTCGCGGTCATCGGCCCGAACGGGGCCGGCAAGACGACCCTGCTGACGATCCTAGCCGGGATCCGCCGGGCCGACGGCGGCTCGGTGTCGGTCCCGGGCAACGTGGGCTGGGTCCCGCAGCAGGCGGCGCTCTACCGCCGGCTCACGGTGGAGGAGAACCTGCGGCTGTTCGCGCGCCTCGAGGGCGTCGACGACGTCGATGCGGCGGTCGACCGCATGCTCGAGCAGACGGGCCTGCGGGAGCGCGCCTCGGACCAGGTCGCGAGTCTCTCGGGCGGCAACCAGCAGCGGGTGAACATCGCGATCGGCCTGCTCTCCTCGCCCGCCGTGCTGCTCCTCGACGAGCCCTCCACCGGCCTCGACCCGCGCCAGCGCGAGCGCCTTTGGGAGTTCGTGCTCGAACTGGCCGGCGGCGGCACCACCGTGATCTACTCCACCCACCACCTCGCCGAGGCGGAGCGCTACGGCGACCGGCTGCTCGTCCTCGCCGACGGCGAGCGCGTCTTCGACGGCACCTCGGACGACCTGCACGCCGCGGTCTCCGGGCCCGAGCGCGACTTCGAGGCCGCCTTCGTCGCCTTTTTGCGGGAGCGGGGCCACTGATGCGCTGGCTGCTCCTCAAGGACCTCCAGATCCTGCGGCGCTCGCCGCTGATCGTCGCGCTGCTCGTGGTCTACCCCGTGGCGCTCGGGGTGTTGATCGGCTTCGCGCTCTCCGGCGACGACGGCAAGGAGCGCGTCGCGTTCCTGAACCAGGTGCCGGCGGACGAGGAGCTCGAGCTGGGCGGCGGGGAGGAGGGGCGCCTCGACAAGGGCATCGCCCGGGAGGAGCTCTGCTCGCGGGTGGAGTGTGTCGACGTGGACTCGCGCGAGGAAGCCGAGCAGAAGGTCGAGGACGGCGACGTGATCGCGGCGCTCATCCTGCCACCCGACCTGATCGACCGGATCGAGTCGCTCGCGAGCCTCAACCCGGAGCAGCCGACCGTGGAGGTGCTCGTCAACGAGGACGACCCGATCAAGGCCGACCTCGTCGACGACCGGATCTCCGCGCTCGTCACCGAGGCGAACCTGATCCTCTCCCAGCGCATCTCCGAGCAGGCGGCGACCTACCTCGACCTGCTGATCGAGGGCGGCCACTTCAGCATCCCGGTCCTCGGCGAGCTCGACATCCTCGGCCTCGAGCGCGCGGGGAAGATCCTCGAGACCGTCGCCGACGCCCTGCCGGAGAACAGCCCGGCGGTGCCGGGGCTGGAGCGGGTGATCCGGTTCGCCGACCTCGCCCGGGAGAACCTGGACTTCGCCTTGCCGCTCCTCGGCGCGGTCGCCGAGCCGATCGCGGTCGACAAGGTCGTGGTCAAGGCCGAGAGCTCCGAGCTCGACACGTTCGCGATCGCCGTTGCCGCGGCGATAACCCTGATGTTCGTCACCGTGCTGCTCGTCGCGGGCTCGCTCGCGCTCGAACGCGAGGAGAACGCCTTCGGCCGGATCACGCGGGGCGCGGTCGGGAAGACCGGCCTGCTCGCCGAGAAGGTGCTGCTCGGGGTCGTCGCGTCCCTCTTCGTGACGCTGCTCCTGCTCGCCGCGCTGACGCCGCTCGTCTCGATCGACTGGGGCCGGGCGCCCCTCATCGTCGCGGCCATCCTCGCGGGCGGGGCCGGCTTTGCCGCGTTCGGGGCCGCCCTGGGCGCCGCCGCGCGCGAGGTGCGGGCGAGCTCGCTGCTCGCGTTCATGCTCTCGCTGCCGATCGCCTTCCTCTCGCTCGTGCCGACCGGGACCGTCTCCGCGGGCGTTTACGACGCGATCGAGGTCGTGCGCTCGCTCTTCCCCTTCGAGGCCGCCCTCGACGCCCTCGAGGGCTCGCTGGACGAGGCCGGCCCGGACCTCCTCGGCGCCCTCGCCCGGCTCGCGGCCCTCGTCGCGGCCTACGGGGTCCTCGCCCGGCTGGCGCTGCGCCGCTTCACCTGAGCCCGCGGCCGGGGTTACCCTGCCGTCATGCCCGACGCCCACACGCTCTGGATCTTCGCGGTGGCGTGCGTGGGGCTCGCGCTCCTGCCCGGCCCGGCGGTCCTCTACATCGTTACCCGCGGGATCGTCCACGGCCGCCGCGGCGGCATCTACTCCATGCTCGGGATCGAGGCGGGGAACTTCCTCCAGGTGCTCGCGGCGACGGCCGGGCTGGCGGCGATCGTCGCCTCGTCGGCGGCCGCGTTCACCGTGGTCAAGTACGCGGGCGCGCTCTACCTGCTCTACCTCGGGATCCGCGCCCTCCGTGACGCCGCCCGCGGGCGCGGCGAGGCGCCGCGGCGGCCCGGGCCCTCGGACGGGCGCCTCTTCTGGGAGGGGTTCGTGGTCGGCGCCCTCAACCCGAAGATGGCGCTCTTCCTGCTCGCGTTCCTGCCGCAGTTCGTCGATCCGTCGGCCGGCCCGGTGTGGCTGCAGACGCTCGTGCTCGGCTGCGTGATGCAGGCGATCATCGTCGCGGGCGATACCTGCTTCGCCCTGGCCGCCGGCACCGCCGGGGCGCGGCTTCGCCGGGCGGTCGAGGGACGGCGTGTCGCAGCCGCCAGCGGCGCCATGTACGTCGGCCTCGGGATCGCCGCGGCGCTCGGGGACTCCGGCCGGAAGTGATCAGACGGGCGCCGGGCGCCCGCACAGGAAGCCCTGGACCCGGTCGATGCCAAGCTCCGTAACGGACTCGAGGACCTCGCGCGTCTCGACCCCCTCGGCGACCGTGCGCGCGCCGAGCTCGCGGGCGAGCAGCGTGACCGCGCGGCACACGGCGGCGTCGGGCCCGCCCCCGGGAAGGCCGGCGATGAAGCTGCGGTCGATCTTGATCGCGCTGATCGGCAGCTCCCGCAGGTGGATGAACGAGGCCGTGCCCGTGCCGAAGTCGTCGAGAGCGAGCCCGCATCCCAGCTCCTGGAGGCGTACGGCGAGCTCGCGCGCGGCCGGCATGTTCTCGATCGCCGCGGTCTCCGTGATCTCGAACGAGATGCGCGTCGCGTGCGGGCTTGCCTCGAGCAACTCGAGCAGCTCCGCGACGCGGTCGTGCTCGGCCAGCGTGCGCGGCGAGAGGTTGACGGCGACCTCGCGCCCCGACTCGGCGAGCGCGAGCGCCCGCCCCACCATCCAATGGTCGAGCACGGTGATCGCCCCGCCCAGCTCCGCGGCGGGGAGGAAACGCGCGGGGGTCAGGACCTCGCCGTTCTCGCGCAGGCGGACGAGGAGCTCCTCGAGGACCACCTCCTTCGCCTTGCTGTCGAAGATCGGCTGGGCGTAGACGAGCAGGCGGTCCTCGGCGATCGCCCGGCGGATCCGCTCCTCGGCTTCGTGCTCCTCCGTGACGTCGATACCGACCCCGATCCACATCTCGCCGTCCGTGCGGCTGTGCCAGCGCAGCCAGCGGTAGGAGCCGTTTCGGCACCGGATCCGGGTTGGAAAGCCCTCGACCTCGAAGTCCGGCTGGTCGCTGCGGTCGAGGACCGCCTGCGTGGGCCCGACATCGTCCGGGTGTAGGAACTCCAACACCGACTTGGCCATGAGCTCCTCGCGGGTCCACCCGGTGACGTCCTCCCAGGTGCGGTTCAGCGACGTGAAGCGCCCCTCCGCGTCGGCGATCGCGACCAGGTCGCGCCTGAGGTCGAACCGCAGGTTTGCCTTCCTCCCGTTCCCCCCGAGAGTCGTCGCAGCGTCACGTGCGTTCACCGGGGTCTCCTCCTTCCCTTGAGTCAAGGCTACGGCCCCGGGGTGGGAAAAGCAAAACGCGCCTCCCACCTAGACTGTGGCGTGTGAGCTTTCCCGCCACGCGCATGCGGCGCTTGCGGCGGACGGAGGTCCTCCGCGGCCTCATCCGCGAAACGGACCTCTCGCCGCGGCACCTCGTTCAGCCACTCTTCGTCGTACCGGGCGAAGGAGTGCGCGAGCCCGTGCCCTCAATGCCCGGCGTCGAGCGGTTCTCGATCAACGAGCTCGTCGCCGAGGCGAGCGAGATCCAGGCGGCCGGGATCGGGGCCGTGATCCTCTTCGGGATTCCCGAGCAGAAGGACGAGATGGGGTCCGGCGCCTACGACGACGAGGGCATCGTCCAGATGGCCGT
>ERZ777003.2823-NODE-2823-length-18708-cov-4.805447_pt1 | contig 18708 bp, 9 predicted proteins | sample MGYA00374956_ERZ777003 | MGnify/ENA primary metagenome ERZ777003 (study PRJEB29302, sample SAMN06268252) | bioreactor metagenome | isolation source: Joint BioEnergy Institute, California, USA | place: USA:Joint BioEnergy Institute, California, USA | collected... | reverse complement strand
CACGCCGAGCACCCGTTCGTGCGCCGTCACCGGGATGCAAAGGGTGACGTAGCGCCGGTCGTAGGGATCGCTCAGCAGCCGGCAGACCAGACCGTCGCGCACGTTGCAGCCCCCTTCCGCGACCGGACGCACCACGCGATCGGCACAGGTGTGCTCCTTCTCGCCGAGCGGCACGCCGCCGTGCCAAGCGGCTTTCTCCTGCAGGCCGTGCTCGGTCTGCAGATAGAGCGAACCCGCTTCGCCGCGGAACAGCAGCGTGCCGAATTGCTTCACCGCCTTGTAGACCTCGGTTTCGTTGGCGCAGCGCTGCAGGACGCGGCTCATACGCACCAGCGTCGCCATCTCCTCGTTGCGCTGCGCGAGCGAAGCGAGGCCGCGTTCGAGGCGCGCATGCGTTTCGCGCAGCATGCGCTCCTGCTCGCGGCGTTCGCTGATGTCGCGCGCCACCACCACCCATGCCGCCTGGTCGCCGGCGTTGACGCGATCGATGATCATCTCCACCTCGATCGCCTTGCCGTCGGCGCGAAAGGCGCGGCCGACGAGCGGTTTGCCGACGCCGTCGCTGAAGGGGTCGCCGTCGGTGTGGACCAGCGCGCCGAGCGGCATGCCGATCAGGCGCTCCGCCCTGTAGCCGAAGATGCGCTCCACCGCCGGATTGATGGAGAGGACGTTGCGGTCGTGGCCCAGCGTGAGCACCGCTTCCGCAGTGCTGTCGAGGATGGCGCGCACGCGCGCTTCGCTGTGCTGCAGCGCCTCCGCCTGGGCGCGCGCGAGCTCGCTGCTCCAGCGCGCCTTCTCTTCCGAACGCATCAGCCGCTGGGCGAGCGGCCGCACGAGCATGTAGAGGATGAACAGCGCCGCCGCCACGCCGGCCGCGAGCAGGATCAGCCAGAGCCGGAACTGCCTGGCGATGGGCGCGTACAACTCCTCCACGTCGATCTTCACGACCAGGCCGAGATCGGTATCCCCGATCGCGGTGAAGGCCGCGACCACTTCCTTGTCGCGGTAGTCGCGCGTCTTCAGCAAACCGGTGCGGCCGGTGGTGGCGTGATACACCGCGAGACGCTGGGCGGAGGCCGGCTCCACGCGCGGCGTGTGGGAGAAACGCGAAGGAAAGTTGTACAACGCGTCGCCCTGCCGGTAGGCGATCAGGATTTCGCTGCTCTCGTCGGTCGCGTCCAGCCCCATCGCCAGCGCCGTGAGCGCCGGCAGGCTCTGCTCGACCTGCAGCACGCCCAGCGTCCTCTCCCCGCGCATGATGGGCGCGCGCGTACGCAGGCGGAACCCGTTCGCCCAGAACAATTGCGCCGGCGGCGAACGGTGCACTTCGGTCTTGAAACCGGTGGGCAGCGCGGGCACGCCGTCCTCGGCGAGCACCGCCCCGGCGGCCGACTCGAAGCGCACCGCCGTAAAGCCCATGTCGAGCAGGGCGCGCACTTCCCGTTCGAGGGCCGCCCGGTGCGCCGCGCCGGCCTTCGCGCGCGCCGCACCATCGACCAGCTCGACAACTTCGGGCCGCACGACGATCCGCGCCACGCGCACGAGGTGTTCGTCGAACAGGGACTGGATGAACTGCGCGTTCTGATGCAGCGTCGCCGTCAGCGACTCGCGCATGGTCCGCTCGACCAGATTGCGCGAGGCGTTGAACCCGCCGAAGCCCGCCAGCACGATCACCGGGATCATGACGAAGGCCGCGGCACGCACGATGCGCTGGTCCTCGGCTTCGTCGTGTTTCAGCGCCTGGGCGCGCCGGTCGGCCGCGGCCGCCCACAGGCCGGCCGCAATGGCGACCAGTGTGAGCCCCGCCAGAATCCCCATCGGCGCATCGCGGGTGTAGACATGGACATAAGCGTCGTCGTAGGCCGTCAGATGGTCCATGAGCGCGAGAGCGCCGACGACGCCCGGCGCGATCGCGACCAGTTCGACCAGCGTGAGGAAACGTCGATGGGCATGGCGTTCGAGCAGCAGCAGCGCCATGCCGACAAGCGTGAAACCCAGCCCCAGGGCAAAGGGCATGCGCCCGGACATCAGGCCGTCGCCCATCTTCACGCTGCCCGAGCCCAGGTGCAGCGCCTGGAAGTCGAAGGGCGAGTGAAAATCGAATACGGTCTGGGCCTGGATCGAGAGGCCGTAGAGCATCAGGACCAGTCCGAGTCCCTGACGCACGGCCGAGGGCGCGGGCAGACGCGCGCGGCGCCAGAGCAGCGCCGCGCCGGCGAGCATCAACCCCAGTGCGCCGCCCAGTTGCAACGGCGCGCCGGGCAGCACGTCGACGAGCCGGGGCATGCCGCCGAGCCACGCCATGCCGGCGTACAGCCCGACAGCCAGCGCGAAGCCGCCGGCGTAAACGTCCATCCGCTGCACGAAACGCAGCACGAGCTGCGTGCAGCGGCTGGCCAGGCCGGACAGCCGGCGAATGCCCCCGAGCAACATTCAGTGACCTCCCCCCAAAAGGTCAATGGCTAGCAGCATACCTCAGCGGCTGCCGGACAGTCGGCGTTGCAGCGCGTCAAAACCGCATTAATTCCGCGGTTTCGGCGCAGCCGGCCCGGCGTCCGCCAGCCGGGATTGCGGGGCTGTGGGATAATGCGCCGCCATGAAATTCCTTTTCGACCTGTTTCCGGTCCTGCTGTTTTTCGTCGCCTACAAGCTGTACGACATCTTCGTTGCGACCGGTGTGGCCATCGCGGCGAGCGTCGTGCAGATCGGCTGGCTGCTCGTGCGCGGCCGCAAGGTCGATCCGATGCTGTGGGTGAGCCTCGTCATCATCGTGGTCTTCGGCGGCGCCACCATCTGGCTGCACAACGAGACCTTCATCAAGTGGAAGCCCACGGTGCTGTACTGGCTGTTCGGCGTGGTGCTGGCGGGCAGCACGCTGCTGTTCGACAAGAACCTGATCCGCACGCTGATGTCGAAGCAGATCGAATTGCCCGAGGCCGCCTGGACGCGGCTGAACTGGAGCTGGATCGGCTTTTTCCTGTTCATGGGTCTGGCCAACCTGTACGTGGCCTACACCTACTCGACCGACACCTGGGTCAATTTCAAGCTCTTCGGCGGCGTCGGTCTGATGCTCGTGTTCGTGGTCGTCCAGGCGCTGATGCTGTCCAAGTATGTGGAAGACAAGCGCGGATGAGTGAAACGGCACGGCAGATCGAAGAAAGGTTGAGTAGCCTGTCGCCCCTGCGGTTGGAACTGCGGGACGAGAGCGCACTGCATGCCGGACACGAAGGCGCGAAGCGCGGCGGCGGGCACTACCGCCTGACCATCGTCTCGGCGGCTTTCAGCGGCCGCAGCACGGTGGCCCGGCACCGCATGATCTACGAGGCGCTGGGGCCCATGATGCAACGCGAGATCCACGCCCTCGCCATTCGCGCGCTGGCGCCGGAGGAAACCTAAGCAGCCCCTTTGCAAACAGAAAGGAACTCTATGTCTTCAGCCAAACCCGGCTTGCTGATCGCAACCCTGCTCGCACTCGCGGTGCCGAGCGTGTCCGTCGTCGCCCTGGCGCAGACGGCCAAGGACGGCAACAGCGGCAAGGCCGCCACCGTCAACGGCGTCGCCATCCCCAAGGCGCGGGTCGACATGATCCTCAAGGCGCAGGAAGCACAGGGCCAGCCCAGCTCGCCCGAACTGCGTACCGCGGTCACGCGCGAACTCATCATGCGCGAAATCATCGAGCAGGAGGCGAAGAAGCGCGGCCTGACCAAGAATCCGGAAGTCCAGGCGCAAATCGACTTCGCGCGCCAGAACGTGCTGTTCAACGCCTATCGCGAGGATTTCCAGCGCCGCAATCCGATCACCGAGGCGCAGCTCAAGGCCGAGTACGAACGCATCAAGAAGCAGATGGGCGACACCGAGTACAAGGCTCGCCACATCCTGGTGGGCTCGGAGGCCGAAGCGCGCGAGATCATCGCCCAGCTCGACAAGGGCGCGAAGTTCGAGGAGCTCGCCTCCAAGTCCAAGGACCCGGGTTCGAGCGCGCGCGGCGGCGATCTGGATTGGAACTCCGCCAGCGCCTATGTGGAGCCCTTCGGCCAGGCGCTGGCGAAGCTGAACAAGGGCGAGTACACCAAGGATCCGGTGCAGACCCAGTTCGGCTGGCACGTCATCAAGCTGGAGGACACGCGGCCGGCTAAATTCCCCAGCCTCGAGGAAGTGAAACCCGGTCTCACGCAACGGCTGCAGAACCAGGCGCTGGAACAGCACCTGCGCGATCTGTGGGCGAAGGCCAAGATCGAATAAAGCCGCGTCAGCACGTGACACGAAACGCCCGGCTCCGCCCGGGCGTTTTCGTCTGCGGCCGCGCTCAGTTCAGCGCAGCGGCGGCTGCGTCCGCCGCTGCGGCGGCGCGGCGGTAATCCGGCCCGGCCTCCTCGTAACGCAGCTCCGCATCGTCGCCCGTGCGCAGTACCGGCCGGCGCTCGATCTCCCTTTCCACCGCCCGGAAGATCGGTTCGGGAATGACCGGGCTGCTGCCGGTCAGGCGCTGCCACTCGTGCAGTAAAGCCTGGGCGTGGGCGTGCAGCACGGCGCGGTCGGCCGGCATGAAAGCGCACAGCTCCTCCACATCGCCTTCCAGCTTGGCGTAGGTGCAGCCGGCGGCGCGATGACGTTCGGCGCGCTCGGCATCGCGGTCGAGGATCTGCAGGCTGGCGAGGATCGCGGCGAACGCGGCCACCACGGCGGCGAGCACGCCCCAGGCGAGCGGCGTCTGCGCGCCGAGCATCGTCGCCATGAAGGCGAGCGGCACGGCGATCACCGCCAGGACGGTGGTGGCGCGGGCAAACAGCCGCGCGCGCCGTTCGTACCACCACGCGGCGCGGTAGTGCGCGCGCTTGAGATGATGGAAACGCGCATGCCATTCGTCGAACAGCTCGGCAGGCTGCAGGAGGGAATCGGAGGCGCTGAGCAGGACGCGCGCGGCTTGGGGATCGACGGGTTTCATGGCGCTGCTCCATGAGCACGGCCGCGATCGCCGCGGCTCGCCCGGCGCCCTGCGCCGCCCGCGCGTGCGGCCGATGATGGGACCGTCCAGCATGCCGCGAATCCGCGCGCAGGACAGTAAACAAATGAAAAACGCCGCTTCCGCGGCGTTTTACGGTCAGCCCACCCAGACGCGGGCGTTGCGGAACATCCGAATCCAGGGACTGTCGTCGTCCCAGCCGTCCGGATGCCAGGACATGGTAACGGTGCGGAACACCCGCTCCGGATGCGGCATCAGCGCGGTGAAGCGGCCGTCCGGCGTGGTGACGCCGGTGATGCCGCCGGGCGAGCCGTTCGGGTTGAGCGGATACACCTCGGTGGGATTGCCGCGGTTGTCCACATAGCGCAGCGCCACAGGCACCCGCGCCGCCGCGTTCGCGTCGCGGAACTTCGCGTAGCCCTCGCCGTGCGCCACCGCGATGGGCATGCGGCTGCCCGCCATGCCGGCGAAGAAGATCGAGGGGCTCTGCAGCACTTCCACCATGACCATGCGCGCCTCGAACTGCTCCGACTTGTTGCGCACGAATTTCGGCCAGTCCTGCGTGCCCGGGATGAGCTCGGTGAGGTTGGCCATCATCTGACAGCCGTTGCACACGCCCAGGGCGAAGGTGTCGCTGCGCTGGAAGAAGGCGGCGAACTCGTCGCGCGCGCGCGGATTGAACAGGATCGACTTCGCCCAGCCCTCGCCCGCGCCCAGCACGTCGCCGTAGGAAAAACCGCCGCAGGCCGCGAAGCCGCGGAAAGGCGCCAGCGACACGCGGCCGGCGATGATGTCGCTCATGTGCACGTCGACCGGCTGGAAACCGGCACGCTCGAAGGCCGCCGCCATTTCGTTCTGGCCGTTCACGCCCTGCTCGCGCAGGATCGCCACCTGCGGCCGCGCGCCGCGCTTGACGTAGGGCGCGGCGATATCCGCGGACGGCGCGTAGGTCAGCGTGATGGACAGGCCCGGGTCCTCGGCGTCGAGGATGCGGTCGAATTCCTGCTGCGCGCACACCGGGTTGTCGCGCAGCTTCTGCATCTGATAGGTCACTTCCGACCAGGCGCGCTGCAGATCGACGCGCCGCTCCACCATGATCGGCTTGGCGTTGCGCACCAGACGCAGCTCGTCGCGGTTGTTCGGCGCGCCGATGACGATGCCGTACAACTGCGCGTCGGCCAGGCGCTGCAGCACGCGCTGGCGATCCTTCGAGCGGATCTGGATGACCGCGCCCAGTTCCTCGGCGAACAGCGCCGCCATGACGCGTTCCATGTCGCGGCCCTGCATCAGCTCCGGATTGCGCTCGTTGCCTTCCACGTCGTGCGCGAGCGGGTCGTAGGACAGCACGTCGAGGTTCACCGTGATGCCGCAATGGCCGGCGAACATCATCTCGCACAGCGTCACGAATAGACCGCCGTCGGAACGGTCGTGATAGGCGAGCAGCAGGCCCGCGTCGTTCAGGCTCTGGATGACGGTGAAGAAGCGCTTCAGCAGCGCGGGATCGTCCACGTCGGGCGGCGTGTCCCCGATCATGCCGTACACCTGCGCGAACTGCGAACCGCCGAGGCGGTTGCGGCCGTTGCCCAGGTCCAGCACCACGAGTTCGGTGTCGCCGACGTCGGTGCGCAGTTGCGGCGTGAGGGTGCGCCGCACGTCCTCGCAGGGCGCGAAAGCCGAGACGATGAGCGACAGGGGCGCCACGACTTCCTTCTTCTGGCCGTTCTCCTGCCAGGTGGTGCGCATCGACAGCGAATCCTTGCCCACCGGGATGGAGATGCCGAGCTTGGGACAGAGCTCGAGCGCCACGGCGCGCACGGTGTCGTAGAGCGCCGCGTCTTCGCCGCGATAACCGGCCGCCGCCATCCAGTTGGCCGAAAGCTTGACCTTGCCGATGTCGCCGATCGCCGCGGCGGCGATGTTGGTCAGCGCCTCGCCCACCGCCATGCGGCCGGAAGCGGGCGCGTCGATCACCGCGATCGGCGTGCGCTCGCCCATCGCCATCGCCTCGCCGGCGAAGCCGTGGTAGTCCATCAGCGTCACGGCGCAGTCGGCCACCGGCACCTGCCACGGGCCGACCATCTGGTCGCGCGCGGTCAGACCGCCCACCGTGCGGTCGCCGATGGTGATGAGGAAAGTCTTGTTCGCCACCGTGGGCGCACGCAGCACGCGGTAACAGGCCTCGCGCAGCTCGATGCCCCAGGTGGACACGGGCGCGGTGCCGACATGGATGCGGTTGACGTTGCGTTCCATGCGCGGCGGCTTGCCGAGCAGCGCAGCGAGCTCCATGTCCACCGGCTTGTTGCCGAAGTGGCTGTCGTTGACCGTGAGCCGCGTCTCCTCGGTCGCCGTGCCCAGCACCGCGAAGGGGCAGCGCTCGCGTTCGCAGATCGACTTGAACAGCTCCAGCGATTCCGGCGCGATGGCGAGGACGTAACGCTCCTGCGCTTCGTTGCACCAGATCTCGCGCGGCGACATGCCGGGCTCTTCGCTCGGCACGTTGCGCAGTTCGAAGCGCGCGCCGCGTCCGCTGTTGTGCACGAGCTCGGGCAGCGCGTTGGAGAGCCCGCCCGCGCCCACGTCGTGGATCGACAGGATCGGGTTGCGCTCGCCGAGCGCGATGCAGCGGTCCAGCACTTCCTGGCAACGTCGTTCCATTTCCGCGTTGCCGCGCTGCACCGAATCGAAATCCAGGTCGGCGGTATTGACGCCCGCGTCCATCGACGAAGCCGCGCCGCCGCCCATGCCGATCAGCATGCCGGGGCCGCCCAGTTGCACCAGCAGCGCTCCGGCGGGCACCGGCGCCTTGGTCGCGTGCATGGCGCGGATGTTGCCCACGCCGCCGGCGATCATGATCGGCTTGTGATAACCGCGCACCACGCCCGCCACTTCGGCTTCGAAGGTGCGGAAGTAGCCGGCCAGATTCGGCCGGCCGAATTCGTTGTTGAAGGCCGCCGCGCCGATCGGCCCCTCGATCATGATGTCGAGCGCCGAAGCGATGCGATCGGGCTTGCCGTAATCGATTTCCCAGGGCTGGATGTAGCCCGGGATGCGCAGGTTGGAGACCGAGAAGCCGCACAGCCCCGCCTTGGGTTTGGCGCCGCGGCCGGTGGAGCCTTCGTCGCGGATCTCGCCGCCGGCGCCGGTGGCCGCGCCCGGGAAAGGCGAGATCGCGGTCGGATGGTTGTGCGTCTCGACCTTGATGACCGAATGCGTCAGCTCCTCGTGCGTGCGGTAGACGCCGTCCTCGTCGGCGAACCAGCGCTGCACCGTGCGGCCTTCCAGCACCGCGGCGTTGTCGGCATAGGCCACCACCGTACCCTGCGGATGGGCCGCGTGGGTGTGGCGGATCATGCCGAACAGGCTGTCGGGCTGCTTCACGCCGTCGATCACCCAGGTGGCGTTGAAGATCTTGTGGCGGCAGTGCTCGGAGTTCGCCTGAGCGAACATGGTGAGCTCGACGTCGGTGGGGTCGCGCCCCATCTCGCGGTAGATGTCGAGCAGATAATCGATCTCGTCTTCCGACAGCGCCAGGCCCATCTCGACGTTGGCGCGTTCCAGGGCCGCGCGGCCCTCGGCGCCGAGCGCGATGGTCTTCATCGGCTTCGGCTCGTAATGGCGGAACAGGGCCTCGGCAGCCTCGAGCGACTCGAGCACCGTCTCGGTCATGCGGTCGTGCAGCAGCGCGGCGACCGCGGCCTGCTGGCCCTTCTTGAGCCCGGCGATGTGGTACATGACGCCGCGCTCGATGCGGCGCACCGCGCTCAGGCCGCAGCTGTGGGCGATGTCGGTCGCCTTGGACGACCAGGGCGAGATCGTGCCCAGCCGCGGCACGACCAGGACGGGAACGCAGTTCTGCGGCGGCTCGGTAGCGGGCTCGCCGTAGGTGAGCAGGCGCGCCAGCACCTGCATTTCCTCGCCGGAAAGATCGCGCTCGATTTCGATGAAATGCCAATACACCGCCGCCTGCACGGCAGTGCGGGCATCGAGCGCCTGCAGGCGCGCGTTGATCTTGTCGAGACGAAATGCGGAGAGCGCCTGGCTTCCGCGCAGCTTCAGAATGGGCATGTCGTGGCGCTTCAGTAAAAGCGGATTATAGCGGGGCTGCCGCCCGGCGCCGAGGGGCGGCCGCTTGCAGGCGTGCTCAGCGTTGCGCCGTCAGCGCCCGCGGCGTGCCGCCGAGGCCGAAACTGCCCCGCAAATAGCCGGCGGGGATGCGCAACTGGGCGGCGATGCGGCCGTCGATCTGTTCGTGATAGGCCGCATTGCCGCTCGCCGACAGCAGGCCCGCCCGTATGCGCAGACTGTGCAACTGTAATCGGCCCTCGCTGAGCAGCAGTTGCCCTTCCAGTTCGTCGAACGGCGTCTGGCCGGCGAGGACCTTGCGCTCCTGCAAGGAACGCGTCAGGTCGACGCCGTGCACCACGCCTTTTTCCACCGTGAAACGGCCCTGCGCGCTCGGTTTGGCGAACAGGGCGTCGAAGCGCTCGGCGCGCAGTTCGAACTCGCCCGCCGCGCGCAGCCGCCCTTCCACCGCCGGCACGATTTTCACCAGCGTGAGCGAACTCGCCTCGGCCGAGCCCTGCAACCGCAGCGGCTGCCAGCTCAGGCTGCCCTGCCCTTTCAGCACGCCGTCGTAGAGCTGGGCGTCGAAGCTCGTCAGGGTGGCGCCTTCGGCGCTCAGGCGGCCTTTGACCGCCACTTCGGTCAGCGGAAGACCGACGTAGGCCCGGGCATCGGCGAGTTGGAGGTCGAAGCTGCCGGCGCCGTTGCCCTCCGGCACGATTTCCAGCTTCAGCGTCTGATCCGCGTCGGCCAGTACGACTTTGCCCGGGGCCTGTCCGGAGCCGAGCTCCAGGCGGCCGTCGAGGGCCGGCAGCGTCGCGCCCGGCGCGTCCAGCCGCACACCCGCCAGTTCCACCCGCTCCAGGCCCGGCAGCCGCGCCTCCAGCCGGCCGGCCAGCAAGGCCGCGAGGGCGCCCGGCCGGACGTCCACCTCGCTCAACGCCAGCGCGCGCCAGGCGGGCGACTCGCTGAAGAGGCTGACCAGCGAAGGCGTCGCGACGGCGGTGCCGATCCGCACCTCCCCGCTGCGGCCAAGCTCCATCTGCCGGAAGCTGAGCGCCGGCCAGGGCGTCCACACATAAGCGACCTTGGCGATCTTCACCGGCTGGCCGAGCAGGCGCTCGGCGCGGCGTTCGTAAGGCGCCGGATCGACCGGCCAGTAGGGCACGGACAGCACGGCGAGCGCCAGAATCGCAGCCGCGCCTGCCGACAGCCAGAGACCGAGCTTGCGGCGCTTGCCCTGGCGGATGCGCTGCAGGCGCATCGCCACTTCGGCGGCCTCGCGCTCGCGCTCGCGCTGACGCGCCGCGGCGCGCGCCTCGGCTTCGGCCTTTTCCCGTGAACGCTGCGCGCGGCGCTCGCGGGCGGCGCGTTCGGCCTCCGCGCGGGCGCGCATCCGCTCCTCTTCCAGTTGCCGCCGGCGCTCCTCCTGTTCGATCCGCTCCCAGGCCTGCTCGTCCACCTCGTCTTGCATCTTCTGCTCCCTGCGCTCTTCGGCCGGCGCACCGGAATCGGGCAGGCTCCGCTGCGTGAGTCCCTCTCCCACGGCACGCGCCTGCGCTTCCAGCCGCGCCAGATCGGCGGCGGCCCGCGCCCGTTCTTCAGCTTCGCGACGGGCTTGCTCTTGCGCTTCCCGCCTGGCCCGTTCTTCTGCCGCGTGACGTGCTCTTTCCTCCGCTTCACGGCGGGCACGTTCTTCCGCCTCCCGGCGCGCTCTTTCTTCGGCTTCCCGTCGCGCGCGTTCCTCGGCCTCGCGACGGGCTTTCTCTTCGGCTTCCCGTCTGGCCCGCTCTTCGGCTTCGCGGCGCGCCTGCTCTTCCGCTTCACGGCGGGCTCTTTCCTCGGCCTCGCGGCGGGCACGTTCTTCCGCCTCCCATCGCGCCCGTTCTTCGGCTTCGCGCCGGAGCTGTTCTTCAGCTTCGCGACGCGCCCGTTCTTCCGCCTCGGCCCGGGCTTCCGCTTCCCGGCGCGCCTCCGCTTCGTGACGGGCCGTGTCCGCGGCGGGCGGGTTCGCGCCCGTCTGCGCGCGCGCCCGCACCATGGCGCCGACCAGCGCGGCTTCGGCCGCCTGCAGACGTTCCGCTTCCGCCTTGTCGTGTTTGAGGAGATCGGAAAAGTCCAGATCCTGGCGGGTGCTGAACTGCGAAGACGGCGAAACGCTGTGCGGCGCGGACACGAACTCGCGCACGAAACCTTCCCGGATCAGCCGGACGAGCATCTGCTGCAGTTTGGCCTCGCTCAGGCCGTCGAGCTTGCGCTGCAGATCGCCGACGGTGGCCTTGCCATCCACATGCGACAGCACGTTGCGCAGCTCGCGCGGCAGCAGGGAGGTCCTGCCCGTCACCTCCATCAAACCCTTGGCTGTCTTGGTGAGGACGGTCTTCCGATCCATGGATGTTCACTTCCGATGGGCGAGCGCGCCCGGGGATGCTAGCATCGGGTGGCTCGCGGCCACGATGCCTGCCGACGAAACGCGAGAGTTAATTCCGTTTTTCAAACCGCTCGCGTGACGGCGAAATTCGCCGGATAATGACAACGTCATGAATCGCACGCAAGCGGAGCGCGGCGTCTCGTCGTCGGAAAGAGGAAAAATCACACTGCCGTTGCCGGCCGGGCAACCGACCGGCATGGTGCCTGCACCGGTCAGGACGCCGACCGCTGATTTCGGGTTTCGATGCCTGTAGACCTTTCCACGCTCTCGACCATGGTGGTGGACGACCTCGCCGCCCAGCGCCGGCTCGTGCGCGACATGCTGATGAGCCTGGGCGTGCGCACGGTCTACGAGGCGGACGACGGCGAAGCGGCGCTGGCGCGCATGAGCAGCCTGAACAAGCCGGTGGACGTGATCGTCTCCGACCTCGACATGCCGGGCATGGACGGGGTGGAGTTCATCCGTCATCTCGGCAGCCGGCATCTCGCCTCGGCGCTGGTGCTGGCGAGCAAAATGGATCCGGCGCTGATCGGCTCGGTCGAGGCCATGGCGCGGGTGCAGGGGCTGCAGGTGCTCGGCACGCTGCAGAAGCCGATCCGGCGCGAGGAGCTGGAAGCGGCGCTGCGCCGCTTCATCCCCTACGTGCGCGCGGACGAGGCCTCGCGGCCGGAAGCCGTCACCGAGGACCTGTTGCGCGCGGCGATCGAGGCGCAGGAGATCGTGCCCTACTTCCAGCCCAAGGTCCGCATCGCCGACGGCCGCATGGCCGGGGCCGAGGTCCTGGCGCGCTGGCAGCACCCGGAATACGGCATGATCGAGCCGGCGCGCTTCATCCCGCTCGCCGAGCGCGGCGGCCTGATCGAACCGCTTACCTGGCTGATGCTCGAGCACGCCATGGAACAGGCGCACCGCTGGCAGCGGACCGGCCGCACCTGGACGCTGTCGGTGAATCTGTCGCTCAACCATCTGGAGCAGGCGAACGTCGCCGACGCCATCGCAAGCCTCGCGGACCGCTGGGACGTGCCGCACGAACGCATCGTGCTGGAAGTGACCGAAAGCCTGGCGGCGCAGAACCTCGCACCTATCCTCGGCAATCTCGCCCGCCTGCGCCTCAAGGGCTTCGGCGTCGCCATCGATGACTACGGCACCGGCTATTCCTCGCTGGAGCAGCTCTCACGCATGCCCTTCACCGAGCTCAAGATCGACCGCTCGTTCGTGAGCGGCGCCGCCCACCGCGCCACGCTGCGCACCATCCTCGGTTCGAGCATCGAGCTGGCGCGGCAGTTGAATCTGGAATCAGTGGCCGAAGGCGTGGAGCACGAGGACGATCTCGCCCTGCTGCGCGAACTGGGCTGCGATCTCGCCCAGGGCCAGCTCATCAGTCCGCCGCTCTCGGCCGAACAACTGGAGGACTGGCTGCGCTCGCGCAGCGAATGAGGCCTCAGGGCGCGCCGTAACCGCCGCCGCCCGGCGTCTCGATCACGAACACATCGCCCGGTTGCATCTCGACCGTATCGCACGGTTTCAGTTCGACGCGCTCGCCGTTTGCGCGCTCCACGTAATTGCGCCCGCATGCGCCCGCCGCGCCGCCCGCCAGACCGTGCGGCGCGATGCGGCGGCGGTTGGAGACGATGGACGCCGTCATGGGTTCGAGGAAGCGGATGCGGCGCCTGCCGCCGTTGCCACCGCGCCAGCGCCCGGCCCCGCCCGAACCCGCACGGATCTCGAAACTTTCCACCAGCACCGGGAAGCGCCACTCCAGCACTTCGGGATCGGTGAGACGCGAATTGGTCATGTGCGTCTGCACCACATCGGCGCCGTCGTGCCCCTCGAGCGCTTCGCCCCGTTCGCCGAAGCGCAATACGCCGGCGCCGGAACCGCCGGCGATGGTCTCGTAGTACTGATGGCGCGCATTGCCGAAGGTGAAGTTGTTCATCGTGCCCTGCGAGGCGGCCATCACGCCGAGCGCGCCGTAGAGCGCGTCGGTGATCGCCTGCGAGGTCTCGACATTGCCCGCCACCACCGCCGCGGGATAGCGCGGACGCAGCATCGACCCTTCCGGCACGATGATGCGCAAGGGCTCCAGACAGCCGGCGTTGAGCGGGATGTCGTCGTCCACGAGCGTGCGGAACACGTACAGCACAGCGGCCACGCACACCGCATAAGGCGCATTGAAGTTGTTCGGCTGTTGCGGCGACGTGCCGGTGAAGTCGATCACTGCGCTGCGCGTGGTCGCATCGAGCGTGACGGCGACGCGGATGACGGCGCCGCTGTCCATCTCCACACTGAAGCTGCCCGTCCAGCGCTCGCCGCCGCGCGCCGCAAGCTTCGCGATCGCGCGCCGAACCGCTTCCTCGGCGTTGCGGCGCACATGGCCCATATAGGCCTGCACGACGTCGAAGCCGTAGTGCGCCACCATCTTGCGCAGTTCCTGCACCCCGGTTTCGTTCGCGGCGATCATCGCGCGCAGATCGGCGAGATTCTGTTCGACATTGCGCGCGGGATGCGGCCCGGAGGACAGCAAGGCGCGCGTTTGCGCCTCGCGCATGCGGCCGTCCGAGACCAGCAGGAAGTTGTCGATCAGCACGCCTTCGTCCTCGATGACGCGCGAGTCGGCCGGCATCGAACCGGGGGTAATGCCGCCCACGTCGGCGTGGTGCCCGCGCGAGGCGACGTAGAACCACACCTTCTCGCCTGCCTCGTCGAACACCGGCGTCACCACCGTAATGTCGGGCAGATGGGTGCCGCCGTTGTAGGGCGCGTTCAGCATGTACACGTCGCCCGGCCGCATGCGGCCGGCGTTGGCGCGAATGACGCTGGCGATGGATTCGCCCATCGAACCCAGATGCACGGGCACGTGCGGCGCGTTGGCGATCAGCCGGCCTTCGGCATCGAACACCGCGCAGGAGAAATCGAGCCGCTCCTTGATGTTCACCGAATAGGCGGTGCTGGCGAGCCTCGCTCCCATCTGCTCGGCGATGGACATGTAGAGGCTGTTGAAGACTTCGAGCATCACCGGGTCGGCCTGGGTGCCGATCGCCACGCGCCCGGGTCGCGGCGCCACGCGTTCCAGCACCAGCGCGCCGTTCGCACGGCAGGTGCCGCGCCAGCCGGGCTCGATGACGGTGGTCGCGTTCGCTTCGATCAGCAATGCCGGCCCGTCGATCGCATCGTGTTCGCGCAGCGCCGCACGCGCATAGACCGGCGTGTCGTGCCAGCGCCCGCCGCTGTACATACGCACGCGTTCGAGCGGCTCCGGTGCGGCGGCGCCGGTCTGCGGCGGCGCCTGGCAGGGCGCCTCCCCGCTCGCGCCGATCGCCTCCACCGAAGCGGCTTCGATGACGAGCGGCCGGTCCGGCATGAGGAAGGCATAACGCTGACGGTAGAGTTTCTCGAATGCCTCGCGCATGCCTTCGATACTGCCCGCCGGCACGACGAGCGCACTGTCGGTGCCGGCATAACGCAGGTGCACGCGTTCCACCACGCGTATGCGTTCGGGCGCCACGCCCTGGCGCAACACGGCGTCGCGTGCCTCGATCGCCAGTTGCTCCAGCGTCTCGTGCAGCAGGCAGAGCGAGCCCTCCTCCAGCGGCGCTTCCACGCTGCGCTCGCGCATCGCGGTGATGTCGGCGAGCCCCATGCCGTAGGCCGACAGCACGCCCGCGAGCGGATGGATGTAGATGCGCGGGATGCCGAGCGCATCCGCGACCAGACAGGCATGCTGCCCGCCCGCGCCGCCGAAGCTGCACAGCGTGTATTGCGAGAGATCGTGGCCGCGCTGGACGGAGATCTTCTTGATCGCGTTCGCCATGTTGCCGACGGCGATGGCGATATAGGCCTCGGCGACCGCTTCGGGCGTGCGGTCATCGCCTGTGGCAGCGCGGATCTCTTCTGCGCGCTCGGCAAACTTGGCCCGCACCGCTTCCGCATCGAGCGGCTGGTCGCCTGCGGGACCGAACACCGCGGGAAAATGACGCGGCTGGATCTTGCCCAGCATGATGTTGCAGTCGGTGACGGTGAGCGGCCCGCCGCGGCGATAAGCCACCGGCCCCGGATCGGCGCCGGCCGAATCGGGTCCGACGCGGTAGCGGCTGCCGTCGAAGTGGCAGATCGACCCGCCGCCCGCGGCCACGGTGTGGATGTCGATCATCGGCGCGCGCACCCGCACGCCCGCGACCTGCGTCTCGAAACTGCGCTCCAGCGCCGAAAGATCACTGCCGGCGAAATGCGACACGTCGGTGGAGGTCCCGCCCATGTCGAAGCCGATGATGCGCTCGAAGCCCGCTTCGAGCGCGGTGCGCACCACGCCGACGATGCCGCCCGCGGGCCCCGAGAGGATGGCGTCCTTGCCGCGGAAGCTGTGCGCGGAGGTGAGCCCGCCGTTCGACTGCATGAACATGAGCGGCACGCCCGAAAGCTCGTGCGCCACCCGCTCGACGTAGCGGCGCAGGATCGGCGAGAGATAGGCGTCCACCACCGTGGTGTCGCCGCGCGCGACGAATTTCATCAGTGGCGAGCATTCGTGCGAGGTGGAGATCTGCTCGAAGCCGATCGCGCGGGCGCGTTCCGCGACCCGGCGTTCGTGCTCGGGGTAGCGGTAACCGTGCATGAACACGATCGCCGCCGCGCGATAGCCGGCGGCGTAGGCTTCGCGCAGCGCCGCCTCCGCCTGCGTGGGATCGAGCGGCCGCAGCACCTTGCCGTGCGCGTCCACGCGTTCGTCGATTTCGTACACCGCGCCGTAGAGCAGCTCGGGCAGGACGATTTTGCGCGCGAAGATGTCGGGGCGGTTCTGGTAGGCGATGCGCAAGGCGTCGCGGAAGCCGCGCGTCACGAACAGCGCGGTCGGCTCGCCTTTGCGTTCGAGCAGCGCGTTGGTGGCGACGGTGGTGCCCATCTTCACCACGCCGATCGCTGCGGCCGGCAGGGGCGCATCGGGCGCCACGCCCATCAGGGCGCGGATGCCGGCGAGCGCCGCGTCCTCATAACGCTCCGGATGTTCGGACAGCAGCTTGTGGGTGACGAGCGTCCCGTCGGGACGGCGCGCGACGATGTCGGTGAACGTCCCGCCGCGATCGATCCAGAATTGCCAACGCTGTTCCATTACCCGGCACCGATGAGGAACGGGGATTCTACCCGGCGCGCAGCGCGCCGCCCGGACTCCCGATTGCAGGATGCGTTCTACCGCCAGACGCCTTCCCTGTCGTTGACGCATGGCAGTTCCGCTGACACACTGCGCGCGCCTGACGTATCGCGAGCTTGGATGAAAGTTCTGGTTCTCGGCGCCGGCGTCGCCGGCGTGACCACTGCCTATCAGTTGGCGCGCGACGGCCATGAAGTGACCGTCATCGACCAGCAGGACGGCCCCGCGGCGAATGCGCAAAGCCTGGACGCCGGGCTGGTCTGCCCAAGCTATGCCGCCCCCTGGGCCGCGCCGGGGATGCGCGCGCGCACCGTGTACTGGCTGGTGCAGCCCGAAAGCCCGCTCAAGTTCGGCGGCCGGGTGGACATGTCGCTCATCCGCTGGATCATGATGTGGGCCGGTCAGTGCAAACCCGAGCGCTACGCCGTCAACCGCGCGCGCATGCACCGGCTCGCGCGCTACAGCCTGCACCAGTTGCAGGCGCTGCGGCGCTCGCTCGGCATCCAGTACGATGCCTGCAGCGAAGGTGTCCTGCAACTGGTGCGCACCGAGGAAGAGGTGCGCGAACTCGCGCGGCAGTTTCCCCTGCTCGACGAACTGGGCATTCCCTACACCGCGCTGGACCGCGTGGGCTGTTTCGCGGTCGATCCGGCGCTGGAGCATGCCGCCACGCCTTTCCTCGGCGGCCTGTACCTGCCCATGGACGAAACCGGCGACTGCGCGCGCTTCACCGTCGCGCTCGCGCGCCACGCCGAAGCGCTGGGCGTGAAGTTCCGCTACCGCTGCACCGCCGGCAAGGCGATCGTGGAGCGCGACACCATCCTGGGCGTGGAAACCACGGCAGGGCCGATCGAGGCCGACCACGTCGTCGTCGCGCTCGGCGCCGGCGCGGTGCAATGGCTGCAGGACAACGCCTACGTGGTGCCGCTGCAGCGGGTCAAGACGCACGCGCTCAGTGCGCCGATCTGCGATGCGAACCGCGCCCCGCGTACGGGCGTGGTCGACGAGCACCACAAGCTCTGGATCTCACGCGTCGGCGCGCGGGTGCAAGTGGCCGGCGGAGCCGAACTCGGCCCGCGCGGCACCGAAGTGCATCTGGAACGCGGTCGCATGCTCGCCGACGCCTTCGAACGGCTGTATCCCGGCGCGGCCGATTTCAGCCATGCCGTCGTGACGGCGCAACTGCATGCCGCCACGCCGGACGGACCGCCCGTCATCGGCCCCGGCCATTGGGCGGGCCTGCACTTCAACGTCGGCCACGGTTTCCATACCTGGACCATGGCCTGCGGCGCGGCGAAGGTGGTGGCCGACCTGCTGGCCGGACGCAAGCCGGAAATCGATGTCGAGGGGTTGACCTACGACCGCTTCCATACCATGCGCTGACGCGCGGTGTTATCGTTGAGCGAAACGCGATCGAAGGCCGCATCCGATGACCCCGATCTACCGCACCGCCACCTTGCGCGAGCTGGAAGCGCGCGCCAAAGCAGCCCGTCCGCAACCCAGCCTGATGGAACGCGCAGGCCTCGCCGCCGCCGAATACGCGCAACAGTTGCTGGGGCCCAAAGGCAAGTCCGTGCTGGTGCTCGCCGGTCCCGGCGACAACGGCGGCGACGCCTTCGAAGCGGCGGTGCATCTCAAGCGCGCCTTCCATCGCGTCGACGTCGTGTATCCCGTTCCCGGCAGGACGCCGAGCGAGGACGCGCGCGCGGCGCTGGCGAAATGGAACGCCGCCGACGGCCGCCTACTCGCCGCCATCCCGGCCAACGCTTCCTACGATCTCGTCATCGACGGCCTGTTCGGCATCGGCCTCAAGCAACCGGTCGAAGGCCCGTACGCGCAACTGATCGAAACGGCCAACGCCGTCGGTGCGCCACGGCTCGCGCTCGATCTGCCCACCGGCCTGCACGCCGACACCGGTGCGATGCTGGGCGCCACCTTCCGGGCCACGCACACCATCACGTTCATCGCCGCCAAGCCTGGCCTCTATACGCTCGACGGTCCGGACGTGTGCGGCGAGATCCGCATCGCCGACCTGGGCGTGCAGGAGGCGGGCGGCGACGGCTTTCTCGTCGACGATTCGGTACTCGCCGCCCTGCCCTTGCGGCGGCC
>ERZ777003.2821-NODE-2821-length-18730-cov-5.221794_pt1 | contig 18730 bp, 12 predicted proteins | sample MGYA00374956_ERZ777003 | MGnify/ENA primary metagenome ERZ777003 (study PRJEB29302, sample SAMN06268252) | bioreactor metagenome | isolation source: Joint BioEnergy Institute, California, USA | place: USA:Joint BioEnergy Institute, California, USA | collected... | reverse complement strand
TATCCGCGCAACCGGGGTGCCATCGACGGTGACGTCATGACGGTGACGAGACCTCTGACGCTCCTGGCCGCCGCCCTCCTGGTGCTGGCCGGTTGCGCCTCCTCCCCGGAACCGCCGGAGTCCTCCGCCGCGGAGTCATCGATCCTCGCCACGTACGACCTGGCCGGCCTGGACGGCCGAGCGATCGTGGACAGGCTGGACCGCATGCCGGTCGCGGACCGCCGGACGACGCTGCGGGCCTCGGTACGCCCCGGCCAGCTGCGGCTGTCGGAGGTCGGCTCCGACCATCAGACCGCGGTCGACCTGCCGGACGACCTGTTCTACTTGGCGGTGGCGCCGTACCTCGAGAACACGCACGACTGCTACTTCCACAGCCTCACCACCTGTCGGGGCGAGCTGGCGGGCAAGGACGTGCACGTCACGATCACCGAGCGGGGCACGGGGAACGTCCTGGTCGACACGACCACCACGACGTTCGACAATGGCTTCGTCGGGTTCTGGCTGCCGAGTGGAATCGATGCCACGATCACGGTCGCGTACGCGGACTACCTCGCGAGCAGCGACATCTCCACCGGGCCGGACGACCCCACGTGCCTGACCACCCTGCGGCTGGTCCGGACCACATAGGACGGACGCCTACCGCGGCGAGCGGGCGAGGACGAGCAGGTCCCCACCGGCCTGCGGGAATCTATCGACCGCGCCCTCGCCCAGGGCTACGGCGACTCATCACATTTGGTGCGCCGACCGAACGGTCACTGGCCAGGCCGAAGTGGGTGGTCAAGTCGCAGCGTGAGGTGCCCGGGCCAGCCCTCGACCCGGATCGCGGACCCAGCCGACGGGTAAACGCAGGCGGTGCGCAAGGATGGCGCCGTGCGAGCAGTCATCTACGACGCCATCGGCGCCACGCCACAGGTCCGCGAGGTTCCTGAGCCCGTCGCCCCCGAGGGCGGCGTCGTCGTCCGCGTGCACGCGACCGGCCTGTGCCGCAGCGACTGGCACGCCTGGGCCGGGCACGACGACATAACCCTGCCGCACGTGCCCGGGCACGAGCTGGCGGGTGTGGTGGCGTCGGTCGGGCCGGGCGTACAGCGGTGGTCGGTGGGCGACCGGGTGACCGTGCCGTTCGCCTGTGGATGCGGCCGCTGCGAGTGGTGCCGCCGGGGTGACGCCCAGGTGTGCCCCGACCAGCAGCAGCCCGGGTTCACGTACTGGGGCTCGTTCGCCGAGTACGTCGCGGTGCCCGCGGCCGACACGAACCTCGTGGCGATCCCGGACGGCGTCAGCTTCACGGCGGCGGCGAGCCTGGGCTGCCGGTTCGCCACCGCCTACCGCGGCCTGGTCGGACGGGCCCGGGTCGTCGAAGGCGAGTGGGTGACGGTCATCGGCGCCGGCGGGGTCGGCCTCAGTGCCGTGATGATCGCCCGCGCATTGGGGGCGCGGGTGGTGGCGGTGGACCGCAACCGAGAGGCGCTGGCCGTGGCGACCCGGCTCGGCGCCGAACACGTGATTGTCGCCGACGGGACCGACGTCCCGGCGGCCGTGCACGAACTGACCGGCGGTAGCCACGTCGCCGTCGACGCGGTCGGCAGCGAACAGACGTGTGCCGATGCCATCCTCAGCCTGCGCCGCCGGGGCCGGCACGTCCAGATCGGCCTGCTCCCACCGGTGGACGGCCACCCCCGGGTGCCGATGGCCCGCGTCATCGCCTGGGAACTCGACCTGCTCGGCAGCCACGGCATGGCCGCCGCCGACTACCCCGCCATGCTCGCCCTGATCGAGCAGGGCCGGCTGCGGCCCCAGGAGCTAATCGAGCGCGTCATAGGCCTCGATGAAGCCGCCGCACTCCTGCCCCGCTTCGACCAGGCCACCGTCGCCGGCATGACGATGATCGATCCGCAGCGACCCTGACTCCGGTCGGGGGAGGACGGGTCGTGGGCTGTCAGGAACGGAGGGCGGCCCCGCCCGCTACGCGGTCCGGCCGATGACGCGATGGGTGACGGCGAGACCCGCGGTCGCCGCCGCGATGAGCCCGGCCGCCGGAACGGGCAGGGCATCGACGCCCTGGTGGGCGACCACCGCGGAGGCGAGGGCCGCACCCACGGCGATGCCACCGTTGAACAGGACCGGGATGAGCGCCCCGGCCGTCGCGCGGTGGTGCGGCCCGGCGAGCTGCAGGATCCGCGTCTGGGCGAGCGGGGGCAGCGCCCCGAAGGCCAGGCCCCACGCCAAGACCACCACTACCCCGGCGACGGCGTACGCGTTGGCGATGCTCAGTCCGAGCACGGCGACCGCGATCCCGGCCGTGCTGGCGACCAGCGCGGTGGGCAGCCGTTCGCCCGCTCGACCCGCGAGCGTCAGGCCGGCGGCCGAGGCGATGCCGAAGCCGAGGAGCAGCGTGGCCATTCCGCCCGGCAGGAGCGAGGCCGGCTGCTCGGCCAGCCGGGTGACGTAGGTGTACGCACCGAAGTGACCGGCCACCACGAGCGCGGCCAGCAGCGTCACCGCCACCACCGGGGTGAGTGGACTGTCTGAGCTGGCCCGGTGGTGTGACCCGGCGTTCGTCAGCGCCGCACCGGCCGGTACCACGGTCCGGACCAACCATGCCGTGACCAGGCCGGCCGCGGCCAGTAGCCAGAACGACGCCCGCCAACCGGCGTGGTCGGCGACGAACCGGCCGGCCGGCGTCCCCAGCACCGTGCCGAGCATGGCGCCGCCGAGCACCACCGCGGTGGCGCGGGCCAGCAGGTGGTCGGGCACCAGGTCGGCGGCGTACGCGTTGACGGTCGCCCACAGCAGTCCCACGGCGGCGGCCCCGAGCGTGCGGCCGGCCACCGCGACCGCGTAGTTCGGCGCCAGGGCCGTGACGGCGCTGGAGAACGCGAAGACGGCGAGGCTGCCGGCGATGACGGTGCGGCGGCCGAGGCGGCTGGTCAGTCGGACCAGGGGAAAGCTCGCGACGACCACCACCGCGGCCCAGAGGCTGACCAGCAGGCCAGTGCTGGCCTGGCTGACTCCGAGGCCGGCACTCATCTGCGGCAGCACGGCCGTGGGGAGCATCTCACCGGTGACCATGATCAGCGTGGCGCAGGCGAGGACGAGCAGCGCTCGCCATGGCAACCCACCACGGCCGACATCGGCTGGGTCGACGAGAGCCCGGTCCACCGCGGCCGGACGATGCAGAGGTTCCGTGGTCATGCCGAGGACGCTAAAGTCTGACATTGGTGTTAATGTCAAGGTTGTGTGAGGAGCGCCAATGAAGATCAGTGAGGTGGCCGCGCGGACCGGCGTGGCGGCCCGCCTCATCCGCTACTACGAACAGCAGGGACTCCTCACCCCGGCGCGGCAGCCGAACGGCTACCGCAGCTACCGCGAGGAGGACGTCGAACGGGTGGTCCGGGTGGCCGGTCTCATCCAGGCCGGCCTGCCCACCCGGCTGGTCAAGGTGCTCATGGACGCCGAGGACGCCAACGCTCGCGACGAGCCCACCTGCTCGCTCGAGGTCGCCCGACAGCTCGCCCGGGAGCTGGCGGCCATCGAGCAGCGCATCTCCTGCCTGAGCCGAAGCCGGGACACCATTCGCGAGTACCTCAGGCGAACTCGGCGCGAGGCCCTGTCCAACGCCGACGCCCTTTCGGTGAAGGACTCAGCACGGTCGCGCGGCCGCCCCCCGAAAGCCACCAGGGCGCGGTAGGCCAGGCGGGTCGCGAGACCCATCATCGGCGAACGCATCGCGGTACGTAGATATCGCTTCTCTGCGGTCGTCGTGGGAGCGGCGGCCAGGCTTCGGGCCCGGACCATCGCCGGGACGGGCTACGCATAGACAGCTATATATATACGTCGACCATCGGTCGATCGACCGCGGTGGAGGTGGCATCGCACCCGTAGGGCGCGGCCACGGATCGACGTAGAGATCTTGGTTGCCGCCCTCGAAGGCCGCTACCTACACTCGCCGCGTGATCCACGGGGGTTGGGCTGCGATGCGCCGGGTTGTGTTCGGCGTGGCCTATGCCGTGGGAATCCCGGTCGTCGGCTTGGCGCTCATGGTGCTGGGCACCGTGCTCGTCGCGTTCGGACCGCCGTTCTTCGACACGTGGCTGGGCACGGCCATCACCTGGCTGCTGATCGGCGTGGGGTCCGCCGGCGCCTGCTTCAGCCACCTTCGTTACGAGGACGTTCTCGTGTTCCTCGGCGGAGGCGTTGCTCTCATCTTCGGGCTGTACCAAACGCACACGGCGTTCCAGGACAGCCTTCTCCTGGGCCGGGGAGAGCTGGTGACGTGCACGATCGCCAGTATCGATCGCCATGTGTCCCAGGACAGTGGCACCCGGTACACGTACGGCCTGACGTGCGCCCGGCCGGACGTGACGACGATGACGACCGACAGCTCGGTCGGTGAGGTGGGCGACGCGGTGACCGTCGTCGTCGACCCCGCCGGCCGGCTCGACCCCCGCCCGGCCAATGCCGTCGGCGATCCGGACACGCGCGTGATCCAGGGAGCCGTCGCCCTCGGTGTCGCCATCGCGCTCCGCCTGGTCGGCGAGTTCGGCCCCCAGTCGTTCCGTCCGTCCAGCTGGCGCTGGGATGCCCGCCGACGCAAGGAGCGTCGACGGATCCGCCTCCTGGCCCGGGCCCGCGCTCGCGGCACCCTTCAGGACCGGGTGGGCTGGCTGCTGCCCTACGACCGGACTGACCGCAACCGGCCGCCGACCCGCACCGCGTACATCAGCCCGCTGACCAGGAGCACCGACTCGATATGGGCGGTAAAGCCGGTAGCGGCGCAGCGCTGCCAGGTCGCCCTCGACGCCGCTCCGCCCGCGATCGAGGAGATGATCCGCTCGCTGTGCGATCTGTACGTGATCGGCGACGAGCGACGGAGCGTGCCGAATGTCGTCGCCGGTGAGCGCGCCCGAGTGGCGGCCGACGAGGCCGACCTGCGACGGTGGCGCGAGGCGACCGACACATACTTGAGTGAGCTGGCGGCCGTGAACCGCGAGCTGTGGGGGTACTGGGTCGATGACGGCCAGCGCCTCCGAATCTCCTGGGGGCAGTCCGCGTTGCTGAAGTCCTGGCAGGACCGCGTGCGGTCGGCGTACGCGCGGCTCGCCCGGGCCTCCGACGCCTACCGGCCGGTCTTCAACGAGATCACCGCGGCCATCGAAACCACCCAGACGGCCGAGCAGAACCTGCAGGAGCGGAACCGGGCCCTGAGGGACTGGGCTGATCGTCCACTGTGGTACCTCAAGCCGACCGCCGAGGGCAGCCTCGTGCTCGTCCGGTCCGACGTGTCCGGGGAACCTCCGCCGGAGGGCAAGGGCCGGACGCTGCCGGCGGCGTACGAGGCAGCCCGGGCCGAGTACTACCTCCGGCTGACGCCGGTCGACTGGGACGAGGCGTCCCTGCGCGCCTGCGATGTCGAGTTGGCGCACATATCGGAGGCCCACCCGCCGGTCGGAACAACCGCCTCGGGCCGGCCGCTGACCAGGCCCGCGCCGGACACCTTCGCCGCCTGGTTCCAGCAACAATTCCGCGGCTCGCACGACCGGGTGTCCGACCGCGCCGCCCTCGCCGACCTTCGGCAGAGGCGGGCCACGGGCCGTAGACGTGGCCGGTCGCGGTCGGCCAGCGGGGCCAGCTGGCCGACCGCCCCGTACGTCGGTCATGACAGCGACGGTAGCGACTCCACCGTCGGCGACCACGGCGGCTCCGACTACGGCGTCGGCGACTACGGCGGCAGCCACGGCGGCGGTGACTACGGTTCCGGCCACTCCGGCGGTGGCGACTCCGGCTACAGTGGAGGGTTTTCGGTCTCCTTCTGAGGGCCGTCCGGAACGCCATCTCGGGTGGGCCAAGCCGTCGCGCCAAACGCCGCGCTGCCGCGGCTCCGCGAGCAATTCCTTGATGCGCGGGGCGCTGGCGAGCGACTGGTCCACGCCGCGAGGTGATCGAGGTCGGTACAGGTCACCCAGGGCTCCCTCGGGCCCAGCGACGTGGCGCGCGGCGGGCACCCGCGTCCATGCCACGACTCGGCCGCGGGCCTCTCCCGCGGTCCTCCCCGGGGCCAGTGCCCCCTCGGCCAGTTGCTGACGTCTGGCCGCCCGAGGGTCGTCACACGGTGGTCGACTCAGCCGTGACCCGGCGCAGGTGCACGGCGTGCGCGATCCCGAGCACCAGGGTCCAGGCCGCGACCACCACCGCGCCGACGCCGGCGCCGCTCAACACCACCTGCGAGTCGGGATGAAGGTCGAACACGAGGAGCAGGACCAGCGCGGTCGCGGCGAGGACGGCCAGGAGCACCGGAATCACGGGCGTGATCACCCGGACGCAAGCCCGGACCAGCAGCCCGACCAGACCCGCCAGCAGCCCGAGCCCGAGTTGGCTGAAGCCGTCGCCCGAGGTGACGGCGATGCTCACCAGGTTGCCGCCGACGGTGGCGCGCACCGGCACGTCGCCGACCGTCACGACCCGGTCGTAGAGCGGCAGGAGGCCGACCACCGAGGCCACGACGGCCAGCGGAGCGTAGAAGCGGGCGTACCACCGTGACACCTCGGCCCGCCGCCGCGCGACCGGCCGCTGGGCATAGCTGTCGCGGACCGACCGGGGCAGCCACGATCGCCCATCGAACGGCTCCCCTTCCGCTGGCGTGGCCGCCGTCGGGTCGGCCATGGCGTCTCCTCCCGCGCAGGCACCAAGGCTGATCGAGCGACCAATACTCAAGCGACCAGCCGCGGCGCCATGGTACCGGGGGATTTCCACCAATTCAGGTCCACCGCCGGGCCGCGCTGTGGTCGGCAAACCGTTCTGGCGCCGGGCGGTGCGGGCTCGGCCGACTGCCGCGCCCCGGTTCTCTCAGCGGTCAGCCGGAGGTGATGCCTCAGCCGGAGGTGATGCGGTCGATGACGGGCTGCAGCGGCTGACGCTGGATCGCGGCCGCCATCAGCTCGGGGAAGGCGTCCGGGGTGCAGGCGAAGGCGGGGACACCCAGTCCGGCCAGCGCGGCCGCGTTCTCGTGGTCGTACGCCGGCGCGCCGTCGTCGCAGAGCGCCAACAGGGCGATCACCGTCACTCCCGCGCTGGTCATCGCGGCCACCCGGCGCAGCATCTCGTCGCGCGCACCGCCCTCATAGAGATCGCTGATGAGCACGAGTATCGTGTCGCGCGGACGGGTGATCAGCCCTTCGGCGTAGGCCATGGCCCGGTTGATGTCGGTGCCGCCGCCCAGCTGCGTCCCGAAGAGCACTTCGACGGGGTCGTGCAGCACGTGCGTGAGGTCGACCACGGCGGTGTCGAAGACCACCAACGACGTCTTCAACGACCGGATGGAGGCGAGCACGGTAGCGAAGACTCCACTGTAGACGACGGACGCCGCCATCGAGCCGGACTGGTCCACGCAGAGGACGAGCTCCCGCTGGATCGCCGTCGTGCGCCGCCCATACCCGACCAGCCGCTCCGGGATGACCGTCCGATGGGATGGCTGGTAGTTGCGCAGGTTCGCCCGGATCGTACGATTCCAGTCGATGTCCCGGTGGCGGGGCCGGTGGACGCGGGCCGCTCGGTTGAGCGCTCCCGTGACGGCCGCCCGGGTCTTCTGGGCGATGCGCTGCTGGAGGTCCTCGACCACCCGGCGCACCACGGACCGGGCCGCCTCCTTCGTAGCCTCCGGCATGGCCCGGCTCAGCGACAACAGCGTGCCGACCAGGTGGATGTCGGGCTCGACAGCCTGCAACATCTCGGGTTCCAGCAGCAACTGGCGCAATTGGAGCCGCTCGATGGCGTCGGCCTGCATGACCTGCACCACCGTCGACGGGAAGTAGGTGCGAATGTCGCCGAGCCAGCGGGCCACCGACGGCGCCGAGGCCCCCAGGCCGCCTCGGCGGGAACCACGGGGAACGGAGGCGTCGTAGAGGGCGGCCAGGGCGGCGTCGATCGCCGCATCGGTCGCCGCCAGCTTGTATCCGGTGCCGTCCTCGCCGCCGAGCACCAGCCGCCACCGCCGCAGCCGCTCGTCACTGTCCACTGTGAACCTCCGTGGGTACGCTGGGGGCAGGCTCGGCACCGCCTGAGCCCGTCGCCGGGACCACGTCGGCGACGACATCCTCGCCCAACAGTCGACGCAGGACCGGCAGGACCAGCGCGCTGCGGGCCGGGTCGACGTCGTCCGGCGCCGTATCGTCCCGGGCGGACCGGCGGGCGAGTCGGCGGACGCGTTCGCCAATCGAGCGACGCTCCGGGCCGGTGAAGGTGGCGAAGGTCCGGCGCAGCAACGGCAGCACCTCGATGAAGTGGTCGGCCGGGATGCCGGCCAGCCACTCGTCGAGAAGGCTGAGGAGGCGCTCATCGTGCACGAGCAGCTGGCCGCCGCCCGCCAGAAAGCCCTCGATCCACGCCGCCGCCCGCGTCGGCGGCACCCCGACCGTCAGCACCAGGCCCAAGCGTCGTCGGACCTCAGCGGCCTCGAGTCGGCCCGCGTCGAGGAGGAGTCGGGTCAGCCGCCCGGCGAGCCGGCCGGGCAGACTGTCGCGCTGCGCCAGCCGCTCCAGTGTGGACAGCCATTCGACGCGGAGCGACTCATCACCGATGAGGCGCAACGCCGCGTCCACGTGGCCCACGGCGGTCACCATCTGCGCCGCTGCATCGTCGTCGAGCCCGGTCACCGCCGGACCGAGGCCGACGCACACGCGCACGACCAGGCCGTGGACGACGCTGTGCACCACCGAGGTGTCCGTGCCGCGCACGTCGCCGTAGCGCAGGGTGCGGGCCAACGCCGGCAGCGCCTCCATGAGATGCAGCACGTCGGAGTCGAGGGCCACGCGGTCGGACAAGGCCCGCAGCACCACGCCGAGCGCGTCCGGCACGTCCGCGAGCAGGCACTGCGAGAGCAGCTCGGCGACCTCGGCCACGCTGGTGGCCGCCTGGGCGCGCTCCACGGCCTTGGCGGTCGCGGCCGCGACCACGGTGGTGCCGTAGGCACTCGCCTCGATGAGGTCGACCGCGAACTCCGGCGCCCAGCACAGCCGCCACCCCTCCTTGAAGGTCCCGGTGCCCTGCACCTCGCGCGGTGTCCCCCAGGAAACCCCGAGCAGCCGCAGGCGATGCAGCAGGTGACTGCGGGCCAGGTCGAACTCCTTGCGCAGGTCGAGCTCCAGGGTGGTGACCAGCGCGGAGGGCTGCATCCGCAGGCGCCGCTTGGCAGCGGCGACGTCCTTGACGAGCGGCACCGACGGTGTGTCGTCCGGCACCCGGCCGAGTCGCTCGCCCACGACCAGCTTCTGGTCGACCAGACGCAGCCGGACCTCGTCCCCGTCGCACAGCACCGCCAGCGTCGCCTCGGTGACCTCGGCCAGCCCGGCCAGCGGCCGGCCCCGCAGCGTGGCCAGGGTCTCCGCCAGCCGCACCGCCTCGATGACGTGGGCGCTGGACACCGGCATCCCTTCGCGCCGCAGCAGCTCGGCCACGGTCACGAACCAGCGGGCGATCGGATTGTCGGGGCAGGTGAACAGGTGGTGGTACCAGCCGGGGGAGCGCACACCGGCGCCATACCCCTGCCAGCTCGCCAGCCGCCCGTGCGTCCACGGCACCCAGGTCATCTCGACCTTCGTCTTCGGCAGTCCGCGCAGCAACGCCCGGTCGGCGCTCGCCGACGGCAGCGGTGCAGTGAGGGCGGGCACGTGCCAGGCGCCGCAGACGACGGCCACCCGACCGTACTGTTTCAGGGCCGCCCGCAGGATGATGCGCATCGACGCCTCTCGCTGCTGCTCCCGGAGGGAGCTGGTCGCGTCGCCGCGTACCTCGGCCATGGCCGTGGCCACCGCCGCGAACACCTCGAAGGCGGAGCGAGGGGACCGCTGCGCCGAGTTCCGGTCGGCCCCGGCGAGCTCGATGACGTCCTCCCACCAGCGCTCCGGGTCGTCGTACCCGGCAGCCGCGGCCAGCGCGCCCAACGGGTCATGGTGGACCTCGTCGTCGTCAGCGCCCGGCTCGCCCGCGAGCACGTGGGCGGCCGCGAGGTCCATGAACCGCACCGGCACCCCGTGCGCCAAGGCCCACCGCAGCGCCTGCCACTCAGGCGAGAACTCGGCGAACGGCCAGAAGACGGCGGAGCGGGCCGCCGGGCCGGACGCCGGATAGGCGAGCAGCGCCACCGGTGGCTCCATCGTGGACGATGCGGCCAGCCCCACGAGCTCATCCGCCTCGGGCGGTCCCTCGATGAGCACGATCTCCGGTTCGTACGCGTCGAGCGCCCGCCCCACCGCCCGCGCCGAGCCGGGCCCGTGGTGCCGCACCCCCAACAGCAGCGGAGACTCACTCATACCGGGCCGCGCGGTAGAAGTCCTTCCATCCGTCCCGCTCGCGCACGACGGTCTCCAGGTACTCTCGCCAGACCACGCCGTCGGTCACGGGGTCCTTTGACCACCGCCCCGACGATGCCGGCGGCCACATCGGACGGACGCAGCACACCGTCCCCGAAGTGGGCGGCCAGGGCCATTCCCTGGGTGATCACGGAGATCGCCTCGGCGGTCGAGAGCGTGCCCGACGGGGACTTGAGCTTCGTACGGCCGTCCTCCGTGACGCCCGCGCGCAGCTCCCGAAACACCGTTACCACCCGGCGAATCTCCTCGGCCGCGGCCGACACCTCCGGCATCTCCAAGGCCCGGCCGAGCGCAGCGACCCGTTGAGTGACGATCTGCACCTCCTCCTCGGCCGTCGCGGGGACGGGCAGCACCACCGTGTTGAACCGGCGCCGCAGGGCGGAGGACAGCTCGTTCACGCCCCGGTCGCGGTCGTTCGCGGTGGCGATGATGTTGAAACCCTTCTTGGCCTGGATCTCCTCGTCGAGCTCCGGCACCGGCATCGTCTTCTCGGAGAGGATGGTGATGAGCGAGTCCTGCACATCGGACGGCATCCGGATCAGCTCCTCGATCCGGGCGATCTGACCAGTGGCCATGGCGCGAAAGACCGGGCTGGGCACCAACGCGTCGCGCGAGGGCCCCTCGGCGAGCAGCTTGGCGTAGTTCCAGCCGTACCGGATCGCCTCCTCCGACGTGCCGGCGGTGCCTTGGACGAGGAGGGTCGAGTTCCCGCTGATGGCCGCGGCGAGGTGCTCGGAGACCCACGTCTTCGCGGTCCCGGGCACCCCGAGGAGCAACAGCGCCCGGTCGGTGGCGAGCGTGGCGACCGCGACCTCCATGAGCCGCCGCGGGCCGATGTACTTGGGGGTGATGCGGTCCCCGTCGCCCATCAGGTACGTGACGACGGCCGAGGGCGACAGCCGCCACCCGGGTGGCCGGGGCTTGTCGTCGACGGCCGCGAGCGCCGCCAATTCGTCGGCGAACAGTTGCTCGGCGTGCGGGCGGAGGACGTCAGTCACGGTCGTCCCTTCTCGTACTCACGGATGTCCTGGTTGCTCGTGCTCACGGATCTCCTGGGTCATGACGTGTCGGAAGGACAGAACCTGGACCAGCATCTCCAGCAGCCCGGGGTCCACGCGCTCGATCCGACGCAGCGACTCGGCCAGTCGGCGGACCGATTCCGCCGCGGTCACCGGAAGGCGCAACGCGGCGAGCCGGGCCAGGTGGTACAGCGCGTCGCCCAGCTGTCTGTGCCCCGCGAGGTAGGGAAACCCGACCAAGACCGACGGGACAGCTCCAGCGACCAAGGGCGGGGGCAGTGCTCGAGCAGCGACACCAGCCCGGCGACCGCCCCGCTGGTGAGCGCCTTCATGGCCCGGGCGGAGGCCTCGTCCGGCGGCAGGAGCGGGTAGAGCTCCTTGGCGATCTCTCGATCCCTGTCTCCGTCATCGAGCCGGTCGAGCAGCGCGGCGGCCCACACCGGGTCCCGGTGAGTGGCCGCGGCCCGAGCCAGTCCATGGTAGACATCCGGCGCCCAGACGGAGTCGGCCACGGCCGCCAACAGGGCCTCCGCGGACATCGGCCACGTCGACAGCGGAGCCCGGGCGAGGACCTCCTCGAGCCACCAGGCCCGCTCCCCGATCCCGGCCGGCGGCCTGGGTGCGATGCCGTCGCGGCGCATGGCCCGGTCGCACGCCTCGGGCGGTCGTACGTCGACGCGGGGGCCGTCCACCACGAGGTGCTGACGGGCCCGGGCGATGGCCCGATCCCAGTACGCGGAGCCGGGCAGGACGGTGAGCAGATCGGCCGCGACGGTCCGGACCTCCTTACGCCGGTCGTCCAAGGCGGTCTCGAGCAACGGCTCGTCGTCGGGCCCCAGCCCTATCGAGAGCGTACGGAGCAGGTCGGCCCGCTCGTTCGCGTCGAGGCTGGCCCACTCGTCACTCAGGAGGGCCCGCGCCGCGGCCGGGTCCCGCCGCCGCAAGCCGGCGAGATAGCCGCGGCGCTGAGCCGGGCTGCCGGCCTCCCAGGCCGACGGGTCAGCCGTCTCCTCGATCTGTCGGGTGAAGTACGTCCACTCTGAATTCTGCCTGGCCAGCCAGTGCACCCGCGCCCCGCCGACCACCGCGAGAAGCGGTCGCAGGGGGCCATGCGCGCGGCCGTGATCGAGCAGCGCTGGCAGCAGCTCGGGCGGGACACGCTGGCCATGGTCGCGCACCAGCTCCAGCCACTCCTCCACGAGGGCGTTACGGATGGCCGGCTCGAAGCCGGCCCCGCCCTCCAACAGCATCACCAGACGCTGGGCGGGGGCGTCCCCGACCAGAGGACTGGACTCCGGCGCCGGGGCCGGGGCCGGCCGGGGCACGGTCACGGGCCGGACGCCCGCCCGGCGGACCACGGCCAGCGCGGCCGAACGGTCCAGCAGACCAACCGGATCAAGGCCGTCGCGCCGGTCGGTCCCCACGAGCGCGTCGGAGAGCAAGGCCGCCCAGGGCGTCATGGCCGGACCAGCCTGCCCTCCGCCCAGAGCGAGAACGGCCGGAAGCCCTCGGGCGTCCATTCGCCGGCCACGGTGGCTGGCCCGCCCCCGCACGCCGCGACCATCCGCCAGAACGCGGCCGCGTCGACGGCGAGCGGCAACGCCGTCCCGCTCGGGTCGGCCAGCCTCCATCCGTCGTGCTCTATCGGCATCACGTCACCGAGCACCATCGGCCACCGGTCCAGCCACGGCTCGTCGGCCAACGCGGCCGCGTACTCCCGCAGAGCGTCCTCGACGGACACTCCGGCGGGCGGCGCGAGCGGCGCCGGGTCGCCGTGGCGATCGGCGACCAGCGCCCGCAGGGGCCGAGCACCCGGATAAAAGCACAGCGAGGCATCGATACTGGTGCCGGGCACGAGGTCGGCCGGCAACGGCTGGCCCGGCGCGGCAAACGACAGCACCAGGGCGTACCGCCCGCTGCGGCCCCGCAGCCAGACCCGGCGAACCGTGAGCCGATCCTCGATCTCGTCCCGGAAGCCCAGCACCGCCCATTCATCGCGGACCCGCGGCCCGGCGAGCACGTCGGCGGTGGCGACCGGGAAGCCGATGCGGCTGCGTACCGTGTCGGCCAACCCCGACGGCAGCTCGGCCCGACGCTGGTAGGCCCGGACCAGCAGCCAGAGCAGGCTGACCTCGGTGAACAGACGCTCCGGCACCCCGGCCACCGAGGCGAGCCGCCGCACGGCGCCGGCCAGTCCGGGCGCCTTGGCGTCGACCAGCCGAGCCGCCATCGCGTCGAAGTGGCGGTAGTCGGCGCGGCTGATGGCCGCCAGGCCGGTCCGCACCTGGTCGGTGAGCCAGCGTTCCAGTTCGCGGACGCCGGCATCGATGCTTTTCTCCCGCTTGGCTCCGGTAGCCGGGTCCGCGGTTCGGGGTGCCCGGGTGGCCCGGGCTTTCTGCTGCCGCTCCGCGCGCGCGTCGAGCCACTGCGTGGCCCACTCCGGGGGCGCCGCCGCCGGCAGCGAGCCCGCCGACCAGAGCAGCATCAGCGCCAGGGCGTGCTTGCAGGGGAACTTGCGGCTGGGGCAGGAGCACCGGTAGGCGGGGCCGGCCAGGTCGACGCAGGTCTGGTACGGGGTGGCGCCGCTGCCCTTGCAGTAGCCCCACAGCGCGGCCGGGTCGGCGCTGTGCCCGGTGTCGCGCCACGGCCCGGGCGTCGCGAGCCCGCGGGCCGCCTTCTGCGACGACGCGTCCGGGGCGAGCGCCAGAATCTGCTCCGCACTCCACGCGACCGCCACGCGCGCAGGATAGTCGGTGCCGACCGGCCGGTCGACCCCGTCGCCTCGGGCGGTGTCCGTCGGCTGTCCGGGGCCGGGGTGAGCAGCGGAAGGCGCGGTCGGCCTCCCGGAGGCCCGGTCGACCTCCCCGACCTCAAGGAGGCCGATCGACCTACAGGAGACGACGCGGGCCCGTGTCGGGGCGCGGGGCGGGATCGCCGTAGACCACGGAGGCATGCACCACCGTGAGCCCTTCGGAGTGGGCCAGGACCGGGCTGAGCGTGAGCCGCTTGACCCCGGGGTTCTCGTCGGCCAGCCGACCCACGCGGACCAGCAGGTCCTCGAGCGCGGACAGGTCGGCGGGCGGGGCACCCCGGTAGCCGGTCAGCAGCGCGGCCGCCCGCGGGGCCCGGACGAGCGCGGCGGCGTCCACATCGGTCAGTGGTGCGACCCGCCACGCCCGGTCGCCCAGCAGGTCGGTGGCGATCCCGCCCACACCGAAACCGACGACCGGCCCGAACGACGGGTCGTCCACGACGTCGACCACGCACGACACGCCGTGGGTGACCATCGGCTGGACCAGCACCTCCGGCCCGAACCGGGCGGCCACCTGGGCGTACGCCTGCCGCAGCGCCGCCTCGTCGGTGATGTCCAGCCGCACCGCCCCAAGGTCGGTGCGCGTCCGCAGGTCAGGATCGGCCGCCTTCACCACCAACGGGTAGCCGAGCTCCTTCGCGGCCGCCAGCACCTCCTCCTCGGACGACGCCGCCACCGTAGCCAGGACCCGGATCCCGTACGCCCCGAGCAGCTCGGCCACCGGGCCCCGCCGGGCCACCACCGCCCGACCCTCCTCAGTGGACACCGCGGGCAGGTCGGGCAGGGTCCCGATCGGCGCCCGGCGCCAGGCGGCGTATCGGGCGACCCGGGCGAGGGCCCGGACCGCCTCCTCCACGGCGCGGAACAGCGGCAGGTCGACGTCGACCCGGGACGGATAGCCGACCACGACGGTGACCACGGGCTTGTCCGGCACCGGCACGGTCGACGGACCGGTGCTGCCGTTCGGGCCGGCCACCGCGTGCGCCTCCATCGCGTCGGCGACCGCGTCCACCGCTTCGTCCACCGTGGAGCCCGGTAGCGGCGGCGAGATCACGGTCAGCACCATGTCCACCTCGTCGCGGTTCAGCGCACCCCCCACGAGCGTGCGCATCAGGCGGGGCGACGCGCCGGGCAGCGTCCACCGGGTGTGCGTCACGGTCAGCCCGGCCTGGATGCAGGTGGCCTCGGCGAGCTGCACCAGGGCGGCGGCGTTGCCGACCACCCCGATGCGCGAGCCAGCCGGCAGCGGGCAGGTGGCCAGGATCTGCCCCACGTCGAGCAGTTCCGAGATCGTGTCGACGCGGATCACTCCACTGTGGGCAACCAGCGCGGCCACCGCCTCCTCTTCTGGGGCCAGGCCGGCCGACCAGGCCAGCGAGGCGGTTCCGGACGCCGCGCCCGCGGCCACGACCACGATCGGTTTGTCGCGGCTGAGCTCCCGGGCGATCCGGGCGAACTTGTGCGGGTTCCCGAAGGTCTCCAGGTAGAGCAGGATCACGTCGGTCTGAGGGTCGTCGCGCCAGTACTGCAGCGCGTCGTTGCCCGAGACGTCGGCCCGGTTGCCGACCGAGACGAACGTCGACACGCCCAGGCCACGGGAGTCCAGTTCGGACATCAGGGCGATGCCGACGAACCCCGACTGGCAGAAGACCCCGATGCGCCCGCGCCGGACCATCCGCGGCAGCAGGGTTGCGTTGAGGCTCACGTCCGGGTCGGTGTTGACGATGCCGAGACAGTTCGGCCCGACCAGCCGCATCCCACGGCTGCGCGCGGCCGTCACGAGCTGCCGCTGCGCGGGTATGCCGGAGGCCCGGATCTCCGCGAAGCCGCCCGAGATCACCACGGCCGCGTGCGCCCCGGCGGCCCCGGCGTCGGTGATGGCCGCCCGCACGGAGTCCCACGGCACCGCGATCACCGCGAGGTCGACCGGACCGCCGGTGTCGGTGGCCGACGGATAAGCCGGCACACCCTCCAGTGTGGACAGTGCCTCCCCCGGCACGAGCGGCTTGGGCATCGCCGGGTGTATCACCGACACCGTGCCGGTGAAGCCTCCCGCGACGATGTGGCGCAGCAGGGCCGCCCCGGCGCCGGTGCCGTCCCGCTTGACGCCGTAGACCGCCACCGAGCGCGGGGTCAGCAGCCGGGCCATGGACGCCGCCTCGGCCGGCTGCTCCCGGGCCCGGGCCGCCTGTTCGGACCGCGGGGTCGGCTCGATCGGGAACGTCAGGTGCACCACCCCGTCGGCGAATTGACGGCTCACCTGGTACCCGGCGTCGGCGAACACCCGCAGCATGGGCCGGTTCTCCGGCAGCACCTCGGCCACGAACCGGGAGATGCCGGCCGCCCGGGCGGCCGAGGCGAGGTGCTCCAGCAGCAGCGTCCCGATCCCTCGCCCCTGGTAGGCGTCCTCGACCGCGAACGCCACCTCGGCGTCGGGGGACGACGGGCCGAGCCGCTCGTACTGCCCCAACGCCACCAGCCGGTCGCCGGTGACCACGACCAACGCCTCGCGATCGTGGTGGTCGACGTTCACCAGCCGGGCCAGGTCCCGGGCCGGGATGCGCGGGTACGGCGAGAAGTACCGCAGGTACCGGGTCCGGTCCGAGAACCGGGCGTGCAGGTCCACCACCCGGTCGGCGTCCTCCGGCGTGATCTGTCTGATGTGGACAGTAGAGCCGTCGGCCAGGAGGACGTCCCAGCCGCGGGGCGCCTGCTCCGACGACGAGTGCTCAGTCACGGGGGTCGTGCGGATCCAGGCCGAAGTGGGGGAAGACCGCGTCCCGGGTGGCGGCGATGGCCCGGTCCACCGCGTCGCCCGACCCGGGCTGCCACGGCCGGTATTCAACGGAGCCGCCGTCGGTCATCCGGGTCGGCACCCCGGGGCCGCCCCGCACCAGCCCGCGCCGGGCCGAGGCCAGCCGCGAGCGGGTGAAGTCCAACCAGGAGCGCGGGATCAGCGCCTGAGGGTCGATCGGGTCGCCGGTGACCGTGGCCAGCAGGTGGGTCCAGCTGCGCGGCACCCCTTCCACCAGCGCGTAGCCGCCCCCGCCCATCGCCACCCAGCGGCCGTCGCACAGCTCCTCGGCCAGGTCCCGCAGGGCCAGGTGGGCCGCGCGCTGCCCGTCCACGGTGAGCCGCAGGTCGGCCAGTGGGTCCAGGACGTACGAGTCCGCGCCGCACTGGGTCACCAGCACCTCGGGCTGGAACGCGCGCAGCACCGACGGGACGACCGCGTGGAAGGCGCGCAGCCAGGCGGCGTCGTCGGTGCCGGGCGGCAGCGCCACGTTCACCGCGCGGCCCGGGGCGCGGGGGCCGCCCGTCTCGTGCGGGAAGCCGGTGCCCGGGAAGAGGGCGAGCGGGGTCTCGTGCAGGCTGATCGTGAGCACGCGCGGCTCGTCCCAGAAGATCTCCTGCACCCCGTCACCGTGGTGGACGTCGATATCGACGTACGCCACGCGGGTGGCGCCCAGCTCGAGCAGCCGTTGGATCGCCACCGCCGGGTCGTTGTAGACGCAGAAACCAGCCGCCCGGTCGCGCATCGCGTGGTGCAGCCCGCCGGCGATGTTCACCGCCCGGCGCGCCGACCCGGACCACACCGCCTCGGCCGCCGCGACGCTCGCCCCCGTCACCAGCGCGCTCGCCTCGTGCATCCCCGGAAAGACCGGGTTGTCCGGGGTGTTCAGCCCGTACCCCGCGAAGTACGGGTCCTCCGGCGCCTGCTTCACCGCCTCCACATAGGACGGATCGTGGACCCGCAGCAGCAGCTGTTCGTCCACCGGCGACGGCGCCACGACCGAGACGCCGGGCCGGTCGAGGATGCCCAGGTCGCGGGCGAGCGCGATGGTCAGCTCCAGGCGGATCGGGTCGAGGGGATGGTCGCCGAGGTCGTACGCGAGCAGCTCATCGCTCCACATCACCACCGTGTTCACGGCTGCTCCCCCCGCGCCACCGGCCGCGAGCCGTCCGCGCACCATTCGCTCCACGAGCCCACATACAGCGATGCCTCGATGCCCGCCACGTGCAGGGCGAGCACGGTCTGGGCGGCCGTGACGCCGGAGCCGCAGTAGGCGCCGACGGGCAGCGACCGTACGGCCCCCGCCCCGGCCGTGGCCTGGGCGGCCGGGGCCCGCGCCGTCGCCGCCTCGAACGCCGCCACCACCTCGGCGGCCGGACGCAGCCGCCCCGACTCGTCGACCAGCGTGGCCGCGGGCAGGTTCACCGCGCCAGGGATGTGCCCCGCGACCGGATCGATGGGCTCCTGCTCGCCCCGGTATCGCACCGGCGTCCGCGCGTCGAGCAGCACCCCGGTGCGGGCGAGCTCGGCCGCGCCGTCGGCGTCCAGGACCGGCATCCCGCCCGGGTTCACCACGATGTCGCCCGGGGTCGCCACCACCTCGCCGGCCTCCAGCGGCAGCCCGGCCGCCACCCAGGCGGCCAGCCCGCCGTCGAGCACCGAGACGTCGCGGTGGCCGGCCCAGCGGAAGATCGGAAGAGCGTCGTGTAGGGAAAGAGTGTAGATCTCGGTGGTCGCC
>ERZ777003.2820-NODE-2820-length-18737-cov-4.716304_pt1 | contig 18737 bp, 21 predicted proteins | sample MGYA00374956_ERZ777003 | MGnify/ENA primary metagenome ERZ777003 (study PRJEB29302, sample SAMN06268252) | bioreactor metagenome | isolation source: Joint BioEnergy Institute, California, USA | place: USA:Joint BioEnergy Institute, California, USA | collected... | reverse complement strand
CCCGTGAGTGACGAGGCCGGAATGCCGCCGCCCGGCCATGCGGTGCGGCTGGTCGAGGCGATCCTGTTCGCCTCCGCCGACCCGGTGGACGAATCGGCGCTGGCCCGCCGGTTGCCGCCGGGCACCGACATCCAGGCCGTGCTCGCCGAGATTGCCGCGCTCTACAGCGACCGCGGCGTCCAGCTCACGCGGGTGGGCAAGGGCTGGGCGTTCCGGACAGCGGCGGATCTCGCGCCCCATCTGCGCATCGAGCGCACCGTGCAGCGCAAGCTCTCGCGCGCGGCGATCGAGACGCTGGCGATCATCGCCTACCACCAGCCGGTCACGCGCGCCGAGATCGAGGAGATCCGCGGCGTGGGCTCGTCGAAGGGCAGCTTCGAATCGCTGCTGGAGGCGGGCTTCATCCGCCCGCGCGGCCGGCGGCAGACGCCGGGCCGACCCGTGACCTGGGCCACGACCGAGCGCTTCCTCGACCATTTCGGGCTGGAAAGCCTCGATGCGCTGCCGGGACTCGAGGAGCTGAAGGCCGCCGGCCTGCTCGACGCCCGCCCGGCGATGCAGGCCTATGGCGCGCAGAGCGAGAGCGGCGACGGCGACGACGGGGCGGACGACGACCAGCCGGAGCTCGATCTCGACGACGAGGCGCTGCAGGGGGAGCTTGCCGCCCTCGCCGACGAACCGGATGACCGCGATGACGCTTGAGATTTCCGGCGTGAGCCGCCGCTTCGGTGACCGGGTGGCCGTGGACGACGCCAGCCTCAAGGTGGCGGAAGGCGAGCTGGTGTGCCTGCTCGGCCCGTCCGGGTGCGGCAAATCCACGCTGCTGCGCATCGCGGCCGGGCTGGAGACGCCGGACAGGGGCACGGTCAGCATCGGCGGGCGCGTCGTCGCCGATCCGAGCGGGGGCGTGCCCCCCGAACACCGCGACGTCGGCATGGTGTTCCAGGACTTTGCCCTGTTCCCGCACCTGACGGTTGCCGACAACATCGCCTTCGGCCTGCGCGGCCGCAGCCGGGCCGAGCGGCGGCAGGTGGTGGCGGAGCTGCTGGCGAAGATGAACATGGAGGATGCGGGGCCGCTGTATCCGCACGTGCTCTCCGGCGGGCAGCAGCAGCGGATCGCGCTCGCCCGCGCGCTCGCGCCGCGGCCGCGGATCATGCTGCTCGACGAGCCGTTCTCCGGCCTCGACCGCGGCCTGAGGGACAGCATCCGCGACGAGACGCTGCACATGCTGAAGGCGTCGGGGGCCGCCTGCGTCCTCGTCACCCACGATCCGGAGGAGGCCATGTTCATGGCCGACCGCATCGCGCTGATGCGCGACGGCCGGATCATCCAGGACGGCCCGCCGGACGGTCTCTACTACCACCCGGCCGACGCCTTCGCCGCCCGCTTCCTCGGCGACGCCAACCGGCTGACCACCCACGTCCGGCAGGGCAGGCCGGCGCTGCCGTTCCCGCTGCCGGCGGTGGACGGGCTGGAGGAGGGGCGGCCGATCGAGGTCATCATCCGGCCCGAGGCGTTTCGCCTCAGCCAGGCGCCCGGCGACGGCGAGCCGACGGCGCGGGTGGTGGCGGCGCGCTTCCTCGGCCGCAACAGCCTGATCCATCTCACACTGGACGACGGGCCGGTGCGGTACCACCTTCATGCCCGCATCCCGGGCCGCTATCTGCCGCGCGAGGGCGCTCCGGTCGGGCTGCACATCGACCCGAGCCTCGCCTTCGTCTTCCCGACCACGGGCCAGTGACGGTGCCGGGTCAGGCCCGCGGCATGCGGTGGCCGCCCATTGCGCCGCACGGATGCTTTCTGCCATAAGGGTGGAAAGGGTGCGGCCGCGGGGCCGGAACCATTGGGCCGCCAGCGGAGAGAGGACGCCATGGGACTGAGTATCTGGCAAATCCTGATCATCGTTCTTGTCGTGGTGCTGCTGTTCGGCGCCGGCAAGATCCCGCGCCTGGCGAAGGACCTCGGCGCCGGCGTGAGCGCCTTCAAGCGCGGCCTGAAGGACGCCGAGCCGACCTCCCCCGCCACGGGCAGCGACAGCAGCCAGCGGGTCATCGAGGCGACGGCCACCCAGACTGCGGCCAAGGACGAGGCGGCGAAGAGCTGAGGTCAGGCGCGGCGCCGCGTTCGGGCGTCGCCGGCCGGGCGGACGGCCCGGCATGTTGAAGCCCTGCTGCGGGTAGGACGATGTTCGACATCGGTTGGACCGAGCTCATGATGATCGCCATCGTGGCGGTCGTGGTCATCGGTCCCAAGGATCTCCCGAAGGCAATGGCGGATCTCGCGGGCTGGATCAGGAAGCTGCGCGGGCTCGCCACCGATTTCCGCGGCCAGGTCAACGACATGGTCAAGGGCACCGAGCTGGAGGAAGTGGCCAAGGCCGCGAAGGGTCTGAACCGCTACAACGTGACCCGCCAGTTCGGGAACACGATCGACCCGCAGGGCCAGATCCGGAAGGCGCTGGAAGAGACCAGGGCGGCGGCGAACGCGCGCGTCGCCATCCCGGCCGCAACGCCCGCGACTCCGCCCGTGGCCAGCAGCTCCGGCCTCGTCGAGGCGGGCCAGCCGGCTGCGGACGCAGCCCCGGCTCTCGCCGTGGAAGCCGTGGAAAGGGAGTCGGGCGCCGCGATTGCCGCCAATCCCGCCGCCGTGCGGGCGATGACCGGCGAACCGGCAGGCCGCGACTGAACCGAAGGCGGCCATGGCGCAGCAGGAAGAAGACGAGATCGAAGACAAGAAGATGCCGCTGATGGCGCATCTCGTGGAGTTGCGCCAGCGGTTGATGTACAGCGCCGCCGCGTTCATCGTGGCGTTCGGCATCTCGCTCTACTTCGCCGACGACATCTACTCCTTCCTCGCCCGCCCGCTGATGGAGCAGCTCGCGGCGCGCGGGCAGGCCGACACGGCGATGGTCTACACCGCGCTGTGGGAGGGGTTCTTCACCCAGATCAAGGTCGGGTTCTTCGCCGGCCTCTGCCTGTCGTTCCCGTTCATCGCCTGGCAGCTGTGGCTGTTCATCGCGCCCGGCCTCTATCGCCGGGAGCGCAAGGCGTTCCTGCCGTTCCTGATCGCGACCCCGGTGCTGTTCGCGCTGGGCGCGGCGATGGCCTACTACTTCATCTTCCCGCTGGCCTGGGACTTCTTCCTCGACTTCCAGAACGACGGCTCGGACGGGCACGTCCGCACCGAGGTGCTGCCGAAGATCAGCGAGTACCTCTCGATCGTGATGAAGATGATCTTCGCGTTCGGGCTGTCGTTCGAGCTGCCGGTGCTGCTCAGCCTGATGGCGCGGGCAGGGCTGGTCAGCGCGAAGACCCTCGCCTCCAAGCGCCGCTACGCGATCGTCATCATCGTGACCGTCGCCGCCATCATCACCCCGCCGGACGTGTTCAGCCAGGTCGGGCTCGCGATCCCGCTCTACGCGCTCTACGAGGTCTCGATCTGGCTGGCCATCATGATCGAGCGCCAGCGCGAGGCGCGGGAGGCGGCGTTCTATGCCGAGCTGCGCGGCGAGACCGCAGGCACCGGCGGCAGCAGGACGGAGGCGCCCTACGACGACAGCGACACGCTCGGCGTGGACGGTACGGACTTCAACTTCGGCCGGTCGTGAGGCTTGCGCGCGCCGCTCGCCTGCGGGTTTGACCGCGCCTGTGCCAGCTTCCTATACGTGACGGCGCCGCGGCCGTGATGCGATTCGCCGTCTCTCCCAGCCGGTTCTGACCCGATGCACGACATCCGATGGATCCGAGAGAATCCCGACGCCTTCGACGCGGCGCTGGCGCGTCGGGGACTTCCCGCCGCGGCGGCAGCGATCCTCGCCCATGACGCCGAGGTGCGCCGCCTGACCGGCGAACTGCAGGAGATGCAGGCCCGCCGCAACGAGCTGTCGAAGGCGATCGGCGTGGCGAAGCGCGAGGGTCGCGACGCCGGGGCCCTGATGGCCGAGGTGGCGGACATGAAGACCGCCATGCCGCGGCTGGAGGAGGGGATCCGGGCCGCCGAGGCCGCGCGCGACGGGATGCTGGCGTCGCTGCCGAACATCCCGGACGCCTCTGTTCCCGACGGCGCGGGCGAGGCCGACAACCGGGAGATCCGGCGCTGGGGCGAACCGCGCCGCTTCGCCTTCGAGCCGAAGGCCCACGACGCGCTGGGCGAGGCGCTGGGCATGATGGACTTCGCCACCGCGGCCAGGCTGTCGGGCGCCCGCTTCGTGCTGCTCACCGGCGCGCTGGCGCGGCTGGAGCGCGCGCTGGGCGACCTGATGCTCGACATCCAGACCCGCGAGCACGGCTACACCGAGGTGGCGCCGCCGCTGCTGGTCCGCGACGAGATCCTGTTCGGCACCGGGCAGCTCCCGAAGTTCGCCGACGACCAGTTCCGCACCACCGACGACCGCTGGCTGATCCCGACGGCGGAGGTGCCGCTGACCAACATGGTGGCGGACACCATCCTCGAGGAATCGGCGCTGCCGCTGCGCTTCACCGCGCGCACGCCCTGCTTCCGCTCCGAGGCCGGGGCCGCCGGCCGGGACACCCGGGGCATGATCCGGCAGCACCAGTTCATCAAGGTCGAGATGGTCTCGATCACCCGGCCCGAGGACTCGCCCGCCGAGCACGAGCGCATGACCCGCTGCGCCGAGACGGTGCTGCAGCGGCTGGAGCTGCCCTACCGCGTGGTCAGCCTGTGCACCGGCGACCTCGGCTTCTCCGCGGTCAAGACCTACGACGTCGAGGTCTGGCTGCCGGGGCAGGGCGCCTATCGGGAGATCTCGAGCTGTTCCGACTGCGGCCCGTTCCAGGCGCGCCGCATGAAGGCCCGCTACCGCCCGGCGGACGGCAAGGGAACCCGTCACGTCCACACCCTCAACGGCTCCGGTCTCGCGGTGGGACGCACGCTGATCGCGGTGATGGAAAACTATCAGCAGGAGGACGGCAGCATCGTGATCCCCGACGCGCTCCGCCCCTACATGAACGGAATGGAGCGTATCGCCCGCAATGCTTAGAACCCCCTTCGACCTCTCCAAGGCCCGCATCCTCATCTCCAACGACGACGGCATCCACGCTCCCGGGATCAAGGTCCTGGAGGAGATCGCGCGCACGCTCAGCGACGACGTCTGGGTGGTGGCGCCGGAGGCGGAGCAGAGCGCGCAGAGCCATTCGCTGACCATCCGCCATCCGCTGCGCATCCGGCAGCTCGAGGAGCGCCGCTTCGCCGTGGACGGCACGCCGACCGACAGCGTGCTGATGGGAATCTCCCAGGTGCTGGCCGACCGGCGGCCGGACATCGTGCTGTCCGGCATCAACCGCGGCGCCAACCTGGCCGAGGACATCATCTACTCGGGCACCGTCGCCGCGGCGATGGAGGCGGCGCTGCTCGGCGTGCCGGCGATCGCATTCAGCCAGGTCACCCCGCGCAACGAGACCCCGAAGTGGGACACGCCGCGCCGGTTCCTCGCCGACATCGTGCGCAAGCTGACCACCGTGGACTGGGCCGACGACGTGCTGGTCAACGTCAACTTCCCGCCCATCCCGCCCGACCAGGTGACCGGGATCGAGGTGCAGCCGCAGGGGAAGCGCACGGTGGGCCTCGGCGTGGAGGGGCGGCCCGATCCGTACGGCGTGCCCTACTACTGGGTGGTGGACTATGCCAGCGATGCGCCGCGGCGCCGCGACACCGACCTGTCCGCCATCGGCGCCAACGCGATTTCGGTGACGCCGCTTCACCTCGACTTCACCCACCACCCGTCGGTACCGACCTTCCGGGCCCTGTTTGCATGAACGTCGCCTCGCGCAAGATCCGCCTGGTACTGGATCTGCGGAGGGCCGGTGTCACCGACACCGCCGTGCTGTCGGCGATCGAACGCACGCCGCGCGAGCTGTTCGTGCTCGAGGCCTTCCGCGACCGGGCCTACGAGAACACGGCGCTGCCGATCGGTCTCGGCCAGACCATCAGCCAGCCGCTGGTGGTCGCGCTGATGACCGAGGCGCTGGAGCTGAACGACCGGCACAAGGTGCTGGAGATCGGCACCGGCTCCGGCTACCAGACCGCGATCCTCAGCAAGCTGTGCCGCCGGGTCTATTCGATCGAGCGCCACCGGCCGCTGCTGAAGCAGGCGGAGGAGCAGTTCCAGCGGCTGCGCATCACCAACGTCACCACCCGCACCGGCGACGGGTGGAAGGGCTGGCCGGAGCAGGCGCCCTTCGACCGCATCATCGTCACCGCCGCCGCTGACGAGCTGCCGCAGTCGCTGTGCGACCAGCTCGCGATCGGCGGGATCATGGTGGTGCCGGTGGGGCGGACGGGCGCGCAGCGGCTGCTCAAGGTCCGCCGCGGCGAGGACGGTCTCGACATCCGGACGATGGGCAACGTGCGGTTCGTGCCGCTGGTGCGAGGCACCGCCGACCTCGACGTGCCGAACGCGGTCACCCGCAGCGGCCCGTCCCGCGACTGGCCGGACCCGCAACTCGCCAATTGAACGCCACATTCAGCCTGATAGCCTGAGCAGTCTAGGAAGCTCCGAGTCGGGAACCAGCTGATGTGGCGCGCACTCGCCCCCATGCTTCTCGCCGCCGTCGTTTCCGGATGCGGCTTCGCCGGCGTCAATCCCCGCTCGTCGGGTTCCGCGCCGGGCCAGATGGGGCACCAGGTCGCCGCGGGCGAGTCCATCTATTCCATCGCCAACCGCTACGGCACCACCCCTGAGGCGATCGCGGCCCGCAACGGGCTGCAGCCGCCCTACCAGCTCACCGTCGGCCAGCGGCTGATCCTGCCGGCACCGTCCAGCTATACCGTGCAGCCGGGCGAGACGATGGACATGATCGCCCGCCGCTACGGCACCACGCCGGCGGAGCTGGCGCGGGTGAACGGCATCGGCGCGCCCTACACCGTCGTCCCCGGCCAGACGCTGACCATCCCGCAGGGCACCGGGGCCGGCGTCGGCGCCGGATACGGGCCGACCGTGGCTGCGGTGCCCGCGACCGGCAGCCCGGTGCAGGTCTCCGAGCTGCCGCCGCCAGGCTCGACCGCCTATTCCACGCCGGGAACCTATGCCGCGACCGGGGGTGCCGCGACCGGGGGGGCCTATCCGGCGCCGCCGGCGCCACCGGTTTCCTCGCCCGTCGGCGGCACCGCGCCCGCGCTGCCGCCCGCGATGCCGGCGACCTCCGCGCCGGCAGGAACGGCGACCGGCGCGCCGATTCCGCTGACCGGCACGCCGGATCAGCCGGTGACGGCAACCGTCGGCCAGCCGCAGGTCTATTCGCTGACGCCGCCCCCGGGGGAGGATCCGGCCGGGCAGACGGCGAGCGCCGTCGCGGAGCCGGCGCTGCCGCCGGCCGACACCCCGGCGCAGCCGGCCTCGACCGGGGCCGCCGACACGTCACCGCCGCCGGCCCAGAGTTCGGGCGGCGGCCTGCCGGCTCTCAGCGGCTCCGGCTTCCTGCGGCCGGTGACGGGGCAGGTGCTGACCGGATTCGGCGAGGGCAGCCCGGTGCCCAATGACGGGGTCAACATCGCCGCACCCCGTGGCACGCCGATCCATGCGGCGGAGTCGGGCGTCGTCGCCTATGTCGGCGAGGACATCGACACCTTCGGCAACCTCGTGCTGATCCGCCACGCCGAAGGCTGGGTCACCGCCTACGGTCATGCCGACGCGATCCTGGTGAGCGAGGGCGACGTGGTCAGTCGCGGCCAGGTGATCGCCCGCGTCGGCAACACCGGATCGGTGACGGTGCCGCAGCTTCACTTCGAGCTGCGCCGCGGCACCGAGCCGGTCGATCCGCTCGCCTACATCGAGGGGTAGGGCGGGTCAGTCCAGGGTCCGGCCCAGCCGGCCCGCCAGATCCGTGATGAACTGCCAGGCGACGCGGCCGGAACGGGAGCCGCGGGTGACAGCCCATTCCTTCGCTTCCGCGTGCAGCGTCTCGCGGTCGATGGGCAGCCGGTAGTGGGCGGCATAGGCATCGACCATGGCGAGATAGGTCGGCTGGTCGCAGGGATGGAAGCCGAGCCAGAGCCCGAAACGGTCGGAGAGGGAGACCTTCTCCTCGACCGCCTCGCCGGGATTGATCGCGCTGCCCTGCTCGTTCTCGATCATGTCGCGCGCCATCAGGTGGCGCCGGTTCGAGGTGGCGTAGAACAGCACGTTTGGCGGCCGGCCCTCGACGCCGCCGTCGAGCACGGCCTTCAGCGACTTGTAGCTGGTGTCGTCGCTGTCGAACGACAAATCGTCGCAGAAGATCAGGAACCGCCGGCGCACCGGGCGCAGGTGGCCGAGCAGCGCGGGGAGCGTGCCGATTTCCTCGCGGTGGATCTCCACCAGCACCAGCGGCTCGGTCCGGCCGAGATTGACCGCGGCATGCACTGCCTTCACCAGCGAGCTCTTGCCCATGCCGCGGGCGCCCCACAGCAGGGCGTTGTTCGCCGGCAGGCCGTTGGCGAAGCGCTCGGTGTTGGCGCGGAGGATGTCGCGCACGCGGTCCACGCCCTGGAGCAGGTCGAGGTCGATGCGGCTCACGCTCTCGACCGGCTGCAGCCACTCCTCCTCGCCGTGCCAGATGAAGGCGTCGGCCGCGCTCCAGTCCACGTCCGGCGGCTCGGGCGGCGCCATGCGGTCCAGCGCGTCCGCGATCTGCCGCAGCACGGGTTCAATGTCGGTTTCGGGCATGTCAGGGATCACCATTCATCCGGTCGGCGGGGACGGTAACCGGTCGCCCCGGCACGGTCAATTCCGCGGGCCGGACCGGAACCGCGCCGCGGGTCGCCGCGCTTCCCACGGACACGGCTCGTGGCTATCGTCCCGCGCAGTTTGACACCATTGCGTTGGGGGCTATAGTCCGCCGACTTTGCCAAGGGGGATATTGTGATGCTGATTTCATCAGCGTGGGCGCAGGAGGCGGGCGGGGACGCCGCGGCGGCTGCGGCGGCCGCACCGGGAGAAGGGAGTTTTCTCCTCTCTCTTGCACCGCTGATTCTCATCTTCGTCGTCTTCTATTTCCTGCTCATCCGGCCGCAGCAGAAGAAGATGAAGGCGCACCGGGCGCTGGTCGCCAGCGTGCGCCGCGGCGACCGCGTCGTGACCCAGGGCGGCATCCTCGGCACGGTGACGAAGGTGCTGGGCGAAAATGAGGTGCAGGTGGAGATCGCGGAAGGCGTGCGCGTGCGGGTGATCAAGCACACGCTGAGCGACGTGCTGAGCCGCACCGACGCCCGCGCGGCCGAGGCTGCGGCAGCCAAGCCGGAGGACGGCTCCGGCTCCGGCCAGGGCGGCGGCCTGCTCGGCCGGTTCAAGAAGTCCAACGGGTGAGCGCCCGCGCCCGGGCCTTCCGGGGGAGTATCCGCTAGATGCTGCGCCAGTCGCCGTGGCAGATCGCGTTCGTGCTGGGCGTCCTGCTGCTGAGCCTCCTGTTTGCCGCGCCGAACCTGTTCACGCGCGAGCAGCTGGCGAACGTGCCGTCGTGGCTTCCGAACAAGCAGCTCAGCCTCGGGCTCGACCTGCAGGGCGGCGTGCACTTCCTGCTGGGCGTGGACCTCAGGACGGCCCATGCCGAGCGCATGCAGAGCGTCGAGGACGCGGTGCGGGGCGCCTTCAACGATGCCTCGCCGCGTGTCGGCTACACCGGCCTGTCCGCGGGGCCGGAGGCGGTGACCTTCACCCTGCGCGACCCGGCTGACCGGGACCGCGCGACCGCGCTGCTCACGGCGGTCGATCCGACCTTCGAGGTCACCATCGCCGAGAACGGCGCGGGGCGCGTGGCCTACAGCGAATCGGCGCGCCAGACGCTGGACCAGCAGACGATCGACCGCGCGATCGAGGTGGTGCGCCGGCGCATCGACGTGCTGGGCGTCCGCGAGGCGACGGTGCAGGCGCAGGGCACCGACCGGGTGATCGTGGAGGTGCCGGGGGCGGACGATCCGCAGGCGATCCTGGACGTGCTCGAGCAGACGGGCACGATGACCTTCCATCTGCTCAACCCGGCGGTCTCGCCCAACGATCCGCGCCCGCCGGCCGGCACCGTGATCTATCCGGACGAGACCGGGACCGCGATGTACCCGGTGTTCAGCCGGATCGAGACCCACGGCGCCGACATCGAACATGCCGCGCCGCAGTTCACCGACCAGGGCTGGGTCGTCTCCTTCCGGTTCAACGCCAAGGGCGCCCGCGACTTCGCCCGGGTGACGTCGGAGCACGTCGGCGAGATGCTGGTCATCGTGCTCGACCGCAAGGTGATCAGCGCGCCGCGGATCGACGAGCCGATCACCGGCGGCAGCGGCATCATCCGCGGCAACTTCAACGCCGAGACGGCGACCAATCTCGCCGTGCTGCTGCGCGCCGGCGCACTGCCGGCGCCGCTGGACGTGCTGGAACAGCGTACGGTCGGCCCGGGCCTCGGCCAGGATTCGATCGACGCCGGCATCCTCGCCTGCGCCGTCGGCGCGGTGCTGGTCATGGGCCTGATGGTGGCCACCTACGGCCTGTTCGGGATGTTCGCGAACATCGCGCTCATCTTCAACGTGATCATGATCCTCGCGGTCATGTCGCTGCTGCAGGCGACGCTGACGCTGCCCGGCATCGCCGGCATCGTGCTGACGATGGGCATGGCAGTCGATGCGAACGTGCTGATCTACGAGCGAATACGCGAGGAACTGGCGGCAGGCCGAACGCCGCTGAGCGCGGTCGAGGCGGGTTTCGCCCGCGCCTTCACCGCCATCGTGGACGCGAACGTCACGACGCTGATCGCGGCCGTGATCCTCTACAACTTCGGCACCGGGCCGATCAAAGGCTTCGCCGTTACCCTGGCCGTGGGCGTGATCTCGTCCATGTTCACCGCGATCATGGTGACGCGCCTCCAGGTCGCCTGGTGGATGCGGCGGCGCCGCTCCCGCGTGCTCGTGATCTAGGGAAACGGCGATGCGTCACCTGCACCTGGTTCCGCTCAACCCCCGCATCGGCTTCATGCGGATCCACAAGCCCGCGATCGCGATCTCCGTGCTGCTGGTGGTGGCCTCGTTCGTCCTCTACTTCGCCAAGGGGCTGAACTACGGCGTGGACTTCACCGGCGGCGCGCTCATCGAGGTGCGCACCGAGGGGCCGGCGGACGTCGCCACCATGCGCGCCCAGCTCGGCGCGCTGGACCTCGGCGAGGTCACGCTTCAGACCTTCGGCGCCGAGGACACGGTGCTGATCCGGGTGCAGGCCGACACGGACAGCGAGGGCGGTCAGGCGGCGGTCACCGCCATGGTCCAGAACGCGCTCGGCGCGGACGTGGAGCTGCGCCGGGTGGAGTTCGTCGGGCCGAAGGTGGGCGGCGAGCTGCAGGAGGCGGCGATCTGGGCCGTCATCATCGCGCTCGCCGGCATCATGGTCTACGTCTGGTTCCGCTTCGAGTGGCAGTTCGGCGTCGCCGGCGTCGCCGCGCTTGCCCACGACGTGATCACCACCGTCGGGCTGTTCGCCTTCCTGGACCTGGAGTTCAACCTGACGACCGTTGCGGCGGTGCTGACCATTGCCGGCATCTCGATCAACGACACGGTCGTGATCTTCGACCGGATGCGCGAGAACCTGCGCAAGTACAAGAAGACCCCGCTGTCGGAGCTGATCGACCTGTCGGTGAACCAGACGCTGTCGCGGACGGTGATGACCACCCTGACCACACTGGTCGCGCTGCTGGCCCTGTTCCTTGTGGGTGGGCCGGTGGTCCGCGACTTCTCCGGCGCGATGATCTGGGGCATGGTCGTCGGCACCTATTCGTCCGTGTTCGTGGCCGGGCCGATGCTGATCTACCTGAAACTCAAGCGCGACGACGACAGCGCCGAGCAGGAGCGGGCGGCGGAGGCCGCTCCGGCGTCCTGATGGACATCACCCCGCACGTCGCCCGCGACGCGAAGGTCATCCAGCGCTACGGGCCGGGGCGGTTCACGATCTCGGGCGAGGTGTTCCACGGGCCGGTGGTGGTGACGCCGACCTCGGTGCAGCCGTTCACCGACCGGCCGCTGCCGGAATAGGACGAGGCGGCAATGGCGCCCGTTCTGGAGGCCGAGCCGGCGGTGGAGATCCTCCTGATCGGCACCGGCTCGGCCATGGCGCCGATCCCGCCAGCCCTCCGGGCGCTGCTGCGCAGCCGCGGCATCGGCTGCGACGGCATGGACACCGGCGCCGCCTGCCGCACCTACAACGTGCTGCTGGCCGAGGGACGCCGCGTCGCGGCCGTGCTTATTGCAGTCGCTTGACATTTCGCTGTAGAACCTTGTTGTAGCTGCAAAACGACGCGGTCGTTCGCCAACAGCAGGCCGAGAAGCCGATGCGCCTTGTTTCTTTCCTGGGGATCGCGGTCCTTGCGGGCCTGGTCACGGCATGCCAGACGACCGGGGACGACGCGGACGTCGCGGCAGTGGGCACGCCGGTTGACGGGGCGGGCGGCGCGGGCGACACCGCCGGCGGGGGCCTCGGCGGCCTCGCCGACGATGCGGTCGTCCGGCTGCAGGTCGAGGACTACCAGAAGCACCTCGACGAGGTGATCATCGCCTACCGCTTCTGCGTCCGCGCTTCTGCGCTGGAGCTCGACGACGGCAGCTCGGACCCGGAGCTCATCCTCGACCGCGCCCAGCGCCGCTGCGAGGACGAGTACCGCACCGTGCACCGCACGGCGTCGCTGCTGAACAGCATCGACCGGATTGCCAACCTGCGCGCCGAAAGCAAGCAGGCGGCGCTGGAATCGCTGCGCGCGGCCCGCGCCTCCTGACCGCCGCGAACGGGCGGGACACCAAGGAAAAAACGGCGGGACGCAGGTCCCGCCGTTGTCGTTCCGGCCGGAGCCGTGCGGGCTCAGGCCTTGCTGAAGTTCTCGGACGCGAAGTCCCAGTTGATCAGGTGATCGAGGAACGCCTTGAGGAAGTCCGGGCGCCGGTTGCGGTAGTCGATGTAGTAGGCGTGCTCCCAGACGTCGCAGGTGACGAGCGGCACGCCGGGGCCGACCAGCGGGGTTTCGGCGTTGGGGGTCTTGGTCACCTTGAGGCTGCCGCCCTCCTTCACCAGCCAGGCCCAGCCGCTGCCGAACTGGGTGGTGCCGGCCTGCACGAAGGCCTCCTTGAACCCGTCCAGGCTGCCGAAGTCCCTGTCGATGGCCTCCTTCAGCGCGCCGGTGGGCGCACCGCCGCCGCCGGGCTTCATCGAGTGCCAGAAGAAGGTGTGGTTCCAGATCTGGGCCGCGTTGTTGAACACGCCGGTCTTCGACGCGTTGCCGTGGGACTCCCTGATCAGCGTGACGAGGTCCTTGTTCGCGTCGTCCGTCCCTTCGATCAGTTTGTTCAGGTTCGTGACATAGGCGGCGTGGTGCTTGCCATGATGGAAGTCGAGGGTTTCGCCCGAGTAGTGCGGCTCCAGCGCCGTCCGCTCGTAGGGCAGGGGGGGAAGTTCGAACGCCATTGGTGCCTCGGTCCCATGTCTGGTTGTTGCGTGGCGGCCGGGCCGAAGAGAAAGGGCGGGAGCCCAGCCATAGCCATCCACATAGAGCTTTGCCGCCGTGCTGTGAACCCTTTCGCCGCGCCCGCATCGGCAGGGTTCGCTCCGCCCGTTGCGTCCGCGGCCGCGATCGGCATGCTGCGCGGATGACCGTCGAACCCGGACCGGACGCGGACGTCGCCTACTGCGTGGAGCAGCTCCGCGAGAGCGACCGCGACCGCTACCTCTCCCTCCTGCTCGCGCCGGCGGACGCGCGGGCGGCCCTCAGCGCCCTCTACGCCTTCCGGCTGGAGGTGGCGAAGACCCATGCCGTCGTCAGCGAGCCGATGCTGGGCCAGATCCGGCTGCAGTGGTGGCGGGAGAGCATCGACGGCCTGTTCGCTGGTACGCCGCGCCGCCATGCGGTGCTGACGCCGCTGGCCGGCGCGGTGCGGGAACGGGGGCTCCCGCGGGCGCCGTTCGATGCGGTGATCGACGCTCATGAGCGCGACCTCGACCTGGCACCTTTCCCCGACTCCGAGTCGCTCGAGCGTTACTGCACGGAGGTCGAGGGCAGCATCGTCGCGCTCGCGTTCGCCATTCTCGGCGGGCCGGTCGAAGGCGCCCGCCTCGCGCTGGCTCAGGAGGCCGGGCGCGCCATCGGGATGGCGGGCCTGCTGCGGCGGCTGGCGCCCGGCCGGCGCTCCGGCCCGCTCGCGATCCCGGCCGCGGTCGCCTCCGCCCAGGGTCTCGATCCGGACGACCTGCGCCGGGTTTCGCTCGACGATGGCCGGATGCGGGCGTCGGTGGAGGCGGTGGCCGGCCTTGCGCGCCGGCGGCTGTCGGCGGCGCGGGCGTTGCGCCGGGCGGCCGGCCCGCGGGACTGCGCGGCGCTGCTGCCGCTGACCTCGGCGGGCGGGCTGCTGAGGCGGCTGTCGGCCGCCCGCTTCCACGCCGCCGACCCGCGCGTCGTCGAGCCGGCGCCGGGCGAAATGTGGCGGCTCGCGCTGGCCTCGCTGCTGCGCCGCTTTTAAGCTGTCCGTATCCAGGATCACCACGGAGGCCAACCCATCATGCGCCATGCCCTCATCGCCCTCGGGATCGGCCTTGCCGCGGGGCCGGCAGCCGCGGACGGCTATGACACCGTCCGCGCCGCGCTCGATGCGGGCGACTATCCGACGGCCTATGCGACCCTGGCCGAGATGGGCGACGGCGGCGACACGCTGGCGATGACGATGCTGTCGAACCTGCTGCTGTCGGAAGTCGCCGGTCCGGCGGACCTGGGGCTCGCCGTCGCCTGGCTGGAGCAGGCCGCGGCGCAGGGCAGCGTTCACGCCATGCTCCGCCTGGGCGCGATCCACCAGCTGCACGGCCAGGCGCTGTTCCCCGACCGCCAGGCGCCGGTGACCATGGCGGTCGGTTTTCCCGAGGCGGCGGACTACTACCGCCAGGCGGAGGCAGCGGGCTCGGAGGTGGCGCTGAGCCGGCTCGCCGGCCTCTACCGGCTGTCGATGATGTCCGCGCTCGATCCGTCGCTGACGCGGGAACAGGAAGCGGCGCTCGCGCGCAGCTACATGGAACGGGCGGTGGAGGCCGGGCGGCCCGACGCGATGGCGATGCTGGCCCACGTCATCCGGGTGGAGGATCCGCCGCGGTCGGCGGCGCTGTTCCGGCGCGCGGCGACGCTGGGCGACCAGGTGGCGCTGGGCATCCTCGCGGTGGCGCCGGAGATGGGCGGCGTCACCGACCCGGTCGAGGCGCTGTCGTGGGCCTATGCAGCGCGGATGGCGTGGGAGCGCGATCCGAACCCGCGGTCGCCGCTGTTCATCATGGCCGGGGCCGACACCTGCCACCAGTTCCTGGAGATGATGGAGAACATCATCCTCGCCGCCCCGGACCCCGATCGCGCGGCGGCCGAGGCCATGGCGGCGGAGATCGCGGCAGGCTGGCCGAACCTGCTGCCGGGGCAGGGGAGCACGCAGGGCGGCGGGCTGTTCGGGCGCAACTAGAGCCCGCCGCGGCAGACCGCTTCGCCGGCAGGCCGTGGCTATTCCGCGGCCTGCGCCTTCGGGTGCAGCCAGCCGTCGAGGTCGGCGAGGGCGCGCGCGGAGAGCGCGTGCTTGCGCTCGCGGCCGCGCAGCCGGTCCTTCTTCGGCCCGTCGTCGCCCGGGAAGCCGGGGAACAGCCCGAAGTTCACGTTCATCGGCTGGAAGGTTTCGGCGTCGGCCCCGCCGGTGATGTGGGCGAGCAGGGCCCCGAGCGCGGTGGTCCGCGGCGGCGGGACGACCGCCTCTCCCTTCATTTCCGCCGCGGCGAAGCGGCCGCAGAGCAGCCCGATCGCGGCGCTTTCGACATAGCCCTCGACGCCGGTGATCTGGCCGGCGAAGCGCACCCGCGGGTCGGCCTTCAGCCGGCACAGCGGGTCCAGCAGCAGCGGCGAGTTGATGAAGGTGTTGCGATGGATGCCGCCGAGGCGGGCGAACTCTGCCTGCTCCAGCCCCGGGATCATGCGGAAGATCCGCACCTGCTCGCCGTGCTTCAGCTTTGTCTGGAAGCCGACCATGTTGTAGAGCGTGCCCAGCGCATTGTCCTGGCGGAGCTGGACCACGGCGTAGGGGCGGCGGCCGGTGCGCGGGTCGGTGAGGCCGACCGGCTTCATCGGACCGAAGCGCAGCGTGTCGCGGCCGCGCTCGGCCATCACCTCGATCGGCAGGCAGCCCTCGAAATAGGGCGTATCGCGCTCCCAGTCCTTGAACGCCGTCTTCTCGCCCGCCAGCAGGGCGTCGACGAACGCCTCGTACTGCGCCTGGTCCAGCGGGCAGTTGATGTAGTCGGCGCCGTCGCCGCCCGGGCCGCCCTTGTCGTAGCGCGACTGCTTCCAGGCCTTGCCCATGTCGATGCTGTCGGCATGGACGATCGGCGCGATCGCGTCGAAGAAGGCGAGCGCCTCCGCGCCGGTGCGGGCGCGGATCGCCTCGGCCAGCCCCGGCGCGGTGAGCGGGCCGGTGGCGATGATGACGCTCTGCCAGTCGGCGGGCGGCCAGCCGTCGAGCTCCTCGCGCACCACGGTCACCCGCGGATGGGCGGCCAGCCGCTCGGTGACGGCGCCGGAGAACTGCTCGCGATCGACCGCCAGCGCACCGCCGGCCGGCACCTTGGCCGCGTCGCCGCAGGCGAGGATGAGCGAGCCGCAGCGCCGCATCTCCTCGTGCAGCAGGCCGACGGCGTTGTTCTGCGCGTCGTCGGAGCGGAAGGAGTTGGAGCAGACCAGCTCGGCCAGCCGGTCGGTCTGGTGTGCCTCCGTCCGGCGGACCGGCCGCATCTCGTGCAGCACGACATCGACGCCGGCCTCTGCCGCCTGCCACGCCGCCTCGGAGCCGGCGAGGCCGCCGCCGACGATGTGAAGGACCCGTTTGTCGCTCATGGCAGGTCAGATAACGGCCCGCGCCGGGGACTTCAAGCCGGCTCGCCGCGCGGCAGGGTGGCAGGGCCGCTCCGCCGGGGCTATCGTCGGCCACCGGACACGGCCGCGAGGAGTCGACGATGGCGCAGCGGGAATGCCGGATGACGGGGGCCGCGATGCTGCTGGCGGGGGCGATGGTGGCGGCGGCCGGGGCGACGCCGGCGGCGGCGCAGGACGGGGGTTTCGTCTCCAGCGTCCGGGTGGGCGTGCTCGCCCACGACTACGGCCCGTTCACCGTCCATGACGAGGACGCCGTCGACCTCAACCTCGAGGTGCTGTTCGCGAGCCCGGACTTCCTCGAGCCGATCCTCGCGCCGCGACCGCACATCGGGGTCACGGTGAACAGCCGCAGCGACGCGACCGACCAGCTCTATGCCGGGCTCACCTGGTCGTTCGACCTGACCGACAGCCTGTTCTTCGAGATCGGGGGCGGCGGGGCCGTCCACAACGGCGAGACCGGGCGGGTGCCGGGGGACAGGACGCTGCTCGGCTGCCGCTTCCTGTTCCGCGGGCTCGCCGGGCTGGGGCTCCGCCTCGCCGAGCAGCACAGCCTGTCGCTGCACTTCGACCACATCTCCAACGCCTACCTCTGCGGCGAGAACGAGGGGCTGGAGACGGTCGGCATCCGCTACGGCTACGACTTCTGACGACGGGTCGCCCAAGGGGAGGGAACCCGTGGCGGAGCGGGCGCCCCGCCACGGGCGCGGCCGCTACGGGCGCGCCTCGAGGATCATGTTGAACGGCGTCTCGGCCGCGCGGCGGACGCGGGTGAAGCCGCCCCGGGTGATCACCTCGCGCAGCCGCGCCTCGCCGGCCTGGGCGCCGAGGCCGAGGCCGCGGTCCTGCGCCAGCGAGGTCGGCAGGCAGATCATCGTCGAGGCGGCGTAGTAGAGCCGGCCGACCGGGTTCAGGTTGTCCTCCAGCCGGTCGCCGGCCAGCGGCTCCACGATCATCCAGGTGCCGTCCTCGGCGGTCGCCTCGCGGATGCGGGTCGCGGCGCCGACCGGGTCGCCCATGTCGTGGACGCAGTCGAAACAGGTTCAGCTTCTCGGAATCGGCCTGCAGCTGCATGTCGAAATCTCCCCTTGTCCGGGCGTGCCTCGAGGTCGCGCGCCGCGTGAAGCAGAGGGGAGATACACAACCGGAGCCGCGGGCGAAGTGCACGCGTGCACAAGACCTGTGACGGCGGCCATGGCGGCTGCCGGCAACTCAGGCGCTGCGGCGGGCCTCGGCGAGGCGCGGCCGCAGCAGCGGGGCGAGGAACCGGCCGGTGTAGCTCTCCGGCACGGCGGCGACCTCCTCCGGCGTGCCGGTGGCGACGATCCGGCCGCCCTTGTCGCCGCCCTCCGGGCCGATGTCGACGATCCAGTCGGCGGTCTTGATGACCTCGAGGTTGTGCTCGATCACCAGCACCGTGTTGCCGGCGTCCACCAGCGCGTGCAGCACCTCCAGCAGCTTGCGCACGTCCTCGAAGTGGAGGCCGGTCGTCGGCTCGTCGAGGATGTAGAAGGTGCGCCCCGTGGCCCGCCGCGACAGCTCCTTCGACAGCTTCACCCGCTGCGCCTCGCCGCCGGAGAGCGTCGTCGCCGACTGGCCGACCTTGATGTAGCCGAGGCCGACCCGCTGCAGCGTCGTCATCTTCTCGCGGATCGCCGGCACCGCCCTGAAGAAATCCGCGGCCTCGTCGACCGTCATGTCCAGCACGTCGGCGATGGATTTCTCGCGGTAGGTGACCTCCAGCGTCTCGCGGTTGTAGCGCTTGCCCTTGCAGACGTCGCACTGGACGTAGACGTCGGGCAGGAAGTGCATCTCGATCTTGATGACGCCGTCGCCCTG
>ERZ777003.2819-NODE-2819-length-18743-cov-5.849476_pt1 | contig 18743 bp, 18 predicted proteins | sample MGYA00374956_ERZ777003 | MGnify/ENA primary metagenome ERZ777003 (study PRJEB29302, sample SAMN06268252) | bioreactor metagenome | isolation source: Joint BioEnergy Institute, California, USA | place: USA:Joint BioEnergy Institute, California, USA | collected... | reverse complement strand
CTCGCGCGTCGTGCAGAGAAACGAGACTATAGCAGAAGTTTTTTGAGGGTGTCAACAAGGCGGAATCGACCGGCAATGCAGTCGCAGAATGTTGCCGCCTGGCAACGTGCCCCACTTTCAACTCCTGCCACCACGGAGCGGCTTCACCTCACGCTGCTAGTGTCGCAGCCCCTTGCGACGCAAGGGGCTGATCGAGTGGCGTCACGTGATCTCGCTTCCATCACTGCATACTGATAGCGTTCGCGATGAAGGCCCGATCGACTGCCGTAACGATCCGTCGGGACTGGCAGCACGCACAATGGCCCATGACCATTGCGCGCCACCCAGCCGGCCACCGGCGGGTGCCGTCCATCCACCCGCCTATTCGTGCCTGAACTCTGGCTGGCGCTTTTCCATGAACGCGCGCATGCCTTCTTTCTGATCGTGCGTGGCAAACGCCGCATGGAACTGGCGCCGCTCGAACAGTACGCCTTCGCTGAGCGACGTCTCGAACGCGCGGTTCACGCACTCCTTGGCCATCATGAGCGCAGGCAACGACATGGATGCGATCACCGTAGCCGCCTCGAGCGCTTCGTTCATGAGCTCACTTGCCGGTACCACACGCGACACCAGTCCGGCACGCTCAGCCTCGTCGGCTTTCATGTAGCGGCCGGTGAGGATCAGGTCCATGGCCTTGGCCTTACCGATGGCCCGGGGCAGGCGCTGGGTGCCACCTGCCCCGGGCAGGACGCCGAGCTTGATTTCAGGCTGCCCGAAACGGGCCGTATCGGCGGCAATGATGATGTCGCACATCATGGCCAGCTCGCAGCCACCCCCCAGCGCATACCCGGCCACCGCCGCAATCACCGGCTTGCGAATACGTCTCAGGGTTTCCCAGTTGCGGGTGATGTAATCGCCCGCATAGGCGTCGGTGTAGGTCCAGCCCTGCATCACGGAGATGTCGGCGCCCGCGGCGAACGCCTTCTCATTGCCCGTAATGATGATGCACCCGATATCCGGATTGCGCTCGAACGCCAGCAAGGCTTCGCCTAGCTGGTCCATCAGCTCGTCGTTGAGCGCATTGAGCGCCTGTGGGCGGTTTAGGGTAAGAATGCCGACGCGGCCCTTCACTTCCGAAAGAACAAAGGCTTCGCTCATGTATCTTCTCCTGCGGCTACTCAGCATGTTGTCATTGCATTCAAGCGCATTATCGCTTGCATGTCATGCCTTTGCCGCCACGGGCGATAATCGACACGACACATAAACATCGGACGGCACCTCGTTTCGTTCTTCTCATGAGCAATCAGCCCCCCATTCGGTATCGACTCCATCCCATGGACCTGGCCGGCCACCGCTTCCGGGTCGACGTCACCACTGAGCGCCCCGACCCGGCCGGTCAGATGGTTTCGTTGCCTGCCTGGATCCCCGGCAGCTATCTCATGCGCGAGTTCGCCCGACAGATCGAATCCATCGAAGCCCACTGCGGCACGCGCCGGGTGGCGCTGCACAAAGTCGACCGCAACACCTGGCAGGCCGACCCCTGCATGGGCCCGCTCACCATCACCAGCGTGGTGTATGCTTGGGATCTGTCAGTCAGGGGCGCACACCTGGACGAGACCCACGCATTCGTGAACGGCACCAGCGTCTTCCTGCGCGTCCACGGGCAGGAAGCAGCGGAATGCCTGCTGGAGCTCGTGCCGCCAGCGACATCCGCCACAGCGGGGCGTCGCCGCTGGAAGGTATATACGAGTCTGCCGGAAGCCGACGGGTACCCGGGCGCCGCGAAGCGCCATGGCTTTGGCTGGTACCGGGCTCCCGACTACGACGCGCTGCTCGATCACCCGATCGAGATGGGTACGCCGCAGACCATCTCCTTCGAGGCGCATGGAGCTACCCACGAGATGGTCTTCACGGGCATGGCCCCGGGGCTGGACCTGGAGCGCATCGCCACCGACGTGCGCCGGATCTGCGAGACGCAGATCGCCCTGTTTGAACCCGACACCCTGGCCGCCCCCTTTCTCGACAGCGCTGGGCGCTACGTCTTTCTCACCATGATTACCGGCGACGGCTATGGCGGGCTGGAGCACCGCGCATCGACGGCATTGATGACTTCACGCAACGATCTGCCAGTACGCGGCAAACCCGAGCAGACGGACGGTTACCGTTCATTCCTGGGCCTGGTCAGCCACGAATACTTCCACACCTGGAACGTGAAGCGCATCAAACCGGCCGCGTTCGCACCCTATGATCTGTCGCGCGAGAACTACACGCGCCTGCTCTGGGTGTTCGAGGGGTTCACCTCCTATTACGACGACCTGATGCTGCTGCGCTCAGGCGTCATTACCCTTGACGACTACCTGCGGCTGGTCGCAAAGAACATCACCACGGTGCTGCGGGGTCCCGGTCGCCTGAAGCAGAGCGTCGCGGAAAGCTCCTTCGATGCCTGGACACGCTTCTACCGGCAGGACGAGAATTCCCCCAACGCCCTGGTCAGCTACTACAGCAAGGGCGCTCTGGTCGCGATGGGCCTCGATCTCACGATCCGCCATGCCACCGGCGGGGCCCGTTCGCTCGACGACGTGATGCGCCTGATGTGGCGTCGCTACGGGCGCGACTTCTATGCAGGCTGCCCGGTGGGCATCCGTGAAGACGAAATGCCGATGCTGATCCAGGAAGCTACCGGCGTCGATGTGCGCGATTACCTGGCCCGCCATGCGGACGGACGCGAAGACGTTCCGCTTGACCGGCTGCTGGCCACCCAGGGATTCCAGCTGGAATGGAAACCCGAGAGTGAGCTGCCCTCACTGGATGTCCGTACGCGCGTCAACGGCAACGAGGTCGTCCTTGCCACGGTGTACGAAGGCGGCGCTGCGCACCGGGCAGGACTGTCGGCGCACGATATCCTGGTTGCGATCGACGGCCTCAGGGTCAACAGCCAGGCGGCGCTGGACCAGATCCTGCGGCGCTACCATCCGGGAAACACCATACGGGTCCACGTCTTCCGCCGCGATGAATTGCGCGAGTTCAGCCTCACGCTGTCCAGCCCGCCGTCAATCGCGTGCACCATCACGCCGGCAGCCAGCAGCGACGCAGCCCGCAGCACCGACCACATCTCATTGACAGCTGAAGCGGCCAACGCTTCGGCAGGCCGGTCGTGACCAGCCCGGAAGGAGACGCCGATGACCGCATCCTTCAATGGCACGCACGCGTTTCTGCAGAACTTCGCACTCGACGGCCAGGTGGCCCTGATCACTGGCGCGGCGCGCGGCCTGGGCTGGGAGATCGCACGCGCCATGGCGTCTTCGGGCGCCCACGTGATACTGAATGGGCGTGACCGCGCCGCATTGCAGCAGGCAGCCGACACGTTGCGCAATGCGGGACTTGCCGCGTCGATCGCGCCGTTCGAAGTGGGCGATGGCAAGGCTACACAGAGGGCCATCGACGCGATCGAGACCGTGCACGGACGCCTCGACATCCTGGTGAACAACGTGGGTGCCCGCCATCGCCAGCGGCTGCATCAGTTCACGGACGACGCCATCCGGGCGCTGATCGACTCCAACCTTACGGGCGCGATCTTGCTCGCGCGCGAGGCCACCCGGTTGATGCTGAAACGCAGGCACGGCCGACTCATCGCGATCACTTCGATCGCCGGGCACGTGGCACGGCCGGGCGACGCCATCTATACCGCGACCAAGGCCGGATTGACCGGACTCGTGCGCGCGCTGGCGGCCGAGTTCGGCCCCCACGGCATTACCAGCAACGCCATCGCTCCCGGGGGGTTCGCCACCGAGGCTAACGCCAGCATGTTAAGCGACCCGGCCGCACGCCGCCATTTCGAGCAGCGCACCCCACTGGGCCGCTGGGGCAACCCTGGGGAAATCGCCGGCGCCGCCGTATTCCTGGCATCCAGTGCCGCTTCCTACGTCAACGGCCACATCCTGGTGGTTGACGGCGGCATGACCATATCCATGTAGTCATTCACCGCCGGCAGGCGGCATACAATGCGACCATGAGCACAACTTCCGACCATTCCCGCGACGCCGTACCCACCCGGGGTACCGCCCTGGTTACAGGTGGCGCGCAACGTATTGGCCGCGTCATAGCCCTCACGCTGGCACGTGCCGGCTGGCGTGTGGCCGTGCATTACGGGCGCTCACGTGATGCAGCGCTGCAAACGGTGCATGAAATCCGAGACCTCGGCGGCGACGCGCAAGCGTTTGCCTGCGACCTCGGCGACGAAAGTGCGGTCGACCAGTTGCTCGACCACATCGCCGCTACATTTGGTGCGGTCGATGTCGTGGTGAACAATGCCGGGCGCTTCGAATACGACGACATTCACACGTTCACCGGGAAGTGTCTGCAGGAACATCTCGGCCCCAACCTGATAGCGCCCCTCGTGCTGGCACGCAACCTCGCCGCCCAGCTGCGGACTCGCGGCGGCGATGCCCGCGGGGTCGTCGTCAACCTGCTCGACCAGAAGCTGTGGAATTACAATCCCGACTTTCTGTCGTACACGCTGACCAAGGCGGCCCTCGACGCGGCCACCACCATGCTGGCCCAGGCGCTGGCTCCCACGGTGCGCGTGGTGGGCGTGGCCCCGGGCCTTACCCTGCCAAGCCATCTGCAGACTCCGGAGCAGTTCGCCCGTACCCATACCATGGCGCCCCTTGGCAAGGCCAGCACACCGGAGACGGTTGCCGACGCCGTGGCATTCGCGGTCGCCAACCCGGCCATCACCGGTACCACCCTCATCGTCGACGGTGGCCAGCATCTGGTGGGGTTTGCACGCGATTTCAGCTTGATGTAGCGCACACACGCCACACACGTTTTCCTTTCTTCAATCTGTAGCAGAACCCGGCTTCGCCACCTACAAACATGCCAACCCGTCGCATTTTCTTTTCACGTCTGGCGGTCGACTCGCGCATCGGTATTCTGGATCATGAGCGGGGGACCACCCAGACGCTGCATGTCGACGCCGAGGTGGACGTGATCATTCGCCCCCCTACGCGGGAAGACAGCATTCACGATGTCCTGGATTACCGGCGCTTGCGTGAAGCCATCGTCGAAGAATGTTCCCGCACGCACGTCGACCTGCTCGAAACCCTGTGCGACCGCCTGGTCGAACGGCTCATGCGCGATTTCGAAGACATCCAGGCAATCCGGCTGCGCATCGGCAAGCCCACTGCGTTCGCGGACTGTGCCGCCGTCGGGATCGAAGTGTTCAAACGTCGTGGCCAGGAGTACGGACATGAGTGCTGAAGGCTTGTTTGACACCCGCAAGCTGCAACGTGAGCGCAACAAGCTGGCCAAGCGGCTGATGCGCCAGGTGGGGCGGGCCATCATCGACTACAACATGATTGAAGATGGCGATCGCGTAATGGTGTGTGTCTCGGGCGGGAAAGACTCCTACGGCCTGCTCGACATCCTGCTGCAACTGCGCGAACGGGCCCCGATCTCCTTCGACATCGTCGCCGTGAACCTCGACCAGAAGCAGCCTGGTTTCCCGGCCGACGTACTGCCGCGTTACCTCGAAAGCCGGGGCGTGCCCTACCACATCGAAACCCAGGATACCTACTCCGTCGTCAAGCGCCTCATTCCCGAAGGCAAGACCATGTGTTCGCTCTGTTCGCGACTGCGGCGCGGCATCCTGTACCGGGTGGCTACCGAGCTCAAGGCCACGAAAATCGCGCTCGGCCACCATCGTGACGACATCGTGGCCACCTTCCTGCTGAACCTGTTCTACGGCGGCATCATGAAGGCCATGCCGCCCAAGCTGGTGTCGGACGATGGCCGGCATGTCGTGATCCGTCCGCTGGCCTACGTCAAGGAGGCCGACCTGATCGCATACGCCGAGTGGAAGCAGTTTCCCATCATTCCGTGCAGTCTGTGCGGCTCGCAGGAGAATCTCAAGCGTCGCGAAGTGTCGCACCTGATGGCCGAATGGGATGCACGCTATCCCGGCCGCGTCGACAATATCTTCAACTCGCTGGGGCGGATCAAGACCTCGCACATGCTCGACCACGGCCTGTACGATTTTGCAGGGCTGAAGCCCACCGGTTACGCCGACCCGGACGGCGACCGGGCATTTGATCCGGTAGACTTCGAATTCGGGCACGCCGCACAACCGGCTGGCCCCCGCGCGGAGCTGGTCAACTTCGATCAAGAAGACGACCTCGACCTGGCCGACGACGACTTCCTGCAACCCGGCGTCGGCCCCGGGCACGACCCCGCCCTCTCGCCCGGGCATCCGGCAACGGCCGATACCGCCCGTGTTTCTCCAATCGCTGTCCCCGATAGATCGTCCGAGTAATTTCGATGAGCCGATTCTGGAGCCCCGTCGTTCAATCGCTGATACCGTATGTACCCGGTGAACAGCCCCGCATCGACAACCTGGTCAAGCTGAACACGAACGAGAACCCGTATGGTCCCTCGCCCCGGGCATTACATGCCATGCGGGAGGCCGCCAACGACGCCTTGCGCCTGTACCCGGATCCCGACTCCACGGCCTTCAAGCACGCCGTCGCCCGCCGCTACGGCGTGGAGCCGCGCAACGTGTTCGTAGGCAATGGCTCTGACGAAGTCCTGGCCCACGTCTTTGCCGCGCTGTTGCGCCACGACCGGCCGCTGGCATTTCCCGATGTCACCTACAGCTTCTACCCGTCGTATTGCCGGCTCTTCGGTATCGAATACCGCACAGTCGCGCTCAACGATCACTTCGAGATTGAAGTAGACGCCTACGGCGACGATGTCGGCGCCATCATTTTTGCCAACCCCAATGCGCCCACCGGGCACCTGCTGCCCCTGGAGGCGATCGAATCACTGGCGAAGCGCCTGCCAGACATCCCGGTGGTGGTAGACGAGGCCTATATCGACTTCGGCGGAGAAAGCGCCGTCCCCCTCACGCGCCAGTACGAGAACCTGCTGGTCGTGCAGACACTCTCCAAATCTCGCTCGCTGGCCGGCTTGCGCGTGGGGTTTGCAATCGGCCATGTCGACCTCATCGAAGGTATCGAACGCGTCAAGAATATCTTCAACTCGTACCCCATCAACCGCATCGCCCTGGCGGGTGCAGTGGCAGCGATGGAAGACAGCGAATGGTTCGAGACCACGCGCCAGCGGGTGATCCGCTCGCGCGAACGCATGAGCTTCGACCTGCGGGAACGCGGGTTCGAAGTGCTTCCGTCGGCGGCCAACTTCGTGTTCGCCCGGCATCCCGGATACGGGGGAGCGGCCCTGGCCGCGGCGCTGCGCGAGCGTGCCATTCTGGTGCGTCACTTCGCGCTGTCCCGCATCGATCAATTCCTGCGCATTTCCGTTGGCACAGAAGAACAGTGCGATGCTCTCGTGAATGCGCTGGATGACATTCTCGGGAAGAAATGACCCATCATCCGGCCCTGCTCCGGCCGCGTGCCGCGGCTGCGGCCGGAAATCCGGCGCACGGACGACACGCGCCGATGCATCAGGAATCGAAATCGTAGGGACCCGCGTATTGGCCGTTGGGGATGAGGTGGCTGACCAGTACCCCATCTTCACCCAAGGCAAACAGCCTGAATCCTGCCGGCTCCAGGTTCCAGTGAGGCCGCGCGGACGGGGCAAAGTCCAGGGCAATCTGGTGGGCGGTTGACGGCGCCACCTGCACCAATGTGCCGCCAAACCGCCGCTCGATAGAGCGGTGCACATGGCCGCAGATGATGCGCTCGACGTTCGGGTAGCGCGACACGAGGCGCTCAAGCTCCGTTGCACCGCGCAGCAGCCGCATGGCATCCATGTGTTCGATGAATGTCGGGAACGGCGGGTGGTGCATGGCGATGACGACCGGCGTGGATGCCCGGCGGTGATGCTCCAGGCGTTCTTCCAGCCAGGCCAGACGGCGTTCGCACAACTCACCATAGGGCTGGCCGGGCGCCACGGTGTCCAGCGCGATCAGCCGCAAGCCGCCTACCTGCACGTCGTACTGGATGAAATCGTCGCACGTTGACTGCTGCAGGTAGGCGTGCGTGGGGAAACACCTGCGCAACGCGGCGCGGTTGTCGTGATTGCCTGGCAGCAGATAGACTGGCATCCGAAGCGGCTGGAGCAACTGTGCAAGGCGCTCGTACTCGATGTCGGAGCCGAGATCCCCAAGATCGCCGGTGATGACCACGGCGTGCGGCGTTTCCGACAGGCTGCCGATCAGGGCTACGGCCGTGCGCACGCAGGCCGCCGTGTCGATGATGTCCTGGGCAGGTCGGGCGGGATCGTAAATATGCAGGTCGCTCAGCTGAACCAGGTAGGTGCGCATGGATGGATGCTGACCGCAAAACCGAATTGCAAGCGTAACGCAATGCGCACTCCGTTGCGTAGACTTTCGTGGCGGTTGTCGTCACTCACCAACGCGTTTTCACGAATTGGCAACAACAATGAATTCCAGCACCGACGCTTATCACCGAGTTCAGGGGTTGCAGCGGGGGCTTGCCATCCTCCGCGCCCTCAATCGGGCGCCCCGGGGCACGCTTACCATCTCGCAACTGGTCAGCGCAACCAACCTGCACCGCACCACCATCAAGCGCATCCTGGAAACACTCGCGGACGAGGGCTGCGTGCAGCGCAGTCTGTCCGACAATGCCTATCAGCTCACCCTGCAGGTGCGCGAACTGAGTGAAGGTTTCACGGATGCGGAGTGGATTTCCCAGATCGCCGCACCGGCCATGGGCGAACTGCTCAAGAACGTGCAATGGCCTTCCGACCTCACCACGCTCGATGGCAGTGCCATGCTCATCCGCGAGAGCACCCACCGGTTCAGTCCGCTGTCGATTCACAAAGCCATGGTCGGCCGCCGCATGCCCCTGCTGCTGTCGGCGTCGGGGCGTGCATACTTCGCCGCTTGTACGCCACAACGCCGGGAGGAACTCGTCAAGCTCATGATTGCAGACGGTGGAGAACAGGGCCGGCTGGCAAGCAATCCGCAGATCGTGCGCACGCTCATCGAGCGCGTGCAGTCGCAGGGGTACGGCACCAACACCGAAGAATGGATACGGGATTCCGGCACCCACGCCATCGCGCTGCCGATATTGCGCTCCGGTGAGCCCATCGGGTGCCTGAACATCGTCTTCCTGAAGCGCGCCATGACCATCGAGCAGGCTGCCCAGCGCCTCCTGCCCCGGTTGCAGGAGGCCGTCGCCCAGATCGAATCGGCCATGACGCAGCAGGACGTCGCCAGCTACTGATGGGAGTATTCGCTGATCAGCTTGGTTTCGAGGAACGCCTCGAGGCCTTCGCAGCCACCCTCGCGCCCGAATCCGCTAGCCTTGATCCCACCAAACGGTGTTTCCGGTGAAGCGATGGAATCCGGCACGCCCAGCGAGTAGGTATTGAGCCCGATCATGCCCGCCCGCAGCTTGCGCGCCAGGTAACGGGCCGTTTCGAGCGATCGCGTGAAGGCATACGCCGCCAGGCCATACTCGAGTCGATTCGCCTCGGCAATGACCGCATCAAGGTCGCTGAACGGGTTGAACGGCACGATCGGTCCGAAGATCTCCTCGTTCATCAGGCGCGCCGATGCAGGCACATGTGTCAGAACCGTCGGCTCCCAGAAGTAACCGGGCAGGTCGGGAGCGCGGCCGCCGCAGCGCAGCGTAGCCCCGCACGCAAGGGCATCTTCCGTGAGGGACTGCATGGCCTGCACCCGGCGCTCGTGCATCAGGGGGCCGACATCGACACCCGGGTCAGCAGCGTCACCCACGCGCAATGTACGCGTCTTCGCCACGAAGGCATCCACGAATCGGTCGAAGATGCTTTCATGCACGAAGTAGCGGCTGGGGTTCACACATCCTTGCGACGCATTCTTGAACTTGCGATAGGCAGTCGCCACCGCCAGCTCTTCCACATCAGGGACGTCGTCCATGATGATGACGGGCGCATGCCCCCCCAGTTCCATGACGCACTTCTTGAGGTACTGTCCGCAGAGTTTCGCGAGCTGACGACCCACCGCAGTGGAGCCCGTAAACGTGATGGCGCGGATCTCGGGGTGCGCAATCAGTTGCTCGGAGGTGCGTGCCGGATCGCCATAGACCACGTTGATCGCGGCCGCGGGCACACCCGCTTCGATGAATGCCTCCACTACCTCGAACGAAGTTGCCGGTGTTTCCTCAGCTGGTTTCAACACCACCGAGCATCCGGCGGCCAGGATGGCGCTGATCTTGCGCAGCGGCAACAGCGCGGGGTAGTTCCAGGGTGCGAACGCCGCCACCGGGCCAATCGGTTCGCGCACGGTCGCCAGACTGTGCTTGGGAATGCGCGAGGGGATGGTACGGCCGTAAATGCGCCTGCCCTCTTCCGCATCCCAGGCCACGATGTCGGCAAGGTTCTTCACCTCGCCCACGGCATCAGCCAGGGGCTTGCCCTGCTCCAGGCACACCAGCTCGGCAATGCGCTGAGTGCGCTCGCGCAGCAGCTGTGCCGCGCGTTGCAGGATCCCCGCCCTTTCGTACGCCGACTTCTCGGACCAGACCTCGAACCCCCGCACGGCAGCCGCCACGGCGTGATCGATGTCTTCGGCGTTGGCAACCGGCAGGCGTCCCAGTTCCGTACCGTTCGACGGATTCAGGACCGCGATCGTACGGCGCTCGCGCGCATCGATCCATTCACCATCGATGAACAGACCCAGATTCCGGTACTGCATCAGCATCTCCTCAGTCGAGCGACAGGTTCATCGACTCGATGCGAGCCTTGTAGCGGGCCCTGTCTTCCTTCAGGAATTGCCCGAACTCCGACGCATCCTGGTCGATCAGTTCCATACCCTTGCTCTCGATGTACTCCTGCCGGAACTTCGGCTGCGTGATCACCTGTGCAACGCTGTCCGAGATTTTCCTGACGACATCATCCGGCGTGGCAGCCGGCGCAACCAGTCCGAAGTAGATCTGGCTGTTCAGGCCCTTGATGCCCGCTTCTTCCAGCGTGGGCACGTCGGGCAGCCCGGGATAGCGCTCGGGCGACACGACGCCGAGAATCTCAACCTTGTCCGACTGCAGCAACGGCAGTGCAACGGGAATGGCAACGACGGCAAGATCGATATGCCCGCCAATAAGGGCCGTGACGGTCTCGGCGTTGCCGTTGTAGGGAATATGGTTGAGCTTCACGCCCGCGCGGGCTGCCATTTCCTCGGGCACCAGGTGCGGCGTGCTGCCTACGCCAAAACTGCCGTACGAAACTTCGCCCGGACGTTGACGCGCAGCGCGCAGCATGTCGTCCACCGTCTTGAATCCCGACTTCTTGCTGGCGAGCAACACGTTACGGGTACCCGCTACGTTATGCACTGGGCGGAAATCCCTCTCGGGGTTGTACGACAGCTTCTTGTACAGGTACTGGTTCACCGACAAAGCCGTGTCGTTCGCGAAGAAAAGCGTGTGCCCGTCGGGGTTCGACTGGGCGACGTGGCTTGCCGCAATCGCGCCACTGGCCCCTGGCCGGTTTTCGACGATGACCGGTTGTCCCAATATTTTCGCGAGATCCTGCGCCATGGCGCGCGCCAGAATGTCGGTGAGACCGCCAGCACCGAAAGGAACAACGATTTTTACCACCCTGGACGGAAACTCCGTGGCAGCGTATACCGAAGACACCAGGGAGCAGACGACGGCAGCCGCCGTCAGTACACGTTTGAACACTCGCATGTAACCTGCCTCGATTCAGTGGAATGGCAACCGGGCGAAGTCGGCCCGCATGCGCCGGTACCTCGCCCGAAAAATAAACCTGTTGAAGTAAGGATATGACCGGTCAAGTTGCCGGCGTGAACAACGCCTCTTTGGGGAAGAGCTCCTCCACTTCCAGCCGGCGCTCGGTCACGCCATGTTCGTAGGCATAGCGCACGAACGCTTCGAGCGACGCGCGGTTGCGTTCAAGCCCGTATGGCCAGAAGTCTTCACCCGCAACGGCCTCGGCCTGCTGCACCGCGTGCAGCATGAGCGGCACGGGGTAGTACGAGCCCGCGGTGTCACGCGCGCGAGCCAGGCTGCGGCGCTTCGACTCTTCGAATGCGTTGCACAATTGCTTCACGACCCATGGGTGCTGCTCATACACGTCGCGGCGCACGCCGATGAGGTGCATGATCGGGAAAATGCCCGTGCGCTTCCAGTAGGCCAGCTCTTCTTCGTACAGGTTCTTGAACAAACGCTCGATCGGACTGTCGGGCCGGTAGAAGATGTCTGGCGTGCGCGCGCTGAATACCGCATCCAGCTCACCGCTCTCCAGCATCTGGCACAGCGAACGATCCTTCACCTGGGTGTAGTTCACGCGCACATCCGCGCGCGGTGGCATGCGATCGACCCGACCAGGCTGGTGCAGGCCGGCCTGCACCCATGTGGCGCTGTAAGGATCAAAGCCATACGACTCTTCCAGCATGCCCCGCGCGTACACGATGGCCGCCATGCCCCACTCAGGCAGGCCGATGCGCTTGTCGTTCAGATCGCTGGGCTTTTCGATGCCCGCTCCCTTGCGCACATAGATGGCCGAATGGCGGAATACCCGCGACGTGTAGACGGGCAGCGCCAGATAAGGCTGCTCGCCGCGCGCGAGTTGCGAGGTGTACGAGCCCATGCCCAGTTCCGAAATGTGCCATTCACGGAAATTGTGCGTGCGATACAGCAGCTCTTCTATCGGACCGTGCGTGGTCACCAGCTGGATGCCTTCGATCGGCACCGCACCCGACGCAACGTCGCGCACATGCTCGTACGCGGAGCAGGCCAGGGAAAGGGTGAGTTTGCTCATGAACGTGTTCCTGACTCGTGTTGAAGGACGCGTTCATTTTGAGCAAGTCGCTTTGGAGCACTCAACTCGGACTATGACAAGGTGCACATTCTGCACCCCATGTCAACTTCTGGTGCGGACAAGCAGGCACTCTTGTAATGTGTTACGTACGCCGAAACGTCCCGGTACATGGTGTTACGGGAAAACCCCGGCGCCAACGGGCAGATGAACTCGTGCCGATTCACTGAACGCAAACCGGCCAGCTCAACGGCTCACCGATTACCCCCGTATCAGAAACAACGGTACAGCGGCCGTTCCGCCGGGGCCCAGCGCGTTCCTCCATACCAGCGCACCTGGCCTTGATCCGGAAGAGCTCGTGTCACCCGATACAACATCAAGACAAACCTGAAAACACAAGATCAGGAGGCAATATGACAAACTTCAACCCATTCCAGATCGTCCGAGGCATTCGCCGCATGCCGCGCTTGCTGAGCATCGTGACAATGATGGGCATCCTCGGTACGGGCGTGGTGCCCGCGGCGCACGCTGCCGACAAGTTCCCCGACCGTCCGCTGCGTTTCGTCATTCCCTACGGTACCGGCGGCAGCCCCGACGTCATCGCGCGGCTGATCGGCCAGCAGGTCTCCGAACTGCTCAAGACACCCGTGGTAGTTGAGAACCGGCCAGGCGCGAACGGCATCATTGCGGCCCAGGCGGTTGCCAAGGAAAGACCCGACGGTTACACGCTGCTGGTGGCCGACACCGGACACCTGGCCATCAACCCCAACCTGTACTCCAATCTCCCGTACAACCCCGTGGCGGACTTCGACCCGGTGAAGCTGGCCGTCGTTACACCGCTCTTCATGGCCGTGCGTTCCGATCTTCCCGTAAACAGCGTTGCCGAGCTGGTCGAATACGCCCGCGCCAACCCCGGCAAGCTGTCGTACGCCTCGTCGGGTAATGGTTCGCCCCACCATCTGGGAATGGAGCAGTTCAAGCTGCTCACCAATACCGACATGATGCATGTACCCTTCAAGGGCGTCGCGGAATCGGTCCCCTCGCTGGTGGCCGGGCGCACCGACCTCATGCTGGTAGCGTTGTCGTCGATCCGACCCCACATCCAGTCGGGCAAGGTCCGTGTGCTGGGCATTGGCTCGCTGAAGGAATCCAGCCTCATGCCCGGCGTTCCGCCCGTGGCGGACGGTGGCGCACCCGGCTTCATCGCCCTGTCGCGCATCGGCTTCGTGGTACCCGCCGGCACCCCGGAAGATCGCATCAACATTCTCGCAGACGCCATCACCCGTGCACTGGAAGCTCCAGAAGTCAAGGAGAAGATGGCGACTTTCGGCATGGAACCGGTCGACATCACTCGCGCCGAATATGCCGAACTGATTCGCAATGAAATCCCGCAATACGGCGAGCTCATCAAGAAGGTGGGGCTCAGGATCGACTGACGCCGGCCATTGAGTGATGGCAACTCAGGCATCCATCCCGCGCCATTCCGGCGCGGGAACATGGATGTCGAACAGGGCGAGCATGCGGGCCACCGTGTGATCGACCATTTCTTCGATGGAACTGGGGCGGTGGTAGAACGCCGGCAGCGGCGGAAACACGATGCCGCCCATTTCGGTAACTGCCGTCATGTTGCGCAAATGCGCCAGGTTGAATGGTGTCTCACGCACCGCGAGCACGAGACGCCGACGCTCTTTGAGGACGACATCTGCCGCCCGGGTGATGAGATTGTCGGACAAGCCGTGCGCCACGGCGGCCAGCGTGCGCATGGAACACGGGACGATGATCATGCCGTCGGTGGGAAATCCGCCGCTGGCCAGCGCGGAACCGACGTCGCGCACACTATGGACGTGATCGGCCAACGCGTATACATCGCGCCGGCCTATCTGAAGTTCGTGCTTGATGTTGAGCACACCGGCCGCCGACACGGCCAGATGGGTTTCGACCTGAGTGTGCTCGCGCAGCGCCTGCAACAGGCGCACCGCGTAGATGGAGCCAGTCGCACCGGTAATGCCGACAATCAGGCGGCGGGGGCGTTGGCCTGGCCGCGCGGAGGGTTCTGGCTGCGCAACCACGTTACGGAATCCGGTGCCTGACGAGTGATCAGCCGGTTACACCTGCGTCATCGAGCAGCTGCTTGAGCTCTCCCGTGGCGTGCATCTCGGCCATGATGTCGGAGCCGCCAATGAACTCGCCCTTCACGTAAAGCTGCGGAATGGTGGGCCAGTTGGAATATTCCTTGATGGCCTGCCGTACTTCCTCGTCTTCCAGTACGTTTACTGTGACCAGCTGCTTCAATCCGCATGCACGCAGCAGTTGCACGGCACGACCGGAAAACCCGCACTGGGGAAACTGGGCGCTTCCCTTCATGAAAAGTACGACGGGGTTTTCCTTGATGGTTTTCTCGATAAATTCCTGAACGCTGCTCATGGCCACCTCGGCTGTGCAAAGAGTATTTGAAAACCATTATAGAGGGTGCAGGAATCCGCCCGATATGCGCTCGATGCCCGCGAGATCGGTGCGGCTTTCCACCCGGGACAATCCTGCCGACGCCAGCAATGCACGCACCTGCGTGGCCTGGTCGTACCCATGCTCCAGCCAGAGCGCGCCCCCAGGCAACAGCCACCGGGAAGCATCCCGGATGATGGCGCGGATGGCCGTCAGCCCGTCTCCCGATTCGGTGAGCGCCTCGACCGGCTCGAAACGCAGATCGCCTTCACTCAGGTGGTGATCGTTCGCAGGAATGTACGGCGGATTGGACACGATCAGGTGAAATCGCGTTCCCCCACGCGGCGCCAGCGCCGCCCACCAGTCGCCCTCCAGGAAGGTCACCCGCGCCCCGAGCGACCGTGCATTCTCGCGCGCCACCTGCAAAGCGTCACAGCTGCGATCGGTAGCAATCACCTCGGCATCTGGTCGCGCAAGCGCCAACGACACTGCAATCGCACCACTGCCGGTTCCAAGGTCGAGCATGCGCGGCGCCTTGACGTCGCGCAGGCACTCCAGCCCGGTTTCCACCAGCAGTTCGGTTTCGGGGCGGGGAATGAGGACGGCGGGCGATACCTTGAAACGGTGTCCCATGAACTCGCGCTCGCCCACAAGGTAGGCGATGGGCTCGCCGGCCTGCCGCCGCGACGCCAGCTCGAGAAAGTGCTGCACCCGGTCGGCCGGCACGGGGTCGCGGTCGTGCGCGATCAGCCAGGTTCGCGAGACGCCAAGCACATGCGCCAGAAGGATGTGCGCTTCGTTGCGCGGCAACTGGCCGGCCGCCAGTACTTCACGCACGGTTTGCAAGGGCAGACCGTCCGACAAACCTGTCACTCCTCGCCCAGCGCAGCCAGCATCTCGGCCTGGTGCTCGGCCACGAGCGCATCCGAGAGCTCGTCCAGATCGCCGTCCAGCACCTGCTGGAGCTTGTATAGCGTCAGGTTGATGCGATGATCGGTGACTCGGCCTTGCGGGAAGTTATAGGTGCGGATGCGCTCGGAACGGTCTCCCGATCCGATCAGGCTCTTGCGTTGCGCTGCCTCGGCAGCGTGACGCTCGCGCATCTCGCGGTCTTTCAGGCGGGCTGCCAGCACCCGCATGGCCTTCTCGCGATTGCGGTGCTGGGAGCGGTCATCCTGGCATTCCACCACGATCCCCGTGGGCAAGTGGGTGATGCGCACGGCGGAGTCAGTCCGGTTCACATGCTGCCCGCCCGCCCCACTGGCGCGAAAGGTGTCGATGCGCAAATCGCCTGGATTGATCTCGATCTCGCCCATTTCGTCGGGTTCGGGCATGACCGCCACGGTACAGGCCGACGTATGGATGCGCCCCTGCGATTCGGTCTCGGGCACACGCTGCACGCGATGACCGCCTGATTCGAACTTCAGGCGCCCGTACGCTCCCTGCCCGACAAGACGCACGATCACTTCCTTGTATCCGCCTAGCTCAGACGGGCTCTGCGACAGGATCTCGGACTGCCATCCCATGCGTTCGGCGTAGCGCAGGTACATGCGCAACAGGTCGCCCGCGAAGAGCGCGCTCTCGTCACCGCCCGTGCCCGCGCGGATTTCGAGCACCAGGTTACGGTCGTCGTCGGGGTCACGCGGCAGCAGCTGAATGCGTAGTTTCTCGGTGAGCTCGCGCAACCGTTCCTCCCCGGCTTCCAGCTCTTCCTCGGCCATGTCGCGCATTTCCGGGTCGGACAGCATCTCGCGGGCTGCCGCCATATCCTGCTCGACCCGCACGAATTCATTGAATGTTTCCACCACCTCGACGAGTTCGGCGCGCTCACGCGACAGCTTGCGATAGGTGTCCATGTCACTGCCTACCTCGGGGGTGGCAAGCATGGCGTCGACTTCCTCCAGGCGGTGAGACAGGCGCTCGAGCCGCTGACGCATCGATGGTTTGATCATGGGATGGTGCGATGATGAGTAGGGTTTGCGGGACTGACGCTGAATGCACGGCGGCACGCCGGCCACCACGGCAGGGCAGGTGTGAGGTGAGCGCCGCTAACGCCCGCGCAAGGGATAGAGATGAGGCAGCCACTCAAGCAGTTGCTCGCGCTGCACGCCCTGAGCATTGTTGAGAGCTGATAGCGGACCGTGCAGATACTTCTGCGTGAGCCCATGTGCCAGCTGCTCAAGCACCTTCTCCGGATCTTCGCCGCGGGCAAGCGCCTTGCGTGCGCGTTCAAGCTCGGCTGCGCGGATCTGATCGGCGGCCTCGTGCAGACTACGGATGACCGGCACCATCTCGCGCGATTCCAGCCAGTGCATGAAATTGCGCACACGCGTTTCGATGATGGCCTCGGCCTGCATCACGGCAGCCTTGCGCGCGTCGGTGGCCGACTGGACGATACGGCCCAGGTCGTCGACGGAGTAGAGATAGACGTCGGCCAGCCGTGCCACTTCGGTTTCGATGTCGCGGGGAACGGCCAGGTCGACCATGACCATGGGCTTGTGGCGGCGCATGCGCGTGGCCCGCTCGACCATGCCCAGGCCAAGAATGGGCAGCGAGCTTGCCGTGCAGGAAACGACGATATCGTACTCGGCGAGGTGGTCGGGCAGCTCGGCCAGGCGCATGGTATCAGCAGAAAACCGGCTGGCCAGGCTGGCGGCGCGCTCGAGCGTGCGGTTAGCCACCGTGATGCGTCGCGGCATCTGCGCCGCGAAATGCGTGGCACAGAGTTCGATCATCTCGCCAGCGCCGATGAACAGTACCTGGGTATCCTCGAGCGTACCGAAAACCCGCTGCGCCAGTCGCACGGCGGCGGCGGCCATAGATACCGACTGCTCACCGATGGCGGTTTGTGACCGGATCTCCTTCGCCACCGAAAACGTGCGCTGAAACATTTGGTGCAGCAGCGTACCCAGCATGCCGGCGTCGTCGGCCACCCGCACGGCTTCCTTCATTTGCCCGAGGATCTGCGGCTCGCCCAGCACCATGGAGTCGAGCCCGCTGGCAACGCGGAAAGCATGACGCACCGCAGCCTCGGACGAGTGCCGGTACAGGTGCGGACGCAGTTCGTTGCGGTCGAGCCGATGAAACTCGGCCATCCAGTCGGGCAGTTCGGGCACCACCTTGGGATCGGCCGCGCAGTAGACTTCCGTGCGGTTGCAGGTGGAAAGAATGGCGGCCTCCTTCACGCTGCTTCCGAACGTTGAGCGCAGCGCGGCCAATGCCGGCTTGACCAGGTCAAGCGGCATGGCGACCTTCTCGCGCACGCTAAGCGGTGCGGAGACGTGGTTGAGCCCGAAAGTGACGACGTCGACAGACACTGGCAACGGACCGCTTCCAGAAAGGGAAGCCGATGACAAAGCGAGATTCTGCAAAAGGGGATGTTGACCAGATTATAAGCAACCCTCCCTCGCCACGCACCCGAAAAGAGCACACCCACTTTGATACAACTCAAAAATGATGTATTATCTCGGTCTTTCAGGGTTGCGCTAATTTGAAAACCCTGACTGCAGAAGGTTGCAGTACTTGCCTTGGCCTGGTAGCTCAGTTGGTAGAGCAGCGGACTGAAAATCCGCGTGTCGGTGGTT
>ERZ777003.2818-NODE-2818-length-18745-cov-12.677849_pt1 | contig 18745 bp, 10 predicted proteins | sample MGYA00374956_ERZ777003 | MGnify/ENA primary metagenome ERZ777003 (study PRJEB29302, sample SAMN06268252) | bioreactor metagenome | isolation source: Joint BioEnergy Institute, California, USA | place: USA:Joint BioEnergy Institute, California, USA | collected... | reverse complement strand
ACCGGAACAATGGCGCAAAGACGCGCTGGGCGAATTTCTTCCACGGACTGCTGCTGCTCGCGCTCGTGGCGTCCGTGCCCTGGCTCCTGAATCAGATTCCGCTTGCCGCCCTGGCTGCGATGCTCGTTTACACCGGCTACAACCTCGCCTCTCCCAAAGAGTTCCGGCACATGTGGCTGGTGGGCCGGGAACAGTTGATTGTCTTTCTGTGCACCCTTCTTGCGACGCTGGCGACGGACCTGCTCGTCGGAATCGCGGTCGGCATCGTGGTTAAGATCATCATTCATCTCATCAACGGCGCCCCCGCCTCCGCGCTGTTCCGTCCGAAAACCGATATCGAGACTGTTGGCAACGGCCAGATCGTCCTGCGAGTCCGGCAGGCTGCTGTCTTCACCAACTGGCTGAAATTGAGAAAGATCATTCTTTCCTTGGGGAAGGAAGCGGAGGAACTGGTGGTGGACCTGTCGGACGCGCGTCTTGTCGATCACACAGTAATGAGAAAGCTCGAAGAGATGGCGCAAGACTGGTCACTGACAGGCAAGCGGTTAGAGATTGGCGGCCTTCACCGTCACCGAAGCCTATCCGAGCACCCTCACGCCGCTCGGGTCCTGAGCGCCGCTTAAGCAGGTGTGCCCGTGAAGTTTAAGCACGCCTTACGCTTTTTCATTGCCGGCCTCGGCGTATGCATTGCAACTGCTTCCGCCCAGGACTTCGTCAAGGAACGGGTGCCAAGCTGGATGCACTTCACCGGCGAGGTGAGACTTCGCGAGGAAGGATTTCTCGGGCAGGGCTTCCGGGAAGGCGCTGATGATATGTACCTGCTTCAGCGCTTCAGGCTTGGCCTGCAGGTTCAGCCGGCGCCGTGGTTGAAGGGCTTCGTGCAGGGGCAGGATGCACGGGTTTCCTTCACTGGTCTGGCTTCGCCAACGCCGCATCAGGACAGCGCCGATCTGCGCCAGGCATGGATCCAGTTCGGCGACGCCGCGACGCACCACGTTGAAATCCGCGCTGGACGGCAGGAGCTTGCGTTTGGCGAGGAGAGGCTGGTGGGCGCCAGCAACTGGGGCAACATCAGCCGTACCTTCGACGCGCTGCGCGTGGGATTCCAGAGCGGCGGGTACAGGGTAGATGCGTTCGCGTCGTCCGTAGTTGCGCCAAAGGATCACGTCCTGGACAGCCATGCGCCTGGAGAAGCGCTGGCCGGCCTCTATGGCGACATCAGCTCGTGGGTCCCTCATGCAAAGGTGCAGCCGTACTTCCTTTGGTCCCGCACTCGGTCGGTGCTCGGGGAGTCGGGCGCGGCCGGCCGCCAACATACAGACACGATCGGCGTGCGCTGGGCTGGCGACCTTCCTATGGGCCTGCTGTACACGATGGAGCTCGCCTTCCAAACCGGCCGGTGGGCGGGCGACCGCACGCGTGCGTGGGCAGGCTTCTGGCGTATCGGACACGAGTTCTCGGAGCTGCCGTTGCGGCCCGGCCTCCGGCTCGAGGTGAATCATGCCAGCGGAGACAGTGACCCGTCCGACGGCCGTCACGGCACGTTCAATGTCTTATACCCGACAGCTCACGACAAATACGGCCTCACGGACCAGGTCGGCTGGAAGAATATCAACCACATCGGCTTGATCGCTGATGCAAAGCCTGTCCAAAACCTCGTTCTGCAGCTGAAATTTCACGACTGGTGGCTCGCCAGCGCGCGCGACGGCCTCTACAACGCGGGCGGCGCGTTGCTGGTTCGGGATCCTACCGGCAGCGCTGGCACGCACGTAGGCGAAGAAGTGAGCTTCCAGGCGCTGTGGACCGTTTCGCCGCACTTTCAGCTCGGCGGCGGATTGGGACACCTCTTCCCCGGAGGCTTCCTCGAGCACACGACGCCCGGTCACGGCTACACATTCCCGTACGTCTCGCTGACGTATGGCTTCTAGACCGTAATCGGGAGCTCGGTCCGCTGTCGCATCTTCTGCGAGGATCAGCGCTGGTGGTGTCCGATCGAATGCCGCCAGGATGCTTCGTGAACCTTGGGTTTCGAAGGAAGGCGGAAATCGGCGACCAGAGGAAGGTGGTCGGACGCGACAAGCGCTGTTCTCGTGCGATGCAGCCGGAACCGTTCGAGATGCAAACCGGAATCGTGGTAGATGTGGTCGAGGTGAAAAATCGGAAGCACGCCGGGGTATGTGCAAGTCCACTTTAGGTGCTTGCGAAGATCTACTGCCTTCATCTCTTGCGACAACATGCGGCTGATCAGGCCAATGCGTGTCCAGTCGTTGAAGTCGCCGAGCACGATCCGATGCCCTGACAGATCCGGCTTTCGAAGCACGCCGTTGTCCATGAGTTTTTGGGCCTGGAGCCGGCGCTCCCGCATACTCGTGCCCAGGTGGACGTTAAATATGTGCAGCCTGTGTTCCCCTAGTTCCAAGTCGGCCTGAAGGCAGCCGCGGGGTTCCCGGCCCGAGACGCTGATGTCGTGATTGTACGAATTCAGAATCGGGAAACGGCTGAGGATCACATTGCCGTAGCAGCCCTTTTCCAGGGCAATATTGCCGCCGATTACGTAATGAAATCCCAACTGGTCCGCCAGATACAGGGCCTGATTCATTTCCCTCGCGTCCCCTTCGAGATTCAGCACCTCCTGGAGAGCGACGAGATCGGCATTGATCTCGAATAAAACGTCGAGAATGCGGCCTGGATCAAGCTTTCGATCGAGCCCCCGGCACCGGTGGACGTTGTATGTCACAACTCGAAGCGAGCTTGGCGTTGCGTGTTGCTGCATGAAAAGTTAGCTGTTGTCTGGGGATGAGTCGACACTACCGGTTCGGCTGCAACAGGTGGATTCGTTCAGGAAGACTCTGCTAGAAGACTCTACTACTTATATTAACAGCGGAAGAGGCTGATGAACCCAATTGCTCTCTGCAACCCGCCGTAAGTTTCTGCTGCTAATCCGCATACACCTGTCGGACAGGAGCCTGTCAAACAATTAAATTTGTCCCGTTCTTTCCAGTACCTAACCTTCTGTTTGCAGGCATCGAACCGACGGACGCAGTCAAAGGAGAAGGACGGGAACGTGAATTACCGAGAGTTGATGATCAAAGACCTGCAAGATCTCTATCAAGCCGAAGTGGAGCAAGCAAAGCAGCTTCCTCAACTGGCTGACAAGGCGGCGAGCGAGGTGTTGCGGGATGCGTTCCGGCAGCACGCGCAGGATACGCAGCAGCAGGTGATGCGGCTGCGCGAGGTTCTGGAGATGCTGGGCGAAGAACCAGGCGCCGAGGGAGCTGTGACGCCTGGTGTGAAGGGCATGCTCCTGGAAGCCCGCAAGAGAGTAGATCAGGTTCAGGATCCCGGGCTGAAAGACTTGACGCTTATCGCAGTCGCGCAGGAACTGGAGCATTACGAGATGGCCCGATATGGGACGGCCCGCGCGATGGCTCATACAGCCGGATTGGATCAAGCGGTCCGCCTCCTACAGACGAGTCTCGACGAAGAGAAGACGATGGACCGCCATCTGACCGAGGTCGCCATGCCGATTCATAAGCAGGTCGCACAGCGCGAGATGCCGCTCTTTTGCTAGCGGCTGTGCCAGGGACCATGGACTTCACGGGTTTGCCGCGAGGTCCATGGTGGCTTCGAATGGTTGGGCTGCAAATCTTAAGTGTTCACGCCAGAGGCGAGGAATCCGCCGTCCACGGGGATGCAGGCGCCCGTTATGTAGCTTGCTGCATCGGAGGCGAGCAGGATTGCGGCACCCAGCAATTCCTCTGCCTGGCCGAAGCGTCCCATCGGGGTTCTCATCTTGAATTCGCGGCCGCGCTCCGTGCCATCGAGCAGGGCGGCGTTCAGGTCGGTACGAAAGACTCCCGGGGCGATTGCGTTCACGTTAATCCCGACCTTCGCCCACTCGATTGCGAGGCTCCGGGTCAGGGAGAGGACGCCGGCTTTTGATGCTGCATAAGCGGCCGTTTCATAGAGCGCCACAAAGGAGCTCAGTGAGGCGATGTTGATAATGCGTCCTCGCCGGTTTGCGGCCAGGGGCTCATAGAAGGACTGGCAGGCCCGGAGCATGCCGGTGAGGTTCGTATCCATTATTTCCTGCCATTCCTGCTCGGGGACGTCCTTGGTGGGAGTGCGCTTGGTGCGTCCGGCAGCGTTGACCAGGATGTCAACTTGCCCGAATCGCTGCAGCACGGCGTCCCGCAACTCATCAATCGATGCTTTCGACGAGACGTCCACTGGGTGAGCCAGCGTCTCACGCCCGAGTGCTTCGATCGAGCAGGCAACTTCCTTTACCAAATCCTGCCGCCGCCCTGTCGGAACCACCGATGCACCGGCTTCCGCAAGGCCGCGAGCGATGGTCCGCCCAAGGCCGGACGTACCTCCAATTACAACCGCAACGCGACCTGTGAGGTCAAAGTAGTTCTTAGTCATCTGTGTTGACATTATCCGGCAGGTTGGCCGTCTCGTGCTGCGCAATCAATCGGGCGCTCAAGGCGTGGGGTTCTCGCGCATCGAGCGAATCGTCTCCTGGATGCCGTCTTCGTAAGAAGTCCTCTTGAGATTCGGCAGGAGCTTGCGCAAGCGGCTATCATCGAGCACGACTGGCGTGGTCCACAGATAGTGCATCTCGACCATTTCGCGGAGAAACGGGTTGAAGAGGCCCATGACTCGCAATATGGTCTTGTTTGCTACGCGCAGCCGAGGCCCCTTGCCGGCGGCCGCAGCGACAAGATTGGCGAACTCGCGGACTGTGATCAGGCCCGAGCCCCCGATATTCCAGGCGTGTCCGTAGGCCTCCTCTTTGCCGGAGAGCGCGAGAAGAGCCGCGGCCAAATCCGGGACGAAGATAAATTCGTGCGGCGTGTCGATAGGGCCGATCACGTTCGCAGTACCGCCGTGTAAGGCGGCGTCGAAGATGGCGCGGACGTAGCTCAACTCGGAGTCGGGGCCGTAGAAATCGGGCGGCCGCACCATGGTCGTCCGCATTCCGCCTCGTCCGTCGGCCGCAAAAACGAGATCTTCCTGCTCCTTGCGCATCCGGCCTTTGAACGTATGCGGATTGCGGGGATGGGACTCGTCGACGCGCTCGCGCTGAGGTTTCCCGTACGGGTAGACGGTGCTGACATGGACGAACCGCCGGACACCCGCCGCTGCCGCGGCATCGAGAGCGATACGCATCAGCTTTGGATGCTGCTCAAACTGGGTATACGGTACGCCGACCGTGTAGAAGAGCGTATCGACTCCTGAAGCCGCGGCTTCAGCGGCGCGGGGATCGCTGAGATCGGCCTTGTGAAGCTCGGCGAGAGGCTGATAGCGAGCGAAGCTGCGGCGCAGGCGGTCTTCGGAGCGTCCCACAACGCGAAACGGCTCATTTGCTCGCGCCAGTTCGCGCGCGAGGGATTTCCCTACAGCCCCCGTGGCTCCGAAGATCGCATACTTCATACCAATACTTCATACGTTTACGACGTCCGGGCCCGCAACTGTCATTCCGCGGGCCCGGCTTCACGCGCAATTACCAGATCAGCTTCAAGCCGAACTGAATGTTGCGCATCGGAGCCACTGTTCCCGTGATCGAACCCACTCCGCCGGCGATTCCAGCCTGGGACGGCCAAACGATCTCGGCTGAGGCGTTGCGAGTAGGCTGGAACCCGGAGGCGGTGCTCAAAGTCCGATTCGGTACGGCAAACTGCGGAGTGTTGAACAGGTTGAAGAACTCGGACCGGAATTGCAGCCGAACTCGCTCGGTAATTCCGAAGTTCTTGAACAGGGAGAAATCGACATTCTTAAAGCCCGGCCCTTCCAGGATGCCAACTCCCGAATTCCCAAAATGGCAAAGCTCCGGCATGGAGGCGTTCGCACAGCTCACGAGGCGGAAGGCATCCGGATCGAACCACGCGTTAATTGTCGGATTCTCTAGTTTCCCGGAGCCGACCCGGTCCGGTCGAACTGGAGCATTCCCGGTGTTGATCAAATTGCCCTGCGAAACGGTAAACGGGAACCCGGAACGCAGCGTCACAATTCCGTTTGTTTGCCAGCCCGAGAGGATAGCGCCGGCAACTCCGCGGGACAAACTGGCAAGCATGGGGATGTCATAGACGAAGCTGATGACCGCATTGTGGCGCGCGTCGTAGCCCACCCGTCCCTTTTCGGCGGCCCGATCTCGCCAGTTCTGATAGGTGTTGGAGTTGATGCCGTCTCCTTCATTTCGGCCATAGCCTTCCATGAGGGTTTTGGAAAACGTGTAGGAGAGCGTGAAGAGTAACCCGTGGGAGAACTGTTTCCGGACCGAAGTCTGGAGCCCGTTGTACCAGGAGTTGCCACCGTTGTCGAGGAAGCGAATTCGCGTCAGTGGCCGCAAAATCCCATTGTCGATGATGAACGGAACGGGACGCCTTGATTGAACGGTATCCTGAGGCCCTGTTGGGATAAACGGGTCGGGATTGTTACGCTCGACCGTATTATCCAGGTGAGTAGTCTTGTTCCCGACGTACCCAACCGTAACGGTAATATTCCCAGGCAGTCTGCGCTGGACATCGGCGCTCCACATCGCCACTCTCGGCTGATAGTTATCCGTGTTCAAAACATTGGCATTTGTTGGCGAGACGGGATTTGGCGTGCCAAATGGATTCGAGAAGTTGTAAACGGGCGCTCCCGGCACCAAAACACCATTGCGAATCGTGTTGGCGAACTGGGAACTGCCTGAAAGCGGCGGATTGAGATTCAGGATTGTGTAGTTATTCAACTGGTGCACGTTGTAGTAAATCCCGAATCCTGAGCGAAAGACCCAGTTGTCCGTGACGCGGTAAGCGAGGCCGATGCGCGGCATGAACTGCGTCTTTTGGGGCTCATAGAACTGGTACCGGGTGCGGATTTCAGCGGGGACAAACTCCGGCGGGTTATCCAGGCCGTTCCGCCATTCCGCGCTCCGCCACAACCCGCGGACATCCTCAGCGGCAGTGTTGTATTCCCACCGCAGACCGAGATTCAGGGTCAGGCGGCGAGACACCTTCCAGTCATCCTGAAAGTAGAGCGCGATCCGGTGCTGCAGAACGTCAGTAAGCGGCAGCCCTTCCGGCGACTGTGTGGAGGTCGGCACTCCGAGGAGGAAAGCTGCGAAGGAGTTGCCAGCCACGTTGTTGCTGAAATCAAACGCACCTCTCGGCACATTTGCTGCACCGCGAAACAACGTCACCCGGCGGTAGTCGAGGCCCGCCTTGAAGGTATGGGGACCCGTGACGATCGATAAGCTGTCGTTGATCTGGTACAGGCGGTTCTGGTCAAAGCCGTTGCCTCCGTCCCGCTCGGCGAGCCCCATGAAGCCTGCCACATTCATGCTCGGGATTCCAACTTCCCGAGGAGTCAGCGGGCGATTGCCGTCAGTAAGAACTGTAAAGCCTGTGATCCCTATGCTCTCCAGCGTGAAATCGGTGTTGGCGCGCGGGTTGAAGCTGTCGTCGATCGATTCCGTAAAGCCAAATCTCGCCTCGTTGATGATGGTCGGGCTGAACATGTGCAGCCACTGCGTCGCAACATTATTGTTTCGCCCTTCGACTAGGTAGCTGAAGTTCGGATTGTTCGTAATGCTGAACCAGCTGGGGAGGTTTGTCGCGTAGCGCGCGAAGACGCGGTCGTTTGACGAGATCACGTGATCGACTTTCAGAAAGTACTGGTTATCGTCGATCGAGTTCGTGCCAGGGTTTCGGAAGTTGATGCCCGAGATTGGGTCGGGCAGAGGATTCTGCGCCCGCGGCCAATACTCCATGAGGGCTCGGGCAGCCGGAACGATTCGCGACTCCGGAATGATGTTGTTCGGAAACGGTGTCGGCGCGTCCGGGCTGGATGTTGGATCGATGATCTGAATCGGTGGAAGCGATTCGCCCGCTGCATTCCTCCGATTGAGCAGTGCGCTGAAGTCGCCTCTTCGAAACTCGTCGGTTGGGACCAGGCCCGTTGAGATCGCGCCTGGCTCCCGGCGTCGACGGCCTTCGTAGTTGAACATGAAGAAAGTCCGGTTCCGGCCGTCATACAGCTTGGGGATGTAAACCGGTCCGCCTGCGACTACGCCGAACTGGTTCTGCCGTAGGGCGGTCTTGGGCACGCGAGGCGCGCCCGGGGGCGTGAAGTAGTTCTGGAAGAAACCCTCGGCGTCAAGCTTTTCGTTGCGCAGGAAGTTGTACGCAGCGCCATGAAAGTCGTTGGTGCCGGACCGCATCACCATGACGAGCTGAGCGCCGGAGTTGAAGCCGTATTCAGCCGAATAGCTGCCGGTAAGTACCTGCACTTCCTGCATTGCCTCAGGGGAGGGGGAGAAGGGCACGGTGTTCACCCTGGATTCCGTGGCGACAACGCCGTCAAGCGTCGCGTGCTGGTTGACTTCGCGCTGTCCGTTAGCCACGATGGCGATCGTCTGGCCGGGAATCGGAATGCCGCCGCCGGTGCCGGAAATGCCGTCGTAGCCACCGCGCGAGCCGAACTGGACGCCGGGATTCAAGACAGCCACGTTCCCGACGTTTCTGCCATTCAACGGGAGCTCGACAAGGCGGCGCTGTTCGACGACGCCTCCTGTTGATGCCTCGTCGGTTCGCAGAGCGGCGATCTCCGCGGTGACCGTCACCCGTTCCGACTGAGCGCCGATTTCCAATTGAAAATCCACGCGCTGCCTGTCGTTAATTTGCAGTCGAATTCCGCTCCGCGAGACGCTCTTGAACCCCGCGGCTTCGACTGTAACTTCATAATTGCCGACATTCAGGAGCGGAACTGTGTAATCCCCGGTTTCCGTCGTCACGGTTCGAGTGACAACGCCGGTGTCAACATTTCGAACGATCACATTGGCGTTCGCAACTGCTGCACCCTGGGGGTCCGTCACATTGCCGAGGATCGAGGTTGACGTGGTCTGAGCGAAAAGCTGCAGAGCAATGCACGCTAGCCCGAGAGGAATCCGAAGAGAGCACTTCATTCCACACCTCCTAAGGAAGGGTTATGAAATGTGACCAACGGGGCTCACGTAGTGTCTGGAAGTATAGCCGAAATCCTCGGGGAGTAACAGAGAACTTAGCAATCTTAATCTTTATTACAATTCCCTCTAACAAGAGGGGTCGTGTGTTGCGAGGATTGTGGTATAACCTTTTGCCATGTTCCCTTCGGCGATGATTGCTGCACTTCTCCTCTCGTTGTTTTCCGTCGCTTGCGAGCAGTTGTGGGCGGGCGCGGCGATCAAGGAGCAGATTCGGGTTCTGCGGTACCAGGCCGTTCCAATGAGGGACGGAGTAAAGCTATACGCTGATGTTTACCTGCCAGCGAGAGAAGGGAAGTTCCCTGTCTTAGTAACCCGGACTCCCTATGGCGTGCAGCGCGACGGGGTTCACGAAACTGCGATCCGCTTCGCGCAGCAGGGCTACGCATATGTCATACAGGACGTGCGGGGCCGCTACGAGTCCGAAGGTAGCTGGGATCCGTTCCGCTACGAGGCGAAGGATGGCTACGACACCATCGAGTGGGCGGCAAAGCAGCCTTGGTCCAACGGCAAAGTGGCGATGCAGGGTGGATCTTACCTGGGCCACGTCCAGTGGCGTGCCGCTACTCAGGCGCCGCCTTCTCTGGTCACGATTTTCCCGGCCGTCGCCTCGACAAATATCTATCGGAACTGGCTGACGCATGGCGGCGCTTTCCGCTTGTCCTTCAACTACGGCTGGGGCGTGGTCCGGATGCCGAACCGGATTATGCTCCCCCAGTACTGGCACACCGAAAGTTATTCGCCTCAGGAGCTGAAGTACGACACGATTCTCTGGCATCTGCCTCTCAAGGATGCCGATCTGCGCTCCGGCGGATACGCGGTTAAGCACTACCGCGACTGGCTTCGCCACCAGAGCTACGACGACTACTGGCGTGAGATCAGTGACGACGAGCTGTTTGAGAAAGTCGTAGTCCCGGTTCATACCTCCGGCGGCTGGTTCGACATTTTCCTGAACGGAACCATCGATGGCTACGTTGGGATGAGCACTCGGGGAGGAAGCGAGCGGGCGCGGCGCGAAAGCAAGATGATCATCGGCGCGTGGGGTCACGGGCCAAGCCAGAAGTTTGGCGATATTGACTTCGGTCCCACCGCAAACCGCGACCTCTTTGAACTGCAACTGCGCTGGTATGACCACTATCTGAAGGGCGAGGATAACGGCATCGACCGGGAGCCGCCCGTCGAGATCTTCTTTATGGGCGTCAACAAGTGGCATAAGGCGCCGTCATGGCCTTTGCCCAATACGAAGTTCACTCCGTATTACCTGTCAAGCGGCGGATCTGCGAACAGCCTGCGCGGCGACGGAAAGCTTGGGACCGCAAAGCCGGACGGGAAGCCGTTCGATCAATACACCTACGATCCAGACAATCCCGTGCCGACAGTCGGCGGCAACAATTGCTGCGGGACGCCGACAATGGCCGGGCCAAGAGACCAAAGACCCATCGAGTCTCGGAACGACGTACTGGTATATACCAGCCCGATCCTGAAAGAGCCCGTCGCGATCGCCGGTCCGGTGCGCATGAAGCTGTATGCGGCTACGGATGGCCGCGACACGGATTGGATGGTGAAACTCGTCGACGTCTATCCTGACGGCAGGGCAATCAACGTCGCTGAAGGGGTCCTCCGGGCGCGGTTTCGGAAAGGGCTCGGCCAGATGGAGCTTCTGAAGCCCAACGAGGCCTATGAGTATGAAATCGATATGGCAGGCACGGCCAACGTATTCCTGCCAGGCCACCGGATCCGCGTCGATATCACGAGCAGCAATTTCCCGCAGTTCGACCGGAACCCAAACACGGGCGACGACCTGGGCGCTTCGGCTGCCGTGCGCGTCGCGCGTCAGACGGTCTTCCATGATGCCGCGCGCGCATCCCACATTGTGCTGCCGGTCGTACCGCTGCCGTAAAGATTGCCGGGCGGGGCTGGCCTTGCCACAGCCCCGCTTTGCGATCTGGAAGTGCTAGGTTTCAGGGAGTACTGTCAGATTCTGCTCCCTGGTATTCCGGGAATGGATGCAGTAGACTGGAATCTGCTTTGTAACATATGAACAGGCGTCATTTTCTGGTCACTGCCTCCTCAGCGGTTGCCTCTCAAGCTTGGGCCGCTGCAAATGATCGAGTGCGGTTGGCGATTATCGGAGTGGGCTCACGGGGTACTGCCCATATCCGGGAAATCCTTCCGGTCGCCAATGTTGAAATCGCCACGCTGGTGGATCCCGACGGACGCCGCACAGAGAGCGCAGCGTCACTGGTCTACGAGAAGACCGGCAAGCGGCCAAAGCTCGAATCCGACATGCGCCGCGTCTTCGACGACAAAGAAATTGACGCAGTCACCATTGCGACAACCAACCACTGGCATACCCTCACTGCCATTTGGGCGATGCAGGCGGGGAAAGACGTTTACGTCGAGAAGCCCGTCTCCCACAACGTTTGGGAGGGGACGAAGCTTGTTGAGGCGGCGCGGAAGTACAAGCGGATAGCTGCCGGCGGCACACAGCGCCGCTGGAGCGGACGTTTCCGCAAAGCCATCGAAATCATCCACTCGGGAGAGCTCGGTGACATCTACCAGGCGAACTTCTTCTTCCCGGGGAATCGCGATTCGATCGGCTTCAAGGAACCCAAAGAGCCTCCCGCTTACCTGGACTGGGATCTGTGGCTCGGACCGGCGCCGATGCAGCCGTATCACGAGAACCTGGTTCACTACAACTGGCACTGGTTCTGGGATTTCGGCAACGGGGAACTCGGCAATAACGGAATCCATTTCGTCGACATCCTCCGCTGGGGCATGCGCAAGAAGCTCCCCGTTCGAGTGCATTGCACGGGTGGCCGGTACGGCTACCGCGACCAGGCAGAGACGCCGAACACTCAGAATGTGACGTGGGTGTTCGAGGACGGCTCTATGATCGTCGGCCAGCTTCGCGGCCTTTATACCGCGGAGCCGCCTTCGTGGGATTTCTTTGGCACGAAAGGCCACATGCATATCACCGCGAACGGCAGGGTCCAGATCAAGATGGGGAGAAACAAGCAGCTCGAGCCGGAACCGGAGTACCTGCCCACCATCGACCACTTCGAGAATTTCGCCGAAGCCATCCGGGCGCGGGATCCGAAGCTGCTTCACGCCGAGATCGAAGAGACGGCGTTGTCAACTGCCTTGTGCCATCTCGGCAACATCGCCTATCGCGTCAACCGCGAGCTGCACTTCGACCCCGAACGGATGCAGTTTGCCGGCGACGACGAGGCCAACCGCCTCCTGACTCGCGAATACCGCGCGCCCTACGTGGTGCCTGAAGTCGTATAGCGTGAGGCCCGTACGATCGGTTAGGAAAGCGCTGGCGCATTTGCTGCCCGCGTTGTGCGCCACCTCCCTGCTCGCCGCGGATTTCGTGACGCTTCCCGCTACGACTGTCCAGGTCACCGACCCGACTACCGGAATCCCTGTGCAGGTTCGCATCTCGCCCTTTCTCGTGAGCAAGCACGAGGTCACGCAGAGCGAGTACGAAAAGGTGGTCGGCGTCAACCCGTCAGTCAATAAGGGAGAGAACCTTCCTGTCCACAACGTTTCATGGTGGGATGCCATCCGCTACTGCAACTTGCGTAGCATCGCCGAAAAGCTCGAGCCTTGCTACGACCTGTCGACGGGCGTTTGCGACCTCACCAAAAACGGCTACCGCCTTCTGACGGACGCGGAATGGACGTACGCGGCGGGGAAGGCGCTGAATCGTGAGAAAGGAAAGGAAGTTCCCCAGGCGAATCTTGGCCCGTCCGGCACAAAAGATACGGGGCTGCTGATCGATTATGTTCGCCGGAGCGCAATCAAACCGGCGGGCAGCTTCCCCCCGAACGAGCATGGCCTGTACGACATGATCGGCAATGTCTGGGAGTGGGTCCAGGACTATCAAGACCCAAGCGGCGCGATTTCTGCAGTTTTCAACCCCTCCGGTCCGCGGTGGGGTGTGGCCAGGGTGATTCGCGGGGGATCGTACGTGACGACGACCTCGACCTGGTCGCGCAACTTCCGCTCCTCCATGGAGCCTGATCGCAGGAGCCCATACACCGGGTTCCGCGTTTGCCGGAGTCTTCCTCAACCGGAACCAGCCGTGAACGAGCAGCAGTGGGTGCAGCCCTACCAGCAGACGCCTGCTGCGTTTGTTAATCAGACTGGCGGGCTCTCTTCGCTGACCGAAGGCATCCGGAATCCGGAGGAGTGGAGGAGTCGGAAGGCCGAGCTCCGGAAAAAGTGGGAGCGCATCCTCGGCGCCATGGGCTTACAACCCCGAGTTCCCGCCGTCCGGCACGTTGCGACGCACGAAGAGCCGCTGTTCAAAGGAGAACTGCTGTACCTCCAGGTAGAACCGGACTATTGGGAAAAGATTTACGTCATGCTGCCGCACGGCGTTGATGCCTCCCGCCCGCTTCCGGTTGTGATTGTCCCTTATTACGATGTCGACACGCCAGCCGGCAAAAGCATGGGCGGGCGGCAGTCGATGCCTCCAGGCACCCGCGCCTATGGACACCTTGCTGCCCAGCACGGTATGGCTGCGGTGGCGATCCGGTGGTTCGGGGAAAGCTACGGAGAGAACTCATCCGAAGTGGTCGCGAACCTGAAGGTCCGCCACCCAAACGTGACAGGTCTAGGGAAGTGGGTTTGGGATGCGCAGCGGTTGCTGGACTACATGGCGACGCGGCCTGAATTTGACATGGAGCGGGTCGGCATGATCGGCCACTCGCTGGGCGGAAAGATGACGCTGTACGCCGCAGCCATGGACGAGCGGATCCGCGTTGCCGTGAGCTCGGAACCCGGCATTGGGCTTACGTTCTCAAACTACGATGACTTCTGGTACCTCGGCGAGAGGATACGGAAGCTGGAGCCGGGAACGGATCACCATGAGCTGCTGGCGCTGATCGCACCCCGACCCTTCCTCTTGATTGGCGGCGATTCCGCGGACAACGATAAGAGCTGGTATTACATAAACTCTGCCCGCCGAGTTTATTCACTCTTTGGCGCGCTTAGCAGAATTGGTTATCTCAACCACCGCAAAGGGCACTCGCCCACTCCGGAAGCGATCAGCCTGGCGATGGAGTGGCTTCGATACTTCCTTAAACCGTAGCCTCAGTTACAAGACCTCGTACGTCCCGGCACGAAACGAAGCGCACTTAGGCGCCTTCTGTAACATGCTTTACAGAAAACGCCAGAATTACAAATCTTAACATGGTAATTTCGACGTGCCCTCTTGCTTTCCTGTTAATTGAGTGTTAACACACTGATAACCACTCATGTAGTTCCAGCCGCTTGTAGCTGGGGATGCTAGGGGTTTAATTCTAGATCGGGAGGTCGCAGTGTTTCTATTTCGAAAAGTAGGGGTACTGTTTCTGTCCTTACTTTTGGTAACAGGACTGGCGTCGGCCCAGACGATCACTGGCGCTATTACCGGCACTGTGACGGATCCATCGGGGTCCGTTGTCCCTGGGGCGACAGTAACAGCTATCAACGTTGCAACGAATGTTGCGACTGAAGTTGTAACGAATGAAGCGGGGATTTATAACCTGCTGTTCCTTCCCGTCGGCGAATATACCTTGTCGGTGACGGCACAAGGGTTTAAGAAGTCGAGCACGGCCTCGTTCCGGCTCGAAGTCAATCAGACGGCGCGCGTCGATGTAAGGCTTGAGGTTGGTGAGCCGACGCAGGTCGTGGAAGTGACGGACGTGGCCCCGATCCTCAAGACGGATTCCACGGAAACCGGTGATACCCTCTCTTCGGGGAAGTTGACATCACTTCCGCTAAACGGACGTAACTTCGTTTCACTGACGCTGCTAGTACCTGGAGCTATAAGTCCCAATCCAAGCGGCATGAATTCCCGCTTTGGTGCACGGCCCTACGTGAACGGCAATCGGGAGCAAACGAACAACTTCATGCTCGACGGCGTCGACGTCAATGATTCCATTGACAATCGCGTGGGCTACTCGCCGAATGTCGATGCGCTCGAGGAAGTAAAAGTCTTAACCGGCAACGCGGCGGCCGAATTCGGTAACTCTGGCGGCGCCACGGTGATGCTGCAGTTGAAGAGTGGAACAAACGAATTCCACGGGAACGTGTTCGAGTTTTTGCGGAACAAGGTGCTGGATGCCAACGGCTTCTTCCGCAACCGTGTCGCGTCCACGGCAGAGCGAACGGGGTTCAAGCGTAACATCTTCGGCGGCACTTTCGGCGGCCCGATCCGGCGAAACAAGGCGTTCTTCTTCATGGACTACGAGGGCACGCTCCAGCGGAGCGACGGTCCAGCGACGGCGAGCGTTGCTCCCGAGGCGTGGAGAAACGGCGACTTGAGCCAGTTCCCGAATGTGATCGTGGATCCGACGACCGGTAATCCTTTCCCCAACAAGCAGATCCCACAATCGCGATTCAGTCCGGTTGCGCGTTTCCTGTTTTCAAATCCCACGCTGTATCCGCTTCCGAACCAGGCAGGCGCGGGTCCTCTTGGCGTCTCTGGCAACTATGCGAGTTCCTCCGCTTCACAGGTCAACAATCACCAAGCCGATGTGAAGGTGGATCTGCATGCTTCGTCGAAGGACCACGTGATGGTGAGGTGGTCAATCGGACGGTATGAATCGTTCTCGAGCCAGGCCGCACTTCCAGTGTTCATGACCGGCGGCCAGGAAGGCCCCACGCAATCTGCCGTTGTGAACTGGGTGCGATCCATATCGCCCACGATTGTGAATGAAGCTCGCGTCGCCTTCTCACGGATTGTCATTAACGACGTAGCGATTGACTGGAGCGGACAGCTTGGCCCGAATGGAAATGAGAAGTTTGGTATTCCGGGCGGCCAGGCGATTCCGGGTTTGAGCGCCATCAATCTTGGCAACGGCTTGTCAGGAATCGGCTCGACAGGCGTACAGAGCAACACTGCCGACAATAAGTTCATCTACTACAACAACCTCACCTGGCAAAACGGCCGCCACCTGGTGAAAATGGGCGGTCAGCTGATGCGGTATCAGCAGAACCGATACTACTCCGGTAACAATGGCGTTCTCGGAGCCTTCCGCTACAGTGCTACCTACACCGGCCTGGAGTTCGCGGATTTCCTCACGGACTCGCTATCAGGCAAGGGCCGCGGATCGGCGACGGGCACATGGGGACATCGCTTCTGGCGGCCGGCGTTGTTCGTCCAGGATGACTGGAAGATTGCTTCGAACTTCACGTTGAATCTCGGCCTGCGGTGGGAGTACATGCAGCCAATCAGCGAAGTGGCTGACCGGCAGGTGAATGTGAACACCTACACTGGCCAGCTGATCTATCCAGGAGACAGCGAATACGGCCGGGCGCTCTACAAGGGCTATTGGCGTCAGTTTATGCCGCGTATCGGTTTCGCGTGGACGCCGACCCTTTTCAGAAACAAGCTGGTTGTCCGGGCCGGTTACGCTTACCAGAGCTTCATGGAAGGTACCGGCGCGAATCTGCGCCTGCCGCTGAATCCTCCGTTCTTCATCGAGACAGACTTCAACTATGATCCGCGCACACCGGGCACGATCCGCACCGGCTTTTCTGATGTCGTGACTGCGGATCTTCGCCTCGACATGCCTCGTCCCGCAGGAACGACCACCCCGCAATTGCAGGGCCGCGCATGGGACCTGAATCTGCGTCCGCAAACAACGTCGCAGATGAACTTTACGCTCGAGTATCAGATTGATCAGTCGACGTCCTTCTCTGCTGCCTACGTGGGACAGAAGGGAACGCACCTGGTCGCGCCGGTGGAGGCAAACCAGCCGTTGCCGGGTGAGGGGCCATATTCCACGTGGATTGATCAGAACCTCCGGCGGCCGCTCATCAACGTGCTGCCGAACCTCGGAAACATTGCCCGCACCGAATCTTCGGCGACGATGGATTATCACTCGCTGCAACTCAGCGGACGGCGGCGGCTGTCCGCGGGTCTGGACTTCATCGCCTCCTACACCTATGGAAAGACCCTGACGGATAACCTCGGTTACTACGGGTCGAGCTTTACCTCTGGCGAAGGAGCCTATTGGCAGAATGCCTATGATCGTCGCGCCAACCGTGGTCCGGCCTTCTTCGACGCGCGCCATACCTTCACCCTGGGCGGAATGTATCTTTTGCCGTACGGCAGGGGTATGAAGTTTGGCAATGATGCGCCCAGAGCACTCGATTTGCTGCTGGGCGGCTGGAGCATCGGTTACAACACCTCGGTGCACAGCGGATTCCCCATCACGGTCCGCGCGGCGAATCGGACGGGGCAGGCTGTTCGTGGCAACGTCCGGGCAAACCGCTACCGGGAGCTTGTCGTCGACAAGTCTCTCCGGACAGTGGACAACTGGTTCGGGCTTCCCGCCGATCGCACCGGTATTTTCTGCGCTGCGGGTGTAGACGACGGGCGCTGCGCTTACGGTCAACCAGCGGACGGGCAATTCGGCAATGCCTCCATCGGCACCGAGCGGGGACCCGGATTCTTCAATCTGGACCTGTCTATCGGGAAACGCTTCAGCGTGACCGAGTCGCAATACTTCGACTTCCGTGTTGAGTTCTTCAACGCTCTGAACCATGCGAGCTGGGCTCCTCCGGGGGCGGACATCTCGAATCCCGCCGGCTTTGGCGCGATCGGCAGCCAGGTTCAGAACCCAAGGAACATTCAATTCGGCCTGAAGTATTACTTCTAGCCTAACCACAACCACCAGAACGCCGGCCTCTCACCCGAGAGGCCGGCGTTTCTTTTAGAGTAGGAAAGTGATTCGCGGAGATTGACATGCTACTGCTGCGAGGGGAATCCCACCGTTTTGAAGGAGAAGGCCGCCGAAAGGAGACGCGGCGGGACTGGCTTGCGAGAATGCTCGCACTCGGCTTCACTGTCCCTTCGCTCGCACGTGCGTCCTCGACTTTCGGTAAGAGCGAGAGGACGAAGTGGTCCATGCCGGGGCTGTTTCCAGGCAGGGTTGTGCGCGTCGAGCATTCGGGCTCCATCATTTCCGGCGCCTATCAGCGCGAACCCGTACAGCAGATGATACGGCGAGGCATGCTGGAACTCACCGGCGCCAGCGATCCCGTCGAGGCCTGGCGAACGTTCTTTCAGCCCGGGGAGGTGGTCGGGCTGAAGCTGAATCCAGTTAGCCGGCCCTATGTGATTTCCGCGCCGGAAGTTGTGCAGGAGATCATCGCAGGGCTGGAATCGGCCGGCGTCAAGCGGAAGGACATCGTCGTGTATGACCGGTACAAGGTGGAGTTCTATCGAGCCGGCTTTGACAAATGGCTGCCCGAGGGCGTCCGCGTTTCACACGCCGCAGAGCAGTACGATGACATTCAGCAGGGCATGGACGGCTACGATCCGGACCACTACCTCGACATGCAGCTCACGTTGCCGGGGTTCGATCTGAGTAACGAGCGCGCTCGGCGGAGCTTTGCAGCGAGGTTTATCACAAGAGAGGTCGACAAGCTGGTTAATCTGTGCCTGCTGAAACATCATCAATCTGCCGGGCTCACGAACGCGCTAAAGAATCTCTCGCATGGCCTCGTCAACAACGTGAGCCGCAGCCATTCTTCGCCGATGCTGAACGCGTGCGGATCCTTCATCCCGGCAGCAGTCTCTATTCCGGTAATCCGCAACAAGACGGTCCTTCATATCTGTGACGCTGTAAAAGGGCTGGCTCACGGCGGCCCGGTGATGAATCCGAAGCGGCAGAGGTACGTCTGGGAGCACAAGACGATGATGTTCTCCACCGATCCCGTTGCCATGGATCGGAT
>ERZ777003.2817-NODE-2817-length-18747-cov-14.470041_pt1 | contig 18747 bp, 13 predicted proteins | sample MGYA00374956_ERZ777003 | MGnify/ENA primary metagenome ERZ777003 (study PRJEB29302, sample SAMN06268252) | bioreactor metagenome | isolation source: Joint BioEnergy Institute, California, USA | place: USA:Joint BioEnergy Institute, California, USA | collected... | reverse complement strand
TCGAACCCCAAAGGGAGCGCGAACGCTGCGGAACGCCCGTTGTCATGCCTCGCTCTGGCCGGGGCGCTCGTCAACGCTCGGGCGCCGGCTGCACCCGCCGAGCAGCATACCGGTCAGCCGCACCTGGCGGGCCGACCGTGCCCTCCGAGCGACACGCAGGTGTGCTGGTCGTAGCGGCGCTGGCAGCGTCGCGGTGATGATGCCGGGATTGGAGTGCCCGGAGGCATGACAACGGGCGGGCAGCAGAAGGCAGCATCTGTTGCGGGGTCGCGGGGCGGCGAGCCCCGCGCCGGGGGTGCAGGGGCGCCGGCGCGCCCCTGCCGCCTGCCGCGCGCAGCGGCAAAGACGTGAGGAATGAGACGGGGTTTGGGGCAGGAGCCCCAGCCGCCCAGCCGCGCGCAGCGGCAGAGACGTGAGGAATGAGACGGGGTCTGGGGCAGGCGCTCTAGCCACTCGCCGCGCGCAGCGGCACACACAAAGGCCGCCATTTCCCGCACGGAAGTGCTATAATACCCAGTATGCAGCATTTCCCCGGCCTCACGCCCGAGATTCTCGGCGCGTTCGACGTCCCCGGCGTCGCGGAGCGCTGGGCCGCCGTGCAGCAGCAGCTGCACCCGGCCCTCGCCGCGCTCGCCGAGCAGCTGCGCTCCGCAGCCGCGCGCCGCCTCCCGCGCCAGTGGCCGCTGTACGAGATCACCTACCGCACGCTGCGCTACGTCAACCGCGGCGACGGCACCCGCGCGCCGCTCGACGAGTACTACATGGCGATCGACCGCCCGCCGCGCGGCGCCGGGGTCTACATCGCGATCAGCGCCGCCGAGCGCCGCGTGATCGCCGCGCTGCAGATCACCGGCCGCCGCAAGGAGGACCTGCGCCGGGTCTGGGAGGAGGCGCGCCCGGTCTGGCAGCCGCTCATCGAGGGCCTGAGCGAGGTGCGCTTCGCCGAGCGCCGCCCGCCCGCCGCCGACCAGCGGGCGGCGAGCGGGGCCGATGACTCCGCCGGCCGCCAGGCGACCTGGCTCGACCGGTACCTGGCGAACAGGGGCGCGTCCTACCTGCTCGCCGGCTACTCGTACTCCTGGGACGACGAGCGGATCGCGCGGCCGGAGTTTGCCGAGCAGCTGATCGAGCACGTGCTGGCCCTGCTGCCGCTCAACGAGGCGGTGATGGAGCAGGCCGAGGCGCTCGACCCGACCGGGGCCGCGCTGCTCCGCGAGCAGCGCGCCCGCTACTCCGCGCTCAGCATCCCGCCGGTCGAGACGATCGTCGAGCGCATCCGCAGCCGCGGCTTCACGCTCCCCGAGAGCCTCATCCGCGCCTACCACATCGCGCTGCGCACCAAGCCGCTCGTCATCCTGCCGGGCATCTCGGGCACCGGCAAGACCCGGCTCACGCGCCTGTACGCCGACGCGGTCTACGGCATCGGGGACGGCACATTGTCGCCGGCGGGCCACGAGAACGACCACTACCTGCTGGTGGCGGTGCAGCCGGACTGGCACAACGCCCGCGACCTGCTGGGCTACTACAACGCGATCAGCGGCCGCTTCCACGCCACACCCTTCCTGCGCTTCCTGATGCGGGCCGCCGCCGACCCGGCCATGCCCTACTTCGTCTGCCTGGACGAGATGAACCTGGCGCGGCCCGAGTACTACCTCGCGCCGATCCTCTCGGCGCTCGAGACCGAGGACCACCTGATCGACCTCGGCGCGCCCGGCCCGACGGTCGAGACGGTGACCGGCGAGGTGCTGCAGAACCCCTTCCGGCTGCCGCTCAACGTGGCGATCACCGGCACGGTGAACGTGGACGAGAGCACGCACGCGCTGTCCGACAAGCTGCTGGACCGCGCCAACGTGATCGAGCTGACCGACGTCGACCTGGAGGCGTTCCGCGCCTCGTACCGCGGCGCGGTGGATGAGGAGGCGTGGCGGAAGATCACCGCGGTCCACGCGGTCGTCGCCCGCGCGGGCCAGCCCTTCGGCTACCGCACGCTGGCCGAGATCCTGCGCTACCTCGAGGAGGCGCGCGGCGTGCTCTCGGCCGAGCAGGCGCTCGACCAGCAGATCAAGCAGAAGGTGCTGCCGAAGCTGCGCGGCGAGGACTCTCCGCGCCTGAGGCGCGCGCTCTCCGCGCTGCTCGAGCTGTTCCTGGGCGGCGAGCCCGGCGATGCGCCGTGGCCCCCCGGCAAGGCGGCCCGCGTCACGCCGGAGGAGGTCGGCGCCGCGCCCCTGCCCGAGTCGGCCGAGAAGGTGCGCCGCATGCTCGAGCGCCTCGACGCCGACGGCTTCACGGACTTCTACAGCTAGGCGCTGCCCGGGCCCGTCTCCCCGCGCCCTGTGCCGGTAGCTGCCGAAGATGCCTGGCGGCATGTTACAATCCACGGCGCTGTCATCCGCTCGTCTGGGACTCTGCCGTGACCCGTCGCCCGCGCCGCACGTTCCTCGGCCTCCTCGCCGCCCTGCCGCTCGCCGGCTGCCAGCCGCTGGCGGCGCGCCAAGATCCCGTCCAGACGCCCCAGGCCGGTGGCTCGCCGGCCCCGTCGCCCCAGGCCGGCGTCTCAGCCTCGCCCACCCCCGCTGAGTCTGCGTCGATCTCGGCCTCGCCGGCCGCGCGCCCGCTCGTCCCGCACACCGTCTCCGTCCGCATCCCTGAGTACACGGGCCCCGCCGAGCTGCGCGTCTTCGACAGCCGCGGCAGGCCGGCCGGGAGCTACGAGCTGCGGCTCGCCGGCGGCGCAGGCGCCGTGCCGATCACCCCGCGCGGCGCGCTCGGCCCGCAGCGGGCGGAGCTGGTCGTGGGCGACCGGGTGGTGGCCGAGACGGGGCGCCTGTTCGTGCTGGAGGCCGAGACGACGGTGGAGACCGGGCAGCCGCGCTTCGACGAGCTCTACCAGCAGATGCGCGCCTTCATCCAGCGCTGCGCGCTCCAGTACGAGCTCGATGGCCACATGGTCCGCGGCTACCGCTCGCCGGACAGCCCGCTCCTCTGGCTGCGCGACCACGCCTACCAGGCGCGTGGCTTCCGCTACTTCGAGCCGGACGTCACGAGCCTGCTGGACGCGTTCCGCCGCGCCCAGCAGGAGGACGGCAGCTTCCCCGACTTCCTGGCGCGCCCGCCGTTCGCCGCGCAGGCCGGCCGCAAGCAGGTCGAGGCCGACGTCGAGTTCCTGTTCGTCCAGGCGGTCTACGAGGCCTGGCAGGCCAGCGGCGACGACGCCTGGCTGCGCGAGAACCTCCCGGCGATGCGCCGCGCGCTGGCCTACACCATGGGCCACCCACTGCGCTGGGACCCCGAGCGGCGGCTGGTCAAGCGCCCCTTCACGATCGACATGTGGGACTTCGAGTACGGCCCCGCTACCGTCGACCCGAGCAACGGCCAGCCGGCGCCGCGCCACTGGATCGACGAGCGCACGATCTGGGGCATCTTCCACGGCGACAACACCGGCCTGGCGCACGCGCTCGAGCTGCTGGCGCGCGCCGAGGAGCGCGTCGGCGAGCCCGCCCGCGCCGAGGAGCTGCGGGCTGAGGCGCGTGGGATCATGGACCGGCTCAACAGCCTCAGCTGGAACGGCCGCTTCTACACCCACCACGTCCCGCTCGAGCCGTTCGACGTGCCGGGCGTGGACGAGGCGCGCCAGCTGAGCCTCTCGAACGCCTACGCGCTCAACCGCGGCGTGCTGCGCGAGCACCAGGCCCTCGACATCATCCGCGAGTACCACGAGCGCGGCGTGCGGCGCGGCGAGACCTTCGCCGAGTGGTACAGCATCGACCCGCCCTTCCCGCCCGGCAGCTTCGGCATGGCCGGGCGGCTCGGCGAGAACCCCGGCGAGTACGTCAACGGCGGGATCATGCCGCTGGTGGGCGGCGAGCTGGCCCGCGGCGCGTTTCGCTACGGCGCTGCGCGCTACGCCTTCGAGATCCTGCACCGCTACTACTTCCTCGTGAGCACGACCGGCGCCAGCTACCTGTGGTACTACCCGGCGGGCAACCCGGGCATCTCGGGCGAGCACACCCTCCCGACCGACGGCTGGGGCGCCTCGGCCATGCTCGGGGCGCTGATCGAAGGGGCCGCGGGGATCGAGGACCGGAGCGCGCGCTACGCCGACGCGCGGCTCAGCCCGCGCTGGTCGCACACGCCAGACGTCCATCAGGCGCGAGTCGTCGCCCGCTACGCCGCCTCGGACGGCTACGTCGCCTACGTCTGGCGGCGGGAGGAGCGCGGGCTGCGGCTGGAGTTCACCGGCTCAGGCGAGCGGGCCAAGGTGCGGCTGCTGCTGCCGGACGAGGCGCCGGAGGCCGTCCGGCTGGAGGTAGACGGCCAGGAGGCGCCGCACGAGATCGAGCGGGAGGGGGCGAGCCGCTACGCGACCACCACCGTCGAGGCCGGCAGCGGCACCGTCGAGGTCACCTGGTCGTGAACGACAGCGCGGCGACACCGCCGGTGTCGCCGCGCTCGCGATGAAAACAGCAGCCCTACCCGGGCATCTCCTCGCTGCAGAGGACCGTCGTCAGCAGCTCGGTCATCTGCGCGGCGGCGACGTCCCGCACCACCAGCGCGTTGTCGGGCTCGCGGGACTGCACCTCGCGCAGCAGCGACGTCAGGTCGCGGCCGTTCGTCAGCGCCTCGTCCACCAGGTTGTTCAGCTCCTCATCGCCCGCGATCAGCCGCAGCCGGTCGGCCGGCGTCGCGCCGATGATCGTCTGCCCGAAGGCGTAGCCGGGCTGCGTGATCACCCGCAGCAGCGCCGGCACCGCCGTCCCGAGCTCCGGGTGCAGCGCGTAGATAGCGGCGGCCACGTCGGGCAGGCTCGGCGAGCCGGTGTCGAAGTCGCGGATCGCGTCGAAGTAGGGCCGCAGCACCCGCACGAGCAGCCGGCCGACGGCGCCGCCGCGGGACTCGAGCGCCGCGAGGAACGGCCCCGGCTCCACGGTAACGCGGTCGAAGGCGTCGAGCGTCACCAGCTCGAGGCGCATGCGGGCGGCGAGCACCCGGTCCAGCGCATACGGGTCGGCGAAGATGTTGAACTCGGCCACCGGGGTGGTGTTGCCGCCGCGCCACGCCCCGCCGAGCGCGACGAGCCGGACGCCCTTCATCTCGGCCGGGAACCGCTCGACGGCCATCGCGATGTTCGTCAGCGGGCCGAGCGCCACCACCGTCAGGTCGCGGTGGCTGCGGGCGGCCGCGGCGAGGGCCGCCGGGGCATCGGTCGGCAGGCCGGACAGGTCGTAGTTGCCCTGGGCGCCCCAGAAGCCATCGGCGCCGTGGACCAGCGCGCCGGTGAGCGGGCGCCGCCCGTGGAGCGGCTCGGCGGCGCCGATGGTGACCGGCAGCCTCGTCTCCGCCGCGTCGAGCAGCGTCAGCAGGTTGCGCGTCGCGTTGGCGACGCTGGTGTTGCCGAACACCGTCGTGAAGCCGAGGACACGCGCAGTGCGGAGGAGCCAGACGATCGCCGCCGCATCGTCCACGCCGACGTCGGTGTCCACAAAGATCGGGGTGGGCGTCATGCTTCTGCGTTACTCCTCGAAGATCGGCCGGACGCGAAACATGCCGTCCTGCTGGTCGGGGGCGTTGGCCAGCGCCTCCTCGCGGGCGAGCGACGGGCGCACCTCGTCGGGGCGCATCACGTTCAGCATATCGGTCACCTGGGCGGTGGGCGGCACATCGCTCACGTCCAGCTCCTGCAGCATCTGAAAGTGGTCCAGGATATTGGAGAGCTGCTCGCGCATCTTCTCCAGCTCATCCGGCGCCAGCCGGAGGCGGGCCAGCCGGGCAACATGCTCTACCTGCGCGATGGTAAGCGCCATGATAGTGACCTCGCTTTTCGCTTCTCCGCGTTCAGTGCAGGGCGGACCGAGCGTCTTCTGTCATCGAACGGGCGCCGTCTGGCGTGACAGCGCGGCGGCGCAGCCGGCAACCGCCGTGCCACCCCCTGTCCCTCTTCTGCATATGGAAGGGAGGCAGGGGTGAGAACAATGATGGATTATATCATGGGGGCGGCGTGCTCTCCTCGGCGGGCGGAGTCTGCGCAGGCGGCGCCGTGGCGGTCTCGGTGGGCTGTGCGGGCGGCGGCTCGGCCGGCTCGGGGGTGGCTTCCTCCTCCGGCTCAGGGGTCGCCGTGACGCTCGCCGTCTCGGTCGCCTCGGGCGTCGCCGTGGCTGGCGCGCGCAGCGTCACAGTCACCGCTGGCGGGTCCTGGGCCAGGCGAATCCCCTGCGGCAGGCGAATCTCCGGCACGACGGAGAAGCTGCCGGGGCCCCTGCCCTGGGCGCTCACGATCCCGACCAGGTTGTTCGAGTCCAGGGCGCTGAGCTGCGCCGACGTGCCCACCAGATCCACCTGGACGACCTGCGGGCTGAGCGAGACGAGCAGCCCGTCCGGGATATCGACCACCTGCACGGCCACCGGCAGGGTGACCTGGAACGGCCGCGCGAGCGGCGCGATCTCCACCCGCACCACCGCGCTGGTCGGCTCGCCGAAGCCGAGCCGGGTGTTCACCGGCTCCGCGATCGCCACCGTGCGCGTGAACGTCTCGCTGGCGCCCCCGATGCTCACGACCAGCGTGGAGACGCTCTCCACCTCGTCGAGCGGGCCGGAGCTGCCCGTCAGCGTCACCAGCCGCGGGGTCACCGACACGCCGGTGACGACGTAGCCGCTCGCCGGCTCGCCGGTGAGCACCGGCACGACCGGCACGCGTTTGACGCCGACGCTGGAGAGGATCGGCACCTCCAGGTTCACCTGGCTCGGCTCGATCGTCACGCCCGTCACCACGCGCCCGTCGTCCGACACCGGCTCGGGCGAGCGCGGCGAGTTGTAGTTGGCGGTGAGCCGGTCGATGTTGGCGGTGACGCGCGCGTGATGCACCCGCTCCACACGCCCCTGCGGGCCGCGCACCCGCACCGAGTCCACCGGCTGCCCGCCGGCCGTGATCTCGGGCGGGAGGGCCTCGAAGCCGAACGGCACGCTCCCGGTGATCTCGACGGTCAGCGGCACGGTTCTGGTGATCTCGCGGTCCAGCCGGATCAGCAGGAAGTCCGGGCTGGGGGTGAAGCGCGCCCGCTGCAGCCCCTGGCGCGTGGGCACCACATTGATCGGCACCGAGTGCTCGCCCGGCCCGCGGTCGCTCACATCGACGAACGCCCGCAGGTCGCTCACCGTCATGTTGCGGAGCGTCTCCTCGTCGGCGTCCACCGTGACGTCCACCGTCGGGCGGGTCGAGCGCGGCTGGCCGTCCTGGTCCACCACCAGCATGTCGGGCGCGAGCCCTTCGATCTCCACCGGCACGCTATCGAACGAGCTGGTGACATCCGGGTTCTGGGTGTAGGTGACGAAGACCCACAGCGTGAAGGCCAGCAGCAACGCCATCACAATCCGCAGAACTGCTGCGCGTACTACGGTCACTTGCCGGCCTCGTCTTCCAGCGGCACCTTCAGCAGCCCGGCCAACATCCCGCGCAGGCGGGCCTCGCTGAGGTAGCTCACCATGCGTCCATCGTTACACAGCGAGATCGCCCCGGTCTCCTCGGAGACCACCACGGCGATCGCGTCCGACTGTTCCGAGATCCCCTTGGCCGCCCGGTGGCGCGTGCCGTAGCGGCGCTGCCCCACGACATCCTCGCTGAGCGGCAGCACCACGTTCGCCGCCAGGATGCGGTTGCCGCGCAGGATCACGGCCATGTCGTGCAGCGGCGAGTTCGGGTAGAAGATATTCAGCAGCAGCGGCACCGCCAGGCGCGCGTCCAGGATCACGCCGCGGTCGGCGTACTCCTGCAGGCCGGTCTCGCGCTCGATCACCATGAGCGCGCCCACGCCCTGCTGCGAGAGCTGCTGGGCGGCGCGCGCCACGCCGTTGATCGTCTCCAGCAGCTCGGCGCGGTTGGTGCGGTTGAACGGCCGCCCGAACAGGTCGTTCGTCCGGCCCAGGCTCTCCAGCGCCCGCCGCAGCTCGGGCTGGAAGAGCACCGGGATGGCGACGAACAGCGCCGGCTGGACGGCGTTCCGCAGCAGCCAGCGCAGCGTCTCGAGCGGCAGGAGCGAGCTGAGCAGGATCGACAGCACCAGCAGCACGCCGATGCCGCGCAGCAGCTGCACGGCGCGCGTGCCGCGGATGACCCCCAGCAGCCAGTAGAAGATCAGCGCGACGATCGCGATGTCGAGGAGGGGGCGTGGATCGACGAATGGGTTGAGGCGTTCAAGCAGGCGGTTGATCCACTCCAGGATGTTCGGGATGTCGGGCATATTGAGGTGGCGCGAAGCGGCGCCGCTATGCGCCCTTCTTCTGCATCTGCTGCTGCTGATCGAGCATGCGCCGGGCGGCGGCCTGCAGCGCCTCCACGCGGTCGGCCTCTACGTTCGGCATCTTGGCGAGCCGCGAGTAGATCCGCACCGCCTGCTCGTACTCCTGGCGCCGCATGAGCGCATCGCCAAGCTGGTACAGGTTGTCCACGTCGTTCTGGTCCAGGCCGTAGATCTGGTGCATCTCGGCGATCGCGTTGTCGAGGTCGCGGGCCTGCAGCAGAATGCGGACGATCTGCTTCTTCTCGGCCACCGCGTCCTTGGTGCGGCCGGCCAGCGTGTACATGAACGCCAGCCACTGCCGCGCCTCGATGTCGTTCGGCGCGATCGACACGATCTTATCGTAGATCGCGTGCGCCTGCTCCTGCTGCCCGAGCGTCCAGTGGACCTCGGCGGCCTGCTGCAGGTTCTGCACCGCGTCCTTGATCTGGCCGGCCTTGCGCTGCTGATCGGCCACCTTCACCAGGCTCTCGACGCCGCGGTCCAGGTAGCCGCGCCGGATGTAGAGCTTCGCCAGGCGGTTGCCGATCGCGATGTTGTTCGGCGCGAGCCGCAGGGCGTCCTCCAGCACCTCCAGCGCCCGGTCCAGGTCCTGGCGGCCCTCGTAGTAGGTCGCCAGGTCCTCGAGCTGCGCCAGCGCCTCGCTCAGCTTGCCCTGGCGGAAGTAGACGTCGGCGAGCTTGGTGTAGATCGCCCGGTCGTAGGGGATGTGCTGGCGCGCCTCGAGCAGCGCCTGCTCGGCCCCCTGCAGGTCGCCGGTCGCCGCGTAGGCCTCGGCCATGCGCCGCACCAGCTCGCCCTGGCTGAGCGGCGCCGCGAACGGGTAGCGCGCCAGCTCGGGGCTCACCTTGGCGCGCGGGGCGCTGAGGCACTTCTGGAGCGCGGCGCGCGCCTCCTCGGCCTGCCCCAGCGCGATGAAGCTGTCCGCCATGGCCTGGTGCACCAGCGCGGTCGAGACGAGCGGGTCCGGCCCCTCCTCGAGCAGCGCCTCGGCCTGCTCCAGCTCCATCAGCGCGCTCTGGTGCTGCCCGGCCTGCTGCTGCACGATCGCCAGGATATAGTGCAGAATGGGCTCGTCGGCCACCAGCAGCGCCGCCCGGTACTCGGACTGCACCTCGGCGTTCTGCTGCGGCCGCTCCTTGAGCTGCTCGAGCAGCGTCGCCAGGCTCTGCCAGATCGCCAGCGGCTGGTCGCCCATCAGCGCCAGCGCGATGTTGATGCCGGCCACGTTGGCCAGGTTGTTCTGGTCCAGCTCCAGCGCGCGGCGGAACTCGGCCAGCGCCGCCTCGTAGCGCTCGAGCTTGAGCAGCGCCTGGCCGTACTGCTGGTGGAGAGCGACGCTGTTCGGCGCCCACTGCAGCCCGCGGCGGTACTCCTCCAGCGCCTTGTTCGTCTGCCCCATGCGGAAGTAGGTCGAGGCGACGATCGCGATCTGGTCGGCGGCCTCGTCCACCCGCCCGTCGTTCTTCAGCAGCTCGGCCAGCCGCGCGCGGGCGTTGATCGTGTCCGGCGAGAGCTCGATCAGCCGGAAGTACACCGGGATGGCCTGGCGCGGCTCGTCGCGCGCCAGGTAGGTGTCGATCAGCAGCTGGTACTTAGTGAGCGCCTCCTCCGGCCGGCCGTCGCGCTCGTAGATCTCGCCGAGGCGCAGGTGGATGGGCAGGTAGTCGGGCGCCAGCCGGATGACCTCCAGGCAGGCGTCGGTCGCGGCGTCCATCAGCCCCTGCTCGACGTACTTCTCGCTCGCCAGGACGTAGCGCTCGGCCACCTCGTCGAGGCCGGTGGTGTCGAGCGGAGTCACCGGCGCGAAGGTCGGCTGGGCCGGCGGGGGCAGCTCGTCGAACACCGCGAGCGGGTCGACCTCCTCCTCGACCAGCGTGGCGACCGGCTCGGCGGCCGCGCTGTCCGTCTGGGGCCGCAGGAAGTCGGTGATCGGCCGGATCTTGCCCCAGGTCTCGGGCATGGTGGCGGGCGGCTCCTCCGGCTCCTCCACCGCTGCCGGGGCCGGCGCGGTCAGCCCGCCGGTGCCGAGCGAGCGCAGCTTGGCGAACATGTTGCGCTCGGTCAGCTCCTTGGCGCGCTGGCGGAACTCCTCGGCGCGCTCCTTGCCCCAGCGCTTGCCAGCCAGGAAGTTCGCCAGGGTCGAGTACAGCGACGCGGCGCGGGCGATGTCGTTCATCTGGATGTAGATCCCGGCCGCGCTCTCGTACATCTGGATCATGTCATCCGCCTCGGCCTTGCCGATCGAGTCGAGCGGCAGCAGGCGGATGGTCTCCTCGAACTCCTTGGCGGCCTGCGGCAGCTGCCCGAGCGCCTGGTAGGAGGTGCCGAGCGCGTAGTGGGCCGAGAGGGCGTACTCGTCGTCGCTCACGGCGCGGGCGAGCACCTCCACGGCGCGCTCGTGGTCGCCGCGCTCCTGGTAGATCAGCCCCAGGCTGTAGAACACATCGCTGCGCTCGCAGCCCATGCTGATCGCGCGCTCGTACCCCTCGGCGGCCCCGTCCACGTCGCCGGCCTCCTGGCGCTCCTGGGCCTGGGCCACGATCTTGTCGATCGCGAACTGCTGGCCGCGCAGGGCGCCGGTGGCGCCGAACATGGTGGATGCCGGGGCGGCGGCGGGGGCTGCGGGGGCGGAGGGCTCGATGAGGCCGGCCTGGGCCGCCTCGGCCAGCGCGGCGTGCAGCGCGACGATCAGCTCCTTCGCCTCGCGGCTGGACGGGTCGAGCCGCACCGCGGTCTCGGCGAAGCCGGTGGCCTCCTCGAGGCTGGTCGCCTGGCGCCGGCGGGCCAGCTCCAGGTACTCGGCCGCCGCCTGGCCCGTGGCGCCGGTCTCCTCGAGCAGCTGCGCCAGGCGGAGCCGCTCCTCATCGGCGTCGGGGCGCAGGCGCAGCGCCTCGCCGAGCGCCTCGATCGCCTTGGCGTTGAGCCGCCGGCTCTGCTGCAGGTCCGCGAGCTGGATGTAGGCGGCGACGGCCGCCGCGGTATCTCCGAGGCGCTCGTGGGTGCGCGCCAGGTACTCGAGGAAGAAGGGGTTATCTTGGTCGGCGCGGCGCAGCTCCTCGAAGATCTGGAGCGCCTGCGCGTACTTGCCGGTGTTGAATAGCGCTACGGCCGCCGAGGACCGCGCGTCCGCATCCTGTGGAAACTCCTGGAGCGCACGGACAGCCTGCTTCAGCGCCTCGTCCCAGTTTTTCTGGCGGGCGGCCTCGCGGCTCTGCTCCATGGCCCGGTCAAACAGCGCGCGATTCCCTGGCATCGATCGCCTCCCGCGTGGTGGCAGACATGTCCTACTGGCGCGAACAGATCATAATCTGCGCAAACCATGAGTATATTAGCACACCATGCTGCCCGAAGAGCGGCGAGAACGTTGCGGGATAGGCTCAAACCACGTTATACGCCGGCACATTGGCGCGTGGGGACCCGCACATGGGCGCGTTGGCGTCGGCGCGTCGGCTCGCGGGGCGCTAACGGGGCTCGCTCCGGCGGCGGTTGCGGTGGATGGGGTAGCGCTGCTCGACGCTCAGGCGGCGGTAGTCGGCGGCCTCGATGATCGTGATCTCCTCGCACAGCGCCCGGTCCGACATACGCGAGAAGATCCGCGGGTCGATGTCCTCCGGCTTGCGGTTGCTGGTGATCACGGTGGGCATGGCGTAGTTGTAGCGGTGGTTGATGATCTGGAACAGCTTCTCGCGCGCCCAGCCGCTGGTGTTCTCCGTGCCGAGGTCGTCCAGAATCAGCACCTGCGCGTCGCGGATGTCCTCGAAGCGCTTGTCGTACTCCACCTCGCTGTTCGGGCCGAAGGTGCTGCGCAGGTGGTCGAGCAGGTCGGGCACCACGGCGAACAGCACCTGGTAGTGGTTGCGCAGCAGCTGGTTGGCGATCGCCGCCGCGAGGTGGGTCTTGCCGCAGCCGTAGTTGCCGAGCAGCACCAGCCAGCCGCGCGGCTGCTTGGCGTACTCGAGCGCGCGGACGTAGGCCCGCCGCACGCCGGCCACGTCCGGGTTGAAGCTCTCGAAGGTCTTATCGAGGAACGGCCCGATGTTGCTGATCTCCATCAGCTCGCGGGCCTTGCGCTCCTCGAGCTCGGCGCGCTTGCAGACGCACGGGAACAGCCGGCCGAAGTCCTGGTGGCCGAACGGCACGGCCTTCTTGTACCAGCCTGCGCCGCCGCAGTGCGGGCAGGCCGGGGCGCTCTCCGCGGCGTCAGAGGTCGGATGTGTCGCTTCCGCGCCGGAAGAGGTCCCCGTACGCGCCGTTCGTATATTTGTCGACATCAATAGGTCGCTCGGCGCGATCCTGCGCATTGTGTCTTCCATTCGCGGCCCACCTCTCCAGGACTTTCTTGACGTAACGCCACGAGCGGGCGTTGGCGCGCACCGCCTCGCGCATGGCGTCCTCGATCCAGTGCGCCGGGTAGCGCTCCTCCGCCTCGCGCAGCTCGTCCACCAGCATCGGGGTGATCAGCCCGATGTTCTGCTCGTAGAGGGTGATCAGCGGCGGCCGGTCGTCGGGCAGCGGCGGGTTGGGCGCCAGGATCTGCCCCGCCAGCCCCACCCGCTCGGCCCAGTCGCGGTTGGCGGCGGTGTTGACGACGTACCAGTTGGCCGCGCGGCCGTCCTCGGGCGTCACGACGTGCAGCAGCGTCCCGCGGCGCACCGCCGCCTCCAGGCCCTCGGCCAGCAGCTCCTCGGGCGCCCGCACCCGCGAGATCGCCCGCAGCCCGCGCTTCAGCGTCCGGTCGGCGGCCAGCTCGTCCCAGCTCACCCGGCGCGGCGAGCTGCCGCGCTGCCGGCTGAGCCGGTAGAAGATGTGCAGCGTCACCTTCAGCTCGCTCGCCAGGGTGATCTGCGGCAGCACCTCGGTGAAGAGCTCGGGCGGCAGCCCGACGAGCTTATCGGTTGTGAAGCCAGTGAAGGCCATAGTCGTTGTCTGAATTGCCGCTGTCGGGCGAGGCCTGTGGTCACCCGCGCCCATCCGAGATGACCGCCAGCCGTCTCGTACCGTCGCCGCCTGGCAAGTTTGTTCGTATTATATGCCTGCGATCATGCCGAATACAAGGGGCAGTTTGCTGCCGGATTCCGCTGCCCTGGCAGGGCTGACGCGGCGCTGCGGCGCCTCCCGCGGGGAGGTGTGGCGCGCCTGTGGCCCTCCGAGATCCTCATTTTTCCCGCCGCTCTGCGGCGACGAAGTCGCCGCAGAGCGGCGGGAAGGGAAACTCCGGGGAGGCTTCGCCTCCCCAACCCCTCCGATGCGGGTGCGGCGCAGCGGCAACACCCGAAGCCCGTCGCTGTCAATCTTTAATAGCCCTCCGGCGTGCGGTACGTCAGGTCGTAGAAGCGCGTCGTGCTCGGGTCGAAGCGCATGGGCACGATGCCCACCGGGCCGTTGCGGTGCTTGGCGATGTGGATCTCGGCGATGCCCTTCTTATCGGTGTTCGGGTCGTAGAGCTCCTCGCGGTAGATGAACATCACGATGTCCGCGTCCTGCTCGATGCTACCGCTCTCGCGCAGATCCGAGAGCATCGGGACGTGGCTGGTGCGCCCCTCGACGGCGCGCGAGAGCTGCGAGAGGGCCACGACCGGCACGTTCAGCTCGCGGGCCAGCGCCTTCAGCCCGCGCGAGATCTCGCTCACCTCCTGCACCCGGTTGTCGGTGCGGCGCCCGGCCATCAGCTGCAGGTAGTCGATGATCAGCAGGTCCACGCCGGCCTGCGCCTGGAGCCGGCGCGCCTTGCTGCGCACGTCCATGATGCTCAGCCCGGCGGTGTCCTCGATGTAGATCGGCGCCGAGGCGAGCTTGCTCATGGACGCGATCACCCGCTCCATCTCGTCCTCGCGCAGCTGCCCGAGGCGCAGGCGGTGGGTGTCGATCCCGGTGTCCATCGCCAGCAGGCGCTGCACCAGCTGGTCGCGGCTCATCTCCAGGCTGAAGACGCCGACCGTGCCCTGGTGCTCCAGCGCGACGTTGTAGGCCAGGCTCATGACGAGACTGGTCTTGCCGACGCCCGGCCGGGCGGCCAGGATGATCAGGTCGGAGCGCTGCAGCCCGCCGGTGATCTGGTCGAGGTCGCGGTAGCCGGTGGGGATGCCCACCACCTCGCCGCGGTGCTCCTGGAGGTAGTTGATCTGCTCGTAGTAGGCGTCGATCACCTGGCCGATGTGGACGAAGTCCTGGGTGTTGCGGCGCTGCGAGATCTCGAACAGCGTCGCCTCGGCCTTGTCGAGCGTCACATCGAGCTCGGCGTGCTCCTCGTAGCCGAGCGCGGCGATCTTGCTGCCGGCCTCGATCAGCTTGCGCAGCAGCGCGGTGCGCTCGACGATCCGGGCGTAGTACTCGACGTGGTAGGAGGTCGGCACCTGGTCGACGAGCTGCGCCAGGTAGACCACGCCCCCGACGCCCTCGAGCCGGTCGCGGCGGCGCAGCTCCTCGGAGACGGTGCGGATGTCGGGCGGGATGCGGGCGTTGTAGCAGGCCAGCATCGCCTCGTAGATCTGGGCGTGGCGCTGCATGTAGAAGTAGTCGGCCTGCAGCCAGGATGCCACCGCCACGATGGCGTCGCGGTTCAGCAGCACTGAGCCGAGCACCGCCTGCTCGGCCTCTATGTTGTGCGGCAGCTCCGGCAGCGTCATCGTTCTCTCCTCGGCCTACCCACACGTCCTCGCAGCCCGTCTACACTTTTTCCCCAGAGTTATCCACACCGCCCCTAGATGCGACAATGTGCCAGACCCCGGGGGGTGTGGCACATTATCGCATGGGTGTGCTATTCAATTGTAGCGCTTACGCGCCTGTGTCGGAAAGGGGTGTGCGGAGGGCCGTCGCCCTCCACCGCGCGACCTCCGCGAGCCTCACCTGGAGGCTCGTGGCGTCTACGCCTCGGCCTCGGGGTCGGGCGGGAGCTGGATGGCGCCCTCCTCGCCCTCGACGACCACGTTCACCAGCGCCTCGACGCCGCTCATGAAGCGGATGCGCACCGGGTAGATGCCGATGCGCCGGATCGGCTCGTCCAGCTCGACCTTGCGCCGGTCGAAGTTCGGGTCGCCGAGCACCTCGCCGATCCGCTCAGCGATGTCGGCGCTGGTCACCGAGCCGTACAGCCGGTCCAGCTCGCCGACGCGCGCCGTGAAGCGCAGCGTCTGGCCGTTGATCTTGGCCGCCAGCGCCTCCGCCTCGCGCCGGGCGGCCTCCTCGCGCTTGCGGATGGCGGCGAGCCGCTCCTCGGCCTGCTTGATCTGGCCGCGCGTCGCCAGCACCGCGAGACCCTTCGGAATGAGGTAGTTGCGCCCGTAGCCGCCGGAGACCTCCTTGACCTCTCCGGCCACGCCGAGCTTATCCACATTCTGGGTCAACAGCACTTTTATTTTTGTGCCCACAAGACTGCTCCTTCAAACCGACAGCCGCGGCACGCCCGCCGCGGCCCGCTCAGGTAGGGCGTAACCGCCTCGAATGACGGCGCGTATCATACCACAGGGCCCGCGAGCCGGCAACCCGGCGCTACCCGTACAGCGCCCGGATCACCTGCGTCGAGACGAGCTGCTGGAGCACGCCGGCCACCAGAAACATCGGCAGCACCACCAGCAGCCAGACCTTGCAGAACTGGGCCAGCGCCCACAGGATGTTCTGCCCGACCGAGAAGCCGCTCGGCGGGCGCATCACCGCGGCGCCGATGCGGATGCCGAGCGCCGCGCCGAGGATGGCGGCCGGCAGCTCCACCAGCCCGTGGGGCAGCACGTAGCCCAGCACGAACTGCAGCGGGCTCGTCGGCCCGAGCGCGGCCCAGCTCCCGCCCGCATCGGCGAGGGCGCCCGACACATAGCTGACGCCGGCGAAGGCGAAGAACGGCACCAGGAAGGCGAACAGCCCGAAGCTGAAGGTCGAGAGCAGGCAGCTGAAGAGCATGCGCGCGGCGTTCAGCACGCCCGTCAGCAGGCCGAACGCCAGGTTCGGCTCCGGGATCACCCCGACGCGCGCCGGCGACTGGCCGAGGCGGTCGAACACGCCGCCGAAGCTGCCCCCGAAGATCACGCCGGCCAGCGCAGCGAGCAGGGCCACCGCCAGCGGCAGCCGGTAGTCGCGCAGCAGCGCCGGGAGCTCGCGCCGGTAGAAGCGCCCGAGGCTGAAGGGCGCGCCGGTGTACTGCTCCGGGGCGACGCCCGCCGGCTGGTACTCGCGCAGGAAGGCCGCGAACGTCTGTGCCATCCGGCGCAGGTTGAGCTGCTCGTGCTCGCGCGAGAGGATCTCCTCGCGGTTGAAGGCCGCCATCCCGGTGCGCACGAGCGCCGCGGCCACCCCCGCCAGCAGGAGGACGGCCAGCCACAGCACGTCCCAGCGCCCGCCGATCATCAGGATCGCCTCGAGCTGGATCGCCGAGGCGGTGGGCAGCAGCACGAAGCTCGCCAGCAGGTTCGCGGCGCGGATGCTGGTGGTGTGGCTCGAGATAATGACCGCGCCGGCCACCATGACGAACGCCTTGGCGATGATCAGCAGCACCACCGCGATGAAGAACTCGAACGTCAGGCCGAGGGCGAACAGCTCCGGCTCGCGCAGGCGCAGCGTCAGCGCGAAGAGGCACATCGCCAGGCACGAGGACATGAGCGGCGGCAGCAGCGCCGAGAAGAACTTGCCGAGGTAGAGCGAGCTGTCGTCGATCGGCGTCGAGAGCAGCGACTCGAGGCTGTTGCGCTCGCGCTCGCCCACGAAGGTCTCGAGCGCGGTGATCAGCGAGAACGAGGCCGGGATGAAGCCCACCAGCAGCATCGCGAACGGGATCAGCCGGATGATCGACCCCTCGTCGCCGACGAACTCGATCGTCACGTCGGCCGCCGCGATCAGCAGCTGCGGCAGGATGAACACCAGGATGAAGATCGGCAGCAGGATGCGCCAGTCGGTCAGCGTCTCGGAGACCTCGCGGCGGGTGATGGTGCGAATGGCGGAGAAGCTCATCGGTTTCTTCCAAGTAGCCAGTGGTAGCCGGCAGATGGCGGGCTCAGCGCAGGCTACGCTTCGACGCGAACGTCCTCGCTCGTCACCGGCGCCGCGTGGCCCGCGGGAAGCCGGCCGTTGGACGCAGGCTTCCAATCGCCCCGGTCCACATCCTCGCCGGCGATGATCCGCAGGTAGACATCCTCCAGGCTGCGCGGCACCGGCGCGAGCCCCACGACCGCGATGTCGCGCTCGGCGAGGCGGGCGATGAGCTGCGGGTTGAGGCAGTGCGGCTGGGCGCAGCGGAAGCGCACCGAGTCGCCGTCGGTCGCCTCCACCGGCGCCAGCGACGCCACCACGGCGGCGGCGCGCGACACATCGGCGCCGGGCGCCAGCCGGAGCTCCCACAGCGGATCGCCCATGAAGCGCTCGGTGAGCTGCTCGATCGTCCCCTCGGCGACGATCTGCCCGCCGCGGATGATCGCCACCCGGTCGGCGAGCTCCTCGGCCTCGGTGAGGTTGTGGGTGGTGAGCAGGATGGTGCGCCGGGCGGCGCGCAGCTCGAGCATCGCGTCGCGCACGGTGCGGGCGCTGTGCGGGTCCATCGCCGTGGTCGGCTCGTCCAGGTACAGCACCGGCGGGTCGTGGAGCAGCGCGCGGATCAGCGCGGTCTTCTGCTTCATGCCCTTGGAGTAGCTGTCGAGGCGCTTGTCGCGCGCCTCCCACAGCCCGAACTGCCTGAGCAGCGCCTCGGCGCGCCGCTCGCAGTCCACGCGGCTCATGCCCTGCAGCTCGCCGAAGAACGTCAGGTACTCGACCGGCCGCATGCGGTTGTACAGGCCGGGGAACTCGGTCAGCAGGCCGACGATGTGGCGCACCTCGCGCGCGTGGGTGACGACGTCGTAGCCGCCGATGCGGGCGAAGCCGCGGCTGGGGCGCAGGATCGCGGCGAGCATGCGCACGGTGGTCGTCTTGCCGGCGCCGTTCGGGCCAAGCAGCGCCACCACCTCGCCGGGGGCGACGTTGAGCGTCACGCCGCGCACCGCCTCGAAGGCCCCGAAGGTCTTATGCAGGTCGTTGGCTTCGATCATGATCGCTTTCAGCCTGCGGCGGGCGCCGCAGGAGTGGGGTGGCCGTAGCGGCCCGTCGTAGAAGGCGCAGCGCCGCCGGGAGCTTCGCCGCCCGCGCCCTGGCGGGACGAGGTTCTTTGCATTCTGCGGAGGCCAAGCTTCCCCAACTCGCCCAAGCGGCGCGAGGGCGAGGCGGCCGCATAAGTCGCGATCAGTATAGCAGCAAGAGGGTGCTTCCTGCTGATCAGATGTTTGCGATCGGGTAGCAGTCGAGAACACGATGTGCGCGTGGGCCACGCTCCCGCGCCTGTTGGCGGGCTTCGGAGAGGCGTCGCCTCCCCGTACGGGAGGGCGGCCCGCACGACCGCGCGCCTGACATGTTGATGACAGGAGGTACGCGGTGCGGTCAGAGCGCGCTTGAGGGCGAGAGGGGTTGCGACCCCTCTCGCGCTCTCCCCCGCCGGAAGGGG
>ERZ777003.2810-NODE-2810-length-18776-cov-22.160515_pt1 | contig 18776 bp, 27 predicted proteins | sample MGYA00374956_ERZ777003 | MGnify/ENA primary metagenome ERZ777003 (study PRJEB29302, sample SAMN06268252) | bioreactor metagenome | isolation source: Joint BioEnergy Institute, California, USA | place: USA:Joint BioEnergy Institute, California, USA | collected... | reverse complement strand
GCCGTGAAGAAGGAGCTCGCGGCGATGCGCGAGGTCGGAGTCATCGACGAGCGCAGGTATGCTGCCGCGCTGCGCTACGTCGCGACCAACGAGGAAGAGGTGTCAGACATGTGCGAGTACTCGCCCGTGTCGGACGTCGCAAACTCGGTGGTGGAGATCGCCGGCAGCTGTGCGAACGGAAGGTGCGAGTGAAGGCGCGACGCGCCGCTCTAGATTCAACATCAACTCAGGAGTTCACTGACATGGCAACGAAGAAAGCATCCAAGAAGGCGACGAAGAAGGCCGCGACGAAGAAGGCCCCGGCGAAGAAGGTCGCGAAGAAGCTCGACGGCAAGGCGCTGGCCGCCAAGCGCAAGAACCGCGATTCGATCGCGCAGTACATCAAGGACCAGATCGCCGCCGGCGAGACGGACGTCGACGCGATCCTCGAGTCTGCGAAGAAGGAGTTCCCGGGCAAGAAGCCGACGCGCGGCTACGTGCGCTGGATCGCCAGGCACCAGATGGGCAAGGAGCTCGGCAAGGCGAAGATCGCTTCGAAGGCTCCGGCGAAGAAAGCCGCGAGCAAGAAGAAGGCCTCCGCGAAGACGAGCGAGCCCGCGACGCCCGCCCCCAAGGTCGACGACACGGGCTCCCAGCCGGCGGTGGACCTGGCGTCATGATCGCGGTCCTCCTCCTGCTGTGCGTCGTGCTCGGCGCCGCGATCTACTTCAAGATCGTCAGACCGTTCACGCCGTACGGCAGGAGGGGCCCGTGGAGACATCGATGAGCGAACACAAGGTAGAAGGCTGCCAAGGTCGGTGGATCGACGCGGGGACCCTCCACGATCCTCTTAAGCAGCTGTGCAGTGCATGCCGGGCGAGCCGGCAGAAACCGACCGACGGCGGTCAGGTTGTCGAGGTACTCGATGCGGCGTCGCACCGGCGCATCGACGGGCTGACGCGTCTCAAGCAGGACCTCGAGAGCGACGCGCTGGCCGAGGACAGCGTCCGCCGAGAGTTCGGGCTCCCGCCTGACTTCGACTTCGTCGAGGCGGAGCTGCGCACGATAGCGTGGCTCCACGAGCAGCGACATAAGGGACGACGCGTCGAGCGCCTGATGTTCTTCGCGCTCGGGCTGGCGTGCGGCGTGATGCTCGGCGTGTTGCTGATGCAGGTCGGGGCCCTCTGACCCGAGGGCCCCGAGGGGCGTTCAGCCCAGCGAATCGATCTTCGATTGCAGATCGGACAACGAGGTGTCGGCACGCACCGAGAAGGTACTGACTTCCTCGTCGGTGAGATCGTCCCTGCCCGCATCGCGGGCCGACTTGTACGCCATCGCCAGAGCGTTGAGCTCTCGGGTCAGCACGATCATGAGCGCCAGCGCTTCGCTCGTCTTCATGGGTTCTCCTCCAGGTATCTCTGAAGCGCCTCCAGAACACGCAACGTCGAGACCAGGCGCTCCTCGGCGGCCTCGAAGTTCACACCTCTCAGGCTCCGGGCGACGTCCAGGGCTTCCTTCGCCTTCTGCGCCTGGTCCTTCAAGTTCTGGGCGTCCGCCCTGGCGGCCGCGATCAGGGCGCTCCTGCGCTCCGGATCTGGTTCGTTCTGGGCGACCCGTACCTTGCTATCCAGGACGACCCCGGCGCCCTCGGAGATGGCCGCGACCAGCGAGTAGCCTGCCGCCAGCCGGTCGTTGAAGCCGCCGGAGGTCTGGAGTCCCAGCTGGGCGCACCCCGGAAGGGCCGCCAGAGCTACGGAGAGCGCCAGGATCAGCGCCAGCATGGGGGCCCGTATGTAACCCCCCTCGTAGTCAGGTCCTCCGGAATCCTCCGGCGGCGCCTGGAACGTGTTCAGGAACCCGCACACCACCGTGCCCAGGCCCACGACCACCATGAGCCACGCGTACGCCGCCTCCGGCAGGAGCGCCTTGAGCTGCGGGTCGGTCTGCAGGAATCCCAGCACCACGGTCGCGAGACCGAGCGCCTTCGTCTTGTGGCGATTCAACGCCGAGTCTTTCAGGTTCATGTTCACTCCCTCTGCTTTGGGGCCGATCACTCTATCTCGTCGAGAACGGGCGCTCGAGGCGTCTTGATGCCGATCGACTGCGACCACTCGACCGGGGCGCGCATCGTCTTGCTGACGACGTTCGACATCGTCGACTCGGCGCCTTGGGTCGTGTACGCCGTGACACCGAAGTACCAGGTTCCCGGCGTCAGGTTCTCGACCGTGTACGTGGTGACGCTCGGGTCGGATACCTGCGCCGTGTTCGAGAGCTGATCGTCGGCGACGCCCCAGTGGACGCGGTATCCGGCGAGATTCAGCAACGGACTGCCGTCGGTGTTCTGCGTCGGAGGCGTCCACATCAGCGTCGCCTGCGTATCGCCCGGAAACGTGCACACCAGCATGAAGTTTCGAGGTTGCGTCGTCGGGCGAGGCGAGAGGGTGACCTTACCGGCCGCAGGCTTGTCGCCCGTCCACTCGTCGTCGCCTGACGCTACGCAGCCGGTCGCCGCGGGAGTCGTGCTCCACGATAGCGTCGGCGTGAGCGTGCCGTCGTTGTTGACCGTCGTCGTGAGGTTGAATTCGCCCGTCGGCGCCTGTTGTGAATACGCTGGAACGCACGCGAGAGCTGCGACCAGGACCAGAGATGCGATGACTGACTTCTTCATGGGTCCACCAGTTCGATGTGCGGAGCGTCGAGGAACGACTCACTGGGATCGCGATCGACGCTCCTGAAGTCGCCGTCCCAGTCAAGGCCGAATCGTAATCGGATGTTATGACGATGGGCGATGGCCTGTATGACGCCCATGAGGCGACCGAACGCGATCAGATCGTTCCAGTCGATCTTCATCTTTCCGGCGTCGTAGTACACGGGGGCGACGTCCACGGCCCGCGACGGGTACTGGTTGTGCTTGCCGTTGGGCCATCGAAGCTGCGTCGCGCCCTTGGCGAACGCGGCGTCCTGTCCTGCCTTGTCGCGATGGCCCTCGATGATCGTGAAGTCGACGATCTCGATCGCTTCGTTGCAGATCAGCTGCAGGCGAGAGTCGCAGGTGGCGAGGCGTTGCTTCGACGTTTCGCTGAACCTTGGCATCAGTATGTCGCTTCGGCAATGTCAGGGTTAGCACGTAAGAAAGCGTTGAGGCGAGATTCTACCCTACTGCGCTCGATCTTCAGGTCGTTGAGCCTCTCGTCGTAGATCCGGTCAGCCCTGATCCCGGCCGCGGTGAGCTCCTTCAATCTCGCCTCGACGGCGAAGATTTCTTGGTTCAGTCGGCGAAGCTCGGTCTCGTATGCCGTACGCGTCTGCACCTTCTGGCCTCGGGCGACCTGACTCTGTATCGTCTCGATCTTCGCGTTCAATTCAGCGATCTGAGTCGAGAGTTCGCGCTTCACCTGCTCGATGCTCTCCGCCCTGGCGAAGCCGGTCAGACCCAGGGACGCGAGCCAGCCGCACGCCCAGACGATGTGCACGAGGAAGATGCATCTGAAGAAAATGCGGGTGAACGCCGCTCGCTGATTCTGCGGGATGTCGCCGATAAAGATGTCGATGAGCTTATTGAGCATCTGACTCATACCTCAGACAGATGGACGAACCGCGATGTGTACGCTCACGCGTGGAGGCCTACGGTGTCACGTAGCGCACGATAACTATACCGGAGCCGCCGTTGCCACCCTTCTGGCCCGTACTAGTCTGCGTGCCGCTGCCGCCACCGGAACCTCCTCCTCCGCCGCCCGTGTTGGCTTGCCCATCAGCGCCGCGTTCGAAGTTCTGCGCGCCGCCCGCGCCGCCGCCATCACTTGCCGTGCCGGGCGCGCCGCCGGTGTACGCCCCGCCCCCACCGCCGCCGCCGACGCTGACGGGGGCCCCAAAGGCGACGGCGTCACCCCAACCGAGGCTCTCCAGCGTGACGCCAGGGCCGCCATTGCCCCCTGAGGTGTTGTCGGGCACGTTGCCACCGACGCCACCAGCGCCACCCCCGCCACCTCCGCCGCTCGAGGTGGCGCTGAAGTTCGCGCTGCCTCCAGCGTGGCCTTGCCCGGCGACACCCGAACCGGGCGAGTTGGAGCGGAAGCCGGCGCCGCCGCCGCTGCCGCCGTCAGCACCGTCACTCGTGCCGGTGTCCAAGGCTGGCCCGCCGCCACCGCCACCCTTGGCCGTAATGCTGCCGAAGCTGCTGTCCTCGCCGTTGCGACCGCGATGGCTGTCCGGCACTTGTGGATTGGTGACGAGGCCGCCGAGGCCGCCCGCGCCGACCGTCACAGTCACATTGCCCATGACCGCCACCCCGTAGGCGATGACGAGACCACCAGCGCCACCGCCGCCGCGTCCGACGATGTTAGATGCCCCGTAGATCGTGGCGCCACCGCCACCGCCACCGCCAACTAGCAGAACATCCACACTGGTGACGCCAGCTGGCACGTTGAATGTGCCACTGCTGGTGAACACTTCGTAGGTGTATGCGGGAGTCGCGCCGCCGGCCACGATTCCCGGGATCATGACGCAGGCACCGTAACGCCAAACAGATCAGCCTCGTCCGCGGCGACGATTTTCACGGTGAACGTGCCGCCCGGAGGGATCACCAACGTGCCTCTGGCGGGCGGGTTAATCGTGAACCCGGCGCCGGCCGTGATGGTGAGCGTGCCCGACCCGGCGTAGCGCCCGTGGTACTCCGCGCCGATCACCCAGGGCTCGCTGCCCGAGAAGTGAAACTCGGCGGCTGCGTGCGTGAACCGCATGTAATTGCCGAAGACTCCCGCGAGCGCGTTGGTGAACTGATCGGGGACGTCGATCACGGGGGCGTACTGGGGAACGCTGTTGAGCGTCACGACGCCGGGCGATACCGGCACGATCTGCAGTCCGTCGCCCACCAGGAGCGTGTGCACGTTCCCCGCGCTCACCGTGGGCGGCGAATTCGTATCCTGCACCGTCAGAAGGCCCGTCAATGCCTCCCAGACGGCGTTGCGTCGAACGTATCGCTGCCCGTCGGCCGGCGCGTCGCCCAACCCCGCCGCCAGGACCCACGATCCCGGCGAGCCGGGGACGAACTTGTAGAGACCGCCGTCGGAGAGATTCAGGCAGAAGAAAACGTTGACGCCCGGCTCGAAGAACTGCCAAAAGTTGCCCTTATCGACGAACCTCGCGAGCTGGAGTTCGTGCCCGGCCCAGGCGCCCGTCGCGACGCCGCCCTCCCCGGCGACGATGTACTGCTCGCCGTCGTTGGCAGTCGCGGGAGGCTCGGTCAGGCTGATCGACGTGACGGCGCACTGCGTCAGCGCGTCGAGAAAGTTCAGCGCCAAATTGAGACCCGCGGCGGGATCCAGCGTGCCCTCCGGCACGAACGGGAGTCCGATCCTCGGTGTGTTGCTCATACGATTGTGACCTCCGCCGCCGGGCCCTCGCCCGTCAGATCGTTCAGCTGATAGACTCGAATGTTGATGGGCGAGCTCAGACTCGAGACGTCCTGCGTCAGCGACTGCGCTTGGGTATCGATTTCGAGCTCCGTGTCGCCGTCATCGAAGACGACGCGGTACCCGGCAAACCTCGAACCGTGCGCTACGGCTGCCCCTCCGCCCAGTCGACCCACGCCCTGCCACGTGACGAGCACGTTGTTCGCGTCGACCCGTCGCGCCGACAGGTATCCTACCCGGCGTTCGACCTGGGTGTTACCTCGAAAGACGAGACTCACGACCGTGCCCGTTTCGGGCGACGTCCCGAAGCTCGTCGCGCGAAACGTCAGCGTGCGCCCGATGTCGGTGATGCTCCCAACCTGGAAGCTGATGAACCCGCGCTCGAGGAGCACGAATCGCTCCCCCGGCGCGTGCGCCCTCGGCTCGGTGCCCTTCCGGCCGCGCAGCAGATGGCCGATCGTCCACTCGCCCTCCGTCGTCTCCTCCGCGTCGCCGAAGTTGATCAGCTCGAACCCGTCCTCGAGAGTCCCCACGGCCGCCAGGTTCTCGCGGTTGAGCAGACCGGTGAGCGTAGTGTCGAAGAGCTCCGCGTTGGGCGTATCGATCCGAACGCTGCACGTGTTGTGCGTGTCAGGGAACTCAGCCGGGTGATCGCCCAACGGCGTGATCAGCTCGCCCATGACGGCGCTGATCCGACTCTCGCCCGACTCCACGTAGTTCTGACCCCCGTCGTAGCTGAGCTCGATCAGGCACCCGTTCCACGCCGGGAAGATGCCCGACACGGCGATATAAATGCCGATGCCGAGGTTATCGTCGGCGTCTCGCATCAGCTGAATGTCGAGCGGCGCGATGAGCGTCGGGCCTACGATGCTCGAAGGCGGCGGCGTCTGGGGCGCAGGCGGGATCCCCTCGATGTTTAGGTTCGTGAGCGAATACGCGCTCTGCCTGTCGCGCAGACACGTGTACTCCTGATACCCGTCGAACACGTCGACCCGTACGATGCGCACCCGCTCGGTCCGGCCCTGCCACTGCACAAAGATAATGTCGGCCGGAGTCAATCGGATGTACTTGTCCGGAAGGGAGAACTTCAGCTCCCCCTTCTGATTCTCGATCATCACCTTGTGGTTGATGTGAACGACCATCGCCGCTTCGTCAGCCGTCATGAGCACAGCCGTTTGAAGCGAGACCTCGCCCGTGGCGCGCCGGTCGCCCGATCGCTCGCTGGTCTGCTTTTCCGGAGCGATGCCGCCGTGGACGTCATGGTAGTTCAGATGCAGCACTCGCGGGATCTGAATCGAGTCGGCGCGCTTCGTCTGCTCGATGTCCTGATCGTCGTCGAGCATTTCGTCCTCTGTTACCGTCAGCACCGCATTCTTGCCGCGAGTCACGAAGTGGAGCTGACCGTCGTAGTTGGCCGGGTCGAAGAAGTAGATCTGCGCCAGAGCGCGCAGCGCCTCCGACGCAGGGTACTGGTTCGTCACCGCGAATCCTCGCACCGGGAGCTCGCACAGATCGCCCACGTCAACGTGCCGCGGGTCGAGCCCGGCGCGGATGCAGATCTCCATCACGACGCCGGCGAGGGAGTAGACGCACGACGGCCCGGCCTCGGGCGTGTTGGCGCCCGCGTAGATCTCTCGTGCGAGTGCGTCCTTCAGCTCAGCCATGTTTTACACCGATGCAGTCGAGAGTTGAAACTGCATGCGCCACACTCGGTTCATGCCTATCTGGATTAAACCGGCCGGGCCTACGCCGTCGAGCAGATCGTATTCGACCGTATAGCGATCTCTCTGCGCCCTAAAGTACAGATGACCGCCACGAACATAAGCAAGAATGATGTCAGATACGTCGATCTGTGAGTCGCGGTTATCGTCAAGGGCGCAGCGCGGCGTGATCGAGCCTGCGGGCAGATCAAGCGTCGTGAAGCCCGGGATCGTCGAATCGAACCAATAAAAGTGCGATGAGCCTGAGGCGAGCTGATAGGCGATCGCGACTCTCATGTTCTGATCAAACGTGAAATCAAAGTTCACAACATCAGCGATCGTCAGCACTGTCTGCGGCGCAACGCCGTCTGCAGACAGGACGATGCTCCCATCGAGATATTCTCCTCGCCATACGCGCACGCGCAATCCCTGCGAGGGATCGTTCAGAGCGACGCCTCCGTACTCATACGAGACAAGAGGCTGCCTCGGAATGTTTCGTGGAAAACGAAACTGCGCCGGGAAGAACTCTGTTGATAGTACGTGATCAGGTAGCATGATCAAATCGCTCGACGCGCCCACGACTGACGGAAATTCAGAGTCAAGATGTGCGAATTTGTTTTCGCAATCACCGGGTTCAGAGAGAACTGATACGCTGCGCACGCGCTGCCACCGCTACCTGGGAGGGTGCGTCCATATCCGGCTGCCACACGAACTGCCGCTATACCACCAGCCGCGTTTCCCTCGTTCAGGCCCCAGACGCCGAAAAAATCTTGAAAGAAAGTGCCGTTGATATACGCAGCGTTGCCCGACGACGTTCCGCTGCTGAGACCTGTACCGCTCGGAGAACCCGTAATCGGGCCGAGCACACTCGTCGACGGATACACCTGATGGTGGCCACTGTTGGCAAAACCGAAGGTACCCGGGTGCCCCATGCGAACGTTCCAGTCAATACTGCCACTACCCGGCCGCCAGAGATTACTGGTGCCATCCATCTCGGCGGGTCTCAGCACGATGTCATGACTCTGGCCGGAAATCAGGATCGACGTGTTGACATCCGACGTGTCGCCGGGGTAGAAGCGCACTCGATAGGTCACGTCCAAAAACTCATCCGCCAAAACGGTGAGCGTTGTCGGATTGCCGCTGCCATCGAGAATCAGCGCACGACTGTACGTCGTATAGGGACTGCTGGAACGCGTCGCTCCCACTTCCGTCAGGTTGCCTTGCGCGACGCCCTGCGCAAAGCGCAGCGTCTTCTCGACCCAACGATAGAAGTCGGGATCTCCTGGCGAGCCGCTCTGACCTTCCTGAGAGGACTGAACGGTAGTCGTAGTCGCGACTCGCGCCGCCAGCGTCGTATCGGTGTAAGCGGGAGGCGTGTTTCCCGTGCCTACGGAGATCGCGTTGAAGGTTGCCGTACCGCTATGCGCATCGTTGAGCCCGACATTCGTAATCAGGTTATGAAAGAAGCCGGTATCAACACGGCATTGACCATTCGGTCGAATAGCCCGAAGTCGAAACTCCGCAGCGAGACCGACCTTCATTGTGAGCGGATCACGAGGTTCGAGAATTTTCGCTTTCGGAATCCAGAGATGCGGTGTCTGTCGAATGCTCATTCAAGTGTACCTCCCAATACTGCGAAACCCAGATCCAGAGCGTCGTCTGGATTGGTGTACGTGATCAGCGCCGTATCCAGCGTGCCGTCAATCACTGCAAAGTCTAACTCAAGCGCATCGTTCTCCATCGTATATGCGACCAGAGGCGTCACGAGCGTGCCGTCAATGACAGAGAACGAGATGTCGACGGCATCATCGCCTATCACATAGCTAGCGACCGGCTCAACAAGCGATCCGCCGAGTACGGCAAAGCCCAGATTGATGTCGTCGCTCGGCGGCATCCACACAGACGGGTCTAGCACATCAAAGGACAATGAAACCGCATCTTCTGATTCGATCGGATATGGGCGCGACGTGACGAAGAATCCCTCGCATCGCTCAACCTGGAACATGTACTGCGGGATCGCGCCTCGCAGGTCAGTGAGTTCCTCGTCTTCCATGACCATGTACGCCGTGCCGCGGTGCGCCGGCGTCGTGCCGACCCCGAAGATCTTCTCGAGAGCGGGCGACGGGTTCTGGTCCCACGTCCCCAGGAAGAAGCGGGCGTGCTTCAGGAACTCCGCGTTCTCCTCTTGCGTCAGCAGAGGGAACTCGCTCGCGTCGTATACGAGCGTGTTATTGCGCCAGACCCGAACGAATCGCGTGATCGGTCCCTCGCACACGCCGATCGCATACGTGCGATAGACGTGCTCGGTCTCCACCTTCGGACCGCCCTTGCCCTGACGTTTCCGCTTGCGTACGATCTTCGGTTCGCTGCTCGCGATGATGTTGCCCGCCATCGGCGGCGAAAGCGCCCACACGATCGGACGAGGCATGCCCTCCATGCTCGTCTGCTTCGCGATATCGCCGATGCTCGGTCCCTTGATGACCTGAGGATCGATCGCGCCGCCGATCGCCGAACCGATCGCGTAGCCGAGCTGCGGAAAGCCGAAAAATCCGCCAACGACTGCGCCTGCTGCGCCGAGAATTTCTGACGTCGACACCCTAGGTCTCCTCGTCCTTCCAGGGACGGTAGACCTCGATCACTACATCCCGGTAGTAATCCGACAGGGAGTTCTCGACCACGCCGTGCAGCGTGTGCGAATGGATAAGCGTCAGGCCGCCGTCGGGATGGTCGCCCACGATCGCCATGTGAGAAGGCTCTCCACGCCCCCAGCGAATGATGGCGATGTCGCCCGGGCGAGCCTGCTCCGGCGGAAGCGGATCGCCCCAGCGAGCCCGACAGCCTTTCCTGAGCCGATCGTCCCAGGGTTCTCGGCCGTAGCCCTTCTCGTCGTAGGTGTTGAGCCCGCTGTTTCGACCCGCGACCGCGATCAGACCGACGCAGTCGACGGCCCATGGCTTTCGGCCGCGGTGCCTCCACTTCGCGCCCTTGAGCTTCCTCGCCTCAGCGACGAACTCCCTCGCAGACATCAGGGCTCCTCCCTGACATCATCGCCACCGTCCCACCCGCCACCATTTGGCAACTGCGCGCCCGGCGTTTGCACCTGCGTCGCGTCGCCCACGGGAATGAGCGGCTCGCCTTTAAAGTTCGGCCCGTTGTTCCACGTCTGAATGCAATCCTCGCGGTAACGCTTCCGGCAGTCAGGCCGAATGCGGTACTGATCGCCCGGCTGGATCGGATAAGGCGTCGTCTCGTTGAGCGTGCAGACGTCGCCGTCGATGCCCTCCGTCGCGAACTCCCTGCCAGCGTTGTTTCCGGTGAGCCACTGGACACGACCGGGAAACGGGACGATGTTGTTGTAGAGCAGGGTCCCGGTAAAGACGCGATTCGATTCGGCTCCGACCGAGACGACCTCGCCGTAAACCCACAGCGGTTCGATGTTCACGCCGCACCCCGTCTGAGACGCCGCGGGCGATCCGAAGATTGCGCGGCACCGGCGCGACCATACGGAGCCTATGTTTTGTTTGAGTCGCATGCCGTACGAGAGGAACTCCGGGATCCAGATCATCCCGTAGCGGGTGCGCACCTCGCCCAGATCGCCCGCATCGAGGATGACGTGGCGTCCTGGCGTCAGGTCCTCGAAGTTCACGAGGTACATGATCCACTGCGCATCGTCGAGCTCGCCCGCATCGACCATCTCCGTCGTGATGCCGGGAACGGGCGCCTTAGAGACGAGCGCGTAGCCTTCCGCGTTATCAACCGAGAAGTTGATGTCGCCGCTCAGAGTCGAGGGATCGAAGCCGTTGGTGGCGTAGTACGTGACAGGTCCCTGACCGTCGTCGTAGTCCACGTTCCGATCGAACATGGCGAGCCCGAAGACCCGCCCATCGCGCAAAATGATCTTGAGCAGGCGCGTGGTCGTCGTGGCCGGCTGGTCAAGATGCTGCTGGAGAGCGAAAGGAACCTTGCGGCTCATACGCTGATGTCCTCCATCAGCGCGACATCGGAGGTGAGAAACAAACCTTCAGCGCCCTTCTCGTAGCCCGTAAACGAGAGCTCGTCGTCCTCGAACATCACCGGCACGTCGAACTCGCCGCTCCATCGCAGGATCCCGCCGTTGCTGGCCGTGAACGTCGCCATGCCGGTCGTGTAGTCGATCGTCGCCGGGATCGGATTACCGTCATCCGTGATCACGACCGTGCCAACCACGGGCTTGCGAATCGGGCGTACGACGTTGCGATCCCCGAACCGGTACACCTTCGAGAGCTGAATCGTCTGCTCGGTGCCCGTGCCCAGAACCGGGATCAGTTCATCGACCGCCCGAAAGTCCGACCAGTCCTTGAGTCGAAACGAATACACTCCGCCGTAGCACGCGTTGAACGCGTTGATCACCTCCATATGATCGCGCGGCAGCAGATTGCGGTAGATGATGTTGAACCTGTAGAGCGGACGCGAGCGCAACGGGTTCCGGCGGACGATGCCCGAACGTAGCGTGATCTTTCGAGTCAGCCACGTCGGGCCGCCGCTCGTGCCGTACGCCACGCGGTCCAGAAGTCTTGCCTCGACGAATGGCATTATCCCAACCTCGATGCTGCCGCCGTCTGTCGACGCGACGCCTCAAGCTCCAACTGCCTAGCGGAGCGCTGGTCGATGCGACCCTGCACGTAGATGTTCTGCGTGATCTTCTGCGACCGGCCCATCCACTGATCGGCCGGGTAGAACGAGCCCGCCGTGTCCGGCACGAAGAGCTCCGGCTGCGCCCCGGTCCCGATCGCATACGCCACCCCGCGTCGCCCGCGGCCACCGCTGTCGCGAGACCCGCCGAAGATTCCGCCGAGGACCTTCCCTAAATCGCCTACGACTCCGCCACCCGACCCCATGCCCGCCCCGCCGAATAGCCACTTCGCGATGTCGGCCGCGAGCGCCTCCATCATCATCTTCTTGAGCATGTCGCTGAACGCCTGCAGGGCTCCCTTCGCGCCTCTCTTGATCCCGCCGTCGAGCGCGTCCTCGAGACCCTTCGCGAGGATGTCCTGCACGTTCCGGTTGGCCTCCTCGAGAAACTTATTCTGCTCCTTCGTCGCCTTGTCGAACGTTTCCTGCGCCTTCTCGACGGCGCGGTTGTAGGTCTCCTGGGTGATGTGCCCGTCAGCCAGGAGCTCGTTCAGGCGCTCGATCGTATCGGCGTACACCTCTGCGGGCGTGCGCATCTGCTCGGTGATGCGCTTTCCCTCTTCGACCGCCGCGTCCCATTCGCGCTGACGCTCCTCGCTCGCTTCGGTTTCGCGCTTCAGTCGCTCCAACTCGTCCGTCATACGGATGATCTGCTCCACGTACGGTCTGGCAGCTTCCCCGGCGCGTGCCACCTCGTCCGCGAGATCGCCCTGGGCGAGACGATACCGAATGACCGCCTCCTCAGCCATCCCGTACGTGTCGACCTGTTGCTGGAGTCCCTGGGCGAGGGTTTGCAGGGACTCGAGCGCGGACTCCGCCGCCTTGCGCGCCTCCTCGGCCGCCTTATCGTCGTTGAAGACGATCGACTCCTTGAGCGCGGCGTCCATCCGCCTCGCCGACTCCTCGACCTGCGGAACGGCGTCGCTCCACACCTTCGCGATGGTCTCTATGTCGTCCGTAACGTTGCTGCGAGCCTCGGCGAACGCGTCCTTGATCTCGTCGACGGCGAGCGAGAACTCCCCTTGCAAGACGCGAACGATCGCAGCGCCGACGCCATAGATGACCCGACCGAGCTGCTCGAAGACCGACGTCACAATTGTGCCGGCGGAGACGAGCGTCTTCAGGGTGACGCTCAGCGCCTTGATCGCGAAGTCCATCGCGCCGCCCTCCTTCGCCGCGCGCATGAACCGCTCTATCATCACATTCAGCATCGGCAGGAGCTCTTCAGCTGCCTGATTCGCAAGGCCCTTTGCTGCGAACTTCAGTTGGTCGAGATTGTCGTTGAACTCGCTAGCTGCTCTAGCCGTCTTGTCCGTAATCGTCAGACCAAGAGCATCCGCCTCCTTCTTCAGCGCCTCGATCCCGGCGCGGCCCTGATTCAGGAACGGGATGAGCTTGGCGCCGCTCTTCCCGAAGAGCTCCTGGGCGACCGCCGCCTTCGCCGCGCCGTCCTCGATCTGGGCGAACCGATCGGCGACCTCGAGCATCAACTCTTCTGCGTTCTTGAGCGATCCGTCGGCGTTCCGCGCCTCGACGCCGATCGCCCGGAAAGCGTCGGCCGACGTTTTCGAGCCGCGCGCGGCGTCGACGGCCGACTTGGTGAGTTTGTTCATTCCCTGAACCAGAACATCGAATGATGCCCCGCCGAGTTTCGCTGCGTATTCCAGTTGCGATAGCGACTCGACAGCGATGCCGCTCGACTGAGCGAGCTTGCCCATGTCGTCGGCGGCGGTGACCGCGCTGAACGCCATCGCCCCGAAGGCGAGGGCTGCGGTACTGGCAGCGGCCGCGATTCCCTTCGCGATCCGACCCGCCGTGATCGCCGACTGTCTGTCGAACTTCTCGAGACGCTTGTTGGCCTTCTCCAACTGCGCCATGTATTGCGCAGTCTGGGCTTCGAGACGGACGACTAGCTTCGCAAGATCTGTCATTTCCGTTCCTTACGTCGAGCCCGTTGCCGCTTCACGGGCTCTGTCACCTGTTTCGCTACCGCCTGCAAGAATGCGAAGAATCCGTTTATGCCCTCCTGCCTCCGCTCCTCGGGGTCGCGAACGAAGAACTGTTCGAGAGGAATGCGCGTACCCCGACGAACCTGCGGTCGACGCACTTCCCGCGCTATGATGGCCGCGTGGATGTTATCACGCCACGGCCCCCACGGCTCTTTGTCCCAGTACCTCTGCCAGCCGAGATACGATCGCTGCGTCATCGATCGCTTCATCTCGTCGATATCGGCATAGCCTAGCAACGCGGCCAGCCGATAATCGAAGAGCTCAGCTGGCGTCAGACTCTTTTTTGTCGTCGTCCCCGAATCCGCTCAGCTCCATGATCGCAGTGACGAGCGGCATCGAGACACGGGCCGACCTGGCCAGCGTCATCGCCTCCTCGATCGTCAACGCCGGATTGCCGTCGTCATTGATGACACACGCGGCGATGAGCGTCGCGGTGGCCTTGAGCCGATCTGTCTTGAGAAGCTGTCCGTATTCGGCGAACTCCAACGCGCCGACCTCGCGAACGCGGACCTTCTCGCCGTCCACGTCGACCACGGTATCCCTGAGCCGGGCGAGGTCCAGCAGTTTTGTTTTATCCACAGACGTCTCCTACGTAGAAGCTAAGACGATCGGCCGCGCCCGATCAGGGAACCTGAGGTGGCCGAACCCAGATGACCTCACCGCTGATCTTCAGCGTGTAGGTCAACACCGCGCGTTCGCCGATCGGACCCGAAACGTTCCAGGCTCGAACGGTCGCGCTGAACTCGAAGTATTCCGGTGGGCTCGCGTTCTTCCGCGCGATGCGGATCGTGACGAGCTCGTCGTTCTTGTACGCCTCGTAGAGCTGCGCAAGAAGCGGGTCGCCGGGGATGAAGTTGTTCTGCAGCGGGATCTCGACGCCGTCGGCGAGGCCGTTGCGATATGTGCGCGCCGCATCGCAGTACGACGTGACGTCGACGAGGGGTTTCTCCTCGCCTACGTTGCCGAAGTCAAACGCCGCGCACAGGTCAAAGAACTGCTCGGGCGAGTTGCCGTCGCCGAGCTGAACGACAAAGTCGTTACCAATCAGAGCGTCTTCGGAAGCCATCGTTGTTTACTCCGCATGCCAGAAAGCCCAGGACTGTGAGACACGATAGAGACCGGGCTCGAAGTCCTGGACATCGAACTCGGTTTCTAGGGTTGCAGCTCGCACGTCAACTGTACCACCAAGCATCCCTCGAAAGTCACTAAGGACCTCGCGGACGGCCCGGGCGACCTCTTTCGCCGTGTTGTAATCAGATGCGTAGCACTCCAGCTGCATCGTAGTTCGGACGAGTCCGCTCGTCCCACAGTACGTCACTTGCCTGTCAACAGCGCGCGTCTCGTAGCACACGCATGGCGTCACCTGCGCGCCACGCGGAACCTTCTGCGGGATCACGATCGGGTAAATCCGGTTCGGCGCGCCATTCTCTCCGGCCAGGTATGCCGCAGTCGCCGTGTGCGTGGCGAGCTCCTGTTCGAGTCCGATGTGCAGCATCACCCGCCTCTCTTTCGAGCGATGCGCTCGATTCGCTTCTTCATGACCTCGCCGACCTTCGCGAGCGTCGCGTTGCGCGACTGGTAGAACGCCGGCATCAGCCAGGGCTGACTCGGGATCTTTGCCGTGCCCAACTCGAAGAACTGCAACGCGTAGAATGCCTCCTTTCGAACCCCGAGCAACGACCACGCGGCCTGTTTGTCCCTGCTCATCACGACGATCATGCGCAAATTTCGCGACGCGAAGCCTGCCGTTACCAGTCGTCCCTTGTACGTTCGATGCAACTGGCGCTTGCCGGGAGAGATCCGCGCGATGTTGGCCTGCGCGACTCGCATCACGTCCTTCATCGGCTCGCGCACAGCTGCACGCAGGGTCGCCGCCTGCTCCTTCGGCGATGCAAGCTCTCGGAGCTTCTCGGTCAATTCCTTCGTCCCTTCAACGTAGTAGTTAGCCACGCCACCCCTCCGCGGTTCGTTTCACGCAGGCGAGTCGAAGCTCCCTGCGATTCGTCTTCGGGTCAGGCATGACGGCGATAACGTCGTACGTGTCGAACCACTGCGGGCTCTCGTCGTGCTTGATGATGTGCTGGACTCGGCACGTCTCGTCGACGTCGACGCGATAACGAATCGTGATCTCAGAGTCGATGAGCGAGTTGACCTGTTGTGCCGCGATGAGCTCGCGACCGCTCAGCGGTCGAACGTTCCCCCAGACCTCGGCAAAAGGGACGTAGCTATGCTGGACCTGTCCGCCGGGCTGTTGGTTGTCCACCCGTCGGAGCAGCGTCACTCTGTGACGGAGCTTTCCTGACTGCATTGCCTAGCACCCTCTGTTCGAGCCGCTCCAGCGCCTGACGCACTGATTTCGGCAGTTTCTTTCGGGCCTTCTCGCACCTGGAGCAGCCCATCCTCACACTCCCAGCCCAATTCTGTACGGCCACAGCAGTTGCTCCGCTCTCTTCAAGATGAGCTCGAAGTTCTGGGCATCGCGATCAAACTCCGCCTCGACATGCAGAAGAATCGCGCTCTTCACGTCTTCGGGGAAGTCGGGAGGCGACGTGTGCGGAGAGTTCTCGAGCTCGGCGAGCGAGTCGATGTTCAGAAAGTTCTTCGCCCACGTCTCCGCCGCCTCGATGAGTCGCATCAGCCGAGCGTCATGCGCGGTGTTGTCGCGTTCGACGGACACCTGGTCCTTCGCCTCGTCGAGTGTGATGTAACCGCTGAGACTCATCTGTAGTGCTCCCGAACCCATGGATGTCGAGCCTGTACGTCCTGATGCCAGGGATCGTGAACCCCGTGAAAGGCTACGATCCTTGCACCCTTTGGGAGCCTGCCCCCGGCCGGCAGGACGTGGTTGCGGTAAGAATATACCCCGTCAGCGCATCCCCAGACCCTCTCCTTGCGTCCCAAGCAGTACGCGATCCATCCCTGATCGCTGCCCCGGCAACCGTTAGCGTTCGCCACGGCGGGCGACGTGCGCGGATCGAATCGCTCCCAAACCTCCTTGCGTGCGCCCGCCCGCACCATCATCAGCGACCCGTTATACCAGTTGTACACGGTCGCCGACCTGGGCTGCGCCGTCTGGCCTCCCCAGATGACGAAGTCGTCGTCGCGATCGAAGAGCGGCGTGACGTCGTCGGTCAGCACCACGTCGAGATCACAGCTGACGATGCGCTCCCCGATGACCTCCCGCGCCTCCTCGCTGAAGATGAACAGGCGGACATAGCACGACGGATTCACCGGGCTCGACGGATTCGGCACCGACATGTATCTGTACGACGGCAGCGAGGCGATGGGGATGACGCGCACCCGAGGGTCGATCCCGGAGGCGTCGTCCGTGATGCAGGTGAACCGATGCGGGATGCGCAGCTGTCTGGAGAACATACTGAACGCAACGTTGACGGCCGAGGCGTCGAACGTCGAGCGATAGCCGGGCTTTCGCCACTTCCATACGACGACGTCTATCATAGCTCGACCTCGTGGTACGGAAACGACAAAGTCTTGGGCCGCCACCCCTTGCCGCGTCGGGCGATGATGGCCTTCTTGCCGGCATCTTCCGGCTGCTTGCGCTTGTAATCCGTCGTCGAGCTATCGCCAACGTATTCGTAGCGGACGAGCTCCTCGCGCAGCGTCAGCACCTTCGCCGTTGCGGCGCATCTTCTGCGCCAGTCGCCGTCTGTGCCGTAGTAGCCCGACAGCGCCTCGTCATAACCGCCCACACGCCAGAACATCGCGCGCGTCATGAACATCGAGTTCGGGTGTGGATGGATCGGCTCGCCCGTGTGCTCCCGCCGGCTGAATCGGTAGATCACCGACTCGTCGTGAATGCCGGCTACGAGCCGATGCATCGTCTGCGCGGTGACCATGTGGTCCATATCGGTCAAGACACACCAGCCTGTCGCATGATGCATGCCGATGTTTCTCGCGGCAAGCCAGTTCCATCTGACATCGACCTCGATCCTGAACAGTCTGATCGGGATCGGGAGCGAGTTGCCTCTCAACACGTTGACAGCAGGGTTCCTCGGCGAGCCGTCGTCGATCACGATCGCGCGAACCCATTGCCGCAGAGTCTCGTTGTACGTTCGCCAGTTCTGCAACTGTCGCGAGAGGAACTGCGGATTCTCATAGTACGGATACACCATGGTGACAGGCTTCGGCCCGTCGAGCCTGATGTCCGCGAACGGCGCGTCGTCGAATCCTGGCGCGCCCATCATCGCCACGCCTTCGCGAACCAGGGCCATCGCTTCGCCGCCTCTGCGTTCTTCGGCTTCTTACACAGGACCACGCGAGCGTGCTTCATGCGTCTCTCCACCTGTCCCTTCGTCGTGATCTGCGAGAGGCGAGGGAACCACTCGAGCGGCATCTTCGCCGCGTTGGGCAATCGTTCGCCGATCCAGTCCTGATCGCCCCACAGACGACGAGTCACGTCTGGTCGCCAGTCGACATAGAGGTCGTTGTACATCCCACCCTCCCAACACATCACGCTCGAGTTGTATCGCTTTACGACCTTCAAGTCGCCTCTGCCGACGAAGTTCGGCGCGTCATCTGGCACGATGGCGAAGCCAGGAGCGTAGTCGACAATCGGCTGCAGCTTATCGACGACCAAGACGTCGAGGTCCATGTACAGGATCCGCCCCTGCTGGAGCGCGTCGTGGGCCGGGTTGAACAGTTCCACCTTGGCCCACCAGGCATAATAGCCCTGAGGTGTGGCGATCCGGATCGTCTCCACGTCCGGGAGCGACTCCGGCTGATCGGTCAGGCACACGAACCGGTGCGCCGGGAGAGCCCTGGAAACCATGTTCCGGAGCTTCAGGACGTAGTCAGGGGTGAACCCCACGTGTCCCCTGACGAACACGCACGCGACCGTGATGCTCATTTCCTGATTCCTATGGCGTATATCCGTGGACCGATGTCCACGTAGTTGATGGAGTACGTCCTCAGATCCCTAACAGCGCGGCCTACCGGCTCGATCTGACAGTCGTCGAAGACCACAACATCGCCCGGCCGTTGAAGCT
>ERZ777003.2809-NODE-2809-length-18779-cov-6.641850_pt1 | contig 18779 bp, 16 predicted proteins | sample MGYA00374956_ERZ777003 | MGnify/ENA primary metagenome ERZ777003 (study PRJEB29302, sample SAMN06268252) | bioreactor metagenome | isolation source: Joint BioEnergy Institute, California, USA | place: USA:Joint BioEnergy Institute, California, USA | collected... | reverse complement strand
GCCAACAGTCATGCGCTGGGAACCGAATCGCACCGCGCCCGCAACGCCGCCGCATCAGCCCCCCTCCTTCCTGATCGCGCTGCAGCGTGGCGCCTCCGGCCGCTGCCCGGCCTGCGGCGAGGGCCGGCTTTTCTCGGGCTATCTGCGCCTCGCGCCCGAATGCACCGGGTGCGGAGCCCAGCTCGCCGCAGTGCGGGCGGACGACGCCCCGCCCTATTTCACCATCTTCCTCACCGGGCACCTGCTACTGCCCTTCGTGTTCTGGATCGAGCAGGCCTGGGAGCCGCCGATGTGGCTGCACATGGTGGTCTGGCTGCCGCTCTTCGCGGTAATCTGCACCCTCATGCTGCGGCCGGTGAAAGGTGCGGTGGCGGGCTGGATGATGCGTCTCGGCATCAACGGCACGGAGCATCAGGAAGCGCCGACGGTCGTGCCCGCCGCCGCGCCGCCACGGGCGCTGGCGACCGGTGCCGCCGGCGGCGGCATGCAGGACAGGGCGGATGCCTGACCGACGCCTGGCGGTGGCGCAGTCGGCCTCGCTCGCCGTGGGGGCGACGGCTGCCGTGCCGGCGCGCGACCTGATCCGCATCGAACTGCCCGAGGCCGGCACTCCGCACAGCGCCTATGCCGCGGCCGATCGCCGCCAGGCGATCGAGGACCTGCTCTCCGGCAACCGCTTCGTGCCCTCCGGCGTGCCCCGCCCCGGGCCCTTCGCGCTGCGCCTCTGGCTGCGCGAGGGGCGGCTGGTGCTCGACATCCGCGACGGCCAGGACGGACAGCCGCTGCGGGCCATCGCGCTTGCGCTCGGCCCGTTCCGCCGCCTCATCAAAGACTACCAGATGGTGGTCGAAAGCCATGAGCGCGCGGTGGCCGAGCATCAGGGCGAGGCGCGCATCCAGGCCATCGACATGGGCCGCCGGGGGTTGCACAACGAGGGCGCCGAACTTCTCGCCGAACGGCTGAAGGGCCGGGTGGCCGTGGATTTCGAGACGGCGCGGCGCCTCTTCACGTTGGTCTGCGCGCTCCACAGGCGGATCTGACCGCCCCGCCCCGCCCCGGCTCCTCCCGCCGGCCAACCGCGCCCCGCGCGGCGCGTTGCCCCCCGCAAACGGGGGTGCGCAGGATGGCCGTGAAGATCTTGCAGTTCCTGGCGATCGTGCTGACCGCGCTGTCCCTGGTGCCGGGCGGCGCCCACTTGTTCGAGCTGCCGAACAAGATCGGCCTGCCGCAGGAGGCCTACTTCACCGTCCAGGCGATCTACCGGGGCTGGGCGCTGTTCGGCTTCGTTCTGGTGCCGGCGCTGCTCGTGAACCTGCTGCTGGCCTTCGCGGTCCGGCATTCCGTCCGCTCCTCGGCGCTGGCCCTCATGGCGGCGGTTCTGATGGCGGCGAACCTGGCCATCTTCTTCGGCTGGACCTATCCCGCCAATGTCGCGACGGAGAACTGGACGACGCCCGTGCCGGGGTGGGAGGCGCTGCGCGCGCAGTGGGAGTACTCCCACGCCGTGAACGCCGTGCTCACCTTTGGCGCGCTCTGCCTGGTCGTGCTGTCCACGCTCGCCGCCGCCACGCCGCATACACCAGCCGGGAGACCCGCACCGCCATGAAGATCGACGGCCGGCATTACCGAAGCGTCTGGGTGGACGAGGAGGATGGCTGGTCGGTGCGCATCCTCGACCAGACGCGCCTCCCCTGGGCGTTCGAGGTGCTGCGCCTGACCGATGCCGAGCAGGTGGCGCACGCCATCCGCACGATGCAGGTGCGCGGCGCGCCGCTGATCGGCGCCGTCGCGGCCTACGGCGTGGCGCTGGCGATGCGGGAGGACCCCTCGACGGCCAATCTGGACCGGGTGTGCGAGGCGCTCGGCCGCACCCGCCCGACCGCGATCAACCTGCGCTGGGCGCTGGAGCGCATGCACGCCGCGCTCCACAACCAGGCGGCCGAGCAACGCGCCGCCGCCGCCTATGCCGAGGCCGCGGCGATCGCCGAGGACGATGTCGAGACCTGCCGGCGCATCGGCCAGCACGGCCTGCCGCTGCTGCAGGAGATCGCGGGCCGCAAGGCGCCGGGCGAGGCGGTGAAGGTGCTCACCCACTGCAACGCGGGCTGGCTGGCGACGGTGGATTACGGCACCGCGCTGAGCCCGATCTACCAGGCGCACGACGCCGGCATCCCCGTCCACGTCTGGGTGGACGAGACCCGCCCGCGCAACCAGGGCGCCGCGCTGACGGCCTGGGAGCTCGGCAAGCACGGCGTGCCGCACACCGTGGTGGCGGACAACGCCGGCGGGCACCTGATGCAGCACGGGGAGGTGGACATCGTCATCGTCGGCACCGACCGGGTGACCCGCCGGGGCGACGTGGCGAACAAGATCGGCACCTACCTCAAGGCGCTGGCGGCGCGCGACAACGGCGTGCCCTTCTGGGTCGCGATGCCGCATTCGACGCTCGACATGCGCGTGCGCAACGGCGTGGCCGAGATCCCGATCGAGGAGCGCGACGCGGCGGAGGTGACCGACCTCACCGGCCGGACCGCGGACGGGCGGATCGAGACGGTGCGCGTCGCCGCGGAGGGCAGCCCGGCCGCGAATCCGGCCTTCGACGTCACGCCGGCGAGGCTCGTGACGGGACTGATCACCGAACGGGGGCGCTGCGAGGCATCGGAGGCGGGGCTGCTGACGCTCTACCCGGAGAAAGCCTGACCCCGGCCGGCCGGGCCGGCCGCCAGCCAGCGGCCCGGCCCGCCCCCGGCGGCGGCCGTCAGCGCAAGGCGAGCGCCGCCTGGCCTTCCACGCTCCCGACCGCATCGTCGGGACGGCGCGGCTCGATCAGGAACAGGCCGACGAGCAGCGCCAGCGCGCCGACGACTGCCGCCGCGGCGGCGACGCCGGTCGACAGGCGCGCGGGGGCAAAGCCCTCGCCGAGGATCATCACGACGAGGACAAGGTCGAGCAGGAGACCCACGGCAACCAAGCCGAGGGCAAGGGTGGTCCGCAGCATGCCCGTGGTTGTGCGCATCGGAGGCGCTCCCCTTCATGGGTGGTCGGCGGGGAATCTGGTGGGGCCTCGCGGCCGCGGCGGGACGCGGATTGGGCATTTCCGTGGCAGGTGGCGGAAACATGGACGGGTGGCTGGACCCGCCTCCGGTTGAGCGGCCGGAAGCGGGCGTGGGCCGGGCCGCGGCGCCACTCGATTCGGCCACTTGCCCAAGAACCCGTCCGGCGCGCGTCGTGGGCAATGTCGGCCCCTGCCCTCGGCCTGTCCGCAGGCCCCGCTCATCCCGGCCGAACAGCGGCCGGCGCCCTGGACCCAGGCCCGGGACCGCGGCGCTCGGCTTGGCCGGAGCCGATTGGAATGCGAATTGCTTCTGGCTCGTTGCCCCCGGCCGGCCCATTCTGGGATCTTCAGGCCTGCCTGGAACGAGAACACCGGGAGATTTTTTGAGGATGCGATACCCCCTGCTCGCGGCGACACTGTTCGGACTCGCCGCTGCGCTCGCCACGCCCGCCGGCCCCACGGCCGCCCAGCAGTCGCAAGCCCAGGGAGGCCAGAGCCTGCCGCCGCTGCGCTGCGGCGTGGACGGCACCTTCGCCCCCCACGCCTTCCCCTCCCTCCAGGGCGGGGTGCAGGGCTTCCAGATCGACCTGTTCCGCGAGGTCGCGCGCCGCATGGGGCGCGAGCTCGTCATCGAATCGGCGAGCTTCTCCGGCCTGATCCCAGCCCTGAACGCCGGCCGCTATGATTTCCTCTGCGCGCCAACGACGGTGACGCGCGAACGGGCCGAGAACCTGCTCTTCACCGAGGGCTATCTCTGGACCGAGCTGCAATTCGGCATCCGCCGCGGCACGCCGCCGATCCGCTCGGAGGACGATCTCCGCGGCAAGGCCATCAGCGTGAACAAGGGCACGCCCTATGAGCGCTGGGTGCGCGAGAACGCGGAGCGGCTGAACCTCACGCTGCTCGCCTTCGATACCCAGCCCGACGCGGTGCAGGCCGTGCTGCAGGGGCGGGCCTACGCGAACCTTTCAGGCAACACCGTGATCCGCTACAGCGCTTCGCGCACGCGGCAATTCGTTGCGGACTGGGTGCTGCCGGGCACGCGCTTCCACTGGGGCACGCCCTTCCGGCGCGACAGCGCGGCGCTGCGTAATCAGGTAGAGGAAGTGATCGAGTGCATGAAGTTGGACGGCACGATCGCGCGCCTGTCCGAGCGCTGGTTCGGCGACCGGCCGGGGCCGGACCAGGCAGAGAACATCGTCTTTCCGGGCTACGGAGCGCCCGATATGCCGGGCTACGACCCGACGCCCCACACGCCGCGCTGTGGTTGACGCCCGAGCGACCCGTGCGACGCCGCCAGCCCCTTCCGCCTCGCGGGAGGGGTCCGGGGCGGGGCCGGGTGCTGCCATGACCCGCCGCCCGATCATCGAGGCCTACGGGATCCACAAGCATTTCGGTCAGCTCCACGTGCTGAAGGGCGTGGACCTGGTGGTGGCCGAGCGCGAGCTGGTGTTCCTGATCGGCCCCTCCGGCTCGGGCAAGTCCACGCTGCTGCGCTGCCTGAACCGGCTGGAGGAGCCGAGCTCGGGCACGATCGTCGTGGACGGGATCGACCTGCTCGACCGGCGCACCGACATCAACAAGGCGCGCCAGCGCATCGGCATGGTGTTCCAGAGCTTCAACCTCTTCCCGCACATGACGGCGCTCGGGAACATCACCCTGGCGCTGCGCAAGGTGCTCGGCCTGTCGCGGGCGGAGGCAGAGGCGCGCGGGCGGGCGGCGCTGGACCGCGTGCACCTCTCGGACCGCGCCGACCACTATCCGAGCCAGCTCTCCGGCGGCCAGCAGCAGCGCGTGGCAATCGCGCGGGCGATCGCGCTGGAGCCGCGCGTGATGCTGTTCGACGAGCCGACCAGCGCACTCGACCCGGAGCTGGTGGGCGGCGTCCTCGCGGTGATGCGCGAGCTGCGCGAGGACGGCATGACGATGGTGGTGGTGAGCCACGAGATGGGGTTCGCGAGGGCCGCCGCCGACCGGGTGCTGTTCATGGACAACGGGCTGGTGGTGGAGGAAGGGACGCCGGAGGAGATCTTCGGCGCGCCGCGCCACGAGCGCACGCGGGCCTTCATCTCCCAGATCGAGCGCCACTAGGCCCGCCATGACCGCCTGGGAACGCTTCGCCGACTCCTTCTTCAACGCCCGCGTGGCTGCGGAGTATCTGCCGAAGATCATAGACGGCTTCTGGCTGACGGTGGTGCTCGCGCTCAGCATCGTCGTCTCCGGCCTCGCCGCGGGGCTGCTGCTCGCGCTGGTTCGCTCGCTCGGCGTGCGGCCGCTGAACTGGCTCATCATCTTCGTGGTGGACCTGTTCCGGGCGCTGCCGCCGCTCGTCATCATCACCCTGCTGTTCTTCGGCCTGCCGGCGGCGGGGATGGAGCTTTCCGGCTTCGCCTCGACCTGGCTCGCGCTGTCGCTGGTGCTGATGGCCTTCTCCGAGGAGATCTTCTGGGCCGGCATCACCTCCGTCCCGAAGGGGCAGTGGGAGGCGGCGCGCTCGACCGGGCTCACCTTCCTCCAGACGCTCCGCCTGGTGGTGCTGCCGCAGGCGATCCGCCTGACCATCCCGCCGCTCACCAACCGCACCATCGCGATCACCAAGGGCACGGCGCTCGCCTCGGTGGTCGCGGTGCAGGAAATCCTGGGCGCGGCGAATGCCGGCGTCTCCTTCAGCTTCAACCCGACGCCGCTGACCCTCGGCGCGCTGGCCTATCTCGTCCTGTTCATCCCCGTGGTGGTGTTCGGCCGGTGGGTCGAGACGCGCTTCGCCTGGAGGCGCTGAGCATGTCGTGGGATGATTTCGCCTTCGCCTTCTTCAACCTTGACATCATACGCGAGGCCTCGCCGATCCTGATCCAGGGCCTCGTGCAGACCATCCTGCTGTCGCTGCTGGTGGTGCCGCTCGGGCTGTTCGGGGGGATCGTGCTCGCACTGCTCTCGACGGTGCGGAACCCACTGGTGCGCTGGCCCCTGATCGCCTGGGTGGACGTCTTCCGCGCGCTGCCGCCGCTGGTGCTGCTCGTGTTCGTCTATGCCGGCCTGCCCTTCGCGGGGCTGGAGCTGCCGGCCTGGGCGGCGGTGGCGATCGGCTTCTTCCTCAATACCGGCGCCTATTACGGCGAGATTCTGCGCGCCGGAATCGAGAGCGTGCCGCGCGGGCAGATGGAGGCTGCACGCTCGACGGGCCTGACGCGCGGCCAGGCGATGGCCTATGTCGTGCTGCCCCAGGCGGTGCGGAACGTGCTGCCCGACCTGATCAGCAACACGCTCGAGGTGGTGAAGCTGACCTCGATCGCGAGCGTGGTGGCGCTGCCGGAACTGCTGTACCAGGCGCGCCAGGCGCAGAGCGTGACCTACAACGCCAGCCCGATCGTCGCGGCGGCGGTGATCTATTTCATCATGCTCTGGCCGGTGGTGCGGCTGCTGAGCCGGCTGGAGAACCGGCAACTGGCAGCGGCGCGTGGATAGCCTCTGTACAACTTGCGTACCTGGACCCATTATTGTTCAGAGTGGTTCTTCGATCGCGCACGCGGGATGAAAATGCGGTAGGGGGGGACGGTACTACTGAATCATGCGAGAACTGAGCTTAGGCATGAGCGGGGACGACGTTGCTCGTTGGGAGCGCTTCCTCGTGCGTACAAAGCACCTGGATGGAGCACCGAGGGGCTTCTTCGGACCGCGCGTGGCAACAGCAACCGAAGCATTTCAAGAGGCTAACTCCCTTGCGCCGACCGGGCGGGCCGATGCCCCCACACTGGCTGCGGCGATTTCGCAAGGCTTGCTCGACAGGTCGCTGGATGAGCCGTGTACTCCAGCATCGGCCGAGACAGCCAAAGAGTCGCGCTGGATAGGCATGGGAACCATTGGAGTAGCTATCGCCGCAGCGGTCGGAACTTTCCTCACGAGTGTCGTTGTTGAACTGCTGAAGCATCGTGCCAGCATTGAGGCGGAGCGGGAGAAGCTCCGCAGTGCGCTCATTCAGCAGGCGCTCAATGTGGAGCGGTGGAGTGAACGCCAGGCACAGTTGGAAGTAGTGAATCGCTTGTCAGCCTACGCTCGCCTTAGATTAATAGAGTTACCAGATGAAGTATTAGACAGTTTGCTGCGAGACCTTAGCAGCGTACCATTCTTTGCGACCTCTCGCCCCGGTTCACCCGCACCCGCCAATTCCACTCCGTATATTCAAGAGGTATTTGTGCGGTTTGCTGGCAGCATCAAGCGCGAAGAGATCATCCAGATGGTGCGCGCACTGAGCGCGACTTGGCGTATCAAGGGCGCGGGTGTGGACCCCAGCGACACGCAGACAAGCGGTGAGCGCGGCGGCGAACGGACCATCACCGTATATGGCCAGAATGCGGTTCTCTACGGCGATGACAGCGACAGGTCGGCGGCCGAGAACCTTGCTGAAGCGGTGATGAGAACGCGCATTGTCTCGGTTCAGGTCGTCACGAGCCAGGACGCCGCGATCCCGAAGGGGACCCTTGAAATCCGAGTCAGCCGCCCCTAAGCGCCGACGCCTTTCTGCCGGCGCTATCTAACCGCATAGACGTCATAGACCGGCCCGCTCGGCGGCCGCTGCCCGACACCGACCGCCAGCACGCGGTTCAGCCAGCCGGCATCCGCATCGCCCGTCTCGAACCGGATCGCCGTGCGGAAGTAGTACTCCCTCGGGTCCACGGTCTCGCCGCGCCCCATGCGCGCCAGCACCTCCGGCGAGGCCGTCCGCAGTCCCGTGTAATGCATGTAGACGAGCGCACCGGTGTCCAGCCGCAGCGTCAGGCGAACGTCCATATGCGCCGTGCCGTCCGCCTCCACGCGCAGCCAGTCCGCCGCCGTCGCGGGCAGAACCTCGCCCTTGAGCTTCGGCCCCTCGATCCGTCCGCCGGTCACCGGCACGACGCGCAGCTCGCCGCCGCGCACGCCGCCGACCATCTGCGGCGTGCCGGCGTCGAGCGACATGCGGAACAGGAACTCGGTCTTCAGCGGCAGCGGCGCATCCATGGCGGCATCCTCCTCCCTCAAGGCCAGGATGCCGCCAGTCTGCTACGGCTTCACCGCTGCCGCCAGGGCAGGCCCTCCGCCTTCCACCCCCCGCGCGTGCCCCGGTGGCCTTCCTCGTCCACCGGCCCCTCGAAGCCGTCGGCGACGTTGAAGGCGTGCGGGAAGCCCGCCGCCTGCGCCGCCTGCGCGGCGGCGAGGCTACGGGCCCCCGAGCGGCAGATGAAGTAGAGCCGGTGCAGCGGCGTCAGCCCCGCCTTGCGCAACTGCTCGACGAACTGGCCGTTCAGTTGCATCGACGGGTAGAGCTGCCACTGCACCAGGACCGGCTGCTTCCCCGTCGCGCTGAGGTCGGGCAAGCCCACATAGGTCCACTCCGCCTCGGTGCGCACGTCCACCAGCGCCGCCTGCGGGTCATCCCTCAGCGCCTCCCAGGCAGCACGCGGCGCAACGTCCGGGACGCCGGCCATGTCGGCGCTCAGCCCTGCAGTTCCACGTAGCGGATATAGGGCTTCTTCGCCTCCCAGCCCTGCGGGAACAGCTTCTTCGCCTCATCGTCCGGGAGGGTCGGCGCGATGATCACCCGCTCGCCGGGCTTCCAGTTCACCGGCGTCGCGACCCTCTTCTGCGCGGTCAGTTGCAGCGAGTCGATCACGCGCAGGATCTCGTCGAAATTCCGGCCCGTGCTCATCGGATAGACGAGGATCAGCTTGATCAGCTTGTCCGGCCCGATGACGAAGACGTTGCGCACCGTCTGGTTGTCGGCCGCCGTCCGCCCCTCGGAGGTGTCGCCCGCGTTCGCCGGCAGCATGCCGTAGAGCTTGGAGATCCGGAGGTCCGGGTCGCCGATCATCGGGTAGTTCGGCGCGGCCCCCATCACGTCCTCGATGTCCTTGGACCAACCCTTGTGGGACTCGACCGGATCCACGCTGAGGCCGATGATCTTGACGTTGCGCTTCTGGAACTCGGGCATGAGCCTGGCCATGTAGCCGAGCTCGGTCGTGCAGACGGGCGTGAAGTCCTTCGGGTGCGAGAAGAGAACTGCCCAGGAGTCGCCGATCCAGTCGTGGAATCGAATCCGGCCCATCGTCGTGTCGGCTTCGAAGTCGGGCGCGATCTGTCCAAGCTGCAGCGTCATGGTGCCTCCTCCTAATCTCAATCGCTGAATCTCTGGTCCCGAATTGGGCCCCGACCCCGCCGCGCGAGGCAAGGCTAAAATGAGCGCGTGAGCGGGACCTCGCAAGCAAACTCGCAAGCGGCGCCCCGACGCAGGCGCTCCCCCCTGGCGCAAGGGCGCCGGCCGGGCCTTAATCGGGGGCGTATGAAACGGCCTGTTGAGGCCGGTCGATCGTCAGGGAGGTTCGCGTCCATGCTGGGGCTGATGCAGGACTGGCCGCTGCTGCTGCACCGCCTGATAGACCATGCGGCCCGCCATCACCCGCGGCGGGAGATCGTCACCCGCTCGGTGGAAGGCCCCATCCACCGCACCAACTGGGCCGCGATCCGCCAACGCTCCCTTCGCGTCGCCCAGCGCCTGGCGCGCGACGGCATCCGGCTGGGCGACCGCGTGGCGACCATGGCGTGGAACACCTGGCGCCACCTGGAGGCGTGGTACGGCATCGCCGGGATCGGGGCGATCTACCACACGGTGAACCCCCGGCTCTTCCCCGAGCAGATCGCCTGGATCCTCAACCACGCGGAAAGCCGCGTGATGATGGCCGACCTCACCTTCGTCCCGTTGCTCGAGACGCTGGCGCCGAACCTGCCGCATATCGAGCGCTACATCCTGCTCACCGACGCCGCGCACATGCCAGCCTCGACCACCCTGCCCAACGCGGTCCCCTACGAGGAGTGGCTCGCCGAGGCGGATGGCGACTTCGCCTGGGCGAGCTTCGACGAGAACACCGCGGCCGGGCTGTGCTACACCTCCGGCACGACCGGCGAGCCCAAGGGGGTGCTCTACTCGCACCGCTCGAACGTGCTGCACGGCATGGCCTGCTGCGTGCCGGACGCCTTCGGCCTCGCGGCGCGCGACCGGGTGATGCCGGTGGTGCCGATGTTCCACGCCAATGCCTGGTCGCTGGCCTTCAGCACGCCAATCGCCGGCGCGGCGCTGGTGATGCCGGGCGCGAAGCTCGATGGCGCCTCCGTCCACCAGTTGCTGGAGGAGGAGCGCGTCACCTTCACCGCCGGCGTGCCGACCGTATGGCTGATGCTCCTCCAGCACCTGGAAGCCACAGGCGCCCGGCTCTCGACGCTGGAGCGGGTGGCGATCGGCGGATCGGCCTGCCCGCGGGCGATGACCCAGGCCTTCCAGGACCGGTACGGGGTGCAGGTGATCCATGCCTGGGGCATGACGGAGATGTCGCCCGTCGGCACCCTCGCCGGCCCGAAGCCGGAGGTCGCGCACCTGACGGGCGAGGCGAAGCTCGACCTGCAGGAGCGGCAGGGCGCGGCGATGTTCACCGTGGACATGAAGATCACCGACGACGAGGGGCGGGAACTGCCCTGGGACGGCAAGACCTTCGGCCGGCTGAAGGTCCAGGGCCCCGCCGTCGCGCGGCGCTACTACCGGCGGGAGGAGGAGATCCTCGACGCCGACGGCTACTTCGACACCGGCGACGTCGCGACCATCGACGAGAACGGCTACATGAAGATCACCGACCGGTCGAAGGACGTGATCAAGTCGGGCGGGGAGTGGATCAGCTCGATCGACCTCGAGAACCTCGCGGTCGGCCATCCGGACGTGGCCGAGGCAGCGGTCATCGCGGTGCCGCATCCGAAGTGGGGCGAGCGGCCGCTCCTGCTCGCCGTGCCGAAGCCCGGGCGGGAGCCGACGAAGGAGGCGCTGCTCGACTTCCTGCGCCCGAAGATCGCGAAGTGGTGGCTGCCGGACGATGTGGTGTTCGTCCCGGAACTGCCGCATACGGCGACCGGCAAGCTGCTCAAGACGAAGCTGCGCGAGGACTACCGGAACTACAAGCTGCCCGGGTGAGCGCGCGGATGGCGGCAGCGCGGCGGCGCGACGGAGAGAGCAAGACGTGAGCGAGACGACGACGACCACCACCACCACCACTGCGCGTGTCCTCGGCGTGCTCGGCGGCATGGGACCGCTGGCGAGCGCGCAATTCATGCTCCGCCTGACGCTGCTCACCCCCGCCGAGCGCGACCAGGACCACATCCCCGCCGTCCTGTGGTCCGACCCGCGCGTGCCGGACCGTACCGCCGCGCGCCTCGCCGGAGGCGAGGATCCGCTGCCCTGGCTCGTCCGCGGCCTGCGCGGGCTGGAGGCGGCGGGCTGCGGCGCCGTCGCGATCCCCTGCAACACGGCGCATGGCTGGTACGAGGCGATGCGCGAAGCGACGCGCCTGCCGATCCTTCATATCGTGGACGCCGCGGCGGAGGAGCTGCGCCGCCAAGGCGTCGCGGACGGCCCGGTCGGCGTCATGGGTACGGCGGGCACCTTGGCGATGCGGCTCTATCAGGACCGGCTGGGGTCCCTCGGCTATGCCTGCCTCACCCCCGGCGAGGAGGAGATGGCGCGGCTGGTGACGCCGGCAATCGCCGCAGTGAAGGCGAACCGCGTCGCCGAGGCCTACGCCCCGCTTGCCGAGGCGGCACGGGCGCTCGCCGCGCGCGGCGCGCGGGCGGTGGTGCTGGGCTGCACCGAGATTCCGCTCGGCATCGCCGCGGGGCCCGCCCTCCCCTTCCCGGTCGTGGACACGATCGATGCCCTGGCGCGCGCGGCGATCGACTGGGCGCGCGGCGGCAGCGACATGCGGTAGCCTCCGCCCCCCCGCGTGCCGCGACTGGCGCGGCGGTGCAGCGCATCCACACCAAGGGTTAGAGTCTGCGCGATACGCCCGTGGATAAGGTGAGGCGCCCGGCATCCTCCAGCCCTGCCTGCCGCCTCCCGCCCCTTCTCGGCCTGACCACCGTCGGGCCTACCAACGGCCGGACTCGGCTGCGGTATTGATCCACGCCCAGGTGTTTCCATTCAGGGCGACGCAGCCCAACGGGGCGTCGCCGCTCCGGAGTCCATCCGGCTCTCCCTGGCCGCCTCGGCGGGGCGCGCCCCGAAGAGGAGTGGTCACCGCCCGGGCCCGCGGCGCGAGTATCCGCAAATTGACGCCGCGTGGCCCGTGCTGAGGCGTAGGCTCATTCTGCGGCCCAGCGCCGCGCCGGGAGGTGGAGGCGTGGATGCACAGACGCACCATGTTGGTCGCCGCCACCTCGGGTGCGGTGCTTCACGCCTGTCCGCCGCTGGCCCGGCAACGCGAAGGACCGCCCCCCGCCGAGGCCGAGGGGCTTGATCTGCTGCTCGTCCTGGCCGTGGATGTCTCTCGCTCGATCGACGAGGACGAGGCGCTGCTGCAACGTGAAGGCTACCGCGGCGCCATCACCGACCCGGTGGTGGTCGCGGCGATCCGCGGTGGTGCCACTGGCGCGATCGGCCTGGCCTATGTCGAGTGGGCCGGCGACATGTACCAGCGCCTGGTCGTACCCTGGACGCGCATCGCCTCGCAGGCTGACGCCGACGCCTTCTCGGAGCGGCTCGCCGGGCGGCCACGCCGCGAGGTCCCCACCCTCCTGCTGGACCTCCACACCTCCATCTCGGGCGGCATCGACTTCTCGCGCAGGCTGATGTCGGAGTCGCCCTGGGAGGCGAGCCGCCGGGTGATCGACGTCTCGGGCGACGGAGACAACAACAGCGGGCCGCCGGCCGAGGAGGCGCGCGACCGAGCCATTGCCGAGGGCATCAGTGTCAACGGGCTGGCGATCGTCAACGACCGCCCGCCCTTCGCCTATTCCGGGCCGGTGCCGCTGGAGGAGTATTTCCGGGAGTGCGTGGTCGGCGGCCCGGGCGCCTTCGTGGTCGAGGCGAAGGACTTCGCCGACTTTCCCCAGGCGATCCGACGCAAGCTCGTCCGCGAGATCACGGGATTCGCGATGGCGCTTGCACCCGGCTGATGCGGCTTCGGGGCCGCACCCGGGCGGCCCTTTCGGGATGCGAAGCCGCCGCCGTCTCGACGCCGACCGCCGCCCAGGCGGTCCAGGTCTTGAAAGCCTCCTCTGCCGCCCGCTCCCCTGCCGCCCCGAAGGATGGGGCAGAAAGGGCCGGCCAGGGCCGCCGATCGTTCCGGTATCCGCCGCGGGCGGCGCCTGCAGCGGCCTTCAGCCCCCCGGCGGCACGAACATGTAGCCGACGCCGCGGACGGTACGGATCGCCTCGGGCCGGGCCGGATTGCGCTCGACCTTGCGGCGCAGCCGCATGATGCGGAGGTCGATCGCGCGGTCGAAGGCCTCCGGCTCCTCGCGCTCGCTTGTCGCCTCCAGCAGCCAGTCCCGCTGCAACGGCCGGTTCGGGTGCTGGGTGAGCAGGCGGAGCAGCGCGAATTCGCTTGGCGTCAGCGGGTCCTCGGACCCATCGGGCAGGATCAGCACACGCCGCGTCACGTGCAGCAGCGCGGCGCCGACGGGGATGCAGTCGGCCGGCAGGGCGGGGCGCTGCGACTCGGTCGCCGGCGCGGTGCCGCCGCCGGCCACGCCGCCGCTGCGCCGCAGGACGGCCTTGATGCGGGCGAGCAGCTCGCGCGGCTCGAACGGCTTGGGGATGTAGTCGTCGGCACCGGATTCGAGCCCAACCACCCGGTCCACGAGATCGCCGGCGGCGGTCAGCATGATGATCCCGACCTGCTGGCTGCGGCCGCGCAGCCAGCGCGCAAGGGCGAAGCCGTCCTCGCCTCCCGGCAGGCCGACATCGAGCAGGACGACATCGGGCATGGCCGCCTCCACGGCGGCACGGCAGGACGCCCCGTCGCCGGCGGTGGCAACCTGGAGGCCCTGCATGGCCAGATACTGCTCCACCGCCTGGCGCTGGAAGGGATCGTCCTCCACCACCAGGATCGTGGGTCCCGCCGCGCCTGACATGTGCTCCACCCCCGCCCCACGATTCCGCAGCGCAACACCAAATTGGCGTCGTATCCGGCCCGGCGTCAAACGCCGCGGCCGGTGCCGGTGATCCGCGCCCCGCTGCGTCTTGTGCCACTACCGTGAAACAATTGAAACACGGGCGGAACCGAGGCGAAACAAGCACGGCTCTCCCGAAACCGCCACGAAATACGGCCCCGACCGGACTAGGGCAGGATCGTGAGAGCATGGCCATCGCCCCGCGTATCCCATCAGCCGCCGAGGAGTCCGCGGCGCCGCTTGCCTGCCTGGCGGCGCTCTGCGCCGAGGCCGCCGCCGGCATGGCGGACGGCATCGCCCTGTTCGGCCCGGATGGCCGCCTCCTCCTCGCCAACACGGCCATCGCGCGACTGCTGCCCGAGGGCGCGCCGGAACTCCTCCCCGGCACGCCCCTCGATGACCTGCTCCGGGCGGTCGGCACCTACGGCGCGGCGCGCAACCCGGGAGTCCCGGAGCCGACCGATCCGGCCCGCTGGCGCCCCGGCCCGGGCGAGCCCGAGAAGGCTACCGAATGGCGCCGCCCCGACGGCGTGCGGGTGCGTGTGCGGGTGCAGACGGGCGCCAACGGCACGGTCGTGCGGAGCACCGAGCTGAGCGAGCCCTCCGCCCACGACGAGGCCGGGCTTGGAGCGGCATGGCGGGCGCAGCAGGTCGCCCTCGACCACATGACCGACGGGGTGGCGCTCTGGGACGCCGGCGACCGGCTCGTCCTGCTCAACCGCCGCGCCGCCGAGCTCCTCGACCTCCCCACGGACCTCACTCGCCCCGGTACCGCCCTGCGCACCGTGATGCGCTTCCAGGCGGCGCGCGGCGACTTTGGCCCGCCGCCGCAGGACGAGTCGGAGATGGAGGCGCTCTGCGAGCGCCACGCCGCGCGACTGCGGCATCCCGATGGGGATCGCCCCCTGTGGCACGTCCCGGGCGGGGCCTGGCTGGAAGTCGAAGCGACGCCGCTGCGGGAGGGCGGTCTCGTCCTCGTGTTCCGCGACGTCACGACATCGAAGCGGCGCGAGGCGGAGCTTGAGGAGGCGATCGCCCTCCACCGCCTCATCCTAGACAGCACCACGGATGGCGCGGGCCTGTTCGACCGCGACTTCCGCTGCCGCATCATCAGCCGCCAGGCACTGCGCCTGCTCGACCTGCCGCCGGAGCTGGCCCGGCCCGGCGCCGACGGGCGCGACATCCTGCGCTTCCAGGCCCGGCGCGGAGATTTCGGCCCGGTCCCCGCGCCCGGCGACGAAGCGGCGCTGGAAGCGATGGTCGAGGAGCGCATCCAGTGGATGCGCCAGCCCGGCGGCACGCGCCATCTGCGTCGCACCGCCGCCGGCTGCTGGGTGGAAGTCACGACCCTCGGTGTCGCCGACGGGGCGCTGCTCGTCATCTGCCGCGACCTGACGGCGCTGAAGGAGCGTGAGGCGGAGGCGGAGCGGGCACGCGCGACCCAGGCCCTGGTGCTGGAGAACACCAGCGACGGCCTGCTGCTATGGGATCGCGAGTTCCGCGTCCGTCTGGCAAATCGGCGGATCGCCGAACTCTACGGCATCCCCGAGGAGATGGTGGCACCCGGCGCGGACGGGCGCGAGATCCTGCGCTTCATGGCGCGGCGCGGCGACTTCGACCCAATGCCGCAGGGCGAGGCGGCGATCGACGCCTATGTGGAGCGGCGGGTGGCGGAGATCCTCCATCCGATCGGCACCGAGCCGGACCTGCGGCGCACGCCGACCGGCGCCTGGGTCCAGATCACCCGTGCCCCCCTGCCCGACGGCAGCGTGCTCAACACCTACCGCGACGTGACGCGGCTGAAGTCGCGCGAGGAGGAGCTGCACGCCGCGCGCTCGATGCAGCAGCTCATCCTCGACCACATGACGGACGGCGTGGTGCTGTGGGACCACGACTTCCGGCTGCTGTTCTTCAACCCGAAGGCCCTCGAGCTCGGCGAGTTCCCGCCCGGCCTCGCCGGCCCCGGCGTCTCGGTCCTCGAGGTGATGCGCTACCAGGACCTGCGCGGCGACTTCGGCCCGCCGCCGAAGGACGAGGCGGAGCTGGAGGCCCGCGTGCAGCGCCGCGCCGCGGTGCTGCGCCAGCCGGACGGCGCAAGCTACATCCGCAGGAGCCCCTCGGGCAGGTGGATCGAGGTCAAGACGACGCCGGTGCCCGGGGTCGGCCACATCCTGGTCTATCGCGACGTCACCGTGCTCAAGCAGCGCGAGCAGGAGCTGGCGGAGGCGCGCGCCACCTACCAGCAGGTGGTGGACAGCATGACCGATGGCGTGGTGCTGCTCGACGCCGATCTCAACATCCGGCTTGCCAACCGCCAGGCGCGGCAGTTCTACGACATGGAGGGCGGCAGCGGGCGCGGCCTGGGCTCGATGCGCGATGTGCTGCGCTTCATGGCCGAACGCGGCGACTTCGGCCCGAAACCCGCGACCGAGGAGGAGCTTGAGGCGCTGGTCGCGGAGCGCGCCGAGCGGCTGCGCCGGCCCGGCCTCGAGCCGAATCTGTTCCGCAGCGCCAAGGGCTACTGGATCGAGATCAACCGGCTCCCGCTCGACGATGGGGGCATCCTCACCGTCTATCGCGACGTCACGCGCCTGAAGGAGCGCGAGGAGGAAGTGGCGCGCGCCCGCGACGAGGCCGAGCGGGCGCGCGACGCCGCGGACGCCGCGCGCCGCAAGGCCGAGGCGGCGGAGGCCGCGCTGACGGCGACCATCGAGAGCATGAGCCAGGGGCTGATGATGCTCGCCCCCGACCGGACGCTCCGCGTGATCAACCGCCGCGCCATCGAGCTGCTCGGCCTGCCGCCGGACTTCGCGGTGCCGGGCCGGCACATCCGCGAGCTGCTCGACTGGCAGATCGGCGCGGGCGAGTTCGAGAAGGCGCCCGAGGTGCACGAGCACGCCCTGCGCGACGTCGAGGCCCCCACCTTCCGCGCCGGTACCTACGAGCGCGAGCGGCCCGACGGCACGGTGCTCGAGGTGCGCTCGGAGCTGATGGCCGATGGCGGGCTCGTCCGCACCTTCACCGACATCACCGAGCGCAAGCGCAACGAGCGGGCGCTCGGCGCCGCGCTCGACGCGGCCGAGGCGGCGCGGCGCGCGGCAGAGGCGGCGCGCGCCGAGGCGGAGGCGGCCGACCGCGCGAAATCCACCTTCCTCGCCGCGATGAGCCACGAGATCCGCACGCCTATGAACGGCGTGCTCGGCATGATGGAGGTGCTGGAGCGCTCGCAGCTCGACCAGGACCAGTCGCGCTGCCTCGCGGTGATGCGCGAGAGCGCGGGCGCGCTGCTGCGCATCATCGACGACATCCTCGACTTCTCGAAGATCGAGGCCGGGCGGCTGGAGCTCGAGGACCTGCCCTTCTCGCTCCGCAGCCTCGTCGAGGGCGCGGTGGACACGCTCGCCGTGCAGGCGAAGCGCAAGGGGCTGTACCTGTTCGCCGACCCGCCCGGCATCGGGCCCGACATCGTTTCGGGCGATCCGATCCGCGTGCGGCAGATCCTGTTCAACCTGGTCGGCAACGCGATCAAGTTCACCGAGCGCGGCTATGTGCGCGTGATCTGCGACACCCGCGCCACGAAGGACGGCCGGTCGGTCGCCGTCACCCTCGGCGTCGAGGACAGCGGCATCGGCATGACCGAGGACCAGATCGCGCGGCTGTTCCAGCCCTTCGCGCAGGCCGACAGCTCGACGACGCGACGCTACGGCGGCTCCGGCCTCGGCCTGTCGATCGTGCGGCGGCTCGCGCAGATGATGGGCGGCGACGTGACGGTGGAGAGCGAGCCGGGGCGCGGCAGCCGCTTCACCGTGCGCCTCGTCCTCGGCGCCGCCGCGCCGGACACCGGTGCGGCTGCCTCCCCTGCGGAAAACGCCGGGGATGAGGCGCGGCCGGCCGGCAAGGCACCGGACGCCACGGCCGGCCGCGGCGGCGAGGCGGCGCCACGGCTTCTGGTCGTGGACGACCACGAGGTGAATCGCGAGGTCCTGGCGCGCCAGCTCGAGCTGCTCGGCTACGCCGCCGACATGGCCGAGGACGGCGCGCAGGCGCTGGAGATCTGGCGCCAGGGCCGGCACCGCGTCCTGCTCGTGGACGTGCATATGCCGGTGATGGACGGCCTCGACCTCGCTCGCGCTGTGCGCAGGGAGGAGGCGGCGACGGGCCGCACCCCGCGCACGGTGCTGATCGCCGTCACCGCCAATGCGCTGCGCGGCGAGGACGAGCGCTGCTTCGCCGCCGGCATGGACGCCTTCGTCCCCAAGCCGGTCGCACTCGACACGCTGGAGCGGACGCTGGCGCGCTGGCTTCCGCCGCCCGCCGCGGATACCGCCGCGGCGGAAACGGGAGCGGCGCTGGCAGGCGCCGCGACGGTCTCGGGCGCGGATACGGTAGCGCCCGGTGGCCAGGGCGAGCTGTTCGATCCCGAAGCGCTGCGCAAGCTGTTCGGCGCCGACCCGGCGCGCCTCTCCAGCCTGCTCGGCACCTTCGCCGAGACGGTAGAGCGCGACGGCGCACTCCTCCTCACCGCCGTCGAGGCGGGCGAGTTCAGCGAGGCGACGGCAACGGCGCACCGCCTGAAAGGCGCCGCACGGATGGCCGGCGCCCGCCCGCTGGCCGATCTGGCGGCGCGGATCGAGGCAGCCGCGCGTGCCCAGGACGGCACCGCCGCCCGCGCGGCGGCCGGGGAACTGCCGGCCCTCGCCGAGGCGACGCTCGCGGCGGTACGGCGCAGCGGAGGCTGGCAGCCGCCGCCCCCCGACAA
>ERZ777003.2807-NODE-2807-length-18784-cov-12.659245_pt1 | contig 18784 bp, 14 predicted proteins | sample MGYA00374956_ERZ777003 | MGnify/ENA primary metagenome ERZ777003 (study PRJEB29302, sample SAMN06268252) | bioreactor metagenome | isolation source: Joint BioEnergy Institute, California, USA | place: USA:Joint BioEnergy Institute, California, USA | collected... | reverse complement strand
AAGCAGATCCAGCTCCACGGCGACCTGTTCCGCGGAATGCTTCCGTCCGGTCCGCGCGATCTCTGCCCGGACGAAGCTTTGTACCCCGAGGCTCACCCGTGTGATGCCAAAATCGGACCACGCCCTTGCGAGCTCCGCAGTGATGGTCCCCGGAGCCGCTTCGATGGTCGCTTCTTTCCAGGGCCGTCCCGGAATCTTTCCAAGAATCCGCTCGAGCGCCTCCAGCTTCATCCGGCTTGGCGTGCCGCCGCCGATGTAGACCGTCTCCGGGGTCCACGCCCAGTTCCAGGACAAGATCTCCTGTTCCAGGGCCTCCAGATAGTCCTCTTCGAGGGCTCGCGGGAACACACCGGAGGCGAAGTTACAGTAGGTGCACTTTTGTGCGCAGAAAGGATAGGAAATGTAAACGCCGCTCAAAAGCTACAGCACCACATTTTCGTTGAGCTGCTTGCTCAACGCCCACTCCATCAGCTCTTTGAGAGTCTGGCCGTTCTCGGAAAGCGTAAATGCTTCCTTCTCCGAGCTCCAATCAAGCTTAAAGCTTTTGGTGTGGGCCGAGACCCAAATCTGCCGTACGGGAGTGTTCGGGCTGACAACAAATTTCGCCGGGGGATCGTCGAATTCAATGGCCAGCGCTCCGTTATTGAAGTCCGCCTCGAATCCCTCGTATTGCGCCGATGCCTCGTTCAAGGCATCAAAGAGATCTTTCAAGGCTGCATCCGCACGGGTCTTGAACTCTTGCTCGTCCATTCGGTATCTCTGCCTCGGCGATTGCTCGACGACGGATACTTTGAAGGTAGCAAACTCTCGCGACTTCCCGCTGCCTTCGATCATCTGCTACCCTTTAGGCGTTGCCTAGGCGCTCTTTTCTGGTCCCGAAAGCGAATGGAAATCTCTTGCATCCGACACACTGACCTCCCCCACGCCAGCCGGCTGTTCACGGATTTCCTGTATCACTACGATCGCGTGGCAACCTTTTATGAGCACAGGCCCCTTTCGCCGTCCTCATACCGGGCTGCCATTGAAAAGATGGACTATCCCGACGAAAGGCGGGCGGCGCTTGTACGGGCCCTTCGGCGATCGAAGCAGGATTCGCCCTCGCTCGAGCTGCTGGCGCAGCCGGACACCGTGGCGGTCGTGACAGGGCAGCAGGTAGGCCTTTTCTCCGGTCCCGCCTACACGATCTACAAAGCTTTGACGGCGGCGCGAATTGCTCATCAGCTGACCGAACAAGGGATACGGGCGGTTCCGGTGTTCTGGCTGGCAACCGAAGACCACGACTTTGAAGAGGTCAACCATTGCCGCGTTTTCGACGATCAGCACCGGCCGGTATTGCTCCAGGTTCCGAACGGCGCTGGAAACCAGACGCCCGTAGGCACGATTCCGCTGCGCGATGTGCCGGTTGCAGCATTGCAAAAGGCGCTCTCGGGGCTTCCCTTCGGCGATTCCGTAGCAGCGGCCGTTGAAGAGGCTTACGTTCCCGGCCAGACCCTCGGCGCCGCTTTCGCCAATCTGCTGAAGCGCCTGCTTGCGCGGTACGGATTCCTGTTCCTCGACCCGATGACGCCGGAGATCCGCGAGCTGACTGCTCCCGTTCTAAGAAAGGCGCTCGACGCAGCTCCGGAGCTGACAGCCGGATTGCTTGCCCGCAACCGGGAACTGGAGCAGCGGGGCTATCACGCCCAAGTACATGTTGAGCCGGAGACTTCTCTTTTCTTTCTCCTGGAGAGCGGCAAGCGTTTGACCCTCCGCCGGTCGAACAATCACTACACGGCGCGCGACCGCCGTTTCACGACGGAGGAGCTGAAGGACCTCGCCGATCACCTTTCGCCAAACGCCCTGCTTCGGCCCGTAGTCCAGGACTACATTCTGCCCACAGTGGCTTATACAGCCGGGCCGGCCGAGCTTGCCTACTTCGCGCAGTCCGAGGTGGTATACCGAACTCTCCTTGGGCGGATGCCGGTGTCAGTCCCGCGTAGCGGGTTTACGCTGATCGATGACCGCACTCTCAAACTGATGAGACGTTATCAATTGTCTTTCCAGGACGCGCTCCGCGGAGAGACAGCCCTGCGCGATCAGATTGCGCGGACTCTGGTGCCGCCCGCGTTGAAGCAGCGCTTCGGCGAAACAGTACAGAGCGTCGCGCGCGATCTGGACAGGCTGCGGGACGATTTGAAAGCCTTTGACGTCACGCTGGCCGCCGCGCTCGAAAAGAGCCGCGCGAAAATCCTCTATCAGCTCTCAAAGAATGAAAGAAAAGCGGCGAACGAAGCACTCCGCCGCGACGAACGGGCTGCAAACGATGCTGCGTGGATCTCCGGATTGATCTATCCTCAGAAGCACCTTCAGGAACGCTACTACAGCATCCTGCCGTTCCTTGCCAGACATGGGCTTGATTTGATCGACCGGCTTTACGAGAATGTTCACCTGGAGTGCCCGGATCACCTCGTTGTCCACGTCTGAGCGTTCCCTAAGCAATTATGCGTATTAATACCGTCAAACAAGCCCTCAGGGCAGGCAGAGTCCAGTATGGGACCGCTTTTGCTCATTTCCGGTCGCCGGACGTCGCCCGGATTCTCGTCGCTGCCGGATTTCATTGGGCATTTGTCGATACAGAACACGGAGGCTTCGGCATCGAGACGGTTCAGGACATCTGCCGTGTTGCCGCCTATTGCGGGCTTGCTCCGATCGTCCGGGTCCCGGATTTGCAATACCATCTGGTAGCAAGGGCGCTCGACTGCGGCGGGCAGGGAGTCATCTTCCCGCGCGTGGAGGACCCGAAGCTGCTCGAGAAGGCCGTGAGCTGGACAAAGTTTCCTCCCGTTGGCGTTCGCGGCTTCGGTCTTGCACCAATTAACGTGGACCACGAGCCCGTGACCATTTCGGAAATTGCCGAGCACATGAACGAGCATCTGCTGGTGGTTCTGCAGATCGAGACGCTCCGCGCAGTCGAGATGCGCGACGAACTCCTATCCGTGCCCGGCATTGATGCCGTGATGGTGGGACCCGTCGATCTCTCGATCTCTCTTGGCGTGCCGGGCGACTTCCAGCACCCGAAAATGATCGATGCAATGGAGAAGATCCGCGACTCCTGCATTGCTCACGGCGTCGCTCCGGGCACGCAGACCCGCTCGCTGCCTCTGGCCAAGTTCTGGAAGGAACGGGGAATGCTGTTTCTCGGCTGTTCGAGCGAAACAGGCATGCTTTTTGAGAAGGCGAAGGAAATTGTCACTAGCTTGAACGCCGTCAGCGCCTCTGCTTAGAACCTGCTCGCCTCCAAGCAGAGGGACAACTTTTCGAAGCCTGGAAGTCAATGATCTGATTGCTGCTTTTTGTTACCATTGGGAAGAGAGCAGCTGGAGTGGCGGAACTGGCAGACGCACGGGACTCAAAATCCCGCGCCCTTCACTGGGCATGTGGGTTCGACCCCCACCTCCAGCACCAATCCCCTTCCAAATAACAAAGACGGCATCGCGGCGCAGTTTTCCCACGCACTGCTCGCTAAGATGTTCCACTGATTTTTTGTTTGAGAAGCAGTATCAAGTTTGTCAACTGTTGACCGTATTCTAGTCTTCGTGTCACAATACGCCTGTTTCTCTTTGGGAAAGATCCGGTCCTAGCCTCTCTGTAGCGAGGCGGTTACTCCCACCGGTCGGTTGATCGCTGTTTTTCTTAACTTGTTGCAGTTGTGAGAACTTGAGGAGGGAGAATGGAAACCTACCAATCCCGCGAAGCGAGCCGCGGCCCCGTCCGGCAAGCCATCCGAAGCGTGATCCTATGCGCCATCATGATCTTCGCCTGGGTCATGAAACCGTTCCGGTTTTTGCATGGTTTCTTACCTTATAAGTTGCGGGAACTGTGCAGGTCCTGGGACTCGAAGATGATTTGGGTCTTTGTGCTCAGTGGAGGCAAGCGGGTCTTCATGGACCAAAACTGCACGATGAAGCTGCCCAAGTCATACAAGCCGCTGATTAAAACGAGGCCGGAGTGGCAGTTTTCGGAGGAAGAAATCAAGAGCTTCTATGAGAACGGCTTCATCGGCCCTATCACGCTTTGGACTCCCGAAGAGATGGAGGAGATTCGGGAGAAAGTTACCAGAGTCCTGAATCGTCCCTCAAAGGTGTATCCGAATGCGGAGAACCAACTGCGGGACCGGTATATTGATTGCCCCGAGTTTTGGGAGGTAATTTCCGCTCCGCAACTGAAAGAACGCCTCGCCCAACTGCTCGGGCCCGATCTTCTCGTCTGGCGCTCTCAGATCTTCAATAAGATGCCAGGCGGCCCGGAAATTACCTGGCACCAGGCGAGCACTTATATGGCCGAGCAAAAGATCAAGGCGACGCTCGAGCCGAGAGATCGCAACGAACTGTTCCAGTTGACCACATGGATTGCGATTGACGACGCCTTCTTCGAAAACGGCTGCATGCACTTCCTCAAGGGCACGCATCGCAAGATGTGGACGATGGTAAAGGGCGGCAACGGCTATATCGGCAACCCTCCTGAGGTGGCCAAGATTATCGGCGGCTACGGGCGGTTCGCCAAATCTTCAGGTCTCACGCTCGAGGTGCCGATTACGGAGGATATGATTGTTCCGATGCCGCTCAAGGCGGGACAATGCGTCATCTTCACGGAGCGCTGCATCCATGGCTCGCCTCCCAACGTATCGGATAAGCGGCGCTTTGGATTCGTCTTCCGAACCATCCGAACCGACGTCAAGGTCTACCGCGACGAGACCGAGCATTCGGTGACTTATCTGAACGAATCCTTCGATCTCCAGAACTGGGGCTGCGCCTTGCTCCGGGGAGAGGATAAGTACCATCTCAACAAGATGATCCAGCCGCCGCGCTATGACCACGAGATGACTGCGGCCTAACGCGGTCTGTTATTGCAATCCCTCAGCATCAGAAGCGCTTGCCGCACGGCGAGCGCTTTTTCCGCCTACCATAGTCTTACGGGAGGAACCAGTCGCAGTTGCAAGACACTTTGACATGGAAATTGGACTGGGGCATTGCGATTCGCTACGCAGTGATGGTAGCGATTCCTTTGCTTGGCATGGCTGTCACTGTTCATGTCGGAAAGGACTTGATCGCTCCTCCTGTTCTCGAAGGCAGATGGACGATCGAGCGCGAGCCTGGGCGTCCTCCTTCCGTGTGTGAAGAGCAGCTCGCATGGCTCGAGAGTGGAGCATTTGTCTTGACCCAGCAGGGGCAATTTCTTACCGCCGTGCCGGAAGGACGTCCGGATCTGGCGCTCAAAGGAAAGGTAACAGGATCTGAGCTTCGCTTCTCCAGCCCGCTGCCTTCGTCAGGTCTCTCTATCCGCGGAAGCCTGAGCGAGATCGATGGCGTTGCCCGGCTTGACGCGAAAATTGAGCACGCAGGCGAAGCCTCTTGCACCGAGCTCTCCTTTCGAGCGCGCCACAATCCCGATCTTGAAGGAAGCGACAGGCGCGGGAGCTCATGATGCCGGATTTGCAGCTGCTCCTCATTCAGGTTGCCTTCATCGTCATCGTCACTAAGACGGCTGGGCTGCTTGTACGGGCAATCGGGCAGCCTCCAGTAGTCGGGGAGCTGACTGCTGGCATTCTGCTCGGGCCGTCCGTGTTCGGCACGCTGGCGCCGCAACTCTCATCCACCCTGTTTCCGCCTGACAGTCTCGCCTTCCTCCAGACCTTGAGCCAAGTCGGCCTGCTCTTATTCATGTTCATGGTCGGCCTCGAATTTCAGCCTCGACGGATCCGCCGGTACGGACATGTTCTATTCCTCGCAAGCCACTTCAGCCTGGCTCTTGTTTTCTTTCTGTGCAGCGCTGTCTCCCTCTTCCTTTATCCGAAACTTTCCGACAACCGGGTGACCTACGTAGAGTTTTCGCTGTTCCTCGGGGTTGCTCTCGGCGTTTCCGCCTTTCCGGTGCTTGCAAGAATTGTTCGTGAGCGAGGGCTGGGCAAGTCCGAGCTAGGCGCGCTCTCGATCGGCTGCGCCGCGGTCGACGACGTCAGTGCGTGGTTCCTCCTGGCTTCTATTCTCAGTCTGGTGCGATCCATGCACTCCTCTGTACCCATCTGGTGGACGCTGGCCGGACTCGCGCTGTTCGTTATCGTCGTACTGCTCATCATTCGCCCCCTGCTCGCTTTCATACTGACCGAGAAGCGTTGGAAGGGGACGTATTCGGAGCTCTTCATCTCCCTCGTGTTTGTGCTGCTCTTGTGCTGTGCCGGTATCACCGAGTGGCTTGGGATTCACCTTGTATTCGGCGCATTCCTATTTGGCGTAGCGGTCCCGAGGAAGCATGGGATCTCCGAGGATCTCGAAGCGAAGCTGCGTCCGGTCACGGAAGTCCTGCTGCTGCCAATCCTCTACGCGGTCATCGGCCTTCGCACCAGTTTCGGGCTGCTTCAAAGTTCAGAGATGTGGCTGCACTGCGCGCTCCTTTTCGCTGTTGCAGTCGTGGGGAAGACGGCTGGAGTGACGATCGCCGCGCGTCTCTCCGGCGTGCCGTGGCGGGAATCGGCTGGCTTCGGTATTTTGATGAACACCCGCGGGCTGATGGAGCTCGTAATCGCAAAGATCGGCCTCGACCTCGGCATCATCAATGCGGCGGTCTTCTCCATGCTGGTGCTGGTGGCTCTCGTCACCACTGGCCTCGCCTCGCCGCTTCTCATGCTGGTCTACCCGCGCCGTCAATTGGCGGATGAAGCAGCGGAGGAACGAGAACAGGTTTCGACTATCGCAGCCAACGTCTGATCCGCCGCTCACCGGTCTTTCCGCCGTACCAATGGGAACAGGAAGTGTGATAGGATCGTCCCCGCTCAATTTCTGCCGGGACGTCCTGGATGCCAGATTTGCTACAGCAATCTGATCGGGAAGTAGTTGAGAGATTCCTCAGCGAAACTTGTGAAGATTCATTCCGCTGCCTTTTCGATGCCTTCGCTCCACGGTTGCGCTGTTACTTCCGTCTGCGCGGCTGCGATTCCGGCTTGTCCGAAGAGTTGACGCAGGATGTCATGATGTCGGTCTACCGGCATCGCAGATCTCTCAGAAAGGCATCCTGCTTCCCGACGTGGCTTTTCAAAATCGCCCGCAACACGCTGCTGGCGCACTTACGCTCCTCAGCCAGGAAGGTGGCTACCGTCAACCTGGAAGCCCTTACAGCATCCGCTCTGCGGCATGATCCCGACCTGCTGTCGAAGCAGCGCTTCCGAGAGTGGATGAGATTGTTGAGCCCCGCAGAGCAGCGGGTCATGCTGCTGCGTTTTGTGGATGACCTGGAATATCACGAAATCGCTTCACTGCTAAAGGCTCCGGTCGGGACGATCCAGTGGCGCGTGTTCCGGGCCAAACGCAAACTGGCGGCCCGGTTCAACGGGAGCAGTCAGTTATCTCCCGTTAAAATTATTTGATCCTCGCCAACAAATCCCCATCGTTCAGCCATCTCTACCTCCAACAACCATCTTGTTTACACGGGGTTGGAAGGGGATTCTATGAACCTTTATCGCAATGTACCTTACACTCGGTGCGGGCTCTGGGCGCTGATGTCGCTCTGCTTCATCCTGTGCGCTGGGAACCTGCACGGGCAAGTGCTTTACGGTGCATTAACGGGCAGTGTGTCAGATTCAAGCGGAGCAGTGGTGCCAGGAGCCGTTGTTGAGGCTGTAAACGTCGAGACCGGCGTCGCGCGCCAGACGAAGTCGGATGAGCGGGGCAATTTCCTCTTTGCGGATCTGCAGCCGGGGAAATACAAGGTCACTATCTCCGCCCCCTCGTTTGCAACCGTCATCCAAGAGGGAGTAACGATTGAACTGAACACGGTCCGGCGTTTGGATGCCAGGCTTCAGGTGGCCCAGGTAAGCGAGAGCATCACGATTGCCGCATCGGCTGTCACATTGCAGACGGACCGTGCGGACGTCAACCATCAGATTTCCAGGTCGCAGGTTCAAAATCTGCCGTTTGCAGGGAATCAGGGCCGTAATTTTCAGAACCTTTATAAGATCATTCCCGGATTCAGCCCGCCAGGAGAGCTGCATTCTGATGCAGGCAATCCGCAGCGCGCGTTAGGAAGCAACGTCAACGGCGTCTCCTATTCGAACAACAACACGCGTCTTGACGGAGCCACCGTAAGCTATCCTTGGCTGCCGCACATTATTGCTTATGTCCCTCCCGCGGATGCGGTCGAGACGGTGAACATCGTCAGCAACAGCTTCGACGCCGAGCAGGGGATGGCGGGCGGATCCGCGGTGAACGTCTCCATCAAGTCCGGAACCAATGAATTCCACGGCAGCGGCCACTGGTATCACACAAACAGCGCAGTGCAAGCCCGCAACTTTTTCTTTGTGGGCGACGAGCTGCCCAAGAACCTCCTGAACCAGTTCGGGGGGACACTCGGTGGTCCTATCAAGAAGAACAAGCTTTTCTTCTTTACCGACTGGGAACGCACGACGCGCAGGCAGTATGCTTCCGCCTTCCGCACGGTCCCGACCGCGGCGCTTCGTGAGGGCGATTTCAGCGGAACCGGCGCCCAGATTTACGATCCGCTCACAGGCAACCCGAACGGAACGGGCCGACAGTTGTTTCCCAACGGACGGATTCCGGCGAGCCGCATCGATCCGGCCGCCGCGCACATGACGTCGTTGATCCCTGAACCGAATCTGAGCCTCTTCCCGAGCAATTACTTCGCTACCGGAAACTATCAGTTCAACCGGGATAACTTCGACGTCAAGATCAACTACAACCCCACCGACAAGACGTCCATGTTTGCACGCTACAGCATCTCGCCGAGTGATATCTTCGATCCTCCCTCCTTGGGACCGGCGGGAGGCGATGCTCTTGCCGGCGGCCAGCCAGGCAATGCTCCCGGACGCGTGCAGAGCGCGTCGGTGGGAGGCACGTATACGGTGAGCCCTACCATTCTGATCGACGGAAACATCGGCTTCACCCGCCAGCGGCTTGGAGCACAGAACGTTGACATCGACCGCAACTACGGGCTCGAAGACCTGAAGATCCCAGGGACCAACGGACCGGATCGTTTGCAAGGCGGGTATCCGCGCTTCACGATCAGCGGGTTTTCCTCCCTCGGCAATCCCAACGTCTCGAATCCGTTCCTGTTCCGCGATAACCAGTACGTTGTGGTGGGGAACTTGAGCTGGGTGAAAGGAGCCCATTCCCTCCGCTTTGGAGGCGAGTATACCTATTACACGATCAACCACTTCCAACCGCAGGCATCGAATGGGCCACGCGGCGGCTTCAACTTCACTGGAGGGCTGACAGCGCTTAACGGCGGTCCCTCTCCGAATCTTTACAACAGTTGGGCGGACTGGCTGCTCGGACTGCCGTTCTCTCTCGGAAAAGATGTGCAGTACATTAATCCAGCCGCCGTCCGCATGCCCGGCTATGGCTTCTACGCCCGCGATCAATGGCAGGTAACCCGCAAACTGACCCTCAACTTCGGCGCGCGCTTTGAGCGCTATCCGTTCGCAACCCGCGACCATCGCGGTGGTGAGCGGTATGACCCGGCCACAGACAAAGTGCTTGTCGGCGGCTTGGGAGGCGTGCCGGAGGACACCGGCGTCAGAGTGCCCGTTCTGCAGGTCGCTCCCCGCCTCGGCATCGCGTATCGTGCCACGGAAAGGACCGTCGTCCGCGCGGGTTACGGCATCAGCATCGACCCTGACTCGTTCCGCTACATGAGGGATTCATATCCGGCCACAATCTCCTCGCAGTTTTCCGGTGCGAACAGCTATCAGGCAGCCGGTTCCTTGCGTACGGGGATTCCTGAGATTGTGGGACCGGACTTGAGCCAGGGAATTATCGATCTGCCTCTGGCCGTCGGCACGACTACGTTTCCCGAAGAGTACCGCCGCGGCTACATCCAGTCGTTCAATTTCACAATCCAACGTGATCTCGGCGCCGGCTTCAATCTGCAAGCAGGTTATGTCGGTTCGCGCGCAATCCGCCAAACTGCCCGGGTCAACATCAACGCAGCCCCTCCGGGAGGCGGCAACGCCGGGCGCGCTCTGGCTCTCCTGTACCCCGGCCGCGTCGGCACGATCAACCTTTACACTCCGTTCAGCACGTCCAACTACAACTCGCTTCAGACGCAGCTGAGGCGCACGATGGCAGGAGGCAGCTTCTTCGGCATCTCCTATACGTGGTCGAAAGCCATCTCCTTTGCAGATAACAACGACTCAACACTGATGTGGAACACTCCCGAGTACTGGGGTCGCAATCGCGCTCCGGCCAACTTCGACCGAACGCATAACCTTCAGATCTACGGCGTCTACAGCCTTCCGTTTGGCAAAGGGAAGCCGTTGGCAAATTCGGGCATTGCTTCCTGGCTTTTCGGCGGGTGGCAGGTGAATGGCATCATGAGCATTCTCAGTGGCACACCGTTCACCATCACTTCTGCCGGAAACTCGGTCAATGCTCCCGGCAACAGCCAGACCGCGGATCAGGTTGTGGGTAAGGTGCGGAAACTGGGGCAGGTCGGCCCAGGCACAAGCTGGTTCGACCCGGCCGCCTTTATGCCTGTCACTGAACAACGTTTCGGAAACGTAGGCCGAAACAGCATGAGAGGCCCGGGCTCTTTCAATCTCGACGCCAGCCTCTTCCGAAGCTTCCACCTTACTGAATCCGTGCGCCTGGAGTTTCGAGCGGAGTCATTCAGCGTCACCAACACGCCGCAGTTCGGAAATCCGAATGGGAATGCCTCCGCTCCGACCCGCGACCCCAGCGGGGCGATTCGCAGCCTCAACAACTTCAGCTCGATCACGTCGGCAAGCGGCGCCCGGCAGGTCCGCTTCGCGATCAAGCTGTTCTTCTGACTCCGGCAATCCGCACCGGGTGCGGCGCTACCGAACCGCGCCCGGTCAAATCTTCTGATTCTTCCAGCGGCCTTTCCGGAACATCACCATCCCGACGACGGCGAGCGTCGATTCCGAGATTGCAATAGCAAGAAAGACTCCATTCTCGCCAAGTCCTGCGACCATGGCCAAGCCATAGGCAAGCGGAATTTGCCAGAGCCAGTAGCAGAACAGATTGATCACAGTGGGCGTCCAAGTATCGCCCGCACCATTAAAGGCCTGCACCATAACCATACCCCAGGCGTAGAAGATGTACCCGTAGCTGATAAACCGAAGGCAACTGGCTCCGATCGGAACAACGGCGGGATCCTGCGTAAAGATGCGGACCCCAGGCTCCGCAAACAGGATGAAGAGGAGGGCGACCGCGCCAAGAAAAATCATGTTATAGAGGCCGGTCCGCCAGACGGAAAGTTCTGCCCGCTCCGGGCGCCCCGCTCCCAGATTCTGGCCCACCAGCGTGGCTGCAGCATTGCTCAACCCCCACGAAGGCAGCAGGGCCGTCACGATAATTCGCAGGGCGATGGTGTAACCGGCAAGCGCGCTGCTGCCAAAGAGTGCGACAATGCGCACCAACCCCAACCAACTTGCGGTTGCGACAAGAAACTGCAGCATTCCCGTTAGGGAAACGCGAAGGAGCTTCACCATCACTGGCTGATCGAGGCGTACGTGCCTCCACTGGATGCTGACACGTCCCGCTCCTCGGACGAGTGCGGCAAACTGATACACGACGCCAACGCCCCGCCCAATCGTTGTAGCGATGGCGGCCCCGGCCAGCCCCAGCTCCGGGAAGGGTCCCCAGCCGAAGATCAGGCACGGATCGAGGATCATGTTGCAGATGTTTCCGATCCAAAGCACGCGCATCGCGATGGCCGCATCCCCTGCGCCGCGGAAGACCGCATTGATGAGAAACAGCAGCATGATGGTGAGGTTGCCGCCCAGAATGATCGCCGTATACTTCCAACCGCCGGCAACTAGCTCAGGGGAAGCGCCCAAAAGGCCGAGGAGTTCTCGAGCGAAGGATGCGCCAGCAACGCCGACAACAACGGCGACACAGACGCCGATTCCGATGGCCTGGACAGCGGCAACGGCAGCGCCTTCCGGATCGCCTTCTCCTATGCGCCGCGCAACCATGGCCGTCGCCGCCATACTGAGTCCCATGGCGACAGCGAATACCAGGGTCAGCAGGGACTCCGTTAGCCCGACCGTAGCAATTGCATCGGATCCAAGACGGCCCACCCAGAAGACGTCGACGATGCCGAACAGGGACTCCATCGACATCTCGAGCACCATGGGGATCGCCAGTAGCCAGATGGCTCGCCCGATGCTGCCCTTGGTGAAATCGTGGTGGCTGCCGCGAAGCGACTCTCGAACGGCGTGCCAAAACCCCTGTGCCGACTCCTGAACCTCCGCGGCCTCGTCCATTTATTCAGTGTAGTGGGTCTGCCTGCTCTGGCACGATGGCGCGTGGAGCCTTCATTCGACAGGAATCCAGACCTGCATCGCGGTGGGTTCCCGATTGGCAAAGGCATAATAGGGAATCAAAGTTAACTCGGCGCGGCGAGTGGAGCGCTTGATCCACGGCTGATACAAAGGGTCGGCGGCACTGGAACGGACAAACATCCCACCGAGGTGCTTCAGGAGAACGACGCCGCCGAGGAGGTCGCCCCGCCATTCGGGGCGAAACCGGTTCAAGCCAACCAGAGTCACATCGTAAATGGACTCAACTCCTTGCTGGTCAAGGCCTTCCATGCAGTACAGCAGCGGTCCCCGCATGACGGCCGCCTTCCCGGCGTTCTCCCGCACCCTGGGGTTCGCCATCATCATCCTGGGAGTCATGTCGAAGGTCAGGCGCACTTGGTCCCCCTTCTTCCAGACCCGCCGGATCGCGAGGTAGCGTCCCGGAGCGCCTTCCGGGCCACGCTCTTTGTTAATTTCCCCCCGAGCAACATTGGCCCAGGCAGGAACTCGGACAAACAGCGTAAACTCCTTCCGGTCAGGCGGCTCAATCCTCAGCTCGACGTCGCCGTCCCATGGATACCCGGTCGTCTGGGTTACGACTGTATCGTTCCACTGCAGCCTGCCTGAATGATACAAGTGGACCCACAAGCCTTCGGCGCTCTCGCTGTAAAAGTAGCCGGGCAGAGAAGCCAGAATCCGCTGGAGGTTCGGTGGGCAGCAGGTCGTTTCATACCAGGGGTTGCGGATCGGGCTCTCAGAGTCGCCCCGGAGCGCGAGGGGAGTCCGGTAGCAGTAGGTTGTGCCGGAGAGGGACATCCCAGCGTTGACCGCGTTGTAGAGCACGTGTTCCAGGAGATCTGCGAATCGGGCCTCTCCCGTGGCGAGCAGCATGCGCCAGTTCCAGATCATGTTGCCGATTGCCCCGCAGCTTTCCGCGTATGCGGTCTCGTTGGGAAGCTCGTAGGGCGCCCCGAAAGCTTCGCCGCTCGCCCGGGATCCGACTCCGCCGCTAATGTACATCTTCATCTGCGTCAGGTCCCGCCACAGCGTCTCGAGCGTCTTCCGGTAGGCCAGGTCCCCCGTCTCCATGTAGTAGTCAGTGGCTCCGCTTGCTGCATACATCGCTCGCACGGCATGACCTTCGAGATGGGTTCGGGATGTGAACGGCTTGCCGGTGAAGAGATAACTGAGATCGCGTGGCGAAAGTTCGATCCGCGGATCGCCCTGGAACAGGTAGCCCGCAAAGTCGAGGTATTTACGGGATCCGGTAGTGCGGTAGAGTTCAATCAGAGCGAGCTCTATTTCGGGATGCCCTTCCAGGATCGGACGCTTTCCCGGTCCGAACCGCTCGATGACATAATCGGCCATCCGAATGCCCGCGTCGAGCAGTTTTCGTCCGCCTCCAGCCCGGTGGTACGCGATCCCCGCTTGCAGCAAATGCCCCAGGCAGTACAACTCATGCCCGTGGCGCATGTTGGTGTGGCGCTCCTGCTTGCGCTCGGCGGCATAGTAGGTGTTGAGATACCCGTCGGGCTCCTGGGCAGCCACTACGTCGTCGATCACTCTCTCCAGGGCTTTCCGCAAATCGGGGCGGTCTTCGCTTTGGAGGACGAAGGCAGCAGCCTCCATCCACTTGTACAAGTCGGAATCTGTATAGAGCGGTCCGCGGCGAGGAACAATCTTACGCCCGGAAAGCCGGCGGAAGTTGTCTACCACGCCATGCTGTTCGAGCAGAGTGAGAAGAGTAGGCAGACTCTTCTCGGCGTTTACGCGCATGCGCTTGCTCCAAAAGCCATCCCCCAGCCTTACGGACCGGATCGGCAGCGGGCGCAGCGCCGCGTGTGGCGACCGGGTGGTATCGACCACAGGTTGTGCTGCCAGCACAAACGTAAGAAGAGGCAGAAGGCACAACTTCCAGGTGACCACATGTCAATGATATCGTTGTGCTAGCGGCTCGCGTAGAGCCGAAGGCCCGCGCCGGGCGCCACAACCCGAGGATTCCTTCATGTACTGCATCTATTGCGGCACTCAACTCCCCGAAGGAACCCGCTTCTGTACGACCTGTGGGAGACCTCAGGGCGAGCAGCAGGCGGCGGAAAGCGGTTTTGTTTCTTCCGGCGCTCGACCCTTCACGCCTCCAACCGGAGTTCGAAGCCATACATGGCGGTGGATCGGCGCCGGGTGGAGAATTGTTGAAGCAGACTTGGGAAAGTTTGCCCTCATCGCACTGCTCTTCCTCGTCCTGAGCGCAGCGCTTCCATTCATCCTGCAAGGCCCTCTGCAGGTTGGCATTCATTACTGCTGTGTGCGGAAGATGCGGACGGGCCGCGTCGAAATCGAGGACCTGTTCTCCGGATTCCGGCTCTTCCTTCCCGCCTTGCTCTCCTTTCTTCTGATTAGCGTGTTCGTCATAGCAGGACTGGTGCTTTGCGTCATTCCGGCGCTTGTGATCGCGGCCATGTATCAGTTCACACACCTGTTTCTGTTCGACAAGAAGCTGGACGCGTGGCCTGCGATGAAAGCAAGCCACCAGATTGTGAAACAGGATTATTTCGGGTTTTCGATGTTCCTTCTTGCGAATCTCCTGCTGAATACGCTCGGATCACTTACTGTCGTTGGAGTACTAATTACCGTTCCCATTACGTATGCAGCGATCACGGTAGCTTACAGCGAAATCGTGGGCCTCGAGCCGGATAGCGCGCCGTGAGGGGGAATCTCGCTGGGGCCGGCTTGTGGCTGGCTGCGCTCGCCATCCTGCGGCTTGTGCCTGTCAGTTCCGTTCCGTCGATTCCTTGCCTGTTTCGAACGCTGACAGGTCTTCCCTGCCCGCTTTGCGGTATGACGAGGGCGATGTTCCTGCTAGGGCAAGGAGAATGGCAGGCGGCCCTCAAGCTGCATCCCTTGAGCCCGGCCGTTTTTGCCGCGTTCGTGTTTCTGCTTGCCGTTTCTCTGGCTAAAGTTCTCAATCCGCGGATCACATTCCGGATCCCGCCACGCGCGCTGCACGTCGCGACGCTGCTGTTCGCCGTTTACGGCCTGGCTCGGATACTCAGGTCCGCGGGGCTTGTTCTGGCCCTGGCGCTCTATCTGGCGTATCCGCTGGCCGCTCAAGAGAATGAGGCTCCCGCAGAGCCGCTCGTGAAGGTCCAGTTCGAAATTCGAGGACGTGGCGAGGCATTTCTTGGACTGGGTTATCAGGCCGGAAACGACAATGTCTATTACCTGCATCGAACCCGCCTGTCTCTCGATACCCGTCCTGTGTCCTGGCTGCGAGCATTCGCTCAATTCCAGGATTCCCACGCGCCCGGTCATCGGCAGCCGGTGCCGGACAGCGTCGCCGACACGTTCGATATGCGGCAAGCCTTCATCGAACTGCACAGCGCCGAGGCTCCCTGGAGTTTGCAGGTTGGCCGTCAAGACTTGAATTTCGGCGAGCAACGGCTGGTAGGAGCTTCAAACTGGGGCAATGTCGGCCGGAGCTTCGATGCGGTGCGGCTGGTGTACGGCACAAGGTCCAAGAGGCTGGACTGGTTCGCCTCCTCGGTCGTGTCCCCGCGCAAGAGCGCCTTCGACAAAGCGGATTATCGTCACCGCTTCTACGGCTTCTACTCATCCTTCTCAAACGTGATCCCTGGAGGGGTATTTGAGCCTTACGTGCTTTGGAAAAGCGAGGGGAACTACCGCAGCGAACGGGGCGTCATGGGACGGCTCGATGTTGTCACAGCCGGACTGCGGGCAAATGGAAAACTTTCGAAGCGCATCGACTTCGGCGTGGAGACAGCGATGCAAACCGGCAGCGCCTCAGGCGACAGGATCCGCGCCTGGGCGGGACACTTCCTGGTTGGCTATAAGCTGTCGGAAGCCGGCGGGGGACCGCGTCTGATTGCACAGTACAACCGGGCAAGCGGTGATTCGAACCCGTCCGACGGACGCCGCGGGACGTTCGACAACCTCTATCCCACGAACCACTTCTATTACGGCATCGCCGACCGCATCGGCTGGCGGAACATCAACGAGATCTCCGCGGGCATCGAGCTTCGCCCGCTCTCTCGGCTTCGAATCCTCACCGATGCCCATTTTTTCTGGCTTGGAACTGTGCAGGATGCTCTGTATCTGGCAAGCGGCAGCTCATTCGTTAAGAACCCCGCCGCCTCCAGCCGTCGCATCGGCGACGAGCTTGACCTCGCAGTCGACTACCAGGTCACTGAGCGGTTCTCACTCGTCTTCGGCTGGGGACTCCTCTCTCCCCGGACATTCCTCAAAGAATCGACTCCCGGAGATCGATTTACCACCGTCTATGCACAATGGCTCTGGCGCCTGCAGCCCCAATAGTTAAGGACCGGAAGTCGTGCCGGCGACGGCAGACACGTTATAATTCTGCTTCGGGTTCATAGAGCGTCAAGACCTTTTCGTAACATCACGCTGTAGTCTGCGAACCCGCTCTTGAGGCAAGAATCATATGCGAAAAAAAGTGACAGTAGTTGGCGCCGGCAATGTCGGCGCGAATTGTGCATTGCGCATCGCTGACCAGGAGCTGGCCGACGTCGTCCTGGTGGATGTGGTGGAAGGCATCCCCCAGGGCAAGGCTTTAGACATTCTTCAGTCGGGTCCGATTCAGGGCTACGACGTGCAGATCACCGGCGCTAACAACTATGAGCCGACGGCGAACTCGGACATTGTCGTTATCACGGCAGGCTTTCCCCGTAAGCCGGGAATGAGCCGCGACGATCTTCTGCTGGCGAACTATGAAGTAGTTCGCACAGCAACCGAACAGGCGGTGAAATACTCTCCCAACGCCATCCTCATCCTGGTGACAAATCCGCTGGATGCGATGTGCTGGACCGCCTATCAGGTGTCGAAGTTCAGCAAGAATCGCGTCATTGGCATGGCGGGAGTTCTGGACACAGCTCGTTACCGTACCTTCGTCGCCCAGGAGTTGGGTGTTTCGATGGAGAATGTGTCCGCGATGGTCCTGGGCGGCCACGGCGACACGATGGTTCCGCTGGTACGGCTGACAAGCGTCTCCGGCATTCCGCTCACCGAGCTGCTCGATCAGGCCTCAATCGACCGCCTGGTGCAGCGTACCCGGGATGGAGGCGCCGAGATCGTTCGTTACCTCAAGACCGGCAGCGCCTACTACGCTCCGTCCGCTGCGACGGTCGAAATGGTTGAATCGATTCTGAAGGACAAGAAGAAGGTTCTGCCGTGCGCAGCCCTGCTCGAGGGCGAGTATGGAATTAACGGGCTGTTCGTAGGTGTTCCCGTGAAGCTCGGTGCGAATGGCATTGAGAAGATTTACGAGTTGAAGCTAACGGATGACGAGAAGGCACAACTCGAACGGAGCGCTGCTGCCGTGAAAGAGCTGGTCGACGTCATCAAGCAGAAGGCTAGCGCCTGAAGCAGCCCTGGAAGCCAGCCGAAGCCAAAAAGGCGAAACAGGGTGAGTGATGGGCGGCGTCCCAGACAACGTGGAGACGCACATCCCACTGTGCATACGCCGGGAGGAGCGGAAAGCCACTTTCGCTCTTCCCCGGGGCACGCGAGTTAGTTACAATTCGAGAAACCCTAAGACAGTAACTATGTCCGCAATGCCCGCTGTGGCGGAACCTGTTCCGCAAATCAATCCAAAGTACTGCTGCTTCCGCCTCCGCGTTGGCCCCTCTTCAATCCATCGGTGGGGTGTATACGCGGAAGAGAGAATCCCGGCCCGCCGGAAGATTATCGAGTACACCGGCGAGCGCATCAGCCGCAGAGAGACAAAGCGGCGTGCTGACCGTCCCTATAACTACCTCTTTTCGCTCGACAGCTACTGGTGCATTGATGGATCGGTAGGTGGCAGCGGAGCGGAGTATATCAACCATAGTTGCGATCCGAACGTGTACGCCTGGATCTTCAAGGGCCACATCCTGTACATGAGCGCCAGGGTGATTGAGCCCGGAGAAGAGCTCACCATCGATTACATGTTCGCCAAGGACGTGCCCAAAGTGCCGTGCAACTGCGGCTCGCCGAAGTGCCGCGGGACGATCAACGTCAAGTAGAAGACACGAGCGACGACAAGCCTTCAAAAACGCGGCTGCCGGGGAAAGAAAGATTCTCCGTCTGCTCCAGCACAAGCAAGCGGTTGTACTTTGCGAGCCGCTCGGAGCGCGTGACCGAGCCGACTTTGATCTGAGCGGCGCCGGAGGCAACAGCAAGATCAGCCAGGAAGCTGTCTTCCGTCTCGCCGGATCGGGCCGAGATCACGGCTCGAAAACCGGCCTGCCGCGCCTCTCGAATCACTTCGAAGGTCTCCGCCAGCGTGCCGATCTGGTTCATCTTCACCAGGACGGCGTTCGCGGCTCGAGAGGTGATGCCCCGGCGCAGCCGGGCAGGGTTGGTGGTGAAGAAGTCATCTCCAATGAGTTGCAGGCGGCTGCCAAGTCTTTCGGTCAGCCTCGCCCACCCCGCCCAATCATCCTGTTCAAGGCCATC
>ERZ777003.2804-NODE-2804-length-18815-cov-5.549147_pt1 | contig 18815 bp, 21 predicted proteins | sample MGYA00374956_ERZ777003 | MGnify/ENA primary metagenome ERZ777003 (study PRJEB29302, sample SAMN06268252) | bioreactor metagenome | isolation source: Joint BioEnergy Institute, California, USA | place: USA:Joint BioEnergy Institute, California, USA | collected... | reverse complement strand
CCTGACCGCCGACGGCCCGAAGGTGCTGGAGTTCAACTGCCGCATGGGCGACCCGGAAACTCAACCAATACTGATGCGCGTCAAAGGAGACCTGCTGCCCGTACTGGAAAATGCGCTTGCAGGCACGCTGGATCAGGCTGCGCTCGAGTGGGATCCGCGCGTCGCGCTCGGGGTGGTCGTGGCTGCCGCCAACTACCCCGCCACGCCGCGCACCGGCGATCGCATCGACGGACTGCCCGAGGAGACGCCCGACTGCATCGTCTTCCACGCCGGCACCCGGCTCGTCGACGGGCAGGTGGTAACGGCAGGTGGGCGCGTTCTATGCGTCACCGCCCTGGCTGACACGGTCGAAGCAGCCCAGCGGCGTGCCTACGAAGTCGTTGACCAGATCCACTTTGAAGGCATGCAGGTGCGTCGCGACATTGGCTGGCGCGCCGTAGCAGCTTCCCGGAAATAGCCATGAACATTGTGAACTCCTCCACCACGCACCAGACACTTCACGATTACTTCACCGGCCTGCAGGACCGCATCGTGTCCAGCCTCGAGGCAGCCGGTAACGAGGCGTTTCGCGTCGACCGCTGGGAACGTGCGGAAGGCGGCGGAGGAATTTCCAAACTGATCGAAGGGGGCCAGCTGCTCGAACGGGGGGGCGTACTGTTCAGCTCGGTGCACGGCACCACCCTGCCACCCTCCGCCACTCAACGCCGACCCGAGCTGGCCGGCAAGCCGTGGAAGGCAATGGGCGTGTCGCTCGTGCTGCATCCGCGCAACCCGTACGTACCCACCGTGCACATGAACGTGCGTGTGTTCCTCGCAGCTGAAACGTTCTGGTTCGGCGGTGGCATGGACCTCACGCCGTATTATCCGTTCGAGGAAGACGCGATCCACTTCCACCGCACCTGCCGCGATGCGCTTCAGCCCTTTGGCGAACAGTGGTACCCGAAGTTCAAGTCGTGGTGCGATGAGTATTTTTTTCTCAGGCACCGGAACGAAGCACGCGGCGTAGGCGGAATCTTCTTCGACGATCACAGCGAGCCCGACTTCGAAACCGCGTTCGCCCTGACACGCTCCGTTGGCGACGCATTCATCCAGGCCTACCTGCCCATTGTCGAGCGCCGCAAGAGCCTTCCCTACGGCGAGCGCGAGCGGCACTTCCAGGCCTACCGCCGGGGGCGCTACGTCGAGTTCAACCTCGTCTACGACCGGGGCACGCTCTTCGGGCTGCAGTCGCGCGGGCGCACTGAATCCATCCTCCTGTCGATGCCCCCGATGGCCCGTTGGGAGTATTGCTACACCCCGGAGCCAGGCTCTCCTGAAGCCCGACTCTACGACTTTCTGGTGCCACGCGAATGGGTGTGAGCTCGACGCCACCTCCCCCTTCTTCGCGCGGCCTGCGCATCGGACTGCTGGGCGGCAGCTTCGATCCAGTGCATCATGCGCATCTGCTGCTGGCCATTGCCGCCCGGCAGCACCTCGCGCTCGACGACCTGCAGCTGCTGCCGGCCGCCCAACCCTGGCAACGCGCCCCGTTGGGCGCGAGCGCCGAGCATCGGCTGGCCATGCTCCGCCTGGCCATCGCCGAGCATCCAGGCATTTCGATCAACACGCTTGAAATCGACCGTGCCGGCCCAACCTACACCATCGACACCTTGCGCGAACTGGGGGCCGGCGAGAACGAACATACGTACTATTGGGTGCTGGGCAGTGATCAGCTGGCCAACTTCTGCACGTGGCGCGCCTGGGAAGAAATCGTCCGCCGGGTACATCTGGCCGTCGCCGAACGCCCAGGTGCCCAGGTGACGCCACCGGCCGCCCTCCAGCAGGAGCTGACCCGTCTGGAACGTCAGATCTTCCCGCTGCCGTTCACGCCCACGCGCATTTCATCCACCGAGATACGCAACCGCGTGGCAGCAGGTCTGCCCATCGATGGCATGACCCCGCCCGCAGTTGTCGATTACATTAGAACGCATCGTTTGTACCAGGCGTGAGCCTTTCTACATGAATTCGAGAAAACTTCAACGCATGCAGCGTGCCGTGGTCGATGCCCTGGAAGACGTCAAGGCCCAGGATATCAAGGTCTTCAACACCACGCACCTCACCAATCTCTTCGACCGGGTGATCATCGCCAGCGGCACGTCGAACCGCCAGACGCGCGCCCTGGCCAACAGTGTTCTCGACAAGGCGAACGAACTCAACCTGCCGGTGGTATCGGTTGAAGGAGAAGAAACCGGAGAATGGGTGCTGGTCGACCTGGGCGACATCGTGGTCCACATCATGCAGCCCGCCATCCGCGAATACTATGCGCTGGAGCAAGTGTGGGGCGACAAGCCAGTGCGCGTCCGGCTTGCAGGCAGCGGGCGCAACTCCGTCCATGACGAACAGTGAAGCTCATCATTGCCGCGACCGGACACCGCATGCCGGGCTGGGTGACGGAAGCGTTCGATGACTATCGCAAGCGCATGCCGCCCGAGCTTCCACTTGAACTGCGCGAGGTCAAGGCCGAGCCACGGACGTCGGGCAAATCGGTCGAACAGCTCATGGCGCTGGAGGCCCGTCGGCTTGAGGCCGTCTTGACCTCGGGCTGCCGCCGCGTAGTGCTGGATGAGCGTGGACGTGACCTGACCACCGTGCAACTGTCGCAGCGGCTGGATGCATGGCGCAGGGATGGACGGGACGTCGCCTTCCTGATTGGTGGGCCGGATGGCCTCGACGCCGCCCTCAAGCAGACAGCCGACGAAACCCTGCGGTTGTCGTCGCTGACCCTGCCGCACGCCATGGTGCGGGTGCTTCTGGCTGAACAACTTTATCGCGCCTGGGCGCTCTTGCACAACCATCCATACCACCGGGCATAATTGTGCCCATGACTATCATCTATCTCGCTTCCCGCAGCCCGCGCCGCCGCGAGCTGCTCGACCAGCTGGGCGTTCGACACGAAGTACTGATGCTGCCGGCTGCCGCCGGCGAGGACGAGCCACGCCTGCCCGACGAGCTGCCGGCCGACTACGTCTTGCGCACCGCGCGCGAGAAAGCGCAGCGAGCCAGCCTGCACATCCGGTCCCGCAACCTGCCCGGACGCGCGGTGCTGGCCGCCGACACCACCGTGATCCTCGGCAACGACATCCTCGGCAAACCCCGTGACCGCAACGACGCGATCGCCATGCTGCAACGCTTGTCAGGCACCCGACACGAGGTGCGGACGGCCGTCGTGCTTGCCGTGGGCGACGCCCTGTTCGAAGCCGTCTCCGTCACCCAGGTGCATTTCGCCCGACTCACGCAGCGTCAGATAGAGCGTTATTGCGATACCGGCGAGCCTTTTGACAAGGCCGGAGCCTACGGCATCCAGGGCCCTGCCGGAGTTTTCGTCGAGCGCATCGAAGGAAGTTTCACGGGGGTCATGGGCCTGCCTGTTTTCGAAACCGCCCGGTTGTTGCGCCACGCCGGCATCGAGCTCCCATGACAGAAGACATACTCATCAACGTTGCCCCGTTCGAGACACGTGTTGCGATCGTTTCCCAGGGCGCCCTGCAGGAGCTGCACCTGGAACGCACGGCCCATCGCGGCTACGTGGGCAACGTCTATCTGGGGAAGGTGGCGCGCGTGCTGCCTGGCATGCAAAGCGCCTTTGTCACCATTGGCCTTGAGCGAGCGGCGTTCCTGCATATCGCCGATATCCGCGAGAACCGCATTGAACGTGCCGCCGGTCTGCCGCAGACGCCTATCGAGAAACTGCTGTTCGAAGGGCAGAACATCAAGGTCCAGGTCATCAAGGATCCCATCGGGACGAAAGGCGCACGCCTGTCTACCCAGCTGAGCATAGCGGGCCGGCTGCTCGTGTACCTGCCATACGACCCCCACATCGGTGTCTCCCAGCGCATCGAGGACGAAACCGAACGCACGCGCCTGCGCGAGCTGGTGCAGTCGCTCATGCCCCCCGAGGAATCGGGCGGCTATATCGTGCGTACGCAGGCGGAAGACGCCACCGAGGAAGAGCTGGCCGCTGATATCGAGTACCTGTCCAAGCTCTGGAACAGTGTTCAGCAGAAGGCCCGCACCAGTTCAGCCCCCACCCTGTTGCACGAAGACCTGACGCTCGCGCAGAGGGTGTTGCGCGATGTGGTCAACAGCAACACGAACTCGATCCTGGTCGACTCGCACACCACGTACACCCAGCTCAAGCAATGGGCGCTGGAGTACACCCCACAGGTGGCCGACCGGCTGACGTACTACGAAGGTGAGCGTCCCCTGTTCGACCTGTACAACGTTGACGACGAGATCAATCGCGCCCTGTCGCGCCGCGTCGACCTCAAGTCGGGTGGTTATCTCATCATCGACCAGACCGAAGCGCTCACCACGATCGACGTCAACACGGGCGGATTCGTGGGTGGCCGCAATTTCGACGACACGATTTTCAAGACGAATCTCGAAGCAACCCATGCCATTGCACGGCAGTTGCGGCTGCGCAACCTGGGCGGCATCATCATTCTCGACTTCATCGACATGGAGAACGCGGAGCATCGTGAAGCGGTACTGGCTGAACTGCGCAAGGCGCTGGCGCGTGACCGCACGCGTGTCACGGTCAACGGTTTCACCCAGCTCGGTCTGGTGGAAATGACGCGCAAGCGCACCCGCGAGTCGCTGGCCCAGTTGATGACCGAACCCTGTCCTGTGTGCCAGGCGCGGGGCACGATCAAGACGGCGCGCACCGTTTGCTACGAAATCCTGCGCGAGCTCATCCGGGAGGCTCACCAGTTCAATCCGCGTGAATTCCGGGTGATTGCCTCGCAGTCGGTCATCGACCTGTTCCTGGAAGAAGAGAGCCAGCACCTGGCTCAGACGGGGGATTTCATTGGCAAGCCGGTCTCGCTGCAGGTCGAGACGGGGTACAGCCAGGAGCAATACGACATCATTCTGCTGTAGCGTGCCGCAGGCAGCCATCGTCTCGGGCGCGCTGCAGTTCTCGCGCATCCGGCTCAAGGAGTAATACCGTGCAGCAACTGATTGTCGTCGTTCTGTTCATGCTTGTTCTGCCGGTCGGTTACGTCATCTGGAACACCACCGCCGGCACTACCCCGCTCATGGCAGCGGTCGGTACATGGTTCGTGTACTGGGGTGTCGGATAGAGACTGCTCGCTGCCGGCGCCTACCAGGTGCTCAAGCCGACGTTCACCGCCAGGCAGATCTTCGGCATCGATGATCCTCGCGCCCACCCGCTGGTCATGGAGATCGGCTTCGCCAACCTGGCCATTGGCATTACTGCGATTGCGAGTCTGCATGCGGCGGCCTGGACGCCTGCCGCGGCCGTGGCCGGAGCCATCTTCTATCTGCTCGCCGGCATCCAGCACATCCGCAATCGGCCGACGACCCGCCCCGAGAAAGTGGCCATGGTTTCTGATCTGGGCCTGGCCGTCGTGCTGATTGCGTACCTGCTGTGGTGGTGGGCGAACGCGGGCAGCGTGCTGCCTCAGGCGTGACCTTCACCTTCGATGTTCAGTATCCGGCTAAGCCCCATGAACCGGTTCGCCAGGATGAGGATGAGCCCGGTCACTGCGATATAAACCACGGACAGTGCGGCAAGCGTCGGGTCGGCGAACTCGCGCACGTAGTTGTACATGGCCACCGGCAGTGTCTGCGTAGCCTGCGTGGTCACATACAGTGACGCAGTGAACTCACTGAACGACATGATGGCCGCGAACAGCCAGCCACCGAACAGCCCTGGAGCCAGCAGTGGTACCGTAATGGTGCACAGTACCTTGACCGGAGTAGCGCCCAGGCTGGCGGCAGCCTGCTCCAGACGGATGTCGAGGTTTTCCATCGATACATATACGCTGCGCAGCACGAACGGCAGTACCAGCATCACGTGGCATACGATCAGGACGCCATATGAACGCATCAGGTTGATCTGCGACACCAGCATGAGCAGCCCCAGCCCCAGGGTGAAATGGGGAATCACCAGCGGTGCATGGAGAATGGCTACCAGCGTTTGCTTGCCCGGGAATTCAAGCCGCTTTACCGCCACCGACAGCAGCGTGCCTATCACCAGCGCCAGCACCGAGGACGAAAGCGTCACGATGATGCTCGACTTGAACCCCTCGCGAAAATCGGGATAGGTAAACATGCGTCCGTACCAGCGCAGTGAATAGGCATCGGGCGGAAAAGTCAGAATGGCCTTGTCGTTGAACGACGCAAGCGTAACGACTACCACGGGCAACAGCACGAACGCCAGGAGCAGCGCCACGAGCAGCGGGCCCGCAACACGCAGGGGCAAGGGCAGAGAGTTGCGAATACGCATCAGAAGACTCCTCAGTGACCGCCCACGGTGCGCAGGCGTCGGGTCAGCAATCCCAGCAGGAACAGCGCAACGACCGTCAGCAGGATTCCGGAAATGCTCAGGCTCGCGGCCAGCGGAAAGTTCATGGACGAGAACCCGAGCTGGTAGACCAGCGTCGACACGGTGGGAACGCGGCCACCACCGATCATCTGCGGCGTGGCAAACGCGCTGAACGTCCACGCAAATGCCGTGGTAATACTGGCGATGATGCCCGGCATGGACAGCGGCAGGGTCACGGTCAGGAACGTTTTCGTCGGGCCGGCTCCCAGGCTGGCCGCCGCTTTTTCGTAATCACGGTTGATGTGCGATATGGAGGTAGCCAGCATGAGCACCACGACCGGGATCGTGACGTGGACGAGTGCGATCAGCACTCCCAAGTGCGTGAACATCAGCTCCAGGGGCCATTCGATCAGCCCCAGCTTGCGCAACATGCCGTTGACGAACCCGTTGTTGCCGAGGACGGCAATCCACGAGTAGGTGCGAACGATCTCGCCCAGAAACAGAGGCGTGAGCGACACGACCAGCACCAGCGAGCGGATGGCCTTGCTCTTGGCGCGCACGAGAGCATACGCCAGAGGGTAGCCTGCAAGCAGGGAGAGAACCGTCGTTTCCACGCTCAGCATCAGCGTGTTGAAGAACGCCCGGAGATACACGGGCTGCGTCAATCCCGTGAAGTTCGCCAATGTCAGGCCACCCGTATCCAGCGACCCCGGAATGAACGTCCTGAAACTGAACTGCAGCACCGACACCAGGGACGCCACGATGCACAACGCCAACAGCACGGCTGGCCAGAGCAGCCATGCCCGCAGATGGGAGCCCATGCTATTACCTCACCTTCGTTTGATATTCACGATCCACGCGGCAGGCGTGCCTGAAGTCTTGCCTGCCGCGGCGGTACATGCCCCGCCGCTCGAGCGCGAGGGCATGTACCTGCTGGACACCATCAGTTCATGACCTTCTCGGTGAACCACTTCCGCCACTCGGGAGTCTTCTCGGCGCGCAGCTTGTGGTCGATGATGATGGCTTCTTTCTCCCACTGTTCAGGCGTGGTGAATACGCCGGGCAGCTTCGCATCTTGCTCAGAGACCTTGGCGTTCTTCACGACCGGGCTGGCCTTCTTCAGCTCGGTAACCTTCGACTGGGCGTCGGCCGACAGGGCGATGTCGATGAACTTGTAGGCCAAGTCACGCTTCTTCGTACCCTTCATGATGGCAATGGTGTCGACGCCAAGCACCGCCCCTTCCTTCGGGATCACCACTTGAACGGGAATGCCCTGATTGGCCATGTGGTAGGCATTCATCGACAGCAGCACTTGTACCGGGGTCTCGCCGGTGGCAAGCAGTTGTTGCGAGTTGGCATCGTTCGTGTAGAAGGCCTTGATGTTGGGCTTGAGTGCCATCAGCTTGTTCTGGCCCTTCTCCCAGCTGGCGGCATCACCACCTTCCAGCAAGGCCGACACCGCAATTACGTGGCTGGGGTCGAAGTCAGGCACTGCGATCTTGCCCTTGAGCGCAGGACTCCACAGGTCGTTCCAGCTGTCGAACTTCATGCTGGACGGCACGAGATCGGGCCTATAACCGATGGAATACACATACGCCCAGCTGCCGAGATGGTAAGGGCTGATCTTGGCCTGATCGACCAGATTCGCATAGTTCGGGATCTTGCTCGTATCCAGTTCTTCGAACAGGCCCGAATCCGCATACAGCCAGCCTACGTGTGAGGTCGTGAACGTGATGTCGCTTTCTGGAGTGCTGGCGAGCTTGGCCTTGTTCAGGCGGTCCATGGTTCCGCCCGTGACGAACTTCACAGGCACGCCGGTCTGGCGGGTAAACTCCTTGGCAATAGCTTCGTCGATGAGATCACGCCAGCTACCACCCCAGGAGCTGACGACCAGTGCCTCTTCTTCCGCCCAGACATGCGAGCTGACCAGAGCGGTGGAAATGGCGCACAGAGTCAAGAGTTTGCGCAACATGGATAGCCTCTTTCAGGAAAGTTGATTAAGCCGCGACGGCCATGTTCCCTTTCGGGAATATGTACAGACAAAGTCCGTACCGTTGCCTGATGTGGCCTTGGCATGCAGATGCATCCCAGCCGAAACCACACGCTCACATGATTTCAGGCAAGCGCGCCAATGCCAAATCGACTTTTTCGGGGGGGTGGATCGTATTTCCCGATGATTCAATTCCGGAGTCCTTATCGGAATTGCCGGCGCGAATCGCAAGGAATTTTCGAAAGGCCTGCAAGGAAAATACAAATGGCAGTCCCGGCGTGATCGCCGCAATATCGTGCTTCATGCAGCGCCACTGTGGCACTGCCGCGCTGCCGCTCGCGGCTCAGCGGCCAATCACATTTCTTGTCCGACCATGAAGCACACTCGCATCCGACAATTCAACACGCGCGACACGTATCCCGAGCAGAAACTTGACAATGACCTTTGCCAGGCGGTAGTGGCACGCGGGCGCATCGTCTTCCTGCGTGGACAGGTTGGTCAGAACCTGGACACCTCCGAGAGCGTCTGCATCGGCGACGCTGCCGGCCAGGCCGAACAGGCCATGGCCAACATTGCGACCCTCCTCAAGGAAGCCGGAGGCGAGCTGGAAGACATCTGCAAGATTACGATCTATATTGTCGACCCCCGGTACCGTGAAGCGGTCTACCGCGTGGTCGGCCGCTGGCTCAAGGGAGTATTCCCCGTATCCACGGGCGTAGTGATCTCGGCACTGGCACGCCCTGAATGGCTGGTCGAGGTCGACGCGACCGCAGTCATCCCGGACTGACACAGGAGCAGGTTCCCGGTAGTCGGGGACCTCTCCCTACTGGACTGGACCCACTCATGACGTTTTCCATTATCGCGCGTTGCCCGCAGACGGGCCAGTTCGGCGCGGCCATCGCGTCATCTTCGCCCGCTGTGGCGGCCCGCTGCATCTGGGGAGCCAGCGGAGTCGGCACGGTAGCTACCCAGAACATCACCGACCCCGAACTGGGCCTGGACATCCTGGAACTGATGGCCCGCAACGACACACCCGCGGAGGCGCTCGAAAAGCTCGAAGACCGCCCATACATCCAGTACCGCCAGCTCATGGCCATTGATGGCAGTAACCCGCCCGCCGTGTTCACCGGCGCACATGGCCTGGGTCTGACCGGATCGGCGGCAGGTACGCATGCGGCATGCGCCGGGAACCTGCTCGCCACGCCCGAAGTACCCTGGGCCATGCTGCAGGCGTTCGAGCACGCAGCCGGGTCCCTTGCCGAGCGGCTGATGCAGGCCATGCTGGCAGGCCTGGCCGAAGGAGGCGAGGCAGGGCCGGTACATTCCGCCGGCCTGCTGGTGTACGGCGCCAAACGCTGGCCCATGGTCGACCTGCGCGTGGACTGGGCCGAAGACGACCCGATCGGCGAGCTGTATGCGGCCTGGAAAGTGTATGAACCCCAGGTGCAGGATTATCTGACGCGGGCGGAAAATCCCTCATCCGCCCCCAGCTATGGCGTTCCAGGAGATCCATGACCGATATTCCATCAATTCTCTGAAACTGCTTTTCTTTTTTCCGTTTTCGGCCCGTGCGGACGCGCTGGCAGCGTTCGCTCACATGCTGACAAGAATTGGCAAGGAAATTGCATGTATCAGGCAACAACCCCATACATGACATTTCCCCAACTACGTCCTTGCTCAAGCCATGCTTAGTCGATTCTCACTCCGCCAGCTGGAATACTTCGTGGCCACGGCCCGCTATGGCAGCATCGCGGCAGCCTCTGCCAACATCCACATTTCTTCGCCATCAATTTCGGCCGCCATCGCACACATCGAAGAAGAACTGGGCGTGCAGCTGTTCGTACGCCACCCCTCCAAAGGTCTGGCACTGACGCCCATCGGCGCGAAGGTGCTGCGCCACTGCGACGAATTGCTCGAACGTTCGGCGCAGCTGTACGATATTGCCTCCGAATCGAAACACGCCATTGAAGGCAACCTGCGCGTTGGCAGTTTCCAGTCTTTGACACCCATGATTGCACCGGAGGTCATCTTCGGATTTGCGCGCGCCTTCAGCCGGGTCAACGTGGAAATGGTCGAAGGCGACCAGGAACTGCTCATGAACAAGCTGCAGGCGCTTGAGGTCGACGTCTGCCTCACTTACGACCTCAACCTCGCCGATACCATTGAGTTCGAGCCTCTGGCTACGCTGTCCCCATATGTGCTGGTCAGCGAGGCGCACCCCCTGGCGCGCCAGCCGGCGGTCACCTTCGAAGAGCTTGCCTCGCATCCCATGATCCTGCTCGATCTGCCCTTCAGCCGCGACTACTTCACCTCCCTTTTCACCGCTGCCGGGTTCTCGCCCAAGATCGTGGCGCGTTCGCGCTCTGAAGAAGTCGTGCGCTCGATGGTCGCGAATGGCCTTGGCTACACCATCTTCAATGTGCGCCCTAAATCGAACCAGTCCCTCGACGGCAAGCGTACGGTCCGGATCCGTCTGGCCGGCAACAACCGCCCCCTGCGGCTGGGCCTGGCCACATACAAGCCTGTGCAGCAATCGCGCCTGACCGAGATCTTCATGGACCGATGCCGGGCGTACATCTCGGAGCAGTACATTCCGGGCATGAGCGAAACCAGCTTTTTCGATCCGCATCCGGTCATGGCGGCAGCTGCATGATGAACTGAACAACGAGCACATGCATGACCGATACACAGTTTGAGACGAGCATCGCGCATCTGCGCCTGCTCGTCGGATTTCCAACGGTTTCCCTCACGCCCAACATCGGGCTCATGGAGTACGTCGAGGGCGTCCTGCACGCTTGCGGCATCGCAACACAACGTTTCCCAGCTCCCGATGATCCGCGGCGCACCAATCTCCTGGCGTCGGTCGGCCCAATTGGTCGGCCTGGCGTCGTTCTGTCTGGACACACCGACGTGGTGCCCGTCGAGGGGCAGGACTGGAGCACACCCCCCTTTTCGCTTACCGAGCAAGGCGGCCGCTATTACGGCCGGGGCACCGCTGACATGAAGGGTTTCGTCGCTTGCGCAATCAGCGCAATGCAGGCAGCGGCGCGACTCCCCCTGCAGCGGCCATTGCACCTCGCGTTGTCGTTCGATGAGGAGATCGGCTGCGTGGGCGTCAGGCACATGATTGGTGCCATCACGCACCATATCGAGGCACCATTGTTGTGCATCGTGGGCGAACCGACCCTCATGACCATCGGAACAGGCCACAAGGGCAAGGCCGTCTACCGTGCCTTGTGCTGTGGGCAGGCAGGGCACTCCGGACTCGCCCCGCGTTTCATCAACGCCATACATATGGCCAGCGACCTGGTCGCTGCCGTTCGAGACGTTCAACGCGAGATCGCCGAACAGGGCCCATACGATGAAGGCTACGAAGTACCCCATACGACCCTGCATGTAGGTACAATCAAGGGAGGTACCGCACTTAACATCGTGCCCAGCGAATGTGAAGTGAACTTCGAGATCCGCCACGTCCCGGCAGATGATCCGGCGGCAATCCTGCGACGGGTGTTGCAGCGCCTTGCACAGCGTGTCGCCCAGGAAGCACTGCATCAGAACGCCCCCCTGCCCGACATCACGCAGGTCAACCGCTATCCCGGACTCTCCACCTCACCCGACAGCGACGGTTTCCGCCTGCTGTCGCGCCTGCTGCCACCGGGCACGCCCTCCGCACGCCTCGACTTTGGCACCGAAGGCGGGCTTTACCAGGAAGGCTGGCCCACCACGCCCATACTCGTATGCGGCCCGGGCAGCATCGCCGTGGCGCACAAGGCCGATGAGTACGTGGAAGCCAGCCAGTTGCATGCCTGCCATCGCATGCTCGATGGCCTGCTGGACTTTCTCTGCGAACCGGTGGATCCACGCTGACCGTGAAGCGACGGTGCGGCCCAGCGGAATGGGCCGCCCATTCACGCCGCCGGAGAAGTTGTCCCATGCGCGCAAGCAACGTGCGCCGGAACACCTCCGGTTCCGGCTCCTTGTGGTGTGCTCATGGATCAGGGAAGGTAATGCCAACGCTACGGCCGGAAACTGAGGTAACCCTGGCGCGTCATGATATGGTCGGCAATGTACTTCGCATCGTGCCACACACCGTAAATGAAGGAAGATGCACGATTCACCAGATTGGGCAGGCCCAGGAAGTAGATGCCGCCTTCGGCGGAAATCCCGCGCTTGTGGAAAGGCATGCCGTTCTCGTCAAAAGCCTCCGGTACTTTCAGCCAGCTGAAATCGAACTTGAAGCCGGTCGCCCACAGAATCGTCGTAATACCGGCTTTTTCCAGGTCCAGGCTCAGGATGGGGTTGAGCACGCAATCCGGATCTGGCAGCAGTTCCCACGCTTCCGGTTCGGGAGGAAGATCCAGGCCGTGGTGCTGAATATAGGCATCGGCCTGCTGCAGCACCTCGAAGTATGACTGGTCGCCTTCGGCGATGTTCTGGGCCAGACCTTCCTTGAATACCAGCTTGCCATGATCGTAGCCGGCGGTCACTCCCACGAGGTCGATCCCCATGTGGGCGAGCCGCCGGAAATCGACCGTGCGCCCGCCGTCGTAGCCGCTGACGGCAAACGGCACGTGCTGTTTCTTGGGCTTGATTCTGACCTCATCCCACAGGCCCAGCACGCCCAGCCACCAGCAGTAGTCGCGACCACGGTAGGAGCGCGGTGGGCGGTAATGCTCGCCGACCGACAGGTACACCTTTCTGCCAGCCTTGCAGAGCTCTTCTGCGATCTGCGTGCCGGACGCCCCCGCACCCACGACCAGCACCGCGCCCTCCCGAAGCTGGTCCGGATTCTTGTATGCGACCGAATGCAGCTGATCCACCGGTGCGTCCTTGGGCACGATGGGCGGAATCGAGGGCGCCTGGAACGGGCCCGTCGCAGCCACAACGTTCAGAGCCTCGATCACGCCTTCCGAAGTCGTCACTCTGAACCCGAGGCGTCGCTCAAGTTTCTCGACGGACTTGACTTCCACGCCGGTGCGTACCGGGGCGTCAATCATGCGCGCGTACTGTTCAAAATACTGCGCCATGCGCTCCTTGGGAGGAAACGACTCGGCAGGAAGATCCTCAAACTTGAGGTGGGGAAAGCGGTCGTGCCACGCCGGCCCGTTGGCAACCAGGGAATCCCAGCGCTCCGAACGCCAGCGCTCCGCGATCCGTCCACGTTCGAGCACGACATGCGGTACACCCAGTTCGGTCAGATGTTCGCTCATCCCGATACCGGCCTGCCCACCACCGACTATGACAGTATTGATTCGTTCCGTTTGCATTTGATCTTCCTACGCGCAATCAATCAGGACTTTCGCGCCAGGGCGGATACCCTGACTACGAATCTTTGAAAACAGGTACAGCGATGTCTTGAATGGCAGCTCAAGACTGGCAGTTCAAAGTTTCAGGCAATAGCAAGCGCGAGGAAATCAACCTTTTCCGAGGCCCTCCATTGGAAAAAGCAAACTGGGCCCTGGAGATGTTCTTTCAGGCCCGGTTGGCCGGTTTTTCGCCTGTGTAGCCCGTCGCTTAGTTTTTTCTGAAGCGCTGCATCAAATTCCGCAAACAGCCTTGTCAAGACAATTGCCTTATCGTTTAGGGCATGTGATTCCGAAAATGCCCTGGGCATGCCGGCGGGAATAACGTATTTCGCCCATTTGCGCCGACCAGCCTGCCCGACGGCCCCGAACCTGTTCATTGACCTTTGACGGTTGTACAAGCCATGAAAATCGTCGCATCCGCACCTGCTGCACGGCCCCCTCTTCTGCATCCGGATACGGAGGAACCCGCCGTCAGTCTGGAGAAAGTCGTCAAGAAATACCGCGACCAGACCGTGTTGCACCGGGTATCGCTGAAAATTCGCCAGGGCGAATTTCTCACGCTGCTGGGGCCTTCGGGCTGCGGCAAGACGACCCTGCTCAACCTGATTGCAGGCTTTGCCGAGGCCGACGGCGGGGAAATCTTCATCGACGGCGAACCGGTCACCACGGTGCCGCCTCACCTGCGCAAGATCGGCATCGTCTTTCAGAATTATGCTCTGTTCCCGCACATGACGGTTGAGCGCAACATCGGCTACGGACTGCGCATGCGCAACGTGCCAAAGGATGAAATCGCCCGCCGTGTGCAGGAGGCCATGGCACTGGTCAAGCTGGAGGGTCTCGGGCAGCGCAAGCCCCGCGAGCTGTCGGGCGGACAGCAGCAGCGCGTAGCACTCGCCCGTGCGCTGGTCATCGAGCCCAAGGTGCTGCTTCTTGACGAACCGTTTTCCGCGCTCGACAAGAGCCTGCGTGCCTCGATGCAGGTGGAAATTCGCGAGATCCAGCGCCGCCTCGGAGTGACTACCATCTTCGTGACTCACGATCAGGGTGAGGCGATGGCCATGTCAGACCGCATCGCAGTGATGAGCGCGGGAAGAATCCGTCAGATCGACACACCGTCCGAGCTGTATCGCAACCCTCAGGATCCATTCGTCGCCTCCTTCCTGGGTGACGTCAACATCCTGCCTGGCTACTACCACCGGCAGAAGGGCGACACCATCCAGATCCGCATCGGCTCGGCCCTCCTCGACATGCCGCGCTCGCGCATCGTCGGTGGCATACGCGAGGGACTGCAGCTCGACGTTTACGTGCGCCCGGAAAACATGCAGCTGCACAGCGTCGGCAATGGCGCACTGCTTACGGGTACCGTGGTCAATCACGTGTTCCAGGGTGACCACATCATCACGTACGTGGATACCGACCTTCCGGTTGCGGGTCGACGCGTCGTCAAGGTGCGCAGCGCCGGATTGCAGGCATCCGAGCAGTGGCCTGTCGGCACGGTGGTCGGCATCTCCTTTCCGGGAGCAAACGCAAGCGCGTACGAGCCACAGGAGTGACCGCGGCGGGGCTCGAGGAGGCACCAGTCACCTTTTCGTGCCCGAGCGGAACTCATGTCCGATCCGAATTTTGTCCTTACATTTCTGAAGAATCCGATTCTGTTTCATGTGCTGACGCCCGCCTCCCCGGCGCAAGTTCCAGGTACGAGATGTTCATGACCTCCATTCCCAGCTCCATGCAAGCCATCGTTGCCCGTACCGCGGGCGGCCCCGAGGTACTGCAGTTCGAAGACCGTCCAGTGCCCACCCCCGGTGCAGGCGAAGTGTTGCTCAAGGTGCGTGCCGCGGGCGTCAACCGCCCCGACGTCATGCAGCGCCAGGGGCTGGCCGCCGTTCCCCCGGGCGTGACTGATGTCCTGGGGCTCGAAGTGTGCGGCGAGGTGGTGGCCTGCGGGCCTGGCGTGGATGCGTGCTGGCTGGGGCAGCGCCTCATGAGCCTCGTACCCGGCGGCGGCTATGCTCCCTGGTGCGTCGCCCAGCTGAGGCATTCTCTGCCCGTACCAGAATTGCTGAGCGACGTTGAAGCTGCGGCTCTCCCTGAAGGGCTGTTCACCGTATGGCACAACCTGTTCGAGCTGGGTCGCCTTGCGATGGGAGAATGCGTACTCATCCACGGCGGGGCCGGTGGTATCGGCACGCTGGCCGTTCGCATGGCGCGCGCAGCGGGTGCACGCGTGCTGGCCACCGTGGGCGATCGGTCACGCGGCGAGGCCCTGCACACCTGGGGCGCCGACGTAGTCATCAGCTGGCGCGACGAAGATTTCGTGGAAGCCTGCCTGCAGCATACGGGTGGACGCGGCGTGGACGTGGTGCTCGATGTCGTGGGCGGCGATTACGTGCGGCGCAACCTGCAGGCTCTGGCCTTCGGTGGCCGGCACGTGAGCCTGTCGTTCATGCGTGGCAGCGTGGTTGAGCTCGATCTTACCCTGCTCATGCAACGGCAGCTCAGCCTGCATTCTTCAACGATGCGTCCACAGTCGGCTGCAGAGAAGGCACGCATGGCCCAGGCAATCGCACGCCATGTCCTGCCCCTGATCGCTGCCGGCCGTGTCGGGCCACGCATCCATGCAACCTTGCCCCTCGCCGAAGCAGCACGCGCACACGCCCTCCTGGAAGGTGGTGCGGTCTTCGGCAAGTTGGTGCTGATTCCCTGAGGCTCCCATACGAACATGCGCAGATCCGTATCCCTTGCCAGTCTGCCAATTCCTGTTTGAACCCGTTCCGATTCCGGTGATTCACATGACGACGCAAGACCACGCCACCCTCTGGTTTCTCAATGGACCGAACGCGAACCTCTATGGCCTCGACCCCAACCAGCCCTATGGCAGCGAAAACTTTGCCAGCCTGCAACGGCGCTGCGAAGCCAAAGCCGCCCAACTGGGCGTACAGTTGCGCTTCCTGCAGTCGAACTGGGAAGGACAGCTGATCGACTGGATCCAGGAAGCACGGGGCGTGGCCGACGCCATCATCATCAACGCCGCCGGGCTGACCTATACCTCGGTGTCCATACTCGATGCCCTGCTCATGTTCCCGGGCAAGGTTGTCGAGGTGCACATGAGCAACCTCTGGAAGCGGGAAGCCTTCCGGCATCACTCCTACATCTCGCGTGCTGCTCACGGCATCATTGCCGGGCTGGGGGCGGATGGCTATGAGCTTGCCATTGAGGCCGCCGTGCGGCTCGTCGCCGCTTCCTCAGGTACGACCCGCCATTCAGGATGAGGCCCCCCATGACTGCACACGAATCCGCCATTCCCGGCGCACTGGTGTTCTACAGCGAGTTCGACGACTTCCAGACCTGGAAGCATGCACTGCACCACCATCTGCCCCGACTGCGCGTGCTGCACGCCAGCGAGGTCAGCGACCCCCTGGAAATCCACTACGCCCTTGTGTGGAAGCCGCCCCTGGGTTTTTTTGCCGGCATGGCGAACCTGCGCCTGATCATCAATCTGGGCGCTGGCGTCGATGCTCTGCTGAATCGCGTCGACCTGCCCGGCAACGTCTACATCACCCGCATCGAAGACCCGAACATGGCACGCATGATGGCGGGGTATGTCCTGTTTGCCGTGCTGCGCCACGCCCGCGAGATTCCCTACTTCGAGCAGGCGCAGCGGCGCGCCCAGTGGGCGTACCGGCATCCACGCAGTCACGAAGAGATCACGGTAGGGGTACTCGGACTGGGTCAGCTGGGCCGGGCTGCGGCCCAGGAGATCCAGCGCCAGGGCTTTCGGACCCTCGGGTGGTCACGCTCGCCCAACCACATCGAGGGTGTCGAGTGCCTTGCCGGCCCCGAGGCGCTCGACACCATTCTGGGGCAATCCGACATTATCGTGCTGATGCTGCCTGACACCCCGCACACCCGGGGCCTGCTCGATGAGCGCCGGCTGCGCAACATGAAACCCGGCGCAAGCCTCATCAACGTGGCACGCGGTTCTCTGGTCGATCAGCCCGCCATGACGCGCCTGCTGCAAGAAGGACACATCGGTGCTGCAACGCTCGACGTCTTCGCGGTCGAGCCGCTGCCCCCCGACGACCCTCTGTGGCGCCTTCCCAATGTGCTGATCACGCCCCACCTGGCTTCCGTCGCGATTCCACAGTCGTCGGCCCGGCAGATGGCCATCGACATCGAGCGGGTAGCGTTTGGCCAGCCCCCCCACAAACCGGTCGATCGCAACCGGGGCTACTGAGCGCTGACAGCGCCGCTCCATGAAACAGGCGGGCACGTTTCCGTTCTCGACTGGAGACGTGCCGCGCAGCATTTGCGCAACACGCCGAGTGCTGCTATCTTGCTCTGAGGCTTCGCGCTGCGCATTCCTCTGTTCTATGGTGAAAAGTCCAGATCCCTCCCAACATCCCGACCGTGTCGAGTCTGCTCTGGCAGTGGCCGAAGCCTTGTGCCAGCGACGCGGCCGACGCTTCACTCCCATCCGGCGCAAGGTGCTCGAACTTCTGCTGCAGCACGAGCGCAGTCTGAAAGCCTACGAACTGCTCGACGAAATCCGCGCCATCTACCCTAACGCCACACCCCCTACGGTCTACCGGGCCCTCGATTTCCTGCTGGAAGAAGGTCTGGTCCACCGGGTGGAAACGCTCAACTCCTTCATGGCCTGCGGCGACGCAGCGGGGGCGCCGCACAACCTGCTCGTAGTCTGCACCCGCTGCGGAAACGTTGCCGAGATCCACGACGACATCGTGCGCAACCGGCTTGCCGACCGCATCAGAACCACGGGCTATCGGCTGGCGGGCGAGGAAATCGAAGTCAAGGCGCTGTGCGTCGAATGTCAGACCGACGCCGACAGACCCGCGCACGACAAGTGCCACGTGCACGCCTGAGTCGCGCCCTCCCGGCGCTTGCGGCCACGCACCCATGCAAGCAGGCGCACGCTCGGTGAAGGCGCACACCTTGCTTCAGGCGGTCTCGCGAAACTGCATCCGGTACAACGCCGCGTACAGACCGTCGGCTACCAGCAGCTCATCATGGGTTCCGGTTTCCCGGATCTGTCCGTGGTCCAGCACAATGATGCGGTTGGCAGCCTGGACAGTGGACAGACGGTGTGCGATGACCAAGGTCGTGCGTCCCTGCATCAGCCGCTCGAGCGACGCCTGCACCTGGCGCTCGGACTCGTTGTCCAGGGCCGAGG
>ERZ777003.2802-NODE-2802-length-18829-cov-4.870619_pt1 | contig 18829 bp, 17 predicted proteins | sample MGYA00374956_ERZ777003 | MGnify/ENA primary metagenome ERZ777003 (study PRJEB29302, sample SAMN06268252) | bioreactor metagenome | isolation source: Joint BioEnergy Institute, California, USA | place: USA:Joint BioEnergy Institute, California, USA | collected... | reverse complement strand
GACCGGCTGCTGCTGGCGACGGGCGTCATTGCGGCGCCGCTGCTGTGCCGGGAGCTGCCGCCGCCCCCGCCGATGCGCCTGCTGACGCTCGCCCGCCACAGCCAGATGATCTTCGCCACCCGCCGCGGCTGGTGGGAGCCCGCGGTGGACCTGGGCGCAGAGGTCGCCGCCGGCGACCGCGCCGGCTGGTACCACGACCTCGAGCGGCTGGACGCGGAGGAGGAGGAACTGCTGTTCCCGGAAGGCGGCGTCGTCATCTCCTGCCGCCTCCACACCCAGTGCGAGGCCGGCGACGCCCTGATCCAGGTCGCCGCTCCCGCCTGACCGGACCGTCCGCGGCCGGGCCGCCGTCTCCCGCCGGCGGGAGAGGCGGTCCGTTCCCGCGCGCTAGCGCTTCGCCCCCGGCGTCAGGTCGATGGGATAGGCCGTGGTGGACTTGATCCGCTCCATGGCGAAGCGCGAGGTCACGTTCTTCAGCGGGGCCTCGGAGATCAGCCGCTTGTAGAAGGCGTCGTAGGCGGCCATGTCGGGCACCACCACCCGCAGCATGTAGTCCACCTCGCCCGCCATCCGGTAGAAGTCCATCACCTCCGGCATCGCCGACACCGTGGCGGCGAACTTCTCCAGCCAGGCCTGGCTGTGGTCGCCGGTCTCGATCGAGACGAAGACGGTGAGGCCGAGCCCCAGCGCCTCCGGGTTCACCAGCGCCACCCGCTGGGTGATCACGCCGGTCGCCTCCAGCCGCTGGACCCGCTTCCAGCACGGCGTCTGGGACAGGTTCACGCGCTTGGAAATCTCGGCGATCGAGAGAGTCGCGTCCTGCTGCAGCAGGGCGACGATCTTCCGGTCGATGACGTCCATCGCGCGTCCGCGCCCGGAAAGAGAATCCTCATCCATTCACGGCATCCATCACAGTCGAAATAATCTTTTTGCACTGCACGCGTTGACTTGCAGCGGCCTGCATTGCCATTCTAGCAAAGAGCATCGCCGTTTTTCCACGCCCTGCCCAAGACAATTGTTGTAGGATGTTTAGGAAGGTCTGCGGGTGTTGGCAAGCGTTGCCCGCCCGTTTGCGACGTTGCCGACAGAACTATTGCGGCACCGACGCCGCGACCCGAGAACTGCCCAGTCTAGCGAACCGATGAACTCAGACGACGACTTTTCCGGTACTGCAGCCACAGCGGCAGTGCCGGCAACGGGCCATGGCGAAAGCTCGGCTGGCGACCGCCGTCGCACGCGCGACTTGGCGGCAACTGCGCAGGTGCCGTGATGGCGGCCCCGAAGCGCCCCCCGCTGCCGGTGATCCTGCTGGCCAACGACCTCCTTGACGGCGACGTGGTGTTCCACACCGGCCGCGGCTGGTCGCGCGACCCGGCCGATGCGGCCGTCGCCCGTGACGATGCGGCGGCCGCGGCACTGGAGGCGGTAGCCGAGGCGGAGATGGCGGCGAACCGCGTGATCGACGCCTATGTCGTGGACGTCGAGCTCGCCGCTGACGGCCGGCCCGTTCCCCGGCACTACCGCGAGCGTTTCAAGACGCTCGGTCCCAGCCACCGCCCTGATCTCGGCAAGCAGGCCGAATTCGCGAGGAAGTGACGCATGTACCGCTATGACGAGTTCGACGAGCGCTTCGTCCGCGAGCGGGTCGCGCAGTTCAGGGACCAGGTCGCGCGGCGGCTGGAAGGCGCGCTGACCGAGGAGGAGTTCCGGCCGCTGCGCCTGAAGAACGGGCTCTACCTGCAGCTTCACGCCTACATGCTCCGCATTGCCATCCCCTACGGCACGCTCAGCTCGCGCCAGATGCGCCAGCTCGCGATGATCGCCGACCGGTGGGACCGCGGCTACGGCCATTTCACCACGCGCCAGAACATCCAGTTCAACTGGCCGAAGCTGCGCGACGTGCCGGACATCCTCGATGCGCTGGCCGATGTCGAGATGCACTGCATCCAGACCTCGGGCAACTGCATCCGCAACGTCACCGCCGACCATTTTGCCGGCGTCGCTGCCGACGAGGTCGAGGATCCCCGGCCCACGGCCGAGCTCATCCGCCAGTGGTCGAGCCTGCACCCCGAGTTCGTGTGGCTGCCGCGCAAGTTCAAGATCGCCGTCACCGGCGCCGCCCACGACCGTGCCGCGATCCGGGTCCACGACATCGGGCTGCGCATCCTCCGCCATCCCGAGACGCGGGAGATCGGCTACGAGGTGATCGTCGGCGGCGGCCTCGGCCGCACGCCCATGATCGGCAAGGTGATCCGCGACTTCCTGCCGAAGGAGGAGCTCCTCGCCTATCTCGAGGCGATCATGCGCGTCTACAACCTCGAGGGGCGGCGCGACAACAAGTTCAAGGCGCGGGTCAAGATCCTCGTCCACGAGATCGGGACGGAGGAGTTCATCCGCCGCGTCGAGGAGGAGTACGCCCGTCTCGACGGCCCCAGCATCAACGCCGATCCCGAGGAGGTGGCGCGCATCGCCGCCTACTTCGCGCCGCCGCCCTACGAGACGCTTCCGGTGCGCTCGCACCAGCTCTCGGTGCAGCGCGGGCTCGATCCCGCCTTCGCCCGCTGGGTGGACACCAACACCTTCCCGCACCGGGTGGCCGGCTATGCGGCGGTGACGATCTCGCTGAAGCCGGTCGGCCGGGCGCCGGGCGACATCACCTCCGACCAGATGCGCGTCGTCGCCGACCTCGCCGACCGCTACTCCTTCGGCGAGATCCGCGCCACCCACAGCCAGAACCTCGTGCTCGCCCACGTCCGCCAGGACGACCTCCACGGGCTGTGGCAGGCGCTGGGCGAGGCGGACCTCGCCAGCGCCAACGTCGGGCTGGTCACCGACATCATCGCCTGCCCGGGGCTCGACTACTGCGCGCTGGCCACCGCGCGCTCGATCCCGATCGCCCAGGCGATCTCGCGCCGGTTCCAGGATCCCGCGCGCCAGCGCGAGATCGGGCCGCTGCAGATCAAGATCTCCGGCTGCATCAACGCCTGCGGCCACCACCACGTCGGCCACATCGGCATCCTCGGGCTGGAGAAGAAGGGGATCGAGAACTACCAGATCACCCTCGGCGGCGACGCCACCGAGACGGCCGCCCTGGGCGAGCGCCTGGGGCCGGGCATCGACGCCGACCAGGTGCCGGACGCCATCGAGCGCATCGTCGGCGTCTACCTGCGCGAGCGCACCGAGGGCGAGGAGTTCATCGCCACCGTCCGCCGCATCGGGCTGGAGCCGTTCAAGCGCGCCTTCGAGGCGCAGGGCGCCGGGGAGCTTGCCGATGCCGCTGCTTGACCGCAACGGCCTTGCCGAGGATCCGTTCACCCGGGTGGAAACGACGGACATCGAGGGGCTGGGCCCGGTGATCGTGCCCTGGGCCCATCACGAGGCCGCGCTCGCCCGCCGCGGCGACAACCAGCCGGTCGGGGTCGAGATCCCGAACACGGTCTCCGTCGCCGAGCTGCGGCCGGTGCTGGACCGGTTCGCGCTGGTCGCGGTGCAGTTCCCGTCCTTCGCCGACGGCCGCGGCTTCAGCCTCGCCCGCCAGATCCGGCGCGAGGGCTTCGCCGGCACGCTCCGCGCCGCCGGCCCGCTCATTGCCGACCAGTTCGCGGACGCGCTGAACTGCGGCTTCGACCAGGTCGAGATCCCCGAGGATCTCGCCAGCCGGCAGCCGCCGGAGCACTGGCGGCGGGCGCTCGCCGCGATCAGCAGCATCTACCAGCGCGGCTACGGCGAGGGCGCCAGCATCCTCGACCAGCGCCGCGCCGCGCGCCTCCGGGAGGCCTCCGATGGCCGATGACGTGACCCTCGCGGCGCGCCCCGCCGACGTCGCTGCCGAGCTGGCGGCCAGCTTTGCGCCCCTCTCCCCGCTGGAGCGGCTGCAGCTGCTGTGCCGGACGATCGGGGGGCGCATCGTCTTCACCACCAGCCTCGGGCTGGAGGACCAGGCGATCACCCATCTGATCTTCGCCAACGACCTTCCCATCGACGTGGTGACGATCGACACCGGCCGTCTGTTTCCGGAGACCTACGCCGTCTGGGCGGAGACCGAAGCGCGCTACGGCCGCCGGATCCTGCCGGTCTACCCGCGCCACGACGCGCTGGAGGCGCTGGTCGCGCAGCAGGGGATCAACGGCTTCTACGGCTCCGTCGAGGCACGGCACGCCTGCTGCCGGGTGCGCAAGGTGGAGCCGCTGTCGCGCGCTCCCGCCGGCGCGGGCGCCTGGGTGACCGGGCTCCGCGCCGAGCAGTCGGCCCACCGCACGTCGCTCGCCTTCGCCGCCTGGGATGCGGGGCACGGGCTGGTCAAGGCGAACCCGCTGTTCGACTGGACGCGAGCCCAGCTCGAGGCCTTCGTCGCCGGGCACGCGATCCCGGTGAACGCGCTCCACGCGCGCGGATTCCCCTCCATCGGCTGCGCGCCGTGCACCCGCGCGGTCGCGCCGGGCGAGCCGGAGCGGGCCGGCCGCTGGTGGTGGGAAACCGAAGGCAAGCAGGAATGCGGGCTCCACCTCGGCCCCGACGGCCGGCTGGTGCGGGCGGCGCCCTCGGGCGCGGGAGAGGGAGACTTCGCCTCGTGAACCTGCCGCTCACCCATTTGCAGAGGCTCGAGGCCGAGAGCATCTACATCATCCGCGAGGTGGTCGCGACCTGCGACAACCCGGTGATGCTCTATTCGATCGGCAAGGACAGCGAGGTGATGCTGCACCTCGCGATGAAGGCCTTCTACCCGCGGAAGCCGCCGTTCCCGCTGCTCCACGTCGATACGACGTGGAAGTTCCGCGACATGATCGCCTTCCGTGACCGGCGTGCGCGGGAGCTGGGGCTGGAGCTGATCGTCCACGTCAACGAGGAGGGGCTGAAGGCCGGGATCAACCCGTTCGACAGTGGTTCGCGCCTCCACACCGACGTGATGAAGACCCAGGCGCTGAAGCAGGCGCTGGACAGATACCGGTTCGACGCTGCCTTCGGCGGCGCACGCCGCGACGAGGAGAAGTCGCGGGCGAAGGAGCGGGTGTTCTCGCTGCGCTCGCCCGAGCACCGCTGGGATCCGAAGCGGCAGCGGCCGGAGCCCTGGCGTCTGTTCAACACCCGCAAGCGGCCCGGCGAGAGCTTCCGCGTGTTCCCGCTGTCCAACTGGACCGAGGCCGACGTCTGGGCCTACATCCGCCAGGAGCAGTTCCCGGTGGTGCCGCTGTACTTCGCCGCCCCGCGGCCGGTGGTCCGGCGCGACGGCATGCTCATCATGCGCGACGACGAGCGGATGGCGCTCAGGCCGGGCGAGACGGTCGAGACCCGCATGGTCCGCTTCCGCACCCTCGGCTGCTATCCGCTGACCGGCGCGATCGAGAGCACGGCGACGACGCTCGACGAGATCATTGACGAAATGCGCGCTTCGCGAAGCTCGGAGCGGCAGGGGCGGGTGATCGACCAGGACGGCACCGCCTCGATGGAACTGAAGAAGCAGGAAGGCTACTTCTGATGGAAGCGGTTCTGCGCAGGCCGGAGGCTTTCGCGGCCGGGGCGGCGGCGTTCACGCCCGACGCCGGGGAGCGGACGCTCCTCCGCTTCATCACCTGCGGCTCGGTGGACGACGGCAAGTCCACCCTGATCGGCCGGATGCTGTTCGAGGCCGGCGCGGTGCCGGACGACCAGCTCGCGGCCGTCGCCCGCGACAGCCAGCGCTACGGCACCACCGGCGGCGTCGACTATGCGCTGCTCGTGGACGGGCTTGCTGCGGAGCGGGAGCAGGGCATCACCATCGACGTTGCCTACCGCTACTTCTCCACCGCCCGGCGCGCCTTCATCGTCGCCGACACGCCGGGGCACGAGCAGTACACCCGCAACATGGCGACCGGCGCCTCCACCGCCGACCTCGCCGTCATCCTGGTCGACGCCCGCAAGGGCCTGCTGCCGCAGACCCGCCGCCACTCCTTCATCGTCGCGCTCGTCGGCATCCGCCACGCGGTGGTGGCGGTGAACAAGATGGACCTCGTCGGCTACGACGAGGCGGTGTTCCGCCGGATCGAGGCGGATTACCGGGCGCTGGTCCGCGATCTCGGTTTCGCCAGCATCACCGTCATCCCCGTCGCCGCCCGCGACGGCGAGAACGTGGTGCGGCCGTCGGTGCGCATGCCGTGGTACCGCGGGCCGGCCCTGCTGCCGTGGCTGGAGACGGTGGAGGTGAACGCCGACGCCGCCGGCGCGCCGGGCGGCGTGATGCCGGTGCAGTGGGTCAACCGCGCCGGCGACGACTTCCGCGGCTACGCCGGCATGGTGGCGACCGGCCGCATCCGCGCCGGCGACCCGGTGGTGGCGCTGCCGTCCGGCCTGCGCTCCCGGGTGGAGCGGATCGTCACTGCCGACGGCGACCTCCCCGAGGCCGTTGCCGGCCAGTCGGTCACCCTCACCCTGGCCGACGCGATCGACGTCTCCCGCGGCGACGTGCTCGCCCTGCCGGAGGGGGCGCCGGGCGTCCGCCGCACCACGCGCGCCCGCCTGCTGTGGACCAGCGAGCAGCGGCTGCTGCGCCCGGGCGCCCGCTTCGTCGCCCGGCTCGGCACTGCGGTCACCGACGCCACCGTCGTCCATCTGCACGCCGCCCTCGACATCGGCGACTTCAGCACGCGGCCGGCGGAGACGCTGGCGATGAACGCGATCGGCTGGGTCACGGTGGCCTTCGACGTGCCGCTGGTGATGAGCGACTTTGCCCGGTGCCACGATCTCGGCGCGTTCATCCTCATCGACCGCACCACCAACGAGACCGTCGCCTTCGGCTTCGTCGAGTCCGAGCCGGCGGCGGCGACCCAGCCGGCCAACGAGCCGGCGGCGGAGCCGCAGGCGCGCCTTCGTGTCGTCGCCGAGCGGCTGCTCGGGCCGGCGGGTTCGCGGCGGCGGCGCGAGCGCCTGATCGCGCTGAGCTGGCACGTGCCGGCGGCGGTGCTGCTCGGCCTCGTCGTCGGCGCGGTCTCGGGCAGCGTCGCCTGGGGCCTGGCGGCCGCCGCGGCCGATTTCATCCTGCGCCCGCTGCTGCGCCGGGCCCATGGCGCGGCGGTGCGCCGGGCGCTGCGGCCGCGGGCGAAAGCGGAACTGCATGAACACGGAGGCGGGATATGAACGCGCTCACCCCCCGCGGCGGCCCGGCCTTCGCCCCCGGCACGCCGGCCGCCCGGCTGCCGTCGGAAACGGCGCCGCCGCGGATCGCGCCGCTGGCCGTGCTGCCCCTGTTCCACCGGCTCGCCGGCCGCCGCGCCGTCGTCGCCGGCAGCACCGACGGCGCGCTGTGGAAGGCGGAGCTGCTCGCCGCCGCCGGCGCCGATGTTGCCGTCTTTGTCGGCGATGCCGGCCGCGCGCCGGCCTTCCGCGGCCTCGCCGGCAACGTCACGGTTCACGAACGCCGCTGGAAGCCGGCGGACCTCGCCGGGGCGGCTTTCGCCGTCGCCGATGTCGCGGACGGCGATGCCTTCGCCGCCGCGGCCCGGGCCGCCGGCACGCCTGTCAGCATCGTCGACCGGCCGGAGCTCTCGGACGTCCAGTTCGGCGCGATCGTCAACCGCTCGCCGCTGGTGGTCGCCATCTCCACGGACGGCGCGGCGCCCACGCTGGCGCAGGCGGTGCGCACGCGCATCGAGGCGATCCTGCCGGCGGGCCTCGCCGCCTGGGCCGCCGCGGCCCGCGCCTGGCGTCCGGCCCTGCGCGCCCGCGCTCTCCCGGCGGGCACGCGCCGCCGCTTCTGGCAGCGCTTCGCCGACCTCGCCTGGCACGAGGCGGGCCGGTCCCCGGCGGACGACGACCGCGACCGCCTGCTGGCCGGGCTCGAGGCGGAGGCGAAGCGGCCGGTCGGGCGGGTCCTCCTGGTCGGTGCCGGCCCCGGCGATCCGGAACTGCTGACCCTGAAGGCGGTGCGCGCGCTGCAGGCGGCGACCGTGGTCCTCTACGACGACCTCGTCTCGCCCGCGGTGCTGGAGCTTGCGCGCCGGGAGGCGCGTCGCATCGCCGTCGGCAAGGAGGGTCACGGCCCGTCCTGCCGCCAGGACGACATCAACCGCGAGCTGGTGACGCTCGCCCGCGCCGGCGAGACCGTCGTGCGGCTGAAGGGCGGCGACCCGCTGGTGTTCGGCCGCGCCGCCGAGGAACTCGACGCCTGCCGCGATGCCGGCATCCCGGTCGAGATCGTGCCCGGCATCACCGCGGCCCAGGGGGCGGCCGCCGCCCTCGGCTTCCCGCTCACGGAGCGCAGCCACGCCCGCCGCCTGCAGCTCATCACCGGCCATGCCCGCGGCGGCGTGCTGCCGGAGGACATCGACTGGTCCGCGCTCGCCGACCGCAGCACCACTACCGCCGTCTACATGCCGCGCGCGACCGTGGACCTGCTCGTCCGGCGGGCCATTGCCGAGGGCCTCGACCCCGATACACCCGCCCTCGCCATCGCCGCCGCCACCTGCCCCGACCAGCAGTCGGTCTCCGGCCCGATCCACCGCCTTCCGGCGCTGGTCCGCACCCTGCCGAAGAAGCGGCCCCTGCTGCTCCTCATCGGCGCCGTCACCGCCCCCACCTTCTCCCCGGCCGCCGCCGAGGCGTGCCAGGATCTCCCCTCGCTCCTGCCGGTTCCATGACTTTGGCCCTCCAACCCTCTCCCCTTGCGGGAGAGGGTTGCGCAGCCTTGGCGAGCTTCGCCCGGGGCCTCCGTATCCTTCTCCCGCAGGGGGAAGGGCAGGGGATCATGCCGCCGAGGCGAACCGTCCGGCTGCGGCGAGGCCGTGCCCGAGATCCTCGATCAGGTCGTCCGGGTGCTCCAGGCCGACCGAGAGCCGCACCAGGCCGGGGGTGATGCCGGCGGCGGCGCGCTCCTCCTCCGGGATCGCCCGGTGGGTGGTGGTCGCGGGGTGGGTGATCAGGCTCTTGGCGTCGCCGAGGTTGTTGGAGATGTCCACGATCTCCAGCGCGTTCAGCAGTGCGAAGGCGGCCTCCTTGCCGCCGTGAACCTCGAAGGTCACCACCGTGCCGAAGTCGTCCAGCAGCTGGCGGGCGAGCGCGTGCTGCGGGTGGCTCTCCAGCCCGGGATAGACCGTGCGCCGCACCCCTGGGTGCTGCTCCAGCCACTGCGCGATCTTCAGCGCCGAGGCGCAGGCGCGCTCGACCCGGAGCTCCAGCGTCTCCAGCCCCTTGAGCAGCGTCCATGCGTTGAACGGGCTGAGCGCCGGCCCGGCGTGGCGGACAAAGGGCAGCAGCAGCTCATCGTAGAACTTCCGGCTGCACAGGATCGCGCCGCCGAGGCAGCGGCCCTGGCCGTCCACGTGCTTGGTGCCGGAATAGATCGAGATGTCGGCCCCGTGCTCGATCGGGCGCAGCAGCAGCGGCGTGGAGAACACGTTGTCCGCCACCACCGTCGCGCCGGCCTCCTTCGCCAGCGCGATCACCGCGTCGATGTCGATCAGCTCCAGCGTCGGGTTGGAGATGCTCTCGAAGAACACCACCTTGCAGCCCTTCGCGATCTCCGCCCGCCACTGGTCGAGGTCGGTGCCGTCCACCAGCGTGGTCTGGATGCCGAAGCGCGGCAGGATCTTGGTCAGCACCTGGTGGCAGGAACCGAACAGCGCCCGCGAGGCGACCACCCGGTCGCCGGCGCAGAGCTGGCAGGCGAGGGCGGAGAACACCGCGGCCATGCCGCTCGCGGTGGCGAAGCAGGCCTCGGCGCCCTCGAGGTCGGCGATCCGCTCCTCGAACTGGCGCACGGTCGGGTTGCCGTAGCGCGAATAGACGAAGCCGTCGGCCTCGCCCTTGAACCGTGCCTCGGCCGTCTCGGCGCTGTCATAGACGAAGCCGGAGGTGAGGTAGAGCGCCTCGCAGGTCTCCCCGTGGGCGGAGCGGTCGAGCGCGCCGCGGACGAGGCGGGTCGCACGCCGGGTGCGACAGATGCGGTCGCTGGCCATCGGCACCGCCTCAGCCCTGCACCCAGGGCAGCCCGGCGACGCGCCAGCCCGAGACGGTGTTGCGGTGGCCGTTGGCGTCCTTCGTGCCCTCGAAGCCGTCGGCGATGTTGTAGCAGCGCCGGAACCCGGCGGCGGTGAGGGCGATTGCGGCATCGCGCGAGCGCTGGCCGGAGCGACAGAGCAGCAGGACCGGCGCGTCCGGCGCGATGCCCGCCGCTCGCACCTCGTCGGCGAAGGTCTCGCGGACCTTCATTTCCGGCCAGTGCTTCCACGGCACCAGCACGACGCGGCGGCCGATCGCGGTCAGGTCGGGCCGGCCGACATACTCCCACTCCGGCTCCGTGCGGACGTCGAGCAGGACCGCGTCCGGCTCCTGCTCCAGCAGCGCCCAGGCGGCGCGGGGCTCGAGATCGCCGGCATAGCCGGCATCATCGGAAAGCGGATTGACTGCAGCCATGAGGATGCCCCTTCGACTGGCCGTTTGCGGGCCCACGGGAGCACTCCCGCGGCGCTTTAGCAGGTGGTAACGCGGCTGCAAGCTGCCCGATCAACATCCCGCGGGTCCGTCAGGGTGGACCAGGCCCGAAACAGAAAACCCGTCGCGGCGATGCCGGACGGGCGGTGCCGCTTTAGCCGCATTTGTAAAGCGCCCGCAAGCTGTCGATCAAATCGGCGCTGGCCCGAGATTTAGCCCGCGGGCCGCCCAGCGTCAACCGGCTTCCCTGCGACCGCGTGGCCGCGCCCGCCCGGGCCGGCCGCACCAGCCGCCGGATTGACACCCTCCGGGCGATCCGGTTGAACGGGCGCCACCCTTGCCACCGGCCATTGCCGCCAGTCCCGGAGAATGTCCATGAACGACAATGCGAAGCCTGCCATCGGGTTCATCGGCCTCGGCCTCATGGGCTCGGCGATGGTCGAGCGGCTGCAGTCTCTCGGCTACCGCCTCACCGTGCGCGGCCATCGCAACCGGGCGCCGGTCGAGGCTGCGGTGGCGCGCGGGGCGACGGAGGCCGAGAGCCCGCGCGCGCTCGCCGCGGCGAGCGACATCGTCATGTTCTGCGTCGACACCTCTGCCTCGGTCGAGGCGAACGTGTTCGGGGAGGACGGCGTGCTGGCCGGCATCCGCAAGGGCTCGGTGATCGTCGATTTCGGCACCTCGCTGCCCGGCTCGACGAAACGCATCGCCGCCGCGGCCGCGGAGGTCGGCGCGGAGGTGATGGACGCTCCCCTCGGTCGCACGCCCGCCCACGCCCGCGAAGGCAAGCTCAACATCATGGCCGGCGGCGACGCCGCCCTGTTCGCGCGGCTGAAGCCGGTGTTCGACGACCTCGGCGAAAACGTGTTCCACGTCGGCCCGCTCGGCGCCGGCCACACCATCAAGCTCATCAACAACTTCTTCGGCATGACCACCGCCGTCGCGATGGCCGAGGCCTTCGCCATGGCCGACCGCGCCGGCGTGGACCGTGCCACCCTCTACGCGGTGATGTCCGCCGGTCCGCTGCGCTCCGGCATGATGGACTTCGTCAAGGCCAACGCGATCGACGGGGTCAAGGACATGCTCGCCTTCTCCATCGCCAACGGCCGCAAGGACGTCGGATACTACGGGATGATGGCCGACGAGCTCGACGTCCCCAGCCTGATCGCGCCCGCCACCAAGCAGGCGCTGGGCCTCGCCAAGGCGGAAGGCTGGGGCGGCCGCATGGTCGCCGAGATGGTGGACTTCATCGCCGCCCTCTACCGCCGCCGCTGACCGGGGCGCGGCAACCAGCCCTTCTCCCCTCGCGGGAGAAGGATACGGAGGCCCGCGCCGTCAGGTGCGCCTTCGGCGCGCGCCCCCTCACTCCACCGAGACCATCCCGTCCGGGTGGAGTTCGATCCCGGTCAGCGTGCGGTCGAGGTGGCGGGCGCGCCAGGCGAGCATCTTCTCGGCATAGCGCAGTCGCGCCGGCGCGTGCGCCGGGTCGTCGGCGGCGTTGCGCAGCTCGCCCGGATCGTTCCGCAGGTCGAACAGCAGCGGCGGCAGGGCGGTGAAGTGGACGTACTTGTACTCGCGGTCGCGGATGACCGCGAGCGCGCAGTCGTCGAGGTCGAGCCCGAACGCCCGCTGCGCCGCGCCGGTCGCGACATCGCGGAAGTCGTATTCCCAGTGCGCGCAGTCGCGCCAGTCCTCCGGTTCGCTGCCGTCGAGGAACGGCGACAGCGAGCGGCCGTCCAGCGTCCGCGGCGCCCGCCCGCCCAGCCGCTCGATCACGGTCGGCATCACGTCCACCGCCTCGGTGAACGCCTCCACCCGGCGGCCGGGCACGACACCCGGCCCGGCGATGACCAGCGGCACGTGGAAGCTCTGGTCGAAGTAGCCGAGCTTGCCGAACAGCCAGTGGTCGCCCGCCATCTCCCCGTGGTCGGTGGTGAGGATCACCAGCGTGTCGTCCAGCCGTCCCAGGTCGGCCAGCGCCGCCATGATCCGGCCGACCTGCGCGTCGACCTCGGCGATCAGGCCGTAGTAGGTGGCGCGGAGCTGGCGGCGGGCTGCGTCGTCCCAGCCGGCGAGCGGCCCCTTCGCGCCGCGCACGAAGTCCTCCTTGCGCTGGCATGACAGCGCGTAGGCGAGCCAGGGGTGGGAGGCCGCTTCCTCCGCCATCGAGGGCGCGCGGACGAAGGGCGGCACGGTGTCGGGATCGAACATCCGGTTGTAGGGAGCCGGCGCCACCAGCGGCGGGTGCGGGCGCAGGAAGCTCACATGGGCGAACCAGGGCGACGACCCCATCTCCGCCGCGTAGTCGATGAAGCCCTCGGCGAGGAACGCCGCCTCCGACCGGTCGGCGGGATAGCGGGCAGGGGCCCCGGTCGGCGGATCCGCCTGGCCCTCCGCCGGCAGGTAGATGTCCAGCCCCGGCTCGGGCACCGCCACCCCGTGCCGGCGCAGCCACTGCAGCCACGGTTCCGACGATTCCGGCAGCGGCAGCCGCCGCTCGAAGCCGGGCAGCACGCCCTCGTAGGTGCGGGTGCGCGGGTCGCCGGGGTCCATCGTCCGCGGGTCGAGCCCGGTGTCGGTGTAGCCGAACAGCACCGGCGTGTAGCCCAGCCGGCGGGCAGCGAGCGCGATGGTGTCGTGGCGGGCGTCCAGCGGCGTCCCGTTGCGGCATACCCGGTGGTTCATCTGGTAGAGCCCGGTCAGCAGCGAGGCCCGCGCCGGCGAGCAGGGCGCGGCCTGGCAGTAGTGGCGCGCGAACAGCACGCCGCGCGCCGCCAGCGCGTCCGCTGCCGGCGTCCGCACCACCGGGTGGTCCATCGCCGACAGGCAGTCGCCGCGCCACTGGTCGCAGGTGATCAGGAGGACGTTCATCATGCACTCCACTGCCGGTTGCTGTTTGGACTCGCCCAGCCTCACGGCCGGCGCTACCGTACCGTTTCCAGAAGGCAAAAGCGTCGCCCGTGCAGGTCCGGCGGGCAGCCCGGCAGCGCCCGATGCAACGGTCCTGTCTTCTGCCCGCAATCACGCGGTCATGCGGCGCTGATAGATGCCCGGTCATTGCTCTCACAGGGGGAGACTTCACGATGCCGATTACCCGCCGCTCCGTCCTGAAAGGCGCTGCTGCCGCCGTCGCTGCACCCGCCATCCTGCGCGCGCATGACGCGCTCGCCAGCTCCGGCCAGGTCAACGTCTTCGCCTGGCAGGACTACATCCAGCCCAACATCGCCGAGAAGTTCACCGCCGAGACCGGCATCGCCCTGAACCTTACCACCTACGGCTCCAACGACGAGGCGGCCTCGACCCTCGTGGCCAACGGCGGCAAGGGCTTCGACGTGATCATGCCGTCGATCACCAACCGCGCCCAGTACGAGAGCCCGGACGCGCCAAACGGCATCTTCCTGCAGCCGATCGACGAGTCGAAGGCGAACCTGGACGCGGTGATCCCGTCTTTCCTGCGTGACTCCGTCCAGCTCGGCGCCACCAAGGACGGCCACCGCTACCTGATCCCCTTCGACTGGGGCACCGAGGGCGTCACGCTCAACCGCGCCGCGCTGGACGTCCCCGACGAGGAGATCTCCTACGGCAACCTCTGGGTGCCGGAGGCGGTCGGCAAGGCGTCGTTCCGCCAGAAGTCCGGCATCGTCGGCGTGGGCCTCTACCTCGACGCGATCGGCGAGGTCCCGTCCAACCGCATGCTCGACGTCTACAAGACCGAGGACGACGCCCGACGGGTGTGGAGCGCGGTCACCCAGTGGATGCTGGAGCGCAAGCAGAACTTCGGCGCCTTCTGGAACAATGCGACCGAGGCGACCGCGGCGTTCAAGGAGGCCGGCTGCATCGTCGGCCAGACCTGGGACACCACCGGTCTGCTGCTGAACCGCGAGAACCCGGACTACGTCTACCGCGCGCCGAAGGAAGGCCTCATCACCTGGCTGGATTCGATCGGCATTCCCTCGGGCGCCGAGAACCTCGAGCAGGCCTACGCCTTCATCAACTTCCTGCTGACGCCGGAAGTGGGCGGCATGTTCGCCAACAACACCGGCTACAACTCCGCCGTCAGCGGCGCCGCCGACTACGCCTCCGAGGAATTCAAGCGCCAGTTCAACGAGGTCTACCGCGAGGACGTGCTGAACAACATGTGGTGGTGGCAGGCGGACCAGCCGTTCACGTCCGCCGTGACGAACGAGTTCGTCGAGATCATCACCAACGCCTGACCCGAACCGCTTCCGGCGGCGGTGCTTCCCGCTGCCGCCGGAACCGAGGGGCCCGCTCGTCATGCACGGCAGGGACGTCGTCCTCGACAACGTCAGCATCACCTATGGCAACGGCTTCACCGCCGTTCATCCCACCTCGCTGACCATCGCGTCCGGCGAGTTCTTCTCGATCCTGGGGCCGTCCGGCTGCGGCAAGACCACGCTGCTCCGGGCGATCTCCGGGTTCATCTTCCCCTCCACCGGCCGCATCCTGATCGGTGGCGAGGACATGGGCACCCGCGGGCCGAACCAGCGGCCGACGGCGCTCATCTTCCAGAACCTGGCGCTCTTCCCCCTGATGCCGGTGTGGGAGAACGTCGCCTTCGGGCTGGAGGCGCGCGGCGTCGACCGGCGCACCCGCCAGCGCCGGGCGGAGGAGTTGCTGGAGCTGGTGGCGCTCACCGGCCAGGGTCACAAGAAGCCTTCCGAGCTTTCCGGCGGCCAGCGCCAGCGGGTGGCGATCGCCCGTGCGCTGGCGGTCGAGCCGGCCGTGCTGCTGCTGGACGAGCCGCTCTCCGCCCTCGACCTCAAGCTCCGCCAGCACATGCGCGCCGAACTCCGCGCCATCCAGCGCAAGACCGGCATCACCTTCATCTACATCACCCACGACCAGGGCGAGGCGCTGACCATGTCCGACCGGGTCGCGGTGATGAAGGACGGGGTGATCGAGCAGGTCGGCACCGGCGACGAGGTCTACGGCCGGCCGGCGACCCCCTTCGTCGCCAGCTTCGTCGGCGAGACCAACATCTTCCGCGGCACCGTCGCCGGGCTCGAAGGCGGCATGGCGGTGGTGGACACGCCGCTCGGCCGGATGCGCGGCCGCAGCCCGCAGCCGCTCTCCCCGGGCGACAGCGCGATGGTGTTCGTGCGCCCGGAGCATGTGGCGCTCGCCAACGGCCAGCAGCCGCCGCTCGCCAACCTCGTCGCCGCCGAGGTCGAGCGCCGCGATCTCGAGGGGCCGTTCGTCAACGTGTTCCTCAACGCGCAGGGCCGCGAGATCGCGATGCACCTCACCAACACCGGCGACGCCGGGCGCGCGCTCGTCGGCCGGCACACGGTCGGCTTCCGCTGCGAGGACGCGATCGTGCTGCCCAGCGGCCCGCTCGCCCGGACGGGCCGCGACATGGTCGATCATGCGTAGGCTGGTCCGCACCTACGGCGGCGCGCTGACGACGGTGTTCGTCTTCGCGACGCTCGTGTGGGCGATCATGCTGATCGTGCTGCCCCAGCTTTCCATGCTGGACATGGCGCTGCGCACGCCGCTCCGGGCCAAGGACTCCTCCATCGCCCAGACGGTGATGCGCGACGCCCAGACCTGCCAGGCGGTGCTGGACACCTACCGCGACGAGGTGGGCGCCGCCGGTGACGGCGGGCTGGCCGTGCCCTCGCTCTCCGCGCCCCCGCTCGCGACTCCCTCGCTCCCGTCGCCGTCTCCCGGCGGCAGCGGCGGCGGGCTGCCGTACATCATCCAGTGCGACCGCGCCACCACCGCCCAGCCGCTGGTGCGCGACGCCGGCGAGTCCGCCTGGCTCAACACCGAGTACGAAATCGAGACGCTGGCGGTGGACATCACCGCGGACCTCGGGACCCAGTATGCGCAGGCCCAGGCCGTCCGCGACGCCGCTGCCGCGCTCTACCAGGAGCTGGTGGCGGCGGAAGCGGAGCTGAGCCCCTACGGGTTCCGCAACTTCGTCCAGATCTTCAAGCCGCTGGTGATCCCGCTCTCCGCCGACGCGCGGGCGCAGGAGGCGGGCGAGTTCGGCACCTGGGTCAAGGAGGCGATCGGGCTGCGCTACGAGCGCGACGGCGTCGTCTACGAGCGGGTGACGCTGACGACGCTCCTGCGCACCATCCTGTTCGCGGCGGTGGCGACGGCGCTGGCGCTGGTCGCCTGCTACCCCATAGCCTGCAACCTCGCGCTTCGTGCGGCGCCCCATCGCGCCGTCTGGCTGTTCGTCGCGCTCCTCGTCCCCTACGCGACGGTCGAGATCATGCGCGTTTATGCCTGGGTCACCATCGTCGACAACAACGGGCTGCTCAACCGGCTGCTCGACCTGTTCGGCGTCGTCGACATCGAGGGGGGCGACTTCGTCGCCTTCAAGCGCAGTCCGCTCACCGTGTTCACGGTGATCGTCTACACGTACATCCTGTTCATGGTGTTCCCGATCTACAACGTCATGTCCACGCTGGACAGGAACCAGATCGAGGCGGCGCACGACCTCGGCTCCTCGACCTGGCGGGTGCACCGGCGGATCATCATTCCCCACGCCAAGCCGGGCATCGCGGTCGGCTGCATCGCCACCTTCATGCTGTCGGCCGGCGCCTTCTCCGTCCCGCGGATCGTTTCCAGCGGGCTGCAGGGCGAATGGTTCAGCCAGACCATCTACAACAAGTTCTTCGAATCCCAGAACACCAACCTCGGCTCGGCCTACGCTTTCGCCTACACCGTGATCTGCTTCGTCATCGTCGGCCTGTTCATGTGGGTGATGCGGGCGCGGCTGAAGGACTTCATGCGGGCATGAGCGCGATCGCGGAAGCGCGGCCGGCGGCGCGTCCCCGGGTCGGGATCCGGCCCGGCCGGGGCAGCCAGCTCCTGCTGCGCATCTACACGGCCGCGTTCCTGGTCTTCATGTTCGCGCCGCTGCTGCTGCTCGTCATTGCCTCCTTCAACGACGTCTCGCCCCCCAGCGTCACCGACTGGCGGGGGCTCACCGGCAAGTGGTACGCCTTCTACTGGATGGACGAGGCGTCTCTGCGGGCGGACGCCGTGCTGCGCAGCATCGACCGCGGCCGCTTCTACGACTGCTTGGGCAACTCGCTGATCGTCGCCGCCTGCGTCGTGCCGCTGTCGCTCCTGCTCGGGCTCTCGGGCGCCATCCTGCTCACCCGCTGGCAGTCGCGGTTCAACGCCTTCCTGTGGTGGGTGCTGCTGTCGCCGATGCTGGCGCCGGGGATCGTGCTCGGCCTGTCCACGCTGGTGTTCTGGGGCGACCTCGGAATGAGCGCGGGCCTCGGCACCATCGTCCTTGCCCAGACCACCTTCATCGCCGGCTTCCCGATGCTGGTGATCATGGCGCGCCTGCAGCGCCAGCCGCCGGAGCAGGAGGAGGCGGCGCTCGACCTCGGCGCCTCGCCCTGGCTCGCCTTTCGCCGCATCACCTTGCCCTACCTGGTGCCGGCGCTGGCGACAGCGGGGGTGATCGCCTTCATGAGCTCGTTCGAGAACTACAACACCACCATGTTCGCCCGTGGCGGCTCCTGCACCTTCTCCACCGAGATCGGGGCGATGGTGCGCAACCCCAACGGCCACCCGCCGGTGATCAACGCGGTCGGCACGGTAATCGTGGTGCTGACCATCGCGGCCGCCATCGGCCACACCATCCTCCTGCGGCGGGAGCAGGGAAAGGCCGTACCTTGACCGTCGAGATCGTCGCCCGCTGCCACCCGGCGCTGGAGCCGTTCCTGCCCCGGCCGGTGCCGGCGCGCGAGGCGCGGCCGGACTGGCTGAGGGCGATGCCGGCGGAGGTCGAGGCGGCCAGCCTCGGCGGTGCCCGCATCCGCACCCTCAAGCACTGCCCGCCGCTGATCGACGCCCTCGGCCTCGGCCTCCTCATGCCGCTCGCCTGCGACCTTCGGGTCGAGGGCGGCGCGATCAGCTGGGACTGGTCTCCGCCGCCGCTGCCGGACCAGCTCATGACCCGCGCGCCCATCGGCGCCCACGCGCCGGAGCAGGCGGCCGGCTCCCCGCTCGCGGTCGGCGACCGTTTCCTGGTCAAGTTCATCAGCTTCTGGACGCTCGAGGCGCCGCCGGGCTGGTCGATCCTGTTCACCCACCCCTTCGGTCGTCCGCCGACCCCGTTTCACACCCTCACCGGGCTCGTGGACTGCGACCGCTACAGCGACGGCTACGTCCATTTCCCCGCCGTCTGGACCGACGCCGGCTTCACCGGCGTCATCCCCGCCGGCACCCCCGTCGCCCAGGCCGTGCCCATCCCGCGCGCGAGCCTCTCGCTCCGGGTCGAGACCATGGACGCCACCCGCCAGAAGGCGACCCGCGCCCTGCAGGAGGAGCTCCAGGCCGAACGCGGCGTCTACCGCCGCGACTACCGCGGGGGGTAGGGGCGGACTTCTCAAGTTCGCTTTTTGTTCTACACCAGCCCGGGGGCAATGTCAAG
>ERZ777003.2801-NODE-2801-length-18838-cov-122.851728_pt1 | contig 18838 bp, 14 predicted proteins | sample MGYA00374956_ERZ777003 | MGnify/ENA primary metagenome ERZ777003 (study PRJEB29302, sample SAMN06268252) | bioreactor metagenome | isolation source: Joint BioEnergy Institute, California, USA | place: USA:Joint BioEnergy Institute, California, USA | collected... | reverse complement strand
CGGGGACGCGATTGCATCCAGTCACCCTCGGCGTCAGCAAGCAATTGTTGCCGGTGTACGACAAGCCGATGATCTACTATCCGCTGTCGACACTCATGCTGGCGGGAGTGCGTGACATCCTCGTCATTTCGACGCCGGTGGACTTGCCGCTGTACCAGCGCCTTCTCGGAGATGGCCGCCAGTGGGGCATCTCATTGAGTTACGCAGAGCAACCCCGGCCGGAAGGACTCGCCCAGGCATTCATCATCGGGCGCAGCTTCGTCGGAAACGATCGCTCTGCTCTCATCCTGGGGGACAACATCTTCTACGGGCATGGTCTGCCCGACCAGCTCCGCGCGGCGGCACAGCGCAGGGAAGGAGCCACTGTATTCGCTTACCGTGTGCGCGACCCCGAGCGCTATGGTGTCGTGCACTTCGACGAGAGCGGGAAGGCGCTCGGTATCGAAGAAAAGCCCGCAAAGCCGAAATCGCACTTCGCAGTCACCGGGCTGTACTTCTACGACAACGACGTGCTGGACATTGCGGCCTCATTGAAGCCCTCGGCACGCGGCGAGCTAGAGATCACCGATGTGAATCGAGCTTACCTCGAGCGGGGTCGCCTGCACGTCGATCTGCTGGGCCGCGGCATCGCGTGGCTGGATACGGGTACCCATGAATCCTTGCTGGAAGCGGCGAAGTTCATCGAGGCGATCGAGAACCGCCAGGGCCTGAAAGTATGCTGCCCGGAAGAGGTCGCTTATCGGTCCGGTTATATCGACGCAGCCCAGCTCGAGCGGCTTGCCGCGCCGCTGGCGAAGACCGGCTACGGCGCCTATCTCCTGAGCCTGCTCGAGGAGAGGGTGTGACATGCAGCTCAGGCCGACACGGATTCCGGACGTCATCCTGATCGAGCCCAGGGTCTACGGTGACCAGAGAGGGTTCTTTCTCGAGTCGTGGAACGAGCGCACTTTCGCCGAGGCTGGACTGAACCTGCGTTTCGTGCAGGACAATCACAGCCGGTCCAAGCAATGGACGTTGCGCGGCCTGCATTACCAGGTGAAGCAGCCGCAGGGAAAGCTGGTCCGTGTCGTGGCTGGCACTGTCTTCGATGTCGCCGTCGATCTGAGGCGGAGCTCGCCTACGTTCGGCAAATGGGTCGGCGAAATCCTATCGGCCGAGAATCACCGCATGCTGTGGATACCTCCGGGTTTCGCTCATGCATTTCTCGTTCTGAGCGAGTTCGCGGACTTTCTGTACAAGTGTACGGACTTCTACGCGCCCGAGCATGAGCGCTCGGTGCGCTGGGACGATCCGGACATCGGTATCGAATGGCCGCTGCCGGCGGGCCTGACGCCTCTGCTGTCGCCGAAAGACAGTCAGGCAGTGCCTTTCCGCTCGGCGGAGTACTTCCCATGAGGGTGCTCATCACCGGAGCGCATGGGCAAGTAGGCCGCGCACTGCTGGCGGCGGCGCCGGCGCACGTCGAAATCGTGGCCATGGGGCGCGCCGAGCTTGATATCGGCATGGCAGATGCCGTGGCCGATGCGGTTCGGCAGCACAGGCCGGACGTAATTATCAATGCGGCCGCCTATACGGCCGTCGATCGTGCGGAGAGTGAACCGGAGGTTGCACGCGTCGCGAACGAGCTTGGTCCAAAGCACCTCGCGGATGCTGCGCACGCAACCGGGGCTCGCCTCATTCACGTCTCCACTGATTTCGTATTCGACGGCCGCTCGTCGCTGGCCTATGCACCCGATGCTACGCCGAATCCGCTGAATGTGTACGGAGCCACAAAGCTGGCTGGCGAAAGAGCCGTCCAGGCTGTGCTTCCCGAGCGTTCCGTGATCTTGCGGACGGCGTGGCTGTACGCGGCAGAGGGTCGAAACTTCGTCCGAACGATGCTACGCCTCATGCAGAATGAGCGCATCGTTCGGGTCGTAACCGATCAGATCGGTACGCCGACTGCCGCGCACTCAGTCGCGCAGGTGCTCTGGCGTTTCGCGGAGCGCCCGGCACTCAGGGGCATCTACCACTGGACCGACGCTGGTATCGCGAGCTGGTATGACTTCGCTGTCGCTATAGCAGAAGAAGGGGCGGCGCTGAACCTTCTTCCTGATGGGGTCGATGTGGTGCCAATCACCACCGACGAGTATCCGACTTCGGCGCGGCGACCGCATTTCAGTGTGCTGGACAAGCGAACGACGATCTCTGCCATAGGCATGAGTCCCAGCCACTGGCGCCGAAACTTGCGCTGTGTTCTCGGAGAGATTGCAGTTGCGTAGATTGCTTGTGACCGGCGGGGCCGGGTTCATCGGATCCAATTTCGTTCGCTACTGGCTGCAGGAGCATGCGGGCGATCGAGTGGTGGTCCTTGATGCGCTGACGTACGCGGGAAATCTCGCCAATCTCATGGACGTGTCAGGGCGGCCAGAGTTTTGTTTCGTGCGCGGCAACATCTGCGATCAAGAACTTGTCGAGACCCTGCTACGCTCAGAAGGGATCGATACCATCGTGCACTTCGCGGCCGAATCCCACGTGGACCGGTCCATAGTGGATCCGGACGATTTCATCAAGACCAACGTTCTCGGTACGCACAGCCTCCTTCGGGCGGCGAAGCGAGTATGGCTGGACGACAAGACTGTGGACGATCACAGATTCCACCATGTTTCGACGGACGAGGTCTATGGATCGCTAGGGCCGACGGATCCGGCATTTGTCGAGACGAGCCAGTACGCTCCGAACTCACCCTATGCGGCGAGCAAGGCAGCCTCGGACCATCTCGTTCGCGCCTATCACCATACATATGGCTTGCGGACGACGATGAGCAACTGCTCGAACAACTATGGGCCGTACCATTTTCCCGAGAAGCTGATTCCTCTCCTCATCGTGAACATTCTCGACGGGCGTCCGCTTCCGATTTACGGCGATGGTCGTCAGATCAGAGATTGGCTGCACGTGACAGATCACTGTCGGGCGATCGAGGCGATACTGGAGCGAGGTTCGCCCGGAGAAGTTTACAACATTGGTGGGCGATCAGAGCGCGAGAACATCGTCTTGGCCAGGGCACTGTGCCGCATAGCGGATAATGCCTTTGCAAGTGATCCGACACTTGGGCGACGGTTTCCGAATGCACCGCCCGCTCGCGGCGAGTCGGCAGAGTCACTCATTCAGTTTGTCAAGGATCGTCCGGGACATGACCGGCGCTACGCCATCGATTGCGGGAAGATCTCAAGGGAGCTGGGATTTGAAGCCAGGATCTCCCTTGAAGAGGGGCTCGAGCGCACATTCACGTGGTATGTCGAAAACGAGAAGTGGTGGCGCGCCGTCATGGACGGCAGATACAGAGAATGGATTGAGTTGCAGTATCACGCAGACTCGGACTGACGGACTGGCCCGATAAGTAGGAAGGTGGGTGATTGTGGTGGGGTCGCAATCCGTAACGACGGACAGCCAGAGAAAACGGGTTTCCGGGGGTGACTCGTCATCCGACGATGACCTGTCGCTTGCCGCAGTGATGAGGATCACATGGAGCTATCGCCTGCTGGTTGTTTGCGTTGTTTTCGCAAGCACACTGATAGGTGCTGCATATGCTTTTCTCGCTACGCCTACCTATCGCGCAGCGGTAACGACGATCTTGCGCGACATGGAAGGGGAGAAGTCCGGGGCGCAAGCCCTTCTCGGGCAGCTTGGCATTGGAGGCATTTCCGCCCTTGGCGGTCTGCTGGGAGGGTTCGGATCGAAAGGGGTTGAAGAGGCGTTCGCCTGGCTCGGTAGCCGTCAGTTCGCTGAACAGTTCATTCAGGAGGAGAATCTGTTGCCCGTACTGTTCGACGACGAATGGGACGCGAGCCGCAACGCGTGGCGAGCGGATCTAGATGCAGACGAGATTCCGACGCTCGAAGATGCATGGGAACTGTTCGACAAGAAGATTCGGAAGATACATCGTGACCAGCAGACAGGTATCGTGACACTGCAGGTCGAATGGAAAGACCCTGAGCTGGCTGCACGGTGGGCAAACCTGATGATCGCGCGAGCGAACGAAGAACTTCGTCAGCGGACGTTGAACGAGGCGGATGCCAGCTTGGCATATCTCGATCGCGAGCTGCAGCAACAAACGGCAGTGACGTTGCAGCAGACCATCTACGGGCTCATGGAGATGCAGATTCGGCGCAAGGTGTTGGCCAACTCGCGGCCCGACTTCGCGTTCTCGATTATCGATCCAGCAAAGGCTCCTGATTCGGATAACATTTCGTCTCCGAAGCGCGCGCTTGTGATCGTGCTGTCCATGTTCGGAGGAATTGTCCTCGGTATATTCGTTGCCGTCGCAGCGGATAGCTTGAGACCGCGCGAACGACAGATGAGATCGGATGACGGTACCTAGGAGTGCTTTCCTGGTGCCGCTCGCGCGCAGCAGACCAGCTTATGTTGAAGCCTCTCTTGCGCAGGATCGATCTGCAAAAAAACTAGTGCGTGATGACGCCAGAAAACCAATGCAGCTGTGCTTGATGGCGATGCATAGCTGCTTGGCACATGACCGTGCGTCGAAGCTGTTGAACGGAGGAGTTTCGGTTGAAAATGAGCGTCCGCAATCTGCGGACCGCCACGCTGCGCCAGCTAGTCGCGTATGGCGCCATGCTCGGGGTCTTGACGGCCTGTGGGGGAGAAGGCGAAGTCTATCGGAATCTCCGCATCTACCATAATCCTTATGCTGAAGTGAACTGGGAGAGCGATGTGCGGATTAAGGCGCAGCATCACGATCACGTGGCTGTGAACAGCACATTGCTGCAAGCATACGACGCCGCTGGCTATAACGCCGTGAGTCTCATGGACTACAGCGGCAATCCGGCGCTTCCGTATGCGTGGAGGGAGCGCATTTGGCCGCCGGAGAAATGGATCCCGCAGACGTTTCTTGCGAAGCTGTCAAATGTCAGAATACTCATTCCCAATGCCGAAGAAGTGGTCGATGAAACCACGCACGTCACGTCACCCTTTCTGACTACCTACGTAGAACGATTGCTGCCGGGACAGGCAAAGCAGCCATGGCACTACGAATCAGCCGTCGAGCTGTTCGATCTCATTCGTAATGGCGGGGGGCTGCCGTGTATCGCGCATCCGTGGGAACCGGGAAAGTCATTTGGGGAGTTTTCTGGGACATTCTGCATCGAGATCTACTCCGCTTTTGCCGAGGCTCGCAAGCGGCAAGGCGATGCAGGATTCCTACGGGATCGCAATGAGATCATGGTTCAGAATTGGGATCGGGTGCTAGATATCAACCAGTCCGTGCTTGCGATTGCGGTCAATGACCATTTTGGTCCCGGAACACGGGAGTTCGCGCCTCCGGAAGTTCTGGATAGTGGCAAGATTGTTGTGCTTGCGCGTAGCGCAACGCTCGAAGACTATCAAGACGCGGTGTTACGCGGGGCATTCTTCGCAATCCGTGATCTCGGCGCTAAGAAGGACTCTTTTCCAATCGTTCATTCCATCGCGGTTGAGCATTCCGCGGTGTTCATAGATACGCCCGGGACGGTTCGCTGGATTTCGGGAGGGCGTCCAATCCACGAAGGTTCGCTCCTCGAGTACTCGAAGCTCCCGCCGAATAGCCGATATGTCCGGGCGGAGATTACGCAGGGTGACGCCGTTGTGTACACACAGGCGTTCTGGGTCCGTCCGGTCGGAGACGTCGATGGCAACTACCGCGTCGATTCCGAGGACATCAGACTCTGTGCGGCAATCGAAGACGGTGTGGAAGCTGAGCCTGACCACGTCGCGGCTTGTGAGGCGCTCGCGCTGCCGTTTTAGAATCTTGTCTTCACTGAGCTGATCGGGTGTTCTTTGCCGATAGTGGGATGCTGCGAGCGCCTGAGCCATCTGCAGAGCGTGAAGCGCAGTCACGAAGTTGCCGTGGACAGGACGAACTCGCTCACGTGATCAACCTTGGGGGCAATGGGTCGCTGACGGTGAACATCCAGGTGTTGGGCCGGTGATACGGAGCATTCGGGAGGCTGTCGCGGGCTTGTACCGTCCGGCAGAGCTCGATCTCGGAGGAGTTCCCTCCGTTTCTCTCGACTCATCGGGCCTTTACCTGAAAAGGTGCGAACTACCTCACGGATTGCGGAAAGGACCTGGCTGCCTCACACAGAAGTTCGACAATGCGCGGTGCGGTGACCTGCAAAGTGAACTCGCGCTCGACGCGCTCTCTCGCGGCAGCGCCATAGGCGCGCCTGCGATCGATGTCGGAGGCAAGGAGTCGCAACGCCTGTAGCCAGGCATCGGTGTCGTGCGCCAGGAACCCGACCCGGTCAGTGACAATGTCCTGGTTGACACCTACAGGAGATGCCACCACCGGTCTACCGCAGGCCATGTATTGAATGAGTTTGTAGCCGCATTTGCCGCGCTCCCAAGGTGAATCCATCAATGGCATGATGCCCACGTGTATGGAACTGAGCAGCTGCGCCTCGGTTTGCTCGTCCCAAGCATGTTGCTCCAGCGGTACGCCGTAGTCCGGCAGCGGTGTTGCGCCGATCGTGATCAATCGTATTGGTCGTTCACTGCTTAGCACCCTCAAGGCGTCGCGCACGAGGTAAAGGTATTTCGTTGTCTCCGGGCTGCCAATCCAGCCGATGCGAAACTCGGCCGAGGTGGCATCCAGATATGGCTCCGCGCTTACCTTATAACGAGTAATATCGACCACTGTAGGGATGCGCGTCACCGATCTTGCGCCATGTGCCCGTACGTAGGCTTCCAGGTAGCTGTTGCCTACGGTTACGTACGTCGCATGGTTCAGGAGGGGGTCAAGCTTGCGCTCCAACGCGCGTCGCACCCACGTTAATCGATGCTGATCGTATGTGTGGAAGATCGCATCGTCGTAATCCACGACATAGGGTACATTACAGTGTGCCAGTAGAGCTTCGAAACCTGCGGGGAGGAAAGGGAATACCTCCTTCTCGACCCAGATCACCGAACAGGACTTCGCTCCGAGCAGCGCATGAGCACGTCGTATATATGATGCGGCGACTCTCGTGATGTACCGTTTTCGGGTCGAGTAAAGCTGCTCTAGATAAGTGTCGTCAAAGAATGGCGAGATGAGCACCTCCGCGCCAAGCCGTTCAAGAAATGGTACGTACTGAAACAGCCGCATGCGGCTGCTCGCCCCCAGGCTGCCATAACGGCTGAGCAACAGGATGCGCAGGTTATCCGCCATGGGCCGGGCTTCGTAGAATGTTGGGCACGTCCCGCCACAGCATCGCGTATCCGCGCAAGGTATCGCGCGCTTCCGTCGGGGAGTGTCGCAGGACAGCGCGCAGCAAGCGTGGGAAGGGTTCGATCAGGAGCGTGACGGCCGCTACGGCCCACGCTTCCATGCGCCGGAAGTGCTTGAAAGCGTAGAGTATCCGGCTGCGCAGTGAGTAGAACAGGCGATGTGCCTTGACGTGTTCGGACACCCCACCTCCCTTGTGGAAGGCGGCAGCCTGAGCAAGGTAATAGGTCGACCATCCTTGTCGTTTGGCTCGCAGCGAAAAATCGACCTCTTCAAAGTAGACAAAGAAGCGCTCGTCAAACCCGCGTAGAGCATTGAACAGCTCCCTGCGGACGAAGAAAAAGGCTCCCATTACTTGATCTACTTCGCGACTGGTCTGGTGATCGAACTCGAGCATGAAATGCGGTGGAAAGTGGCGTGGCAGTACTGCCGTCAAGCCAAATGCGAGCCCCAGATAGGTTCGCAGGCTGGGAAAGCGAGCGCAATGCCGATGTAGATCTCCATGCTCGTTAAGTAGTCGCACCCCGCAGATGCCTACAGACTTTGCGTCCTCGCGATCCATGTAGTCGCATACTGTGCGAACCGTATCCGGCAGAAGCCGAGCGTCCGGATTCAGGAACAGCAGGTACTCCGCTGTGGCTTGGTTGGCCCCGCGATTGCAGGCCCGGGCAAAGCCGAGATTCTCGTGCGCCCGGATGAGGTGGGTGCCTGGTAAGCCTTCTACAGCCGACTCGGAGCCATCAGTCGAACCGTTATCGACCACGATGATCTGATCGACCAAGGGCTGGCCATACCGGATGACGGAGTCAACGCATTCTCGCAGTAGAGCGCCAGCGTTCCAGTTGACGATGACGACATCGACCCGCTTCTCGATCGAGTTCTTTCCCGTCGACATCTCTCTTGTGTCGTTTTCGATGTCACTAACCACTTGCTCTACTCATGCAGCGCCTCGAGCGAACGGCGCGCCGAGGTTCCGCGGCGCTATCAACCGATTCACGCTGTCGGGGGCTCTGGTGCATTCCTGCCCGGCTGCGAGGCAGGGGCTCTCGTTACGGTTTGGAGTCCTCCAGGCAAAAGGGTGGCGCTCCCATCCTTTACTACCGGCAGACGGTGATACTGTGCATGTGCAAGCAGGTGTACGAGCTGCTAGCATAATCATCCTCGGTTTATCGTCCGCGCTCAATGCCTTACATGCTGTCGCTAGGCAAATGACGCAGGGGAATCGCTTCTCGAGTAGCGAGCCCCTCGGGCGCGTATTCTCTTTCTGCCTGGGGTCAGCTTGAATTATGTGCGGAATTGCCGGTATCTGGGTTGCTCGCAGTACGCCCAGACCAGACGAAGCCGCTGCCCTCATGGCGGACCGATTGGCCCATCGCGGGCCGGACGACAGCGGTGTCTGGGGAGATGCGGGGACGGGCTTGGCGCTGGCGCACCGCCGCCTGGCGATTCTCGACGTCTCGCCGAGCGGGCACCAGCCGATGCATTCGCTCAGTGGCCGATTCGTGATCACGTACAACGGAGAGATCTACAACCACCTGGAACTGCGCGCGGAGCTGCAAGCCAGCGGTGTGCGCATCGCCTGGAGAGGGCATTCGGACACCGAGACTCTGCTGGCCGCTATCGAGACATGGGGCCTTGAGGAGACCCTGCGACGGGCGGTGGGCATGTTCGCTTTCGGCCTGTGGGACCGTGCGGACCGACGCCTCGTGTTGGCACGCGACCGGATCGGGGAGAAACCGCTTTACTTTGGCCGAGTCGACGGTGCATTCGTCTTTGCTTCCGAGCTCAAGGCGATACGTGCACTACCGGGTTTCCGCGCTCAAATCGACCGGGAGGCGCTCGCTCTGTATATGCGCCACAGCTGTGTTCCGAGCCCGTGGTCGATCTACCGGGCGGTCCGGAAGCTTCCGCCAGGGACGTGGCTGGAGCTCAAGGCGGTGGACGCGGTGGAAGAGGTGAAGACCTATTGGAGCGCTCATGAGGTCGCCTTGCGGGGGATCAACCAGCCGTTCAAGGGTACGGAAACCGAAGCACTCGATGAGTTCGAGAGCAGACTGCGACGTACCATCGTCGGACAGATGATCTCCGATGTTCCGCTGGGCGCATTCTTGTCCGGAGGCATAGATTCCTCAACCATCGTGGCGCTGATGCAGGCCGAGAGCCGTGAGCCCGTTCGCACGTTCACGATCGGGTTTCATGAGACTGGCTATAACGAGGCGGAGCACGCCAAAGCGGTAGCGCGCCACTTGGGGACCGCGCACACGGAGCTCTATGTCACGCCGCGCGAGGCACTCGAAGTAATCCCGCGGTTACCTGCAGTTTACGACGAGCCTTTCGCGGATTCGTCCCAGATTCCGACCTACCTCGTGGCTGCGCTCGCACGCCAGCACGTGAAGGTGAGCCTGTCCGGTGACGCAGGCGACGAGCTCTTCGGTGGCTACAATCGCTACCTCTGGACGAATCGCTTGTGGCGCCGCCTGCGGTCGGTTCCGCTTTGGCTGCGGGCCGGCCTTGCGCGCGCAGTTCACGCACTACCGCCATCGACGTGGTCGAGGCTGGCGTCTCCCGTACTGCGGCTTGTCCCCGCAGGCCTGCGCTACGCGAACGCGGGAGACCGGTTGCACAGGCTTGCCGATATACTGCCGATCCCTGACCCGCAGCGGCTGTATCTGGAGTTCGTATCGCACTGGCGTAGACCCGAATCCATAGTAGAGGAAGCGCGCGAGCCACTGACCACCGTGACAGATTCGTCGCAGTGGCTCAAGAGCGGGACGATAGAGCAGCAGATGATGTACCTGGACCTCGTCACGTACCTGCCTGATGACGTTCTGGTCAAGGTCGACCGCGCTGCAATGGCTGTATCGCTCGAGACCCGAGCCCCACTGCTGGATCATCGCATCGTCGAGTTCGCATGGCGGATTCCACCGGCCATGAAGATTCGCGACGGTCGCGGCAAATGGCTCCTTCGGCAGTTGCTGTATCGATATGTCCCTCCGGAGCTGGTGGAGCGACCAAAAACCGGGTTCGGCGTGCCGCTCGATTCGTGGCTCCGGGGGCCTCTGCGCGAGTGGGCCCAGGCATTGCTGGACCCGCAGCGACTGCGCAGGGAGGGTCTATTTCAACCCGAGCCGATCCTGCGACGGTGGCGCGAGCACCTGTCAGGTCGCCGCAACTGGGCACATCATCTTTGGGATGTGCTCATGTTCCAGAGCTGGCTGGAGCACGCGCGATGAGGACGTCGACGCGTCGCATGAGTCGCACTTGGCCCAGATGGTCTCTGCTGACCTGCAGCTGCGGCGCTGGTGACACGGGTGAGGTGGCGATAGCGGGTGGCGGATCATCAACGCTCGATTGCTGGCTGCACGCATTTCCGTCATGGCGATGGTGCGGGCTCTCCGGCTCGCGGCTGAAGACACGCAGCAGATGACGGCTGGTCGGCAGCAGCCAATCGCGTACCGGCGGTTGCGCTCAACGAAGGCGGTTCGCCGCCTCGTCGCCCCTTGAATGCCAGCGCGTGGCCGCGTAGCCTCGTCGGCCGGCATGCCGGTCGCGCCGGCACGTGCGAGATGTCCCTGAAGTTCCCTCCAGGGGGTTCAAGTCTTGACTTACCGTATCGGTTCACTGCCGTCTGGCCGTCTTCTTGCCCGCAATACTCTCTGGAACTTCGTCGGGATGGCCGCACCGATGGTAGTGGGGCTCTTTGCCATCCCGTATCTCATAGACGGAATGGGCAAGGATCGCTTCGGCCTGCTCGCCATTATCTGGATGGGGGTCGGCTACTTCAGTCTGTTCGACATGGGCCTCGGCCGATCACTGACCAGGCTGGTGGCCGAACGCCTGGGGCGGAATCAGTGTGACGATCTGGCGAGCGTCATCTGGACTGCGTTCTGCTTGATACTGTGCTTGGGCCTTGCCGGCATGGTCGTCGTGCTGGCGGTAACCGAGCCGCTCATCGTCAACCTGCTCAACGTGCCGGCCCACCTCCAAGCTGAAGGCATAGCGAGCTTTCGCCTTCTTGCGGCCAGCATTCCCATCGTGATAGCGACATCCGCTGTGGTGGGAATACTGGAGGCGTATCAGTGTTTCTCCAGAATTGCGGCGGTACGCGTGCCTTTGGGAGTGATGACGTTCCTGGGTCCCGTCATAAGCCTCCAGTTCTCCCCAAGCTTGGTTGGAGCCACAAGCCTGCTGATTGCGACTAGGGCGGTAGCCTTCGTCTTCTACTATGTGTCTGCTGTCCGAGTGAGCCCCCATCTCAAGCATCCGATGGGGATGACCGCTAAGCATGTTCGTCCGCTTCTGACCTTCGGAGGCTGGCTTACGGTCAGCACCGTGATTGGGCCGGTGATGATTTATTTCGATCGCTTCCTCATCGGAAGCTTGCTTACCCTGACTGCAGTCGCCTATTACACAACACCATATGAAGTTCTATCGCGTGTTCAGGTGCTGCCCCAGTCGTTGTTCGGAGTGCTTTTTCCTGCTTTCGCCGCGGCCTATGTCGCTAACACCTTCAAGCTTGCCCGCCTGTTTGAGCGCGCTACCTACATCCTTGTGCTGATCATGCTGCCGCTCATGGCGGTGCTTTTCCTGTTCGCGCCGGAGCTCCTGCAGTTGTGGCTAGGCAACGAGTTCAGTCAGGCCTCCGCGCCTGTGGCACGTTGGCTGGCGCTCGGTTGGCTTTACGTGACGATTGCGCGCACGCACTCCATCGTCCTCCAGGCAGTAGGTCGGCCAGAGCTGCTGGCGAAGGCTCACATGATCGAGCTGCTGCCATACCTCGCCGCCCTGTGGTGGCTTACGGGTGAGTACGGAATCATCGGAACGGCGGTTGCCTGGGTTGTCAGGGCGATGATGGATGCAGTGACCCTGCCAGTTCTGACCAGATATGCGGTGCCGGAGCTGTCCAAGGGGGTGGGCCGTACGCTCTGTCTGCTGCCGGTTCTAGCGTGTGGCTTCGGTGCTCTAGTCTGGGTAGAGTCCGTCGCTGCGAAGGGTCTCCTCGCAGCAGCGCTTGTGGGTGCATGTGCCGGCCTCCTGATCAGGCCATTACGTCAACTATGGCTCACAAGGGTACCCGCACAATCAGTGTGATCTAAGGCGATTAAGGCGCATCTTTCGTGGCGCACGGGTGTAAGGTCGATTCGCGCGACCGACGGAAAGCGCGGGCATGACGACGCTGCTTGATTGAAGATGGCGGACGAATCCTCGAAATCGATGAGAATAGAGAACGCAATAAGAAACGAAACGGTCGAGAAGGACGGCGTTCTTTTTTTGAAGGACCATCGTCATTTCGGCTATAGCGATGGCGACAGGACAGAGCGCTACGTTCTGGAAGTCATCCGGCATGTCAAGGACATCTCAAGCGGGTCACGCGAGCTGGAGGCACATATCAGGGATTGGCCAACGCTCTATCATTTTTCGCGCGAACGCGTCTTGGCGTATCAATCCCTGAATATTTCGCCTGCGGCCAAGGTCCTTGAAGTGGGGTCCGGATGCGGGTCGATCACGCGTCTTCTCGGTGAGCGTGCCGGGGCCGTTCTGGCTCTTGAAGGAAGCCCGCGACGCGCCCTGATCACGCGCGAGCGTACGCGCGATCTGCAAACCGTCAAGGTCCTTTGCGCATCCTTCCAGGACGTCGTTTTCCGCGAGAAGTTCGATCTTGTCGTCTGCAACGGCGTTCTTGAATACGCCCCCCTCTTCGTCACTCATGACGAGCCGCATCGGCACATGATCGAGCAGTTGTCCGCGCTAGTGTCCCCTGGTGGATCTCTGATCGTGGCCATCGAGAACCAGCTTGGTCTACGGTACTTCTCGAGCGGCAAGGAAGAGCATACAAGTGTCATGTTCGATGGCCTCGAGGGCTACGCCACCAGGAAGCGTAGCCCACGGACCTTCGGTTGGAAGGAGCTCCACGGCCTTCTGAGCGCCAGCTTTCACTCCGTGGAAACTCTCTTGCCTCTTCCCGACTATAAACTGCCGACCGCGATCATCCGGGCGGAGCTCACGGACCTGGTGAACTGTGCAGAGCTTTTCGCCAATACCACGCGGCATGATTTCGGGTCCTACGTCAGGCCAAAGATGCACGAAAGGCTGGTCTGGCATGAGCTGCAGAGGAACGGGCTCCTACGGGAATTCGCCAACTCCTTCTTCATGATTGCCGGGGACCGGAGGACGACGCTCCTTGAGCCGGATTGGATGGGCGATATCTACACCATTCGGCGCGAGCCCAACTGGACGGTGCGAACCCGTATCTTTGCGGGTCGTGATGGTTCGGTATACACATCGAAAAGCTACTGGGAATCTGACAGGCGAGGGAGTGCGGACTCGCCGTTCGAGCATCGGGTCGGCAAGTCGCGATGGGCGAATGGCATTACACTACATACCAAGATAGTACGTGCCTTGCGGCAGCAGGGGCCCGAGAGCCTGGAGGATCGGCTACGCGAGCCGGTGTTGGCATGGTGGCGGGCCATCAGGCAGGAACGTCCTGGTGGCGAAAGCCTCAGTGGGGAAGCGCTGGATCACAATTGGCAGAATGCGATGGTCGAGAACGGCACGGTCGAGTTCATCGACCGCGAGTGGATGTGGAGTGAAAACATCTCTCCGGCTTGGCTCATCTACCGAGTGGTTTCGAAGTTCGTCGACAGCGAGGTCTTCTATGTGCATCGCTGGAGTAAAGGATGCCGCAGCCTGTCACCCTACCGTCTGATGAAAATGGTAGCGAAGATCGTCGGCGTGAAGGTGACTGCGCGCTCATTGATCGAGGCTGCGGCACGAGAATCGGCATTCCAGGCGGTGGTCAGCGGAAGGAAGCAGAGCAGGCTGAAGGCGGCTGTCCTGGTATTCGAGCCGATCAGAGTCCGGCAGTTGAGATACCTGTGGAGACGCGCGCTTGGAAGGGTGCGTTCCAGGCTTATTGCCTCTCTCGGGAAGTAGCTGACGGAAATCATCAGTACCCAACGATGAACGGAGCTCGAAGGTGTCGCTCGGGGCTGCAGCTTGGTGCCTGGTCCAGGTCTTCTTCTGGCTGATGCTCGTCGTCCCTACTACCTATCAGCTCCAGCGCGGGGCCTTGCTGGCGTTGCTGCTGATGGTTGCCGGAATCGTGGTGCTCAGGGGTCGCTGGACGGTCCATCGCGATATTCTCCTGCTCTCTCTGTTGACAGTTGCCGCGTCGTTGTTGTTCATGGCACGAGGGGCCCTGGTGGGCGGGCCGGGGGCGTTGCATGTGGGGACCGTCTATGTCTTGTGGCCACTCCTGTATCTGTTATTCATCGGTCTGTTGACGGAACGGGAGCGTATCACTGCATTCCTCAAGACCATCATCGTTGGCGCAATTGCCGCCGGCCTGATGGGTCTGTGGCTCGTCGCCGAAATGCTAGGCATCCACGTGCCGGGAATCAGTGCTTTCCTCGAATCCCAAGGCGCAGCTGTCGGTCTGTACGATGGGTACATCGAGTACGCGTTGTTCAATATCTCGACGTTGATCTATTCGCTTCCGTTCCTTATCGCGATTCTCTTCGTTCCGAAGCATCATGACTTGTTGGAGAATCGATGGCGCATCCTCGCCGGGGTCGCGCTGTGCCTGACGGCGGTCGCAATGCTGGTTTCCGGCCGGAGGATGTTCTGGCTCCTCGGTCTCATTTCCCCTTTGCTTGTGGCAGGCCTCTTCGTAATGACGCGCATGCCGCTTACGCAGCTGATCGTCCGGTCTGCCGTGGTCTTCGGGTTGGTTCTGGCGATTCTGTTTTCAGCGCTATCGGCATTCGACATCAGAATGGATGCGCTCGCAACGTCATTTCTGAGCGCGTTCCTTTTCTCGGGCGGCGAGCAGTCAGCAAGTCTGCGTGGTGCACAGTTCGTTGACTTGATGGAAGGCTGGATACAGCAGCCGGTTCTCGGCGCAGGTCATGGCACGACTGCCCCGGAGATCATTCGCAGCGTCGAGCATCCCTGGGCATACGAGCTGACCTACGTGGCGCTGTTATATCAGACTGGGCTGCTCGGAATGCTCATCTATGGGTTGGCCGTAGGGTGGACCTTTGTGAAGGCGATCAAGATCGCGAGGCGCGAGCCTGACTTCGCTGCCATACTCGTTCCGCTCCTGGCGGGCATGACTGGTTTCCTCATTAGCAATGCCACGAATCCATATCTGTCGAAGTTTGACTACCTCTGGACGATCTTCCTGCCGGTGGCTGTAATCAACGCTTATCTGGTTGGCAGGCGGAAACGCCCGTTGCAGGTGGAAGCATCGAACGCTGGTGGGGGATCGGCTGTTCGAGGAACATGCATTTCGGGGGCAAACCGATAGCAAGGGCGCGTAATACGCCGTGACGTTCCGATTGATCAATGAATGCTGCGGCAATCGTCAGGACCATGTCTCGCCGTGACGGCGTATGCGTCCCTTGCGGTATGCGGAAACCTCGAATGTCACGAGACCATAAATAAATTTGGTAACCATTTCACATGAGTCGCACCGGGTTGTCTGTCTGGATAAGCGCGAATACCTGTTGGTATGTAGCGAACTTCCGTAGTCGGCTGATCGAGGAACTGATCTCCCGTGGATATTCGGTGACCGTGTTGTCGCCTGCGGATTCCTATGTGTCGAGAATCCGAGCGTTAGGAGCCGATCATCGCCACATTCCGATGGTCAACGACAGCATCAATCCGTTCAGGGAGATCGTTCTTCTGGCTCGCTTCATCTGGCATCTTGCCTTGGGACGACCTGATGTGCTCCTGACCTTCACTCCGAAGCCGAACATCTACGGGTCGATAGCTGGTGCATTGTTTGGCATACCGGTTGTCCCGACCATTAACGGTTTGGGACGTGCTTTCGCTGTTCAGAGCTTCGTTACGCTAGCCGTAAAGACGCTTTACTGGTGGGCGCTGCGAAGCCCTGCGAAGATTTACTTTCAGAACGAAGACGACAGGTCGCTCTTTGTTTCCGAAGGGCTCGTTGACCCCGCGAGAACGGAGCGGATTCCTGGTTCAGGCGTGGATATTGAACGCTTCTCTCCGGTCGCCAGAGCGGAGAGAGAGGGCGGCTGCGTTTTCCTCTTGGTTGCGCGTCTGCTCTGGGACAAGGGCATTGGGGAGTTTGTGGAAGCGGCGCGCCTCGTGAAACGTGAGTTTCCGAATACCGAATTTCATGTCGTCGGTTTTCTTGGCGTCCAGAATCCTTCTGCTATCCCGCGCGAGACGGTGGAAGAGTGGGTTGCCGAGGGGGTTATTCGCTATCTTGGTGCTTCGGACGATGTGCGCGAGCATTACGCTCGTGCGGACTGTGTGGTTCTTCCAACCACCTTCCGCGAAGGGGTGCCGAGGGTGCTCCTTGAAGCGGCCAGCATGGCATTGCCCGTGATCACTACCGATGTGCCTGGTTGCCGCGATGTAGTTGAGGACGGTGTTACGGGGCTGATTTGCCGGCCGCGAGACGCTCAGGATCTGGCCGCGAAAATAAGGCAGTTCCTCGTTATGAGCCCGGAGGACAGGGCGGCGATGGGTCGGGCGGGTCGGCAACGGGTAGTAGCACGGTTCGACGAGCGGATGGTGATCGATCGGTATCTCGGTGAGATCGAGCGGATCTGTTGTGAACGTCTGGAGTTGGTCTAGCGCTTGCGTTGATCGGGGAGGCTCAGAGGCGGTCTTCTGCCGAAGGTCTACGTGCTGGAGCGCGCTGTGCGGGCGATTTTGCGCGCTGCGCTTGTGCCGCAACGCTCGTTGTGGCAGACGGAGATGGCAGCTGTGACCCCTTTGGTTTCCAGCGCGGCGGCAGGCCGGGTGTTCTCTTGTACACGAGGGTTGCCTCGCTGGCGATTCCCGGCCTCAGCGTCAAGGCCGACAGGGTTTGGTCGAGCCGCGCGATTTACGGGGTCATCCGTATGGACCTTGCAGCTCGTCGGACCTGCCTTGGACGTATCTTCGCTTTGCGCTCTTTCGAGCGCGATTGCTGCCGCGAATATTGTCCAAGATAGGGCCTAGCCGGCCCGTTGCTCCCGTCCCGTCGCCATGGCTGCAACAGTGCGCGCACGAGGTCACACGGGCAGGAAGAACGCGAGGAGCGAGGCACTGTTGCCATAGGGTCGGTGGCCATGCCTCGAAGAAGAGGCGCGTCCACATTCACGGCGCTGTGCCGTCCACCAAAGACCTTGCCACGCTTCCGCTGTCGATGCTCGAGCGCGCCGCCGCGACCCTTGGATGCAGGCTGCTGACGCTTAGCACCTGTAGCGACCCGCCGCGCCACGGAACAGGTGGGCCAGCAAATGGGGAGGCCAAGGGCTTGCGGCAGCATCTGGTAGCGCCACCATGACGAGAGGCAGGACCCTTCGTGGGAGCGACGGATTGACCCGCCGGCCTTCTTCGGACCATCAGTTACTTCGGAGACACGGCTTCCACGGTTGTTGTTGATAAGGTCTGTTTGAATTGCAGCGGCGTGAGCTGCCCGAGACTCGAGTGAGGCCGAATCTCGTTGTACTCCCGCCGGAACTGCTCGATAAGGATCTTCGCATCGATACGGTTCTTGAACCATTGCATGCTCAGGCACTCGTCGCGAAACTTGCCATTGAAGGATTCGTTTGATCCGTTCTGCCACGGCTTGCCAGGGTCGATGTGAGCGGTGTCGATGTTGGCTTCTGCCAGCCAGCGCAAGACGGCTCTGGAGACGAACTCCGGGCCGTTGTCGGATCTGAGATAGCGCGGAGCACCGTGCGTACTCACGAGCTTGGAAAGGACCTCGATGACTCGACCGGAGCGAATGCTGCCGGCCACGTCGATCGCCAGACATTCGCGCGTGTACTCATCGATCACGGTCAGGCACTTCAACTGCTGCCCATTGGCGCAGGCGTCGAACACGAAATCGTAGGCCCACACCTGATTGGCGCCGAGCGCCGGGATGGGCCGAGGCCGGCTCGCCGCAACACGTCGCCGTGGCCGTTTTTTCGGTACCTGAAAGCCGTGCTGCCGCCAAATCCGATGGGTTCGATCCGCACTCATCGAGTGGCCGCGGCGGGCCAGAAACACCTGAATGCGCCGATAGCCATAGCGCGGGTACTGCGCGGCGAGCTCGCGCATCGCCGCCACCACCGGAGCGTCTCGTTTGGCCAGCCGCGACTCGTATCGCAAGCTCGATCTGGCCACCGACATCAGCGCGCACGCTCGTCGCTGCGACACGCCGCGTTCGCACACGAACGCCACCTGCCGACGACGCACCTGCGCGCTCACCATTTTTTTGCCGCGACCTCCTTCATCACATCGATCTCGAGATCGCGCTCGGCCAGCAGCTTCTTGAGCTTCGCGTTCTCCTGTTCGAGCTGTCGCAGACGCTTCACGTCGGCTGGCTCGAGCTGCCCGAACCGCTTGCGCCAGGCATAGATCGTGACGTCGCTGATCCCGTGCTTCTTCGCGACCTCCGCAACCGGCGCCTGGTCAGCCTCGCGAAGGATCTTCACCATCTGTTCTTCTTTGAATCGACTTTTTCTCATTGCTCCTCCAATCCGAGGAGCCATCATCTCACGAAGTTTTAGATGGGCCGAAAATCGGCTAGCAGGTCAATATGCGCATGAAAAGTGTGGTCGCAGGTCTGGCAGCAATCGCAGCAATTTCCTT
>ERZ777003.2799-NODE-2799-length-18858-cov-8.519651_pt1 | contig 18858 bp, 15 predicted proteins | sample MGYA00374956_ERZ777003 | MGnify/ENA primary metagenome ERZ777003 (study PRJEB29302, sample SAMN06268252) | bioreactor metagenome | isolation source: Joint BioEnergy Institute, California, USA | place: USA:Joint BioEnergy Institute, California, USA | collected... | reverse complement strand
CCCGATGCGCATCTGCCTCGTCTACGACTGCCTCTTCCCCCACACGGTCGGCGGCGCCGAGCGCTGGTACCGCAACCTCGGCGAGCGGCTCGCCGCCGACGGCCACGCGGTCACGTACCTGACGCTGCGCCAATGGCCGCGCGGCGCCGACCCCGGCGTCGCCGGCGTCGACGTGCGCGTCGTCGGCCCGCGGATGCGCCTCTACGCGCCGGGCGGGCGGCGGCGGATCCTGCCGCCGCTCGTCTTCGGCCTCGGCGTGCTGTGGCACCTGCTGCGCCACGGGCGCCGCTACGACGTCGTCCACACCGCCTCCTTCCCGTACTTCTCGCTGCTGGCGGCGGCGCTCGTGCGGCCCCTGCACCGCTTCGCGATCGTCGTCGACTGGCACGAGGTGTGGTCGCGCGCGTACTGGCGCGACTACCTCGGGCCCGTCGGCGGCGCGATCGGCGCGCTCGTGCAGCGGCTGTGCGCCCGCGTCCCGCAGCGGGCCTTCTGCTTCTCCCGGCTGCACGCGCGGCGGCTCGCCGCCGAGGGGCTGCGCGGCGCGCCGACGGTCCTGCGCGGCGAGTACGTCGGCGCGCTCGAGCGGCCCGACCCGGCGCCGGCGCGGCCGGTCGTCGTCTTCGCCGGCCGCCACATCCCCGAGAAGCGGGTGCCGGCGCTCGTCGCCGCGCTCGCGCGCGCCCGCGCGCGCGTGCCGGGGCTGCGCGCCGAGATCTACGGCGACGGGCCCGAGCGCCCGCAGGTGCTGGCCGAGATCAGGCGGCTCGGGCTCGAGGACGTCGTCGACGCGCCCGGCTTCGTCGAGCACGCGCGCGTCCACGAGGCGCTGCGCACCGCGCTGTGCCTCGTGCTGCCGTCGGCGCGCGAGGGCTACGGGCTCGTCGTCGTCGAGACGGCGGCCCGCGGCACCCCGAGCGTCGTCGTCGCCGGCGAGGACAACGCCGCCACCGAGCTGATCGAGGCGGGCGTCAACGGCTTCGTCGCCGCCTCGGCCGGCCCCGACGACCTCGCCGACGCGATCGCGCGCGTCCACGCCGCCGGCCCGGCGCTGCGCGAGGCGACGGCCGACTGGTTCGCCCGCAACGCGGCGACGCTGTCGCTGGAGGGGTCGCTGAGGACCGTGCTGGCGGCCTATGCCCCTAGACTGTCGCGCCCATGACCATCGCCATCATCGGACTCGGCTACGTGGGCCTGCCGCTCGCCGTCGCCTTCGCGGAGGCCGGCGACGAGGTGATCGGCCTCGACGCCGACCCGCGCAAGGTCGACGCGATCGCCGCCGGCGAGTCGTACGTCGAGGACGTCCCCTCGCCGCGGCTGGCCGCCGTCGCGCAGCGGATCAGGGCGACGACGAGCTACGCCGACGTCGCCGCCGCCGACGCGATCGTGGTCTGCGTGCCGACGCCGCTGACGGCCAACCGCGAGCCCGACCTCGGGCCGCTGCTGGACGCCGGCCAGCGCCTCGCCGCCGTCGTGCGCCCCGGCCAGCTCGTCGTGCTCGAGTCGACCACCTTCCCCGGCACGACCCGCGAGAGGCTCGCGCCGCTGCTGGAGGAGTCGGGCCTGACGATCGGCGCCGACCTCCACCTCGCCTACTCGCCCGAGCGGGTCGACCCCGGCCGCAGGGACTACACGCTGCGCACGACGCCGAAGATCGTCGGCGGCGTCACGCCGGCCTGCCGGGAGCGCGCCGCCGCGCTGTACCGGCGCGTCTGCGACACGGTCGTGGAGGTCGGCAGCCCGGAGGTCGCCGAGATGGCGAAGCTGCTGGAGAACATCTTCCGCTCGGTCAACATCGCGCTCGTCAACGAGCTCGCGATCGTCGCCGACCGGATGGGCATCGACGTGCGCGAGGTCGTCGACGCCGCGGCGACGAAGCCGTACGGCTTCATGCGCTTCGACCCCGGCCCCGGCATGGGCGGGCACTGCCTCCCGGTCGACCCGTTCTACCTGTCGTGGCGGGCGCGCGAGTTCGACCTCACGACCGAGTTCATCGAGCTCGCCGGCAAGATCAACCAGCAGATGCCCTACTACTGCGCCGAGCGCGTGCAGCGGGCGCTCAACGACCTGGGCAGGCCGGTGCGCGGCGCGCGCGTCGTGCTGTTCGGCGTCAGCTACAAGGCCGGCATCGGCGACGTGCGCGAGTCGCCGGCGCTCGCGCTCGCGCGGGTCCTGCGCGAGCGGGGCGCCGAGCTCGCCTACCACGACCCGTACGTGCCGGAGGTGCCCGAGCTCGGCCTGCGCGCGGGCGCGCTGCCGGACGTGCTCGAGGGGGCGGACGCCGCCGTGATCGTGACCGCCCACCCGGGGATCGACTGGGCCGCGGTCGCCCGCGCGGTACCCGTGCTCGTCGACCTGCGCGGCGCCGCCCGGGACGTCGACGTCGAGCGGGTGGTGCAGCTGTGAGCCGGGAGGTCGCGATCGGCGTCGTCGGCCTCGGCTACTGGGGCCCGAACCTCGCCCGCAACGTCGACGCGCTGCCGGGCGCGCGGCTGGCCTGGTGCTGCGACGCGCGCGAGGAGCTGCGCGACCGCTACCGCGCCCAGTACCCGAACGCCCGCTTCACCGGCGCGCTCGAGGACCTGCTCGACGACCCGGCGCTCGACGCGATCGTGCTCGCGACGCCCGTGCCGACCCACGCCGCGCTCGCGACGCGCGTGCTCGAGGCGGGCAAGCACTGCTTCGTCGAGAAGCCGCTGGCCCAGTCGGTCGCCGACGCCGAGCGGGCCGTCGCCGCCGCCGACGCCGCCGGCAAGGTGCTCATGGTCGGCCACCTGCTCGAGTACCACCCGGCGGTCGCGAAGCTCAAGCAGATCGTCGACGACGGCGAGCTCGGCGCGATCCGCTACATCTACTCGCACCGCCTCAACCTCGGCAGGCTGCGCGCCGACGAGAACGCGCTCTGGAGCCTCGGCGCCCACGACATCTCGGTGATCCTGCGGCTCGCCGACGAGGAGCCGCACGAGGTCAGCGCCCGCGGCGAGTGCTACATGCGCCCGGGCATCGAGGACGTCGTCTTCGCCTTCCTGCGCTTCCCCTCCGGGCTGGCCGCCCACCTGCACCTGTCGTGGCTGGACCCGCACAAGGAGCGGCGCTTCACCGTCGTCGGCTCGCGGCGGATGGCGACGTTCGACGACATGGAGCTCGAGCGCAAGATCACCGTCTACGACAAGGGCTTCGACGAGGACGCCGACAGCTGGGGCGAGTACATCACCCGCACGGGCGACATCTGGTCCCCGCGGGTCGCGAACGCCGAGCCGCTGCGGCTCGAGGTCGCCCACTTCGTCGAGTGCGTGCGCGAGGGCCGCAGGCCGGTCAGCGACGGCGCCAGCGGCCTGCGCGTCGTGCGCGTGCTCGAGGCGCTCCAGCGCGAGCTGGAGGTGTCGCGGCGCGACGCCGGCGCCCGCGGCGCCGGCCCGGCGGAGGCGGCCCGTGGCTGAGGGCTACGAGGTCGGCCCGGGGGCGGTGATCGCGCCCGGCACGGTGATCGGCCCCGGCTGCGTGATCGAGGCCAACGCCGTGCTCGGCAAGGTGCCGCGGCTCGCCGGCCGCAGGCCCAGGCCGCTGCCGCCGCTCGTGCTCGGCGCCGGCGTCACCGTCTGCGCCGGCGCCGTCGTCTACGCGGGCGCGCGGATCGGCGACGGCGCCATCATCGGCGACCAGGCGCAGGTGCGCGAGCGGGCCGTGATCGGCGAGCGGACCGTGATCGGCCGCGGGGCCGGGATCGACAACGACGTGACGATCGGCGCGCGCGTGAGCATCCAGTCGCAGGTCTACATCACCGCCTTCTCGACGGTCGAGGACGACGTCTTCGTCGGCCCGTGCGCGATGACGACCAACGACGACACGATGGGCCGCCACGGCCCCGAGCTGCCGCTGCGCGGCGCGACGCTGCGCCGCGCCTGCCGGATCGGCGGCGGCGCGGTCCTCACCCCCGGCGTCGAGGTCGGCGAGGAGGCGTTCGTCGCCGCCGGCGCCGTCGTCACGCGCGACGTGCCGCCGCGCGGCTGGGTGATGGGCGTCCCGGCCCGCACGCCGGCCGGGCGCCGGGTCGGCGACGACGAGCTGCTGGAGCGCTGGAAGCCGCGGTGACCCGCCGCGGGACGCGATGGGGCTGACGGTCGACGTCGTCATCCCGGTCCACGGCGGCATCGCGCTGACCGAGCGCTGCCTCGCGTCGCTCGCCGCGCAGGAGCGGGCCCACCGCGTCATCGTCGTCGACGACGGCTCGCCGGACGACACCGTCGCGGTGCTGCGCGCCCGCCACCCGCACGTCCACGTCGTCGCGCTCGGCGCCAACCGCGGCTACGGCAGCGCGTGCAACGCCGGGATCGCCGCCGGCGACGGCGACGTCGTCGTCGTGCTCAACAACGACGTCGAGCTCGCGCCCGGGTTCCTCGCGCGGCTGCTCGCCCCGCTGGAGGCCGACGCGGCGCTCGGCAGCGCGGTGCCGGTGCTGCTGCGGCCCGGCGGCGAGCGGATCGACAACGTCGGCCTCGTCGCCGACCCGACGCTCGCCGGCTTCCCCCGCCTCCAGGGCCGCCCGGCCGCGGAGGCGACCCGCGTCCCGCCGCGGCTGCTGGGCCCGTCGGGCGCCGCGGCCGCCTACCGGCGCCGCGCGCTGGCGCAGGTCGGCGGCTTCGACGAGGCGATCTTCCTTTACCAGGAGGACCTCGACCTCGCGCTGCGGCTCGCCGCCGCCGGCTGGCCGACCGCGCTGGCGCCCGACGCGCGCGCCGTCCACCTCGGCTCGGCGACGGCGGGGCGCCGGTCGGCGTGGCAGCGCCGCCACGCCGGCTTCGCGCGCGGCTACCTGCTGCGCCGCTGGGGCGTGCTGCGCGGCCGGCAGGCGGCGCGGGCGCTGCTGACGGAGGCGATCGTCGTCGCCGGCGACCTCGTCCTGTCGCGCGACGCCGCCGCGCTGCGGGGCCGGCTGGCGGGGTGGCGCGCGGCGGCCGGGCGGCCGCGGCGGCCGGACCCGTCCGCGTTCGTCGACGACGGCATCGGGCTGCGCGCGAGCCTGGCGCTGCGGCGCGGCGACTACGCGATCGCGGGCGAGGCGCGATGAGCGCCGAGGCGGGCGAGCAGCCGCGCCGCGCGCGCCCGCTCACCGGCGGGGCGGTGATGGGCGCCGCCAGCCGCGTCAGCGTCGCGGCGACCGGCGCCCTGACGACGATCTTCGTCGCGCGCGTGCTCGGGGCCGACGGCGCGGGCGCGTTCGCGATCGCGCTGACGATCATCTACGTGCTCACCGTCTTCTCGACGCTCGGCCTCGAGCACGGCATCGCCTACTACGTCAGCAGCAGGCGGTGGGCGGCGACGGCCGCGTTCCGCACCGCGCTGCTCGTCGCGCTGGCGGCCGGCGTCGTCGTCGCCGCCCTCGGCGTGCTCGCGCGCGTGCTCGTCCCCTCCGCGTTCGGCGGCCTGTCGTTGCCGCTGTGCGCGGTCGCCGCCGCGGCGATGCCGTTCGCGCTGAGGTGGTTCTACGGCTCCTTCGTCGCGCTGTCGGACGATCGCTACGAGGCGTTCGTGCTGCCGCCGGCGATCCAGTCGGCGGCGGCGCTCGTGCTCGTCGTCGGGCTCGGCGCCCCGCTCGGCATCGGCGGCGCGGTCGTCGGGCTGGCGCTGTCGCACGTGCTCGCGGCCGCGGCGACGGTCGCGCTCGCGCGCCGCGCCGGGCTGTCGCGCGTCGGCGACGGGACGCCCACGCGCACGCACCTGCGCCGCTCGCTGTCGTTCGGCATCAAGGGCTACCTGACGAACGCGCTGCAGGTGCTCAACTACCGCGTCGACCTGTTCGTGCTCAGCACCGTCGTGCCGGCGGCGACGCTCGGCCACTACTCGGTCGCGATCGCGGTCACGACGGTGATGTGGCTGCTGCCGCAGGCGCTCAGCGACGTGCTGTTCCCGCGCATCGCCGCGCTGAGCGCGTCGGCCGGCGCCGACGCGGACGCCGAGGCGCACCGGGCGTTCGTCGAGGCCAAGAGCCTGCGCCACACCGCGATCATCGTCGCGCTCGGCACCGTCGTGCTCGCGCTCGCGCTGCTGTTCCTCGTCGTGCCCGTGTACGGCGGCGCGTTCCGCGAGGCGATCGGCCTCGGCCTGATCCGCCTGCCCGGCGTCGCGCTGATCGGGATCGCCGGCATCATGTCGGCGACGATCCTCGGCCGCGGCCACCCGATCTACGGGCTGTACACGACGCTCGTCGTGACGCCGGCGACGATGGCGATGTACGTGACGCTGATCCCCTGGCTGAAGGGCCCCGGGGCGGCGCTCGCCTCGACGCTGTCGTTCACGCTCAGCTTCCTGCTCACGCTCATCTTCTACCGCCGCGCGACCGGCCGCAGCGCCCTGCCGCTGCTGCTGCCGACCCGCTCGGAGCTCGACGACTACCGCCTGCTCGCGCCGAGGATCCTCGCCTGGGCGCGGGGCCTGCGGGCGCGGCGCGGGGGAGGCACCACGTGATCCCGAGACGGGTGCTGCTCGCTCCCCTCGAGGTCGCCGGCGTCGTCGGGGCGCTCCGCGACGGCTTGCGCGCCCACGGCGTCGCAGCTGAGCTGTGGGCGGTGACGCCCCATCCGTTCGTGCGGACCCACGACCGGCTTGTGTCCGGCTACGCCGCCCGCGCTCGGGCCAGCCTGGTTGCGCCGCTGCGCCATGACGTCCTGCACTACCACTTCGGGACGACGCTCGCCGAGTTCATCGACGTCGCATGGAGCCGCGTCGCGGGCAAGCCGCTGGCGGTCATGCACTACTGGGGCGACGACTGCCGGCTGCGCACCGAGTCGGGGCTGCGACCGCCAGGCGCCGACCAAGCATGGGAGCGGACCCAGCGTGCGCACGAGCGAACGGTGCGGCGGCGACTGCGTATCGCGGGCCGGCTGTGCGCCGCTGCGCTCGTCTCCGATCTCGAGCTCGCGCGCTTCGTCGCCCCGCAGTTTCGTGCCGTCTACGTCGTGCCGACGCCGCTGCGCCTGCCGCTCGAGCCGGAGCCGGCACCGCCCCCGCCCGGCGAGGGGCCCATCGTGTTTCACGCGCCGTCGGACCAGCTGGTGAAGGGGACCGCGACGATCCTCGCCGCGATCGAGGCGGTGGCCGCACGCCGGCCGCTGCGCCTGCGCACGGTCACCGGCGTCCCGCGCGCGCAGGTGCTCGCCGAGCTCGCCCGCGCGGACATCGTCGTCGACCAGCTCGGCGCGCGCACGTCGGGCGTCTTCGCGCTGGAGGCGATGGCGCTCGGCAAGCCGGTGCTGACCGCGCTCGACCGCGACCTGCTTGCCCCGTTCGCGCGCAGCTCGCCGCTGGTCCCCGTCACCGCGCAGACGCTGGAGCGGGAGCTGGAGCGACTCGTCGACGACGCGCCGCGCCGGGCCGCGCTCGGCGCGGCGGGCCGTCGGTTCGTGCAGGAGGTGCACGACGCCGATCGCGTCGCTGCGGCGATCCTCCACGTCTACGCGCACGCGGCCCGACGGCCCCGCGGCCGGTTCGAGGCGACCGCGGCTGGCGTCCGCCCGCTAGTCTGGCCGGCCGAATGACGAGCCCCGGCTCCCACCCACTGCGCGCCGTCGTCGCCGGCCTGGGCGTGATGGGGATGCACCATCTGCGCGTCCTGAGCGAGCTCGACGGCGTCGCGCCCGTCGCCGTCGTCGACCCCGACGCGACCCGCCGCGCCGCCGCCGAGCGGCGCTACCCGAGCGTGCGCGGCTACGCGTCGATCGACGATGCGCTCGCCGCCGGCCCGCTCGACGTCGCATGCTGCGCCGTGCCCGTGAGGCATCTCGTGCCGACCGCGCAGGCGGCGCTCGCCGCGGGCCTGCACGTGCTCGTCGAGAAGCCGACCGCCCCCACCGAGGAGGATGCGCGCGCGTTGATCGCCGACGCGCACCGGCACGGCCGCGTGCTCGGCGTCGGCCACGTCGAGCGCTTCAACCCGGCTGTCGTCGCGCTCAAGCGCAAGCTCGAGGAGGGCGTGATCGGGAGGGTCCACCAAATGCACGCGCGGCGGCTGAGCCCCTTCCCCAACCGCGACTCGATGCTCGGCGTCTCGCTCGACCTCGCCACCCATGACATCGACGTCATGCGCTACATCTCCAGCGACGAGGTCGACCGCGTCTACGCCGAGACGTCGCAGCTCTACCACGAGGCGGCGGAGGACCTGCTGTGCGCGACGCTGCGCTTCGACGGCGGCGCGACCGGCCTGCTGGAGACGAACTGGGTCACGCCGACGAAGGTGCGCGAGATCACCGTGACCGGCGAGCGCGGCATGCTCCGCGTCGACTACCTCACGCAGGACCTCTACCTCTACGAGTACCCGACGCGCGAGAACGAGTGGGAGGCGCTCGCCGGCATGCGCGGCAGCGGCGAGGGCAACATGATCCGCTTCGCGCTGGAGCGGCGCGAGCCGCTGCGCGTCGAGTGGGAGGCCTTCCTCGCGGCGGTGCGCGACGGCACGCCGCCGCCGGTCAGCGGGCACGACGGGTTCGCGGCGCTGTCGACGGCGCGCGCGATCCAGCAGGCCGGGCAGTCGCACGGACCGGTCGTGCCGAGCTACCGCGACGGCCGTCGCTAACCTGCCGGACCGTGACCGCTCCCAGCACCGACCGCTACGCCGGCGCCCGCGTGCTCGTCACCGGCGGCGCGGGCTTCATCGGCAGCCACCTCGTCGACGGCCTCGTCACCGCCGGCGCCGCGCGGGTCCACGTCGTGGACGACCTGTCGCTCGGCCGGCGCGAGAACCTCGCGGACGCGCTCGCCCACGACGGCGTCGAGCTGACCGTCATCGACTGCGCGACGGCCGACGGCCTCGCGACCGCGATCGGCGACGAGCGCTTCGACTTCTGCTTCAACCTCGCCGTCATCCCGCTGCCGCACTCGCTCGTCGACCCGCGCGCCAACGTCGACCGCAACGTGGCGATGACGAGCGCCGTCTGCGAGCTCGCCCGCGCCAGGCGCTTCGCGCGGCTCGTGCACGTCTCCTCCTCCGAGGTCTACGGCACCGCGCGCACCGCGCCGATGCCCGAGGAGCATCCGCTGCTCGCGCACACGCCCTACGCCGCCGCGAAGGCGGCGACCGACCTCGTCGTCAACAGCTACGCGACCACGTTCGGCGTCGAGGCGGTGACGGTGCGGCCGTTCAACACGTACGGGGAGCGCCAGAACGACGCCGCCTACGCCGGCCTGATCCCCGCCGTCATCGGCCGCGTCCAGCGGGGGCTGCCGGTGCAGATCCACGGCGACGGCGAGCAGACGCGCGACATGACTCACGTCTCCGACACCGCGCGCGGGATGCTCGCGATCGGCGCCTGCGACGCCGCGGTCGGCTCGACGCTGAACCTCGGCAACGGCCGGGAGGCGTCCGTCAACGAGATGGTCGCGCTGATCCTCGAGGCGCTCGGCGTCCCGGACCACCCGGTCGAGCACGTCGCGCCCCGCCCGGGCGACGTGCGACGGCTGCTGGCCGACACGTCGCGGGCGCGCCGGCTCGTCGGCTTCGAGCCGACGGTGTCGCTGCGGGACGGGCTCGCCCGAACGGTCGACTGGTACGTCAGGCGCGCGCCGGCGCGCGCCTGACGAGCGGCAGCACGTCCGCGAGCGCGGACGCGACCCGGTCGACGTCCGCCTCGGCCATGCGCTCGTGCAGCGGCAGCGCGAGCGTCCGCTCCATGAGCGCCTGCGATGCGGGGAGGTCGCCGGCGCGGGTGCCGCACGCCCGCGCGAACGCCGGCTCGCCGTGCATCGCGTAGGTGCCGAGCGTCGACTCGACCCCGCGGTCGCGCAGCGCCCGGATGGCGGCGTCGCGATCGTAGATCGGGTCGAGCACGACGACGTAGGCCTGATAGGGATGAAGCGTCCCGGCAGGCACCGCCTGGGGCCGCACGCCCGGTAGCGCCGCGATGCGGTCGCCGAGGCGCTGCGCGAGCGCCCGGCGGCGCGCGACCGTGCCGGCGTGGCGGGGCACCTGCACCAGCCCCAGCGCCGCGTTGAGGTCGCTCATGCGCGCGTTGAAGCCCGGCTCGACGAACGTCGCGCGCCAGTCGCGGCGCTCGGTGCCGTGGTTGCGCAGCCGGCGCAGCCGGTCCGCGAGCGCGCCGTCGTCGGTCACGACCATCCCGCCCTCGCCGGTCGTCAGCGACTTGCGCGGATGGAAGCTGAAGCACGCCATGCGCCCGAACGTCCCGGTGCGCCGCGCGCCGATCGCGCCTCCCAGCGAGCAGGCCGCATCGCAGACGAGGGGAATCCCGTGGCGGTCGAGCAGCGGCTCGAGGGTCGCGTAGTCGGCCGGCAGCCCGAACACGTCGACCGCGATGACGGCCCGCGTGCGCGGCCCGATCAGCCGCTCGACGGCGGCCGGGTCGACGCAGTAGGTGGCGGGATCGACGTCGGCCAGCCGCAGCCTCGCACCGCGCTGCAGCACAACGTTGCCGGTCGCCGGGTAGGTGAAGTCGGCGACGATCACCTCGTCGCCCGGCCCGATGTCGAGCGCGGCCAGCGCGAGCTCGAGCGCGGTCGTCGCGGAGGTCGTCGCGATCCCGTGGGCGGCGCCGCAGAACGCGGCGACGGCCGCCTCGAACTCGGCCACGACCGGCCCCTGCGTGAGGTGGCCGCTGGCGAGCACGCGCGCGATCGCCTGCACCGCATCGTCGCCGAAGCGCGGATCGGCGAGGCGCAGCATCAGCAGCGCGCCTCCGCGTCTGCGGCGGGCGCGCCCGCGCGGTAGCGCAGCACGCGCGCCGGCACGCCGGCGACGATCGCGCCGTCGGGCACCTCGCCGACGACGACGGCGCCCGCGCCGACCTGCACCCCGGAGCCGAGGCGCGCTCCCGGCAGCAATGTCGCGTTGATGCCGATGTCGCAGCCGGGCCCGACCTCGACGGGCGCGAAGCGGAGCGGGGCATCGATGATCGGGGCCGGCCACGGCGTCTCCTCGTGGACCGAGGTGAGGATCGTGACGCGCGGGCCGATCCCCGTGCGCGCGCCGATGCGGATGCCGCCCGCGCTCTGGAGGTAGCAGTCCTGGCCGACCCAGACGCCGTCCTCGAGCACGAGCTCCCCGCGCGTGTCGCCCTTGAGCATCGCGCGGTGCCCGACGTACACGTTGGCGCCGATGCGGACGTGGGCGGGGTTGAAGACGAGCACGTCCTCCTCGAGGACGGTGCCGGCGCCGAGCTCGGCGAGCTCGTCCGGCGAGAAGCGGCCGGTGCCGTGACTCCTTGGGGACATGGGGCTACAGGCTATCCTCCGCCCCGTGTGCGGCATCGGCGGATGGGTCGGCGGCCCCCGTCCCGACCTGGGGACGTTGCGCGCGATGGCCGCCGCGATGGTCCACCGCGGGCCCGACGCGGAGGGCGTCTGGGCGGACGAGACGGCCGGGCTCGCGTTCCGGCGGCTGGCGATCATCGACCTCGACCCGCGCTCGAACCAGCCGCTGCACCTCGGGCCGCTGCACCTCGCCTTCAACGGCGAGATCTACAACTACCGCGAGCTGCGCGACGAGCTGCGCCGGCGCGGCCACGCGTTCGCGACCGAGGGCGACGGCGAGGTGCTGCTGCACGCCTGGCGGGAGTGGGGCGAGGACGCGCTCCAACGGCTCAACGGGATGTTCGCGTTCGCCGTCTGGGACGACGCGCGGCGCACGCTGACGCTCGCCGCCGACCGCTTCGGCGAGCGGCCCGTCTACTGGGCCCACGACGGCGAGCGGCTGCTGTTCGCCTCCGACGTGCGCGCGCTGCTGCGCGCCGACCCGGCGCTGCGCGCGCCAGCGCCCGCCGCGCTCGGCCCGTACCTCGCGCGCGGCGTCATGCCGCCGATCGACGCGAGCTTCTTCGCGCGCGTCCGGCGGCTGCCGGGCGCCCACCTGCTGCGCTGGCGCGACGGGCGCGTCGAGGTCGCCCGCTGGTGGACGCCGCGCCGCGTCGACGTGCCCGACCGCTACGAGGAGGCGGTCGCGGAGCTGCGGCGGCTGCTGCTCGACGCGGTCGCGCTGCGGCTGCGCAGCGACGTCCCGGTCGGGACCTCGCTCAGCGGCGGCGTCGACTCGTCCGCGATCGTCGCGCTGTCGGCGCAGCTGGCCGGCGACCACCGCCGCCACGCGTTCACGGCCCGCTTCCCCGGCTTCGCGCGCGACGAGTGGAGGTACGCGAGCGCGGTCGCGCAGGCGGCCGGCGTCGGCGAGCACCACGCCGTCGAGCCGACCGGCGACGAGCTGCTCGACGACCTCGAGGCGTTCGTGGCCGCGCACGAGGAGCCGGTCGGCAGCTCGAGCGTCTACGCGCAGTACCGCGTCATGCGGGCCGCGCGCGAGGCCGGCGTGACGGTGCTGCTCGACGGGCAGGGCGCCGACGAGCTGCTCGGCGGCTACGACGGCGTCAACGGCTGGGCGCTGCGCTCGCAGGGGCCGCGCGCGCTCGCGCGGGCGCTCGCCGACCCGACCGAGCGGCGCGACGTGCTCGTCTCGCTCGGCGCCGACCGCCTCCCGCGCGCCGTCGCCCGGCGCCACCGGGTGCGCAGCTCGTCGCCCTACTGCGCCCCGGCGGTCGCGCGCGCGGCGGCGGCGTACGAGCCCGCCCGCGCCGACTGGGCGGCCGACCGCCCCCCGCTGGCGCGCGAGCTCGCCCGCCAGGCGTTCCACACGAGCATGCCGGCGCTGCTGCGCTACGCCGACCGCAACGCGATGGCCCACAGCCGCGAGGTGCGCCTCCCCTTCCTCGACCACCGCGTCGCCGAGCTCGTCGGCTCGCTGCCAGCCGGCTTCCTCTACCGCGCCGCGACGAAGAAGGCGATCCTGCGCGACGCCGTGCGCGACCTCGTGCCGGCGGTCGTGCTCGACCGCCGCGACAAGGTCGGCTACGAGACGCCCGAGGCGCGCTGGCTGGCGCAGCCGGCGGCGCGCGAGCGGATCGCCGAGGCGCTGCTGGACCGGGGCGCGCGCACCGCCGAGCTCGTCGACCGCGACGCGCTCGCCGCCGACCTGCGCGCCGAGCGCTGGCGCGACCCCAACGGGCTCTGGCGGGCGCTCAACCTCGAGCTGTGGCTGCGCGCGCTCGACGCCGCGCCCGCCGCCGCCGATGCACGTGTCGACGCGCTCGCGCGCCGCTGACTACCGTTCCGCCCCTGATGCCGACGCCGACCGCCGCCCCGCGACGGGTGCTGCTCGTCGCCTACTACTACCCGCCGCTGAACATCATCGGCGCGCGCCGGCCGTACGCGCTGGCGAAGTGGCTGCGCCGGCGCGGCCACGACGTGACGGTGCTGACGTCGGTCCAGAGCGGCCGTGGCCCCGACGACGGCGCCAGCCGCGTCGTGCGCGCCCGCGACCTGCTCGCGACACGGCTCAACTGGCGCGGCAGCGCCAGCCTCGCCGCCGCCACCGGCGCCAGCGACGACGCCTGGGACCCGAACCCGGGCCTCTGGGGCTCGATCTTCGTCCCCGACGTGCAGGCGATCAGCTGGGCGCCGTTCGCGGTCGAGGCGGCCTGCCGCCTCCACCGCCGCCACCGCTTCGACGTCGTCGTCACGACCTCGCCGGTGGAGTCGGTCCACGCCGTCGGCGTCGCGCTCAGGCGGCGCGGCGTGCCGTGGGTCGCCGACATGCGGGACGGCTGGCGGTTCGAGGCGCCGCGCCCCGACTGGCCGCTCGCGCTCCAGCGCCGCGTCGACGACCGGCTCGAGCGCGCCGCGCTCCGGCGCGCCGACGAGATCGTGATCGTGACCGAGCCGCTGGCCGACGACCTGCGCGCGCGCCTCGACCTCCCGGTCGACGTGATCACGAACGGCTTCGACCCCGACGACGAGGCGGCCGCGCGTGGCGCCGCCGCGCCGACGACCCCGGGCAAGCTGACGCTCGCGCACACCGGGGGCCTCGGCCCCAGGCAGACGCTGCGGCCGCTGCTGGAGGCGCTCGCGCAGCTGGGCGACGAGGACCCGACCGTGCGCGACCGCGTCGAGCTCGTGCTCGTCGGCCAGACGACGCACGACCAGCGCGCGCTGTACGCCCACCCGCGCTACGCGCCGTTCATCCGCTGCGAGGGCTTCGTGCCGCGACCGGTCGCGCTCGCGCTGCAGCGGACCGCGGACCTGCTCGTGCTCGTCACCTCCGGCGTGCGCCGAGGCGAGGCGACCGGGAAGCTGTTCGAGTACCTCGCCGCGGGCAGGCCGATCCTCGCCTTCGGCGAGGGCAACGCCGCCGCGCAGATCGTGCGGGGCGCGGAGGCCGGCGAGGTCGTCGCCGTCGACGACCCCGACGGCGCCGCGCGCGTCGTCCGCCGCCTGCTCGACGGCACGCTGCCGAGGCCGCCGCCGGGCGCCCGCGACGCGTACGCCTACCCGGCGCTCGCGGCCCGCTACGAGCAGGTGCTCGAGCGGGCGATCGCCCGCGCAGGGCGCCGCTGAGCCGCGCTCAGCGCAGCTGCGGCGGGCGGATCCGGGCGGCCGCCAGCGGGGCGGCGAGCGCGCAGTAGGCGGCGGTCCGCAGCCGCTCGCCGAGCGGGCGGCTCAGCCGCCGGCGCGGCATCGGCGCGGGCCGCCGCGGGTCGCCGAGCCAGCGCACGAGCGGCGCGGCGACGCGCGGCCAGGCGTGATCGGCGGCGGCGGCCGCGAGCGCCGGCCCGTAGGCGGCGCGGCCGCGCGCGAGCACCCGCTCGAGCGCGGCGGCGACGGCGTCGGGGTCGCCGGGCGGGACGGTCGCGCCGAGGCCGTCGCGCTCGACGCGCGCGGCGAGCTCGTCGCCGGCGGTGCAGACGATCGGCAGGCCGGCCCAGAAGCAGTCGAGCAGCCGGGTGCGGGACGAGAAGCGCGTCTCGAGGTGGTCGACGTGGGTCGACAGCGCGCAGGCGGCGTCGCGCAGCCACGCGCCCCGCTCGGCGTAGGGGACCCACGCGTCGTTGAAGACGACGGCCTCGCCGAGCAGCCCGAGCTCGCGCGCGAGCGCACGCGCCGCCGCGCTCGCCGCGCGCGCCGGGGGCGCGCTCGAGGCGCCCATGAACAGCAGCCGCGCCCGCGGCCGGCGGCGGCGCAGGACGGCGATCGCGCGGATCGCGGTGGCGGCGTCGAACCACGACCACAGCCCGCCGTTCCACAGCACGACCTCGTCGTCGGGGCCGATCCCGAGGCGGGCGCGGGGGATCCCACCGCCCGGCGCCGGCGGCGTCGCCGGCACGCCGTAGGGGACGACCGCGACCCGCTCGCGCAGGCTCGGATCGGCGTCGTAGGCGTCGGGGGTCACGAGCCGCGCGCCGAGCAGCGCGCCGAGCCAGAGGTCCCGCTGGCGCTCGCTGGCGCAGATGACGTGGTGGCCGCTGCGCAGCGCGTCGGCGATGCGGTCGGCGGCGAAGGCGCCCATGAGCGCGCGCAGCCGCCGGTCGCGGCCGCGGAAGTGCTCGAGCGTCCCGAACACCTCGGGGTCGTAGAGGTCGAACACGAGCCGCGCGCCGGACCGCCGCAGCCGCCGCATCGCCAGCGGCCACAGCGGCTGCGCGACGACGGCGTCGGCGCCGGCGAGCAGGCGGTCGAGCGCCGCCGGCGCGTGCGGCGCGAAGGTCGCGACCGGCAGGCCGACGTCGCCGCCGTCGTGGGCGGCGGCCGCGATCGTCACCTCCGCGCCGAGCGCGTCGGCGAGCACGCGGCCGAGCTCGACGGCGCGGATGCCGACCCCGCCCATCGCGGCGCCGACGCGGTCGGCGTAGACGAGCACGACGCGCGGTCGCTTGGGCAACGCGGACACGCCGGAACCGTACCCGGCCACGCCGCCGGCGGGCGCCCCGCCGCCGCGCCGCGCGGGCCGCGCCCGCGCCGGCCGCCGCCGACGCCGCGTCCCCCGCACGCCCGGCCGGGGCGCGGCCCCTGCACGGGCCCGTGCAGCCGCCCCGGCCGGCCGGCGGGCGTGCAATGATGGCCGCCTGCGGCGCAACCTTGCGGCGTTTGCCCCGTTGACGCGAACGGAAAGGCTCCCCCACGCCGCGCGCAGCGCACATGTCGACCTCCTCCTTCGAAGCCATCCCCCCGCACCTGCCCGCGCCCGCGCCGACCCCGCCGGCGCCGCCGCCGATGCCGACCGCGCGGCTGCTCGACCTGCAGCTCGCGCTGACCGACTACGACGGCACGCTCGACTGGATCGACGCCGCCGTCGCCGCCGGCGCGCGCGAGTACATCTGCGTCGCGGCCGTCCACACGCTGATGGAGTCGCGCGAGGACGCGGCGCTGCGGGACGCGGTCGAGCGGGCCGCCTTCACCGTCCCCGATGGGCAGCCGCTCGTGTGGGCGCTGCGCGCGCTCGGCCACGACATCGACGCGCGCGTCTACGGTCCGGAGCTGATGGCCCGGGCGATGGAGCGGGCGCGCCGCACCGGGCAGCGCCACTACCTCTACGGCGGGCGCGACCAGAGCGCCCTCTTCCAGCTCACGCTGCGGCTGCGCAGCCGCTTCCCGGGGGTGCGGATCGTCGGCGGCTACGCGCCGCCGTTCCGTCCGCTGTCGGAGGCGGAGCTGGACGCCGTCGCCGACGAGATCAACCGCACCGGCCCCGACGTCGTGTGGGTCGGCATCGGCGTCCCCAAGCAGGAGAAGTGGATGGCGGCGATGCGCGACCGACTGGAGGCGCCGGTGCTGATCGGCGTCGGCGCCGCGTTCGACTTCCACGCCGGCCTCGTGCCGCAGGCGCCGCCGTGGATGCAGCGGCGCGGCCTCGAGTGGGCGTTCCGCCTCATGCAGGAGCCGCGCCGGCTGTGGCGCCGCTACGCGCGCCACAACCCCCGCTTCGTCGTCCGCTTCGCCCACCAGTGGCTGGCGGAGCGCGGCGCCGCCCGCCCGTAGCGGAGCGACCGGTGCCCCGCCGAGCCCCTCGCCGCAGGCCGTGCGCGTCGCGCTGAACCTCGTCTACCTCGTCCCCGGCGAGACCGGCGGCATGGAGGTGTATGCGCGCGAGCTGATCGGGCGGCTCGCCGCGCTGCCGGACGTGGAGCCGGTCGCGATCGTCAACCGCGTCGCCGCCGCCGAGCGCGACGCGCCGTGGCGGACGGCGATGGAGATGGCCGTCGCGCCCGTCGACGCGCGCGACCGCGCGCAGTGGGTGTGGGGCGAGCAGCGCCACGTGCCGCGGCTGGCGCGCCGCGCCGGCGCCGCGCTCGTCCACAACCTCGCCTCGACCGGCCCGCTGCCCGGCGTCGGCGGACCGCCGCGCGTGACGACCGTCCACGACCTCCACTACAAGGTCGCGCCGGACGCCCACTTCGGGCTGCGCGGGCTCGGGATGCGCGTGCTCGTCCCCGGCGCGGTGCGCGCCTCGCGGCGGATCATCACCGTCTCGCAGGCGACGAAGGACGACGTCGTGCGGCTGCTGCGGGTCGACCCCGGCCGCGTCGACGTCGTCCACCTCGCGACCGCCCCGGCCGACGCGCGCGCCGCGCCGACCCCGGCCGAGGAGCTGCGCGCGCGGCTCGGGCTCGGCCGGCGGCGGCTGCTGCTGAGCATGGCGGCGAAGCGGCCGCACAAGAACGTCGAGGGGCTGATCGACGCGCTCGCCGCGATCCCGCCCGAGCGGCGGCCGCTGCTCGTCGTGCCCGGCTACCGGACCGCGCACGAGCCCGCCCTGCTGGAGCGCGCGCGGGCGCGCGGCGTCGCCGACGACGTCCGCTTCCCCGGCTGGCTGCCCGACGCCGACGTCGAGGGGCTGTGGCAGGCCGCCGACGCGCACGTCTTCCCGTCCTTCCACGAGGGCTTCGGGCTGCCCGTGCTGGAGGCGATGGCGCGCGGCGTCCCCGGCGCCTGCGCGGACCGCGCGTCGCTGCCGGAGGTCGCCGGCGGCGCCGCGCTCCTGTTCGACCCCGCCGATCCGGCCGCGATCCGAGCCGCGATCGAGCGCCTGCTCGACGACGAGCCGCTGCGCGCGCGGCTCGTGCGCGACGGGCGGCGGCGCGCGGCGGCGTTCTCGTGGGAGCGCACGGCGCGCGCGACCGCCGACGCCTACGCGCGCGCGCTCGCCCGTTAGCCTGCCTGCGCCGTGCCCGCCTCCCCGCCGATGCCCGACCGCGCCGCCCCGCCGGCGACGCAGGCGGCCCGCCCGGCCCCCTGGCCGGCGCTGGCGGCGCTCATCCTGCTCGCCGCGCTGCTGCGGCTGCCGACGCTGGCGACGCAGAGCCTCTGGTTCGACGAGGCGGCGACCTGGGAGCTGATGCGGCTGCCGTTCGGGGAGATGGTCGCCGCGCTGCCCGACCGCGAGAGCAACCCGCCGCTGTTCTACGTGCTCGAGTGGCTGTGGGGGCGGGCGTTCGGCGACGGCGCGCTCGGCCTGCGCGGGCTGCCGGCGCTCGCCGGCGTCGCGACGGTGCCGGTCGCGTACGCGATCGGCCATCGCGTCGCGGGGACGCGCGCCGGGCTGGCGACCGCCGCGCTCGTCGCCGTCAACCCGCTGCTCGTGTGGTTCTCGCAGGAGGCGCGCAGCTACGGGCTCGTGGTGCTGCTGAGCGCGCTCGCGCTGCTGCAGCTGCTGCGCGCCTGCGACGACCCGCGGCCGCGCGCGCTCGCCTGGTGGGCGCTCGCGGCGGCGGCGGCGCTCGCGACCCACTACTTCGCCGTCTTCGTGCTCGCGCCGCAGGCGGCGTGGCTGCTGTGGCGCCACCCGGCGCGGCGGGCCGCCGTCGCCGCGGTCGCCGCGCTGGCCGCCGTCGGCGCGGCGCTGCTGCCGCTGCTGCTGGCCCAGCGCGACAACCCGTACGACATCGCCGCCGACGGGGTGCTCGTCCGCCTCGCGCAGATCCCGAAGCAGCTCCTGCTCGGCTACCGCGGGCCGGCGGCGGTCGCGAGCGCGCTGCTGGGCGGCGCGCTCGTCGCCGGCGCGCTGTGGCTGCTGGCCCGCCGCGCCGATCC
>ERZ777003.2798-NODE-2798-length-18865-cov-6.560181_pt1 | contig 18865 bp, 16 predicted proteins | sample MGYA00374956_ERZ777003 | MGnify/ENA primary metagenome ERZ777003 (study PRJEB29302, sample SAMN06268252) | bioreactor metagenome | isolation source: Joint BioEnergy Institute, California, USA | place: USA:Joint BioEnergy Institute, California, USA | collected... | reverse complement strand
GGCGGCGGCGACGCCGCTTCTTCTTCGATGCGGAGCTCATGTGGACAGGTGGACGGGGCCGCAAGCCCCGCGGCTAAGGGACAACCGGACGAGACGCGGACCCGCCACCACCCCAGCAGCATGCCAAGCAGGCCCCACCGGGGTCGCGAGTGCCAGTGGCGGCATCCCTGCTCGCCGATGTCCTCGTTCGAGACGATGACCCACCGGTGCTCCTCCGGAGCGGCGATCATCGACTCGAGCAGGCCCCGGTTTGCCTCCTCGGCATCGGCGCGCCGCGCGAGCTCGGTGCGGACGTCGCGCAGGCGCGCGGCGAGGGCGTCGCGAACGCGCTCGAGCTCGCCGGTGCCGAGCACGCGGGGGCCGCCCAGGGCCCCGACGCGCCACTCGATCCCGCGGCGCGGGTAGGCGGAGGCGAAGAGCTCGGCCAGCTCGCGCTCGAGCCGCGCGATCTGGGCGCGCAAGTCGGCGCGGGCGCGGCGCTCGGCGGCCTCGTCCGAGACGAGCGGCGGGAGGTCCGCCTCGCGGACGGGTCCAAGGATCCGGATCTGCTCGAGCGCTTCGGCCATCGCTCTCCTCCTACCCGGGCGAGTCTACCCCTGCATCACCCCGGTGGCGAGCCACAGAGCCTCCTCGACGGCGATGTCGGGCACGCCCTTCACCCGCACCGCGACGAGCATGGTCCGCTTCGTCTTCGGCTGGACGCCCCGGCCCGAGGCCGTGGCGCCGAAGAGGAGCCCCAGCGGCCGCTCGGCGTCCGCGATCACGAGCGTCCCCGGCGGCAGCTCGCCCGGCCGCCCCTCGAGGCCCTCGCCCGGCTGGGTCGGCCGGATTCCGGGCGCATCGGCGACCCGGTCGGCGTCGAGCGCGCGCAGGGCGACGTGCGACTCGATCATGGCGATCGTGAGCGCGTCGTCGAGGACGCTGCGGCTGCGGAACCCGCCGCTTCGCATCCGCTCGATCGCGAGCTCCTCGACCGGGGTCGGCTGCTCGTCGGGGTCGAGGCCGATGTGGCGAAAGAAGACGCGGTAGGCCCAGACGATCGGCTGGTGGCGGAGGTTGATCGCCTGCGGCCCCGAGAAGCGGTTCGACAAGTCGCGCAGCCGGTTCTTGAGCTCGCGGCCCGAGCGTCCCGAGCCACGCTCGACCACGGTGTAGTGGAGCCCCAGCCCCTCGAACTCCCGGCGCAGGGCCGGATCGAGCCAGCCGTTGCGGACCTTCGGCTCCCCCGTCACCTCGTCGCCTCGGCACGCCGGCGCGACTCGCGCAGGAGCTCCTCGATCGCGTCCTCGAGCGCACCGTGGTCGAGCTCGCCGGTGCCGATCTTCGCCTCGCTGAGGATCCCGCCCGGGAGCACGAAGGCGACGGTCGGGCAGCCGCCGACGCGGTAGAGATTCGAGACGGCTCCGTCTCGGTCCCAGCCCACCGGCATCGTCCAGCCGCGCTCGCGGATGATCCGCTCGAGCTCCTCGCGCTCGCCGCGCACGGCCACGGAGAGAAAGCCCACCTTGCCGCGGTAGCGGCGCGCTGCCGCGTCCACCAGGTCCTGCGTGGGCGGACAGCCGGACGGGCTCGTGAACCAGAACGAGAGCACGAGCGGGCGGTCGAAGAAGTCGCAGACGCGCAGCACCTTGGGCAGGTCCACCTCGCAAGCCGGGGTGCGCTTCTCCTCCGGCGGGCAGGGGATCTCCGAGCTGTCGCAGTCGTCCTGGAAGACGTTGGCGTCCGCCTCCTTGCCGCCCGGCAGCTCGGGGACGGCGAACTCGGGAAGCGGATCCCCCGCGGCGCTCGCGTCGGCACCCAGCAGGCCGCCTTCGTCGCCCGTGAACGCGTTGTAGGAGGCGATCGCGATCACGATCACGAACGCGATCCCGACCCAGACGGAGTACCTGCTGGTCGAGCGCAGGCGCTCGACCTCGCGATCGCCCGGGCGCTCCTCGTCGGTCATGACGTCGCGGCGGACGCCCTCTCACGACGGGCCCGCACACGGGCGGCGATCCGGCCCACCGGGGCGAAGCCGCCCTCCGCCCATACGAGCGTCGCGGGCAGGACGAGCAGCACGCCGACGAGCGCGACGCCGAGGTCGAGGACCGTGACCAGGCCGAAGTCGCGCAGAAGCGGGATGTCGCTCGCGATCAGCACGGCGAACCCGGCCGTGGCGGTGACGCCGGAGGCGAGCACCGCGACGCCGGTGCTCGAGTAGGCGGCCCGCAGCGCATCGCCGAGCCCGAGGCCGCGGCGGCGCTCCTCCTCGTAGCGCCCGGCCAGGAGGACGCTGAACTCGGTCGCGATCGCGATCACCAACGCGCCAAGTGTCGCCGACATCGGGTTGAGCTCGACCCCGAGCGCCCAGATCGCGAAGGCCGACCACCCCGTGGCGAGGACGATCGGGATCAACGGGACGAGCGCGCGGCGTGCCGAGCGGTAGACGGCGAGCAGGGCGAGGGCCACCGCCAGGAGCCCGCCGAGCGTGAGCAGGTAGCGGTCGCGCGTGAGGCTCGAGCTCGCGTCCGCGACCAGCACGGGGAGGCCGACCACCTCCGCCGTCACGCCCTCCGGCGGGTCGTTCTCGGTGCCGGGCGGGTCGATCTCCGCGCGGATCGCGTCCACGAGCCTCTTCTGCTCGTCGAACGGCATCACCTTGATCCCGAACGCGATCGTCGCCGTGTCCCGCTCGAACCCGGTCTCCGGGTCGCGGTTCACGAACGCCTGGAGAAAGTAGTTCGGCAGCAGTCGCAGCACGCTCTTGATCCGCTTCGAGGTCGGCTTATCCCCGCCGGAGAAGAGGTCGGGAAGCGCGATCGACGGGCACAGGGTCGAATCCTGGTCGACACAGAGCTTCGCCTCGGAGAAGTCGGCCCGGTCGAGGACGCGCTTCTTGTAGTCGGTCATCCACTTGACCAGCTCGCCGTCGTTCAGGTCGTCGGCATGGACCGCCACGTCGATCTCTCCCGACACGCCGGCGCCCTGTTCGAGCTGATCCGCGTCGTCGAGCGCCTTCAGGTCGCTCGGCAGGAGCTCACGGATGTCCGCGTTCACGTCCGTCTGCGTGCCGCCGACCCATCCCGCCGCCGCGACGGCCACGGCGACCACCAGCAGGCGCCCCGAGTGGGCGATCGACGCTGCGACCGCGCCCTTCGCGAGGTCGCGCAGACGGGCGCTCACGCGTCCCGAGGCGCCCTTGATCCGGGTGGCGGCCGCGGACAACGGGCGCCTGCGCTCGCGCGGCGCGCTGGCCCCGCCGCCGGTCAGCGAGAGCGCCGCGAGCCCGGCAGTCAGCGAGATCACGAAGGCGAAGCCGATCCCGGCGAGCAGCAGCAGGCCGAACGTGCGGATCACGGGGATCGGCCAGAACAGCAGGATCACGAAGCCCGCGCCGGTCGCGAGCGCCGCGGTCCCGATCACCGGGCCGCTGGCCGCCGCCGCACCGGCCGCGGCGCGGGCGGCCGACTCGCCGCGGCGGCGCAGCTCGCCGAACCGGGCCTGGAACTGGATCGCATAGTCCACGGAGAGGCCGATCAGCACCGGGAGCACCGCGAGCGAGGCCAGCGTGAGCGAGCCGCCGAGAGCGGCGAGCCCGCCGAACGTGAGGGCCGCGGCCGAGAGCGCCACCGCGAGCGGCAACAGCCGCAGGGGCGGCGCGACGAAAACCGCGAGCGCGAGCGCCATCACAACGAGCGCGATCGCGAGCAGGATGAAGATCTCGTCGGAGAGCGTCCCGGCCAGGTCCTCGATCACCACCGGGACGCCGCTGACGACGTAGCTCGCGTCGCGGATGCGGAACTTCTTGTCGGCGACCGCCGCCCGGATCGTCTCGATCGCCTCGCTGCGCTCCGACTCGCTCAACTCCGGGTCCAGCCGCACCGAGATCAGCGCGGCCTTGCCGCTCGGGAAGAGGTAGGAGAACTTCGGCTTCGGATCGCCCGGCGTGCTCGAGTCGAAGACGACCGAGCTCACGAAGGCGGGGTCGTCGAGCCGCGGCACGCCGCTTTGCCCGTACTGGGCGGCGAGCGCGTAGATCTGCTGGATGAACTCGTTGATCACCTGCTCGGCCGCCGCGCGCGCCGCGGCCTCCGCCTGATCGCGCCCGTAGCCGTTGCGCCGCGCCTCGAGGGCGGCCTGGGCGGCGGCTAGGCGCGATTGCTCGACGGCAGCGCGGGCCTGGCGGTCGAGCAGCTTGCCCGCCTGGATCGCGAACTGGTTGAGGAAGGTCGCCGGGCCGTAGACGACCTTCGCAGGCTTGGTCTCCGCGAGCTCGGCGCACGGCTCCGGCAGGTCCTGGGCCGCCTCCGAGTCGGGGTCGGCATTGCCGGACAGGCATCCCTCGAGCGAGAGCAGGGTCGCGAGGTTGTCGGTGAGAACGAGCTGCTCGAGGTCGCCGCGGACCAGGACGACGACCGCGTCGTCGCCGAAGTCCTCCTTGAACCGCTCGGTCGCCTCGAAGGCCTCCGAGCCCTCGTCGACGAGCTGGCCGACCCCGGCGTCCGCCTCGAGCTTGAGCGCACCGACCGCGCCGATCAGCGCGAGCAGGGCGACCACGGCGATCACGGGCGCCGGTCGCTCCACGCAGCGTCCCGCTATGCGGGCGAACAGGTCCCTCATCCTCCGCCGGAGGTTACGCAGCGCACAGGTGCGGACGCGCCGCCCGCACCGTCAGTTGTCGCTCGTGGCGCGGCGGACAGCCGCGTCAGTCCATCGCGAGCGGGCCGTGCGTCTCCGCGTTCAGGAACTGGCTGACGAACTCGTTCTCGGAGTTGAACAGCTCCTCGGAGGGACCCGACTCGACGATCCGGCCCTTCCACAGCACCGCGATGAAGTCCGCGATGCGGCGGGCGGTGCCGAGGTCGTGGCTGATGACGAGGTAGCAGCCGCCGTTCTCCTCGTGGATCTCGCGGATCAGCTCGCAGAGCAGCGCCGTGCGGACCGGGTCGAGGCCCGAGTCCGGCTCGTCGAACATGACGATCGCGGGATCGAGGACGAGCGCCCGGGCGAAGCCGGCGCGCTTGCGCATGCCGCCCGACAGCTCGTTCGGCATCTTCTCCATCGCCTCGGCGAGGCCGACCTCGCGCAGGCGGCGGTTGCAGATCTCCGCGATCTCCTCCTCCGACTTGTCCGTGTGCTGGCGCAGCGGGAAGGCGACGTTGTCGAAGACGTTCATCGAGCCGAAGAGCGCGCCGTCCTGGAACAGCAAGCCGAACTTCTTGCGCATCTCGAAGAGCTCGTCGTCGGTCATGTTCGGGACGGACTCCCCGTGGACGAGGAGGTCGCCCGAGTCCGGGTAGAGCAGGCCGACGATGTGCTTGATCAGCACCGACTTGCCGGTGCCGGACGGGCCGAGCACCATCGAGATCTGGTCGTCGGGCAGGCCCAGGTTGAGCCCGTTCAGGATGCGGGTGCGGCCGAACTGCTTGACGACGTCGATGACCTCGATCGCGTCCTCGCCGCCGTGGTCGCGCTTCTCGCCCGTGTGCCAGCGGTAAGGCTGATCCTCGGACGGATCGACGCCGGGGATCGTGTAGTCCTTGTGCAGGACGCCGAGCTCGGGAGCGGGCTCCTCGTAAGGCTCGGCCGCGCCGGCCTCGTCGGCGAACCGCTCGAAATCTTCCTCTACCTGCTGCTTGCGACTCTGGGCCACGCCCGTCCCTCTCTTTCTATCCACCTATTGGTGCCCTGGGGTTCGCGCCCCAGAAGACCAGGGTGCCCATCATCCCGATGATGTGCACGAGAACGATGTTAAGGACCATCGACTTCGCGGTCGCCGTGCCCACGCCGACCGGCCCGCCCGATGCGGTGTAGCCGTAGTAGCAACCGACGAGCACGATCGCGGTCGCCATGAACATGGCTTTGATCAAGCTGAATATGAGGTCGGGCGGGTTCTGGAACATCCAGAAGATCAGGAAGTAGCCGCCCGAGGAGACCTCGCCGATCTGCTCGACCACCGCGAGGTAGGAGGCGATGTAGCCGACGCCGATCGCCGCCAGGTACATGAACGGCAGCGTCATCCAGGCGCCGAGCAGGCGGGTCCCGCACAGGAAGATCATCGGGTTGACGCCCATGACCTCGAGGGCGTCGATCTCGTCCGAGATCCGCATCGCCCCGATCTCCGCGACGATGCCGGTGCCCACCTTCGCGGCCATCATGTAGCCGAAGGCGTAGGGGATCACCTCGCGCAGGTCGCACCAGGCGGCGAACACGCCCGCGTACGCCGGCGCGCCGACGGAGCGGTTGAAGTACGCGCCCTCGATCCCGCACGTGAGGCCGAGGATGAAGACGAGGCCCCAGATGACGATCGTCGAGCCGAGGATGAGGATCCCCGCCTGGCGCAGGGACTCCCCGAAGAACCGCATGACGCGGCCCGAATAGACGATCCCGAGCACCCGCCCGGAGAAGCGGGCGATCTCGCCGAGCGAGGCGAGCCAATCACGGGGTACCGCGAGCCAACCCGGCATTACTTGATCACGCTCAATTCGGGATTGGTTGCCAAGAGCGTTTGGGTGAACACGTAGTTGAACGCGAACACGCCGAGGAAGGCGATGACGACCGCCTCGTTGACGGCTCTACCGACGCCCTCGGCGCCTCCGGACGCATTCATCCCCTTGTAGGAACAGACGACGGCGATGATCGCGCCGAACATCGTGCACTTCACCACCGAGCCCCACAGGTCGGTGACCGAAGCGTTGTTGAAGAGCGTGGCGAAGAAGCCGCCGAGCGGCTGGCCGTAGGCGATCTCGGCGAAGATGCCGCCCGCGATGCCGAAGAGCAGCGCGTAGATGTCCATCAGCCCCGTGATCAGCATGAGGGCGAGGAAGCGCGGGACGACGAGGTTCTTGATCGGGTCGACGCCGAGAACCTGGAGGGCGTCGAGCTCCTCGCGGATCTTCCGGGCGCCGAGGTCAGCGGTGATCGCGGTGCCCGCGACGCCCGCGACGACCACCGCGGTCACGAACGGCGCGAACTCGCGGACCGACGCGAGGATGAAGAAGCCGCCGAGGCGGTCGAGCGCGCCGAAGAGCGAGAGGAAGTTGGCGGCCTGGAGTCCCGGAGCGCCGAACCCGAAGGCGATCGTCGAGATCATCATCGGAAACCAGCAGAGCTGGAGCGCGAACAGGAACTGGCTTACGAACTCGCCCCCGTAGGGGTACGGCGGCTTGACCGTCGCCGTGATCGTCTTGCCGGTCAGGATCATCATGTTCCCGACCTGCTCGAACAGGGACTTGGCGGGTAGGAATGCCCTATCGGCGACGGATCTGACCATGCTCTCCTCCGGCAGCCGGCTAAGTCCGGCCCGGGCGCCAGAAGAGTATTCGATGGCCCAGCGGCCTGCCACCGACAACCGCGCCACGCATCCGGTTTCGCGAATGTCCGGAGGAAAGGAAGTGGTAGTGCCGCCTCCGGTGGTATGTTGCCCGCGCCTTGGGGGAGGAGAACTCCACAGACTCCCGCCCGCACCGGCCCCGGCTGGCATGGCTACGGCTCGGGCTCATCGCCGCGCTGGCGGCGGGTGTCGCACTCCTGTCCGCGTGCGGCGACGACAACGAGCGCCAGGACGCGGACGAGCCTTCGGGTGAGTTCCGGGTCGACGTGGTCGACGCGTCGTTCCCGCTCGAGCAGCGGCTCGCCGAGACCGGCTACCTGCGCCTCACCTTCGAGAACGCGGGCGACGAGACGGTCCCGGATCTGGCCGTCACCGTCTGGACCGGTGACGAGATGGCGAGCGAGCCGTTCTCGGTCCGCTCCGATCAGCCGGACCTGGCGGACCCGAACCGGCCGGTCTGGATCCTCGAGAACGGGTTCCCGAAGTGCGTAGACGACGACAAGGTGCCGCCGTGCATCCCCTCGGACCAAGCAAGCCCGAAGGAGATCCGCGAGGCCGGTTCCGCCGGAGCGGAAGCGGCGCAGACGAACACCTACTCGTTCGGCGCCCTGCAGCCGGGCGAGCAGCTCGAGGCGATCTGGCAGGTGACCCCGGTGCAGTCCGGGACCTACACCGTCCACTACCAGGCGTCCGCCGGCCTCACCGGCCAGGCGAAGGCGGTGACCGAGGACGGCAGCCCCGTCGAGGGCGAGTTCGTCGTCACGATCTCCGACAAGCCGCCGCGCGCCCGCGTGAACGACGCGGGCAAGGTCGAGATCCAGGGCGATTGAGGCTCGCCGCCCTCCTCGTCGCGCTGGCGCTCGTCGGCGTCGGCTGCGGCGGCGGGGACGACGAGGAGCCGGCCGGAACCACCGAGCCGGCCACGACGAGTACGCCCGCGGAGCCCGAGGGCCCGGGTGGGCGCCTCGGGCCGGGCGACGGCCGCGGCGGGGTCGCGCTGGAGGAGATCGGCACGTTCGACCAGCCCGTCTACGTCGCCCAGCCCGCCGGCGACACGGCGCACCTCTACGTGGTCGAGCGCTGCGGCCGCATCGTCCGCGTCTCCGCCGACGGCGGTGATGCGCAGACGTTCCTCGACGTCTCGGGCGAGCTCACCTGCGAGGGCACCGAGCAGGGGCTGCTCTCGGTGGCCTTCCACCCGAACTGGGACGCGAACGGGAAGCTCTACGCCTACTTCACCGACACGGAGGGCGACGGACGCCTGGTCGAGTACGAGTCGACGGCGGGTGAGCCGCGCGAGGCGCTTCCCGACAGCGCCCGCGAGCTCCTGCGCGTGAAGGACTTCGCCCCGAATCACAACGGCGGCCAGCTGCAGTTCGGGCCGGACCGGATGCTCTATTACGGCACCGGAGACGGCGGCGGCGCCGGCGACCCGGCGCGCACGGCGCAGGACCTGAACAGCCCGCTCGGAAAGATCGGCCGCCTCGACCCGCGCGGCAAGAAGCCATCGGAGCTCGTGGCGGTCGGCCTGCGCAACCCCTGGCGCTTCTCCTTCGACAGCACCGACGGCGACCTGTGGATCGGAGACGTCGGCCAGGACTCGCTCGAGGAGATCGACGCCGCGCCGGCAGCCGACGTCGACCGCGGCGGGCTCAACTTCGGCTGGTCCGCCTACGAGGGCAGCGAGCCCTACAACTCGGACCAGGACGCGCCGGGCGCCATTCCCCCGGTCCACGAGTACGCGACCCACGAAGGCGGCACCTGCTCGGTCACCGGCGGCTACGTCGTCCGCGACCCCTCCCTCCCCTCCCTCTTCGGCCGCTACCTCTACGGCGACTACTGCACCGGCGTCCTGCGCAGCTTCACCGCCGGCGACGCGCTCGAGCGGGGCAAGGCCCGCGACGACCGCGAGCTCGGCGTCGAGGTGCCGGGCCTGAGCTCGTTCGGCGAGGACGCACGCGGGCGCGTGTACGCGGTCTCGCTCGACGGGCCGGTGTATAGGCTCGTGCCGGAGTAGGGGATCGCCCGGAGTACCCTCACGCCAATGGCAGGAGCGATGAATCGCCGGGCGCTCGCCGCGCTCCTTGCCGCAGCGGCGGTGGCGATCGGCGCGCTCGCCTCCGCGGGCGGGGATGCCGCCGCTCAGGGTGGCGCGCTCGAGCTCAAGAAGATCGGCGCCTTCGATGCGCCCGTCCACGTCGAGGACGCGCCGGGCGCGCGCAAGCTGCTCTTCGTCGTCGAGCAGCCGGGGACCGTGCAGGTCCTGCGCAAGGGCAAGCGGCTCGCCCGGCCGTTCGTCGACATCCGCGACCAGGTGCGCTACGGCGGCGAGCAGGGGCTGCTCTCGATCGCGTTCGACCGCGGGTACGCGCGCAACCGGCGCTTCTACCTGTACTACGTGACCAAGGGCGGGGACATCCGCGTCGACATGATGCGGCGCAAGCGCGGGAGCACCACGCGGGCGGAGCCGAAGTCGCGGCGGAAGGTGATCGAGATCCCGCACCCGCGCTTCGACAATCACAACGGCGGGCAACTCCAGATCGGGCCCGACGGCTCGCTTTTCCTCGGCACCGGTGACGGCGGCGCAGCGGGCGACCCGCAGGGCAACGCGCAGAACCCGAACTCGCTCCTCGGCAAGCTCCTACGGATCAAGCCGCGGAAGAAGGGCGGCTACTCCGTGCCGAAGTCGAATCCGTACCGGGGCCGCGACGGGCGCGACGAGATCTACGCGCTCGGCCTGCGCAACCCGTACCGGTTCTCCTTCGACAGCAAGACCGGGGACCTCCTCATCGGCGACGTCGGCCAGAACGAATGGGAGGAGATCGACCGGGTCGGGTTCGAGGAGGCCCGCGGCGCGAACTTCGGCTGGGACCTGTTCGAGGGCAACCACGTCTTCGACGGGAACGGCCGGGAGCCGCCGAACTACAAGCCGCCGATCCACGAGTACTCGCTGCGCGGCGCCAACTGCGCCGTGACCGGCGGCTACGTGGTTCGCGATCCCAAGCTCGGAGCGCTCGCCGGCCGCTACCTCTACGCGGACTTCTGCGGCGGCGAGATCCGCTCGCTCGATCCGTACGCGGGGAACCCGAGCGCGACGGACGCTTCCACCGGGCTGCGGCTCGACTCGCCGAGCGGCTTCGGCGAGGGGTTCAAGGGCCGCATCTACGTCGCCTCGCTTGCGGGCGGCGTCTACCGGATAACACGCTGACCTGGTACGTCCGTACCATTCCTCCTGGCAAGGGGTAGAGTCCCCGTTGCGATAGACGCGAGCGAGGAGGACGAGGCCAGCATGGAGTCCGCGACGAAGCCCGGCGAGGCAACGGCAACGAACGGCGCGACCGCTACGAACGGCGCCACCGCGACCGCGGAGACCTTTGACGTCTACAGGCCGGCCGACGGGTCGGTCATGCGCACCGTCGAGATCACCTCCCCCGCGAAGGTGGCCGAGACCGTGGCCGCCGCCCGCGCCGCCCAGAAGGAGTGGGAGGCGATCGGCTTCGGCGGGCGCAAGGTCTGGCTCGAGCGCCTGCGCGACTGGATCTTCGACAACCAGGACCACCTCGACGAGGTCATGCAGCAGGAGACGGGCAAGGTCCGCGCGGACGCTGCGCTCGAGGCCTTCTACTGCGTCGATGCGATCAACTTCTGGAACGACCAGGGGCCGAAGTGGCTGGCCGACGAGGTCGTCACCCCCCACGTCCCGATCCTGCGCACGAAGCGCCACAAGATCGTGTACCGCCCGTACGGGGTCGTCGGCCTGATCAGCCCGTGGAACTTCCCGGTGATCCTCTCGCTCGGCGACGCGATCCCGGCGCTCGTGGCCGGCAACGCGGCCGTGGTCAAGCCCTCGGAGATCACCCCGCTCACCCTGATGGAGATCGAGCGCGGGTGGAAGGAAGACATCGGCGGCCCCGACGTCTTCCACGTCGTCAACGGCGTGGCCGAGACGGCCGGCGCGCTGATCGACGAGGTCGATTACCTGCAGTTCACCGGGTCCGAGCGCACCGGCAAGCTCGTGATGAAGCGGGCGGCGGAGACGCTGACGCCGGTGAGCCTCGAGCTCGGCGGCAAGGACCCGATGATCGTCACCCGTGATGCCGACATCGAGCGCGCGGTGAACGCGACCGCTTGGGGCGGCCTGATCAACACGGGCCAGATCTGCATCTCGATCGAGCGCGTCTACGTCGAGGAGCCGATCTACGACGAGTTCGTCGAGAAGCTGAAGGCGAAGGTCGAGACCCTGCGCCAGGGCGCAGACGGCGACTCCTACACCGCCGAGGTCGGAGCGATGACCTCCCCCGCCCAGATCGACATCGTCTCCGATCACGTCGAGGACGCCCGCGCCAAGGGCGCGCGGATCCTCACCGGCGGACGCAAGAAGGAGGGCCCGGGCGACTGGTACGAGCCGACGGTGATCGCCGACGCCGACCACTCGATGAAGGTGATGACCGACGAGACCTTCGGCCCGGTGATCCCGGTGATGAAGGTGAAGAGCGTCGACGAGGCCGTGGAGCTCGCCAACGACACGCGCTACGGGCTCGGCTCGTCCGTGTTCGCCGGCGATCCGGAGGAGGGCGAGCGCATCGCCCGCCGCATCGAGGCCGGCCACTGCAACGTCAACGACGTGCTCGTGAACTACAACGTGCTCTCGCTGCCGATGGGCGGCTGGAAGAACTCCGGCATCGGGGTCCGCCACGGGGCGCAGGGCATCCGGCGGTTCTGCCACACCGAGGCACTCACCGTGCCGCGGATGAAGCAGACGAAGAACGAGCCGATGTGGTTCCCGTACAACGCCCGCAAGCGCAACTTCCTGCGCCGGGTCTACCGGCTCATGAACGCCCGCGGGCGCAAGCGCTTCAAGGGATGAGACAAGCGCTCGCCGTCCTCGCCGGCGTCGCGGCGCTGGCCGTCGCCGCCTGCGGCGAGGAGGACGAGACGGACACGTTCCGCTCCGACGCCTTCCCGTTCACGTTCTCCTATCCGGGGGATTTCCGCGAGAGCGAGGACGTGAACATCTCCTCCTCGGCGGGCGCGACCGCGGAGGAGACGGTCGCCGTGGGCATCGAGGACCACGACGCCCTGATCGTGCAGAAGTTCCCGCTCCGAATCGCGGTCACGGAGAAGAACCTCGCCCGCGTCCAGCCCGAGATCGACAACCTCGTGCGGGAGTTCGATCCGCAGGCCGCGCCGAGCGAGGTCACCGAGGTTGCGGGCAGGCCGGCGCTGTCGGTGCCGAACGTGAGCGTGCCCGGCACGGAAGACGCGCGGAGCGACTTCACCTTCATCTTCGACGGAGACATCGAGTACCTCCTGAACTGCCAATCGACTTCCGAGCACGCCGACGAGATCGAGGCGGCGTGCCGGCAGGCGCTCGACACCCTCGCCTTCAGCGAGTAGGCCAGGTGGAAGGCGAGCAGGTCGGGATCGACGGTCTCACGCGCTGGCTCGGCCTGCGCTGGGAATCGGCCAATCGCGTGCGGCTGACGATTCGCCCGGAGATGATCAATCCCGCGGGCCTGCTCTCCGGGCCGATCGCCTACGCGATGGTCGACTACTCCATGGGCTCGGCCCTGTGGATGGTGCGCAGGAAGGGCGAGCGGATCGCGACGATCTCGATCTCGATCAACTACGTGCAGACGGCGCGCGAGGGCGACGTGATCTGCGAGTCGAGCATCGATCGGCGAAACGACCGGGTCGCGGTGCTGCGCTCCGAGGTCCGCCACGAGAGCGGCCGCCTCCTCGCCACCGCGATCGGCTCGTTCTCGATCTTCCCCCGCGAGCGCCTCGGCCCCCACGACCACGGCCCCGCCACCCCGGAGGGGATCGGCGAGTAGACCGGGGCGGAGCCGCCTTGCCGCGGCTCCCGGCCCATGCGAACATATGTTCGTGTCACGCGCGAAGGAGGCGACCATCATCCATGCGGATGCCGACGCGTTCTTCGCCGCCGTCGAGCAACGCGACGACCCCGCCCTGCGCGGGAAGCCGGTGGCCGTCGGGCCGGGCATCGTGATGGCCGCGAGCTACGAGGCGAAGGCGTTCGGGGTCCGCAGCGGCATGCCCGCGCACAAGGCGCGGCGGCTGTGTCCCGACCTGATCACGGTGCCGTCGCGCTTCGACGCGTACGTCGCCGCCAGCCGCGATCTGTTCGACGTCTTCCGCAGCATCTCGCCGGCGGTCGAGGGGCTTTCACTGGAGGAGGCGTTCCTCGATGTGGGCGGGATGGAGCACATCCGCGGGACGCCGCTCGAGATCGCACAGCACCTGCGCGCCGAGGTGCGGCGGGAGGTCGGGCTCGTGGTCTCGGTCGGCCTCGCGACCTCGAAGGTGGTCGCGAAGATGGCGTCCGCGGCGGCCAAGCCCGACGGCCTCCTGCACATCGCCCCGGGCGAGGAGCGCGCGTTCCTCCACCCGCTGCCGATCGAGCGGGTGTGGGGCATCGGCAAGGCGTCGGCGGCTCGCCTGCACGCGGCGGGCGTGCGCACGGTCGGCGACGTCGCCGCGATGAGCGAGGACGCCCTGGCCGCGATCCTCGGGCGCGCTCACGGCAAGCGCCTGCACGCGATCGCAGCCGGGGGCCACTTCCGCCCGGTGCGCTCAGGCCGGCGGCGGCGGTCGTTCGGCGCCCAGCGCGCCCTCGGCCTTCGCCGGTTCACCCGCGACGATCTCGAGCGCTCGCTCGACGCGCTCGTCGACCGGGTGACGCGCCGGATGCGCAAGGCCGGGCGCGTCGGGCGCACCGTGATCCTGCGGATGCGGTTCGGTGACTTCAAGCGGGCGACCCGCTCGCGCACCCTCCCCGCCCCAACGGCGGAGAGCCTGCCGATCCAGGAGGCGGCCCGGGCGCTCCTGCGCGAGGCCCGCCCGCTGTACGAGCGCCGGGGCCTGACGATGGTCGGGATCACCGTCACCAACGTCGAGCCGGACGGCGGCGGCGTGCAGCTCCGGCTGCCGATCACGCGGGCCGACGAGGCACTCGACGCCGCCCTCGACGAGCTGCGCGACCGCTACGGCGCGAAGTCGGTGACGCGCGCGGACAACATCGACCCGCGGCCGGAGCTCGCCGCCGACCTGCTCGCGGGCGAGGAGGACTGAGGCGCGCGGCTATCGTCCGCCGCCATGTGGGTCCAAAGGCGGATCGAGCTCGCTCCCCGCGAGCGGGGCATCCACATCGTCACGAGCGAGATCGAGGGCGCGCTGCCGGAGCTCGCCCAGGTGTCCGTCGGCCTCCTCCACCTCCACATCCAGCACACCTCCGCGGCACTCGCGCTCAACGAGAACGCGAGCCCGGACGTGCGCCGCGACCTCGCCGAGTGGTTCGACCGCGCCGTCCCCGACGGCACGCCGTGGTTCCGGCACACCCTCGAGGGCCCGGACGACATGCCCGCCCACGTGAAGTCCGTCCTCGCCGGGCCGTCGCTGACCCTGCCGGTCGCCGGCGGCGCGCTCGCGCTCGGCGCCTGGCAGGGGATCTACCTGTGCGAGTTCCGCGACCGCGGCGGGTCCCGCCGCGTCGTCGCAACCCTGCACGGCGAGTCCGCGTAGCGGGCGCTAGCTTTTCCGCCCATGCCGCTTGCGTTTCTCTAACGCGCTTCACGACCCCGCCTGCAGGCCGCGCTCGGCGCGGCCCGTCCCTGTCGTGAACCCGTTTCGGAGGAACCCATGCGGTCCCGCACGCCGCGTGACGAGCGCCGGCGAACGCTCGGCCAAAACTTTCTCGTTGACGATCGCGCGATCGCGCGCGTGGTGGCGAGCCTCGATCTCGAGCCCGGGTCGCTCGTGCTCGACATCGGGGCCGGGCGCGGCGCGCTGACGCGCGCGGCAGCGCGGAGGGGCGCGCGTGTTCTCGCGGTGGAGATCGATCCGGCGTGGGTGCGCGCCCTGCGCCGGGACGCGGCGCGCTGGGGCGACGTGCGGGTGGTGCGCGGCAACGCGCTCGCGCTCAGGTTCCCGAGCGAGCCGTTCCGCGTGCTCGCGTCGCCGCCGTACCGGCTGACGACGAGGATCGTGCGGCGGCTGCTCACCGAGGGGCACGGCCTGCAGGAGGCGGCGTTCGTCGTGCAAGCCGAAGCCTCCAGGCGGCTCGCGGGGACGCCGTCAACCGGCCGCTTCGCCGCGCTCTGGGCGCCCTGGTACGCGCTCGAGGTCGGCGCACGGGTCCCGCGGCACTGCTTCCGCCCCGTGCCCAAGGTGGACAGCGCGGTGCTGCGCATCCGCCCGCGGACCCACCCCGTGCTCTCGCCGAGCGCGTTCGGCGCTTACGAGCGCTTCATCGGCCGCGTCTTCGAGGGCCGGGGCCGGACGGTCGCGGAGCGGCTCGGGAACCGGGAGGTGCGAGGCGTTCGCGCAGCTCTACGCGGGCTCGGGTTCGACCCCGACGTGATCCCGTCGCGCGTCCCTCCGCTCGGCTACGCGGAGATCTTCCGCGAGGTCGGCCGGCCGCCGGGCTAGCCGGGACGAGCGGGCGCCCCTCAGCGCAGGGTCACCTTCGCCTTCTTCGTGGTCTTGTTGCCGGCCGCGTCGGTGAACTTGGCCTTGAGCTTCGCCTTCGCCTTGCCGTGGCCGCGCAGCGCCTTGGCGATCGCGCGCTTCGCCTTCGCGCCCTTCGGCTTCAGCGTCAGCTTCTTGGACTCCCCCGCCGCAAGGCTGGCCTTCTTCGGCTTCAGCTTGTGGGACTTCTTCCCCGCCTTGATCGTGCCGCCCACGCGTACGGAGGCCTGCTCGCCGCTGCTCACGACGACCTTGACCTTGACCGCCTTGCCGCGCACGCGCTGGGTCTTCTTCGCCTTCAGGGCGGCTTCGGCGACGGCCCCGCCGCCCGGACCCTTGCCCTTGCACTCGGCCCGCTCGGGGAGCTTGCGCCCGCCGAGCGCGATCTCGACCCGGGCGACCCCGCCGCCGACCGAGAGCGGCCGGACCGTGGCCCCCGATGCGGGGTCGGTGTAGGCCTCGCAGACCGCGAGCGGCCAGGTGCGCGCGTTGGCGGGATCCGCACTCGGGTTCGCGGGCACGAGGGCGGTGCTGATGCCGTTGGGCGGGAAGGGGGAGATGAAGTCCGCAAGGTGCACCGTGACCCCGTTGTAGATCCGAGCGCCGGGATCGAGAAAGTCGTCGTAGGGCCGCCGGATCCTCGTCTCGAGCGTGAGGAACGGCCACGCCCCCGGCCCTCGGTTGATCGCAAGGGCCTTCGGCAGCGAAGTCGGCGTGAGGTCGTTCGCGGCGGAGACCTCGTAGACCCCATCGGCGGACACGGGCTGGATCCGGTCGAAATCGAGCCTGCCGCTCTCGTACTGGTGCACCGCCGACGGGAACCCCGCGAGCGAGCCGGTGCTCTGACCCATGATGTCGAAGGGATCCCCATAGCTGTTTGCCTGGCAGCCGCCGTTCGACTGCATTGCCACGCAGGCGCCGGCGTGCTGGGCGCCGTCGTTGTGGAGCAGCTCGTGCGCAACGAGCCGCCAGTTGAGAACGCCGTTCAAGAGGACTTCCTTGCCGGGGATCTGCGCCCAGCCGGATCCCGGACACGCGGGCATCTGCGGCACGACCTGGATCACGCGATCGAAGAGGGCGGGATCCACCCCCGCCTGGGTCTGCAGGTCCTGGATGATGCTCCCGACCTCGCAGCCGGTCACCGGGGCGTCGGAGCTGGAGAACGTCGAGGTGACCCCCTCGATCGCCTCCGCCTCCTGCAGCCAGCTCCCGTCGCCGGTGAGCGCCCGGATGAACCCATCGGCGGTCTCCGAGCCGTTACCCGCGGCATCGCCCGCGACCGGCTGGAAGATCGTGTCGCGGACCTGTTCTACGGAGAACGGATTCGGCTGATCGGTCCAACTGCCGACCAGCACCTTGACCCCGATCTCCTGGGCATATGCCGGCGCGGCGGCAACGAGGAGCGCTATCAGCGCCATCCAGACGCAACGAGTAAGCCTCATCCCTGAACCCAGGGCCAGCCTACCACCGCAACGGTCCGCGTAAACGCAGAGGCTCAGGCCGGGGCGCTCTCCATCGAAGGCTCGTCGGCCTCCGAGGTGATCGTGCCGTCCTCGGCCGCCGGATCCTCGTCGGGAGGCAGCGGGCCGCCGCGGTCCGTGCCGGCGATCAGCTCGTCGCCGACCTTCTCCTTCGGGACGAAACCGGACTTCATGCCGAAGTAGACCGCCTGCGGGTGGTGGGCGATGATCGCCGCGGTCGACTGCTCCGGCTCGAGCGCGTAGCCCCCGGAGAGGCGGACGCCGATGTCGCCGAAGCCCAGGAGGCGCGAGACCTTCTCGTGCTCGGACTGGTCCGGGCAGGCCGGGTAGCCCCAGGAGTAGCGGCGGCCCTGGTCGAGGTCGATCCCGAGGTCGCGGCGCACGCTCGCGTGCAACCACTCCGCGAGCCCCTCGGCGGCCTGCACGCCCAGGCCGTGGACGAAGAGCTGCTCGGCGAACTCGCCGTCGCGCTCGAGCTGCTCGATCCGCTTCGTCACCTCATCGCCGACGGTCGCGACCTGGAGGGCAACGACGTCGCGCTCGCCCGAGTCGATCGGCCGGTAGAAGTCGGCGAGGCAGATGCGGTCGTGGCGCGGCTGGCGCGGGAACACCAGGCGCTCGATCTCGCGGTCGTGGTCCTCCGGGTCGAAGATCACGAGCTCGTTGCCGTCCGCGTTGCACGGGAAGTAGCCCACCTTCACCCGCGGGTGCAGGTAGTCCTGCTCGCGCCACATGCGCTCGAGCTTGGCGGCGAAGCCCTCCTCGCCGTCGTGGCCCTCGACGATCCGGCGCCACTCCTCGCCCTTCTTGCCGCGCCCGCCCCAGTGGAGCTTGAACAGCACGTGGCGGTCGAGGTACGGGAACACCTCGTCGAGGTCCACCTCGGGCTCGCGCACGCCCCAGTACGGGGGCTCGGGGATCGGGTTGTCGGTGGCGACGTTGGAGCGGACGGAGTCGTCCGTGGTCGGCGGCGCGTCGTCCTCGACCTCCGGCTTGTTGCGGAGCTCCTCGGCCTCGCGGCGGATCTTCTCGATCAGCTCCCCGCGCTGGGCGTCATCGATCAGCGCATCGATCGTGTCGAGGCCCGCAAACGCGTCCTTGCAATAGAAGACGCCCGGCTCGTAGATCTCGTCGGAGTCCTTGCCGTACGGGTAGAGCGCCCGCCGGCCGAAGTCGCGGTTGATCGCAGCGCCGCCGATCAGCACCGGGAACTTGTGACCGCGCTGGTGGAGCTCCTGGATGCAGGCCGGCATCTGCTTCGAGGTCGAGACGAGGAGCGCCGACAGCCCGATCGCGTCAGCGTCGTGCTCGACCGCGGCGTCGATGATCGTGTCGATCGGGACCTGCTTGCCGAGGTCGTAGACCGTGTAGCCGTTGTTGGTGAGGATCGTGTTGACGAGCGACTTGCCGATGTCGTGCACGTCGCCGAAGACGGTCGCCAGCACGACCTTGCCCTTCGTGTGGCCCTCGATGCGGTCGAGGTAGTTCTCGAGCTGGGCGACGGCCCGCTTCATCACCTCCGCGGACTGCAGCACGAACGGCAGGATCAGCTCGCCGGCGCCGAACTTGTCGCCGACCTCCTTCA